>Ga0070734_10000222_pt1 | contig 151512 bp, 117 predicted proteins | sample Coa_R1_8_FD_66444 | JGI IMG/M metagenome (GOLD analysis project Ga0070734, IMG submission 66444) | Surface soil microbial communities from Centralia Pennsylvania, which are recovering from an underground coalmine fire - Coalmine... | ecosystem: Environmental > Terrestrial > Soil >... | reverse complement strand
GTGACCTGACCCCCAACGCTGGTCCACTCAGGCTGCGAGTCCGGCGGTTGATGAATACTCCTTCGGCGTCAGGTCGCCAAGCGAGCTGTGCGGCCTGACCTCGTTGTAGTCGCGTCTCCAGTCTTCGATCTTCGTCTGGGCATCGGCGAGGCCGGTGAACCAGTGGTCGTTGAGGCACTCGTCTCGGAACTTGCCGTTGAAGCTCTCGACGTAGCAGTTCTCGACGGGCTTTCCGGGCCGGATGAAGTGGATCTTCACCCCGGCGCCGTAGGCCCAGGCGTCGAGCGTCCTGCCCGCGAATTCGGGACCGTTGTCGCAGACGATGACGTCCGGCCGACCTCGCGCGGCGAGCAGCCGGTCCAGCACGCGAACGACCCGCGCACCACCGAGCGAAGTGTCGACCTCGATGGCCAGACACTCTCGCGTGAAGTCATCGACGACGTTCAAGGTCCGGAACCGTCGGCCGCTGGCCAGCGTGTCGAGCGTAAAGTCCATCGACCACCGCTCGTTCGGCCTGCTCGGCGCCGGCAGGACGGTGCGCAGCCCGACCGCCATCCGTTTGCGCTTTCTCCGTCGGACAGCGAGGCCCTCGGCGCGGTAGATGCGGTAGACGCGTTTGTGATTCACCGCCCAGCCGCCACGTCGTAGGAGCACGTGGATGCGGCGGTACCCAAACCGCGGGCGGGCCGCGGCGTGAGCTCGGATCGCGTCCAGCAGTCCCTGCACCATCATCCGCCTCGGGGCGTAGCGGCAACTCGAACGCTGGAAGCCGAGCGCGCTGCATGCTCGGCGCTCGCTGAATTCGAACTCGCTCCGCAGGAAGCCGACTGCTTGGCGGTAGGCCGCCGGCTTCACCATTTTTTTGCGACCACCGCCTTCAGCGCCTGGATGTCGAGCGCCTGGTCCGCGACCATCTGCTTCAACCGCCGATTCTCGTCCTCGAGCGCCTTCAGCTTCTTGGCGTCGCTGACCTCCATCCCACCGAACTTGGCTTTCCAGCGGTAGTAGGTCTGCTCGGTCACGCCGAGTCGGCGAATGACGTCCTGCACCTTCGCCCCGGCGTCGACCTCCTTCAGCACCGCGATGATCTGCTCTTCCTTGTACCGGCTCTTCTTCATGGGCCCTCCGATTGGAGGACTCGCATTCGAAGTGGTCCAGTTTTAGGGGGTCAGGTCACTGGAGCTCGCGGTGGAGAGGCAGTTCGACGATGAACCGCGCCCCTTCTCCCACGCGGCTCTGGACCCGGATCGAGCCGCCTTGGCCGGTGACGAGCTCCTTGACGATGAAGAGGCCCAGACCCAACCCGCCCGCCGAGTTGCTGGTGTCCCCGCGCTCGAACCGCTCGAAGATGGCCTGTTGTTTGTCCTCGGCGATGCCGGGACCGCGATCGTCGACCACCAGCGTCGCGACCTCACCCGTCCGCCCCAGCGATACCCGCACCGGCTTCCCCGGTGCGTACTTGAGGACGTTGACCAGCAGGTTGTCGATGATCTGCTCGGTCCGGATCTGATCGAGGCTCCCCACGACGCCGTCCTCGAGCTCCATCGTCAGGGTGCTGCCCACCGCCGTCAGTTGATCCTCGAAGCGGTCCACGACGTCGCGAACCACCTCGCTCACATTCACCCGGGCGAAAACGAACTTCATCTTACCGGCCCTGATGCGCGAGACGTCCATCAGGTCCTCGACCAGGCGGGTCAACCGCGCCACCTGTCGCTCCGACGACTCCAATGCCCGCGCGATGCCATCGGGCGGACGCTGGAGGAGGTCGTCCCTCGACATCTTGTGCTGCGCCATCTGGAGCTGAAGACGCAAGGCCGTGAGCGGGGTCTTGAGCTCGTGCGAAGCGATCGACAGAAAGTCCTCGCGTGCCCGCAACGCGTTTTCCGCGACTTCGTATAGCCGAGCGTTTTCGCGGGCGATCCCTTCTAGCTCCGCGGTGCGCTCCTTCACCCGAACCTCGAGCTCGGCGTAGGAGCGGCCGAGCATCTCCCCCATCTGGTTCACCGATCGCGCCAGCTGCCCGATCTCGTCCCGCGAGCGGGGCGTCACCCGGCCGGAGAAGTTCCCTTCCCCGATGACCAGCGCGGTGGCGTTCAGCTCGTTCAGCCCGCGCGAGATCGACCGACTGGTCAGGAAGGTGAGAGTCAATCCGACGCTCTCGACCAAGAGGACGGCGAGCGACAGCAGAGTTAGCACCGCATACTCGATCCAGCGGGATCCTGCTCCCAGGACGTACGAGAACTCGTCCTCCAAGACGGTCAGACGTTCGTTGAGGCGTTTTATGTCGGCCAGTCTCGCCGTCGCTGCTTCCGCGTCGTTGGCAATCACCGCGGAGCGATAGGCCAGCCCGGCGGTCTTGAACTCGCTCAGCAGGTCGTCGGCCTGGGTCCAGATCACGATCGCCCTCGACAAGTACCTGTTCCGGGAGAAGCGCCTCAACAGATCGATCATCGGATCGATGTCGCCCGGATCGATCCGCCCCCGCAGCAAGCCCTCGCGAACGATAGAGAGATTGGGCGCGGGCTTGAAGAGCTCGATCCGGGCCTGACTATCCCCCTCGGGGACTTGCAAGTCAGCGAGGAAGGAGGCGAAGTCCGCAGGGTCCTTGGTCCGACCATATCGCTGCAGGTTGATGGCCGCGTTCTTTTGCGACTTCGACCACAGGCCTTCTCCCCCGACGAAGGCCCGCGCCGCTGACAGAGTGTGCATCGCGAGCCGCAGCGTGATCAGCTCACCGACGATCAAGAAGGCCATGATCCCCACGACGAAGTAGAGCTTCCTCGCGATGGAGACGTCCCTCCATGAGCCGACCCAGCTCATGGGCCGGAATTCTGTCATATCGGCCAACCGGCGAGAACCCGAGTCGATTCAGACAAACCGGGCGGTTCGACGTGATGGCGACCACTACGAAAGGTCGTTCCTGAGAGCGTAGAGTTTTCCGAGGGAGAAGAGAGCGTGGGGGCCTTCCGGATGGGAATGGTGCTGACCTGTTTCGCCTTCGGGGCGTCAGGCTGTGCGCTCCTCCGGCTCAACGGATGTACGAAGCTCTCCGCTTGCGGCGAGTTGGCGGCGTATTCCTGCTCCGATGACCTCATATGCGCCGACAGCGAGGGAGATACGATCCGAGCAGAGCCCGTCCGCAGCTCGAAGAATCCCTGTCATATCTGCGCGCCCGGGGACGATTGATCGCCCAGCCACCGCGCGGGGGAGGCGCGCCGGCACGTCTCACAGCTCGAGGAGAATTTTCGAGACGTCGTAGAGTACGTCGCCGCGGTGAGGAACAGACAGGAGAGGAACACGGGCACTCAACTCCGGCGCCTGAGAGATCTCCACCTGGGCCTGAGCGTTGTAGGCATAGGCCATCAGGGTGCGGAGGTTGATGACGTCGTAGAGGTTGTATTCCGCGAAGAGGCGCAACGCCTCCTGGTCCCCGTCCCGCCCTCGGCGAAATAGATTGCAGGCGTCCCACCCGTCGATCCCGCGCAGGTGCCACGGGCGCGACAGATTCAAGCTGTCGATCTCCTCCTCGATACGCTTGAGCCCGCCACGATGACCGAGACGGGTCAGGACGTGGCGAAGGTCGATGTGACACGCCGGAGGCGTCCAGTCGGGAAAGGCTCGGCGAAGTATCGGTACGTCGAACGAGAGCCCGTTGAACGTCACGAGGACTTTCCACGCGCCGGCCAGCTCTGGAAACAGGTGCAGATCACGACCGGCCAATAACAAGCGCGGGCCCCAACGATCGAAGAATCCGATAGCCGAAATGCTTTCGCGGCCCCACACATCGTCGCCGGTCTCGATATCCAGATACGCGGCGTCCGTTCCGAAGGCCTCGAAGAGCCGCCAGTGCTCGGACCTGGGCAAGGCGCGCGCGAGCCGAGCCACGTCGCCTCGGTCGAGAGCCGCCATCGCGTCGCTGACCGCGACCCTCAGGACCGAATAGGCACGGCCCGACCCCACGGGCGCCGGCGCGGCCAGGAGGTCGGACCAAGCCGCGACACCGGCCGACCACAGTCGTCGTTCCCGAGTGGGCCCGAACCCCGGAACCAGCTGGAAGGTGCTCTGGAGAATACTGAACATACTATCAGGTCGGCCTGGAGACACCAGTTCACGCTGCGCGCTCCTCGACCTGAGCCGGTCTCGAATCATGGCGCCGGTGGCGGGCAGGCAGAGGCGTTGATTTTCTCGGCCTCGGGGTGACCCCAGCTACAAGTCGGCTAGGCGGTCTTGACGCTGGGCCGCCCGAGGCGAGCGTCGATGGCCGGTAGGCCGTGGCGGCGCGGCTTCACCGAACGTGGTGGCTTGCGCTGGTTCCTTCCATGTCGCGGCAAGGTCACCCTAAAGGTCGTGCCGTCCTCGGGGGTGGACGTGACGGCCACTGTTCCGCCGTGAGCCTTGACCAGCTCGCGCACGATGAAGAGGCCCATCCCCAAGCTCGCCGACTGTCCGAAGTCCTGCCCGTCAGACAACCGAACCATCGGTTCGAAGAGCCTCTTCAAAGAGGCCGGCGGGATCGGTTTTCCGTGGTTGTGGACGGTAAGGATCGCCGCGCTTCCATTCGAGACCGCCCGGACGGTCACCGGTTCGGCCGCATTTCCGTGCTGGAGAGCGTTCGCAACTAGATTGGAGATGATCTGCGCCAGCCGGTCGCGGTCCCACGTTCCGCTCAGATCACCGCGATAGTCCAGAATCACTCGCCGCCCGGGATGGGCCGCTTGCAGCTCGTCGACCACCTGGTTGCACGCCGCTTCGAGACTCGTGGGCCTTTTGACGACCGGGATGCCATTTCCCAGGCGTGTGCGTGTGAGATCGAGGAGGTCGCTGACCATCCGGCTCATTCGCTCGGAGGCGTTCAGGATTCGGCGGACCGCGACGGCCTGCCTCTCACTCGATTCCTTGGGGCGAGCGAGCGAGGCCGCCGACAGCGCAACCGCGTGGAGCGGATTTCTCAGGTCGTGTCCGAGAACGGCCAGGAACTGATCGCGGTACTGATCGAGCTGGGCGATGTAGCTCGTGACGGACTCAGTCCACGCCTCGTCGACGGCTTCGTGAAATCTGGTCAGATCGCGAAGACTCGTGGAGGAAAGCCGAGGAGTCGACGCTCTCCAAAGGCGGACGACACTGGCGCGCAACGCCCGATACTCGGCGAGGATCTGGGCGAGCCGAAACCCCGCTCGCATGCGCCGAACCGCGAGGGTTCTGGCGACGGCCGCCATGCGCCGAGCGGTTCCGAAGCCCATGGACTTCTGCCTCTGTTCCAGAGCGGTCTGTGAACCATCGAGATCGTGGGCTGCGGCGTCGAGAAGTTCCGCGGCGTGCTCTCGAAACTCCGGATCGCTCGTGTCCTCGGCGGCCGACAACATCGTCGCGGTGAAGGCGGCCCATTCGGCGATGATCTCGTCACGGTGCCGCCGAATGAAATTTGCCAGTCGCATCCCAACCTCCGACGTCGGCCTGGACGCACCAAACATCTCTCAACTCGAATGGCGAAATCAAGATCGCACCAGCGAGGCAGGTCAAAGTCTCCGTTGAGCCTTTCTCAAGAAATTCCGAGACGATGTGATCCTGGCTCGATTCAGTGGACGATTTCGTTGCGCCGCCTCACTAGTGGCGGCTGTCATGGCACGGTCGGTGAAAGGTTCAAACCACCCGCGCGAACCTGCCGAAGCCCAGCGTGACGCGAGGCACGGACTGCCTGGCTAGAAGCGACCTGTCAGGAAGAGGGACGACGGGCCCGCAGCGACGCTGACCTCGTGCGCGTTGTGGGGAAACCTCCAAAGAGTGCGGCGATTCGGATTCGATCCACTCTCATCAGCTCGCGAGTCTGACGTCCGCTCGCGCAAGCTCGGCGTCTGTGAGCTGGTTCGTCAAATGGGCGTATCGCTCGGTGACTTGCACCGAGCTGTGCCCCATGATCTCCTTGAGACGGTAGATCGAGTTTCCCGACAGAACCCACTGCGAGGCGAACGTGTGTCGTCCCGCCTGGTAGAGAGTCATTGGCTTGAGGCCGCACTTCTTGAGCGCCTGCTTCATGGCGTTCTTAATCGTCCGCCAGTTGAGAAACCTCGTCTTGCCGGACTTGCTCTTGCGGAGGCTCGGGGCGACGAGCTCGGCTTTCGGGTTCTTCTTGCGCCAGGCCTTGAGGACCGCGGCGAGGCTCGGCACGATCGGCACCTCGCGGTCTTTCCCGCTCTTCGGGACCCCGAGGCGACCTTCTCGAAGCTGGCGGCGGACTAGGATAGTCCCAGCCTCAAGATCGACCGCATCCCAGGCGAGAGCGACTGCCTCTCCGGGCCGAAGCCCAGCGAGAGCACTGAGGGCGTACACGATGTTGACGGAGCGAGGGAGCGCCTGGAAGACGGCCGCCACGTCCTCCTTCCGTTTTAGGAAGGGGACCCGCTTCGGATCGTGGGTCGAGCGCAAGAGATCGCGGATGTCGCCGTCGCCTTTCAGCGCGCGGACGGGATTGTTGGTGACGCCGTGGTGCTTGCCCAGCCAGACGTAGAAAGCCGAGAGAAGATGGACCACGAGGCGTGTGGTCGCGGGCGAGATCCCTTTCTTGGGTCGCCCCTTCGGATCGAGGCTTCCTACCGGGGGGCTGCGGAGATCGGTGATCATCCGATCGAGAAAGCCTGTGTCGATGTGGGCATCGGGCCTACGGTGAGCGAGGAGTGGTGCGAGGTGACGATTCCATCTCCGGCGATCGTCCTCGACCGATCTGCGTCCCTTGGCCTTTCGATCGGCGAGCCAGTCGTCCACCAGCGACCCGAAGGTCGGTACCTTCTCCACCTTCTCCGGTCGAATCCGCTCGAGGCCTGGACGTCCTGCTTGGATGTTGAGGCCGATGACTGCCAGGACCTGGCGGGCGGCCTCCTCACTGAAGTAGCCCCCGGAGTAGTGACGCTCGCCGTTCTCGGTCCAGCGAATCGACCACAGACGCCCCCGCCTATAGACCTTCCCCTCGCCTCGCCGAGCTCTCGATGGTGGCCTTCCCATGGGTGAAAAACTCGGTTTTTATGGTACTGATATGGTACAGTTTTTCAAGACATATCGATTTTCTCGGTGATTTTTCCCATGTTTCCGAGACTGAAAATCCGTGTGTAGACAGTTCGACTCTGTCCCTGGGCACAGCAGGTCCCTCACATTTCAGCTGGTTTTCGAGGGTCGGCCGCGTGGGGGTGGGGACCCCTGGGTACGGGCAGTGCCCCCAATGGCCGGCGATATCGTGCAGACGGCGGGGCTTGAAGGGCGTCAACACGCGGCCCCGAGGGTTCACTTCGCAGCTGGGCGGAGGCGGAGTCCGACGACGCCGCGAGCGTAGGTCTCGGCGTCCGTCAGCTCGAGCCTGGGCCGAGCGGCCAACCGCAAGCCGTCGTAATGCCGGCATTTTTGTCGTTCGCGCGCACTTTCTTCGCCGCGTTGTCGATCTGGCCGTCGGCGCTTCGTCGTCCGGGCAGGAGGACACCAAGATGACGACCGAGACGGCGACCGTTTCAGCCGCAGAGGTGGTGGCGACCACGCGGCGTCGCGATGGATTGATCGCGCTGGTCCGCGAGGCGCTGGCTGGTACCCGACACGACTTCACCAAGTTGCCCGTGCGGCGCGCGATCCTGCTCCTGGCGATCCCGATGGTTGCCGAGATGCTGATGGAGTCGCTGTTCTCGCTGGCCGACATCTTCTGGGTCTCGAAGCTCGGCGCGGCCGCCACCGCCACCGTGGTGCTGACCGAGTCGATGCTCATCATCGTCTATTCGTTCGCGATGGGCCTGTCGATGGGGGGGGCGGCAATCGTCGCGCGTCGGATCGGCGAGAAGGATCCGAGCGGCGCGGCGGGCGCGACCGTGCAGGCGATCGCTCTCGGCCTAGCCCTGGCGGTCATCGTCGGGCTGGTCGGTGCATTCGCCGGGCATCACCTGCTGCGCGCGATGGGTGCGTCGCCCGAGGTGGTCGCGCTCGGCGGCCGCTTCGCGCGCGTCATGCTCGGCGGAAGCATCACCGTAATCCTGCTGTTCATGATCAACGCCGCGTTCCGCGGCGCCGGTGATCCTGCCATCGCGATGCGCACGCTGTGGCTCGCGAACGGCATCAACATGGTGCTCGGCCCGGTGCTGGTGTTCGGGCTGGGGCCGATCCCCGCGCTCGGGGTCAGTGGCGCCGCGATCGCGACCACGATCGGCCGCGGCATCGGGGTCATCTATCAGATCCGCGCGTTGCGCGCCGGCCGTGGCCACCTCGCGATCCGCCGCGAGCACCTGCGTATCGACCGCGCCGTCCAGGCGACCATCCTGCGCCTGTCCGGCACCGGCATCTTCCAGATCCTGATCGCCACCACCAGCTGGGTGGGCCTGACCATGGTGGTCACCAGCTTCGGCAGCCTGGCCGTCGCCGGATACGGCATCGCGACCCGCATCGTGATGTTCGCGCTGATGCCGTCGTTCGGGATGGCCAACGCGGCGGCGACGCTGGTCGGCCAGAACCTGGGCGCCGGCCAGCCCGAGCGCGCCGAGCAGGCGGTGTGGCGCGCGTCGTTCTACAACCTGCTCTTCCTCGGCACCGTCGGTCTGCTGTTCGTCGTGTTCGGTGAGGTCATCGTTGGGGCGTTCAACCAGGACCCCGTGATCGTCGGCTACAGCACGAAGGCCCTGCGCATCATCAGCGCGGGCTTCCTGTTCTACGCGTTCGGCATGGTGGTCACGCAGTCGTTCAACGGCGCGGGCGACACGCGCACGCCGACACTCATCAACTTCTTTTGCTTCTGGCTGCTCGAGATCCCGGTCGCCTGGCTGTTGTCGAAGCCGCTGGGCCTGGGCCCCACGGGCGTGTTCATCAGCGTGCTGGTCGGGTTCTCGACGATGGCGATTGTCGCCTCGCTGCTGTTCCGCCGCGGCAGGTGGAAGCGCGCCGCCGTGTAACCGGACCGCGAGGACGACCACCGACGACTGGCTCACCCGCAATAACACCGACGAATCGCTGGGTGACGAGGCGCTCGCCCCCCCTTTGAGGGGTCACCTCGTCCGGAAGGCGGGCCCATGGGCACCCGATCGTTACTAGGTTAGGAGGTGAGGCCTGGAATATGGGGACGCGGCGACAGACCGGAATGACGGTCGTCCTAGCAGCGATGCTGGCGGGCATGACGACGGGATGCGGACACAACCGTGCCTCGGCGATCGGACAAGGCGCCGAGCAGCTGGCGAAGACGCCGGAGGCTCTGATCCAGATGCGACGCGGCGGGTGCCCTCCGGGCGTTTGCCCGGTCTATTCGGTTTCTTTCTTTCTCGATGGAACAATCGTCTATGACGGTGAGGCAAACGTGGCGGTGCTCGGCCGTCGGACCGCGAAGCTGCCGCCGGAACGTCTCACGGCCCTTCTCTCGCAGCTCGAGGCGATGGATTTTCTCGACGTCTCGGAGCGGTGTTGTGTCTGTCCAGACGCAACCGACCAGGCGCACCTCGTGATTCTCGACTACTGCCCCGGCTCGCTGGTCAAGACGGTGCTTCACGACGACACGTGCCGCTCCGCTCCCCCCGCGCTCCGCGTCCTGGAGCGGGCGATCGACCAGGCCGCCGGTACCGAGCGCTGGACCTCGGCCTTCGTCGCCTCGCGGCACTGACGTCACGGCGCTCGGCCGTCAGCTCGACCGACCGGGTACCGCCATCGTTCCCCGGCGGTCTGTCACCCGGCGGACGAAGCGATGAAGGTCGCGCGGCCGAGACAGGATCACGGAGGCGCAGGCCGGTGCGACCAGCGGGCCAGCGCCGCCCTGCGAGCCAGCTCTGTTCGTTCGGCAGCCGTGAGCCCTCGCGCTCGGGCACGCCCAGCCACCGCGGCGATCTCCCGACGGCGGCGCGCGCTGAGCGCCTTGGCGCGAGCCGGGCCACCCTTCTCCCCACCAAGCCGCCCCAACGCGACGGCGTGTCGATTCTTTGGCGGAGATTTCATCGTGGCGCGGGGGGAACGGGGCCGACAGACGGCGCCCGGCGAGAATCTAATTCGTCGCGTTTGCCCCGCAAGAGGTCGGTGGGACGCGGCCCACCTGTGCTCGGAACATTCTCCGGCGCGCGTCCCGCAATCCAGCCTCAACGCTCAAGTAGGCATCGCGGGCCATTCCCTCCCCACGGTCAATGCTTAATCTCCCGGAAAATGGATAGCCCGAGGACGAACATGACCTCTGGATCATCCCCCCTTCGCTCACCCACCCACGTCGTGGGAATCGGCGCCTCCGCCGGCGGGCTCGAGGCGATAGAGAGCTTCTTCGACAATCTGCCCAAACAGACGGGCCTGGCGTTCGTCATCATCCAGCACCTCTCGCCCGACTTCAGAAGCATGATGGACGAGCTGCTGGCTCGTCACACCGAGCTGCCGATCAAGCTGGTGGAGAATGGGATCCCCGTCGAGGCGGACCACGTCTACCTGATCCCGCCCAAGAACGAGATGATCATCTCCGAAGGGCGCCTGCTCTTGAGCGAGCAGGACCGGCACCAAGAGCGGACGCTCCCGATCGACATATTCTTTCGGTCGCTGGCACAGGACTGCGGTCCGCGTGGGGTGGCGGTCATCCTTTCAGGGGGCGGGAGCGACGGGTCGCGGGGCATCCGCGACGTCAACGAAGCTGGGGGGCTGGTCATCGTCCAGGACGTCGACACCGCCCAGTTCGACGGGATGCCCAGAGCGGCGGCCGAATCTGGCCTGGCGCACTGGGTCGCTCCTCCGTCCGACATGCCCCGCATCCTGCTCGAGCACGCGGCGGGTCGAGCGAACGCGCCGCAAGTCGAGCGCTCGCCCGAGCCACAGGTCGGCAATCGGAGCGTGGTCGAGGTTTACCGCATGCTCCAGGAGGAGTACGGCATCGACTTCACCCACTACAAACCGAGCACCGTCACTCGCCGCATCGAGCGACGTCTGGCGCTGGCCCGTTCGACGGACATCGACGAATACGTCCGGCGGTTGAAGTCGGAGCGCAGCGAGCTCGACGTGCTCTATCGCGATCTTCTCATCGAGGTGACCCGATTCTTCCGCGACGATCAGGCCTTCCAGATCCTCGAGGAGAAGGTCCTCCCCGACCTTCTCGCCCGCCAGCCGCGGGAGGCGCCGCTGCGGCTCTGGGTCGCCGGCTGCGCCACCGGCGAGGAGGCCTATTCGTTGGCCATCTTGCTGGAGGACCTGATGGCGAAGCTGGGCGAACGGCCCGTCAAGATCTTCGCCACCGACGTGCACCGCGGCTCGCTCGAGCATGCCACGCGCGCCATCTACACCGAAGAGGCGCTGGCCGGCGTCTCGGAGGAGCGCCTGTCGCGATACTTCACCCGGATCGGAGAGCGCTACCAGGTCGTTCCGGAGCTGCGCCAGCGGATCGTCTTTGCCCAGCACAACGTCATCAAGGACGCACCGTTCACGCGCGTCGATCTCGTCACCTGCCGCAACCTCCTCATCTATCTGCAACCGGCGGCCCAGCAGAAGGTGCTGTCGCTTTTTCACTTCGCGCTCACCCGAAATGGATTCCTGTTCCTCGGACCGAGCGAGACGGTCGGTCCGCTGGCCGTCGGATACGAGACGGTCGACAAGCATTGGCGCCTCTACCGCAAGCGAAACGATGCCCGCATTCCGGTCGACGCCCGGTTGCAGCCGGTGACCACTCGCACGGCCTTGCCGCCTTTTCAACCAGCGGGAGGGCGTTACTCCCTGTCCCAGCTCCTCGGCACCTACGACGCGCTCCTCGAGCGGACGATGCCGCCGAGCCTGCTCGTCAACGAGCGCGCGGAGCTGGTCCATGCCTTCGGCGGTGCGGGAGCGTTCCTGCACCACCGCGACGGCCGCCAGGCACTCGACGTCCTCGAGTTGGTGGACGCCGAGCTGAAGATGGTCCTCGTGGGGGGCCTCAAGCGGGCCATCATCGAGCCGGCGGCGATCGTCTACCGCAACGTTCGCATCTCGGGGCATGACGGCGAACGAACCTACAAAGTCACGATCCAGCGCATCGGCAGCCGTGGTGGGGGTGCGCCCCATCTCCTGGTCTCTTTCGAGCCGATGCAGGCAACCGGCGCGACCGAGGTGCCGCCCGGGACAGAGATCGAGATGGACCAGGTCTCCCGCGACCGGCTGCGAGTCCTCGAAGCCGAGCTTGCACACACCAAAGAGAGCTTGCAGTCGGCCATCGAGGAGCTCGAGACGAGCAACGAGGAGCTGCAGGCCAGTAACGAGGAGCTCCAGACGAGCAACGAGGAGCTGCAGAGCACGAATGAGGAGCTGCAGAGCGTGAACGAGGAGCTCTACACGGTGAACGCCGAGTATCAGCGCAAGATCGGCGAGCTGACCGAGGTGACCAACGACATGGACAACCTCCTGGCCAGCACGGAGATCGGGACCATTTTTCTCGACGCGGAGCTCAAGATCCGGAAGTTTACGCCGCAAATCGCAAAGGCCTTCAGCCTGGTTCCCCACGACGTGGGACGCAGCATCGAGACCTTCGTGCACCGGATGGAGCACCCCGAGTTGGTGGAGGATCTCACGCGGGTCCTCACGACCGGCCAGCCCGTGGAACGGGAGCTCGACGATGTGGACGGCAAGGCCTTCTATTCGCGCATACTCCCCTACCGCACCAAGGGGGCCATAGCCGGCGTGGTCATCACGCTCATCGACGTGAGCGGCCTCAAAACGGCCGAGGATGCCCTGTTCCACGAGCGCTACCTGTTGAACAACCTCCTCGCTTCCATTCCAGACGCCATCTACTTCAAGGATTTGCGCGGGCGCCTCATTCGCGCGAACGAAGCGATGGCGGCCCGATTGGGCCTACGAGACCCAGCCGCCGCGGTCGGCAAGACGGCGCTGGAGCTCCCCAACCAGGAGATGGCGCTGGAGCTCCACCGAAAGGACGAGGTGGTCATCCGTACGGGGGAGACCCACCACTACAAGCTCGAACGAAGCCTGGCGGCAAAGCCCGGCGAGCCCGATTGCTGGGACCTCGTGACCAGGCTCCCCCTGCGCGATCGCGCAGGCGCCCTCGTCGGCATGGCGGCGATCTTCCGCGACGTCACGGAGCAGAAGCTGGCGGAAGAGAAGATCCAAGACAATATCCGCCGGCGCGACCAATTCTTGGCGATGCTCTCGCACGAGCTGCGCAACCCCCTCGGGGCGATCGTGAACGCCACTGCGCTGCTGAAGTCGCCGCGCGCGGCCGCCAACACCCCCAAATTTCTGACCATACTCGAACGGCAATCGGAACAGATGGCCGACCTCCTCGACGATCTTCTGGAGGCGAGCCGCGTGACCCAGAACAAGATCACGCTCAAGCGGCGCGTGATCGACCTGCGCTCGGCCGCGCGAGAAGCCGCCGACTCGACGCGAGGATTGATCGAGTCACGGGGGCTCACCTTCACGGCCGATCTCGACGGCGAGCCACTCTGGATAGACGCCGATCCGGCTCGTCTGCAGCAGATTCAAGCCAACCTCCTGAGCAATGCCGCCAAGTACACCCCGAAGGGCGGTCACGTCAGCTTGCGGGTAGGCTGCGAGGCCGGGGCGGCGGTGTTTCGTCTCAAGGACGACGGCGTTGGCCTCCTTCCAGAGATGGCCGAGTCGATCTTCGACCTCTTCGTGCAATCGAAGCGCACCCTCGACCGATCGGGGGGTGGTCTGGGAGTGGGCCTCACCTTGGTACGGTCCCTCGTCACTCTCCACGGGGGCACGGTGCAGGTCTACAGCGAAGGCGAAGGCAAAGGATGCGAGTTCGTCGTACGGCTGCCGCTCACTGACCGACGCGAGACCAAGGAAGACGCCCCCTCTCAGGCCATCGAATCTGTCAGCGGGCCGCTCAGAGAGGGGGCCAAAGTCGTGATCGTCGAAGATCGCGCCGACAGCCGCGAGCTTCTGTGCGAGCTGCTCTCGGAGGAGGGATTCTCCTGTCGCACAGCCGAGAGTGGTCCCGAAGGCCTTGCCCTCATCGACGAGTTTCGGCCGGACGTCGCGATCCTGGACCTGGGGCTCCCCGGAATGGACGGATTCGAGGTGGCCAGAAGACTGCGTGCGAACCCGAAACACGCCGGGATGTTGCTCATCGCCCTCACCGGCTACGGGCAACCATCCGAGAGGACGCGCGGAAAAGAGGCCGGCTTCGACCAGCATCTCGTGAAGCCGGTGACCGTTGATGAGTTGACCCAGTTGCTCACCGGACTGAGGGGCGGGCGGCCCGAGGCGGTGGCGCCGGCCAAGTCCTCTCGCGGCGACGAAGAGGCAGCTGTCGACGACGAGAGTGAGTTGGCAGGGTAGCTCCTCGCGGTCACCTAGATCCGTTCCTGGGCCCGATTTGAAGTGGCCCCACTGGTCCATTCGGAACGGGCGTCCGAGGGATCGGGCTCTAGAAAGCGCCGTCGGGGCAGTGCTCCTGCACCATGTCGACCACCGTGCCCATGTGGAGCGGTTTGAAGAGGATCTCCGCAGCTCCGATGGCGCCGACACGCGCCGGCAAAGCGGCGGTCATGACGACGACGGGAATGGCCGCGAGCGTCTCGTCCTTCATCATCTCCTGTCGGAACGTCCACCCGTCCATGACGGGCATCATCAAGTCGAGGAGGATGACGCAGGGCCGAGCGCCCGTGGCCAGATGTGCCAACGCGGCCTGTCCGTTCTCCGCACAGACAGCCGAGTACCCTTCCAGTTGGAGAGCCTCGCACAGTGTCTGTCTGAGATCCCTGTCGTCTTCCACGACCAAGATGTGCTCCTGCGGGACTGCGATGGCCTCGGTCATCTGAACACCATCTCCGTTCGGCTAAACGCCGGCAACTTCTGCGTCCGTCATGGCGGGTCGGTCGACCGGCAGGATGACGCTAAACGCGGCGCCGTTCCCCGGCGTGCTGTCGAGAGTGACTGTGCCCCCGTGCGCCGTGACGATTCGCCTCACGAGCCAGAGACCGAGCCCCATGCCTGGCTGGCCGCCCGAGTCCTTGGCACGCTCGAACTGCTCGAAGATCCGGTCCTGGTCCTCCGGCGGGATGCCCGGTCCCGCGTCGCGCACGGTCAGCCGGACGTGGCCTGATGCACCGGAGCTGATTGAGACCGTCACGGGCGCACCGCGTCCGTACTTGAGTGCATTGCCCACCAGGTTCGAGACGACCTGATCGAGCCTGCTGCGATCCCAAGAACCGCCGCTCGGCCCCGAGCTCTGAAGCTCGATCCGGCTTCCCACCTCTGCGGCCACGTCCTCGTAGCGCGAGATGACCTCTCGAGCGACTTCCACGAGATCGGTCTCTTCGCGTTCTAGCCGCAGATCGCGCGTTGAGAGCCTGCTCACATCGAGGAGGCGATCAACGAGCCGACCGATCTGGGTCATCTGTCGCTCGGCCCTGCCCATCCGCGCGGCGAGCATCTCGGGCGGCAAGCTCTGCATCCGCCCCTGATTGGTCGCGCGGACGAGCGAGGTGATGAGAACACTGAGCGCTGAGAGCGGCGTGCGCAACTCGTGGGAGGCGATGGCCAGAAAGTTGTCGCGCGTCCGCACGGCCTCGCGCGCTTCCGTGTAAGCGCGCGCGTTCTCGATGGCGAGTGAGGCGCGGCGGGCGATCTCGGTCGCGAGGATGAGGTCCTCGGCGCCGTAGCGCCGCGCCGACTCGGCGGTCACGAACGAGAGAACGCCGATCGGCTCCTTGCCGACGACGAGCGGCACGACCATCGCCGAACGCAAGCCGAGCTCGTGGGCAAGGCGCCGTTGTTCCAGATCCGGGGTGGCGGCCGCGATCATCTCGTCGGTGATCTCGCCGAGCATCACGGGCAGGCCGCTGCCGACGACCTGATATGGAACGGAGTCGCGCAGCGGCGGCCAGCGCCGCCGCCATTCCTTGGCGAGCTCGCGTTTCGCGGGAGTCACGTGGGCCACCGCGAGCTGTTGGAGAGAGCCCTCCGGCGTCAGGATCTCGACGCTGCACCAGTCCGCAATTCGAGGGACCGCGAGATCCGCCACCTTCTTGAGCGTCGCCTCGTAGTCGAGCGATGAAGCCAGCGCGGCGCTCGCCTCGGCCAGGTACTGCCAGGCCTGTTGGGCCCGGCGCTGCTCCGTGAATTCGCGAAAGACACTGACCGCCAGCTCGACGCGACCTCGATCGTCGAAGATGGGCGCAGCGGAAACAAACGACCAGCGTTCCTCGCCCCCTCGCTTCAGCCTGAACCTGACGATTGCGGTCGAAGCCGTCCCCCGCAGCGCGATCTGGGATGGCAGCTCGTCGTCGGCGAGAGTCGAACCATCTTCACGAAGCATCTCGAACCCGCGGAGGACCTGCGGCAGGGGCGCAGACGCCAGTGCCGACGCGGATTCAAACCCGCACAAGCGAGCGGCTGCGTCGTTGGCGAACACCACCTTGCGCTCGGGGGTCTGGACCATCACGCCTTCGGTGATGCTGCGCAGGATGAGATCCAGCTGGTCGCGGGATTGTCGCATCTCGCGCTCGTCCAACTCGACCTGACGGAGAGCGGCCTGCTCGGCGCTGGCGAGCCGGGCCGCCTCCTCCGTCTGCCGGCGTTCGGTGAGATCGCGCGTGATCTTCGCGAATCCTCTGAACACTCCGCGACGGTCGTGAAGAGCGGTGACGACGACCGATGCCCAGAATCGCGCCCCGTCCTTGCGGACGCGCCAACCTTCTTCTTGGTAGCGGCCCTTCTCCCGCGCCTGGGCCAAAATCTTGCTCGGCTTACCTGCCGCGCGATCTTGCTCACTGAAGAACACCGAGTACGGCCTCCCGATGATCTCGTTCGCCGTGTAGCCCTTGATGCGCTCGGCGCCTGGGTTCCAGGACGCGATCTTCCCGTCCGGATCGATGAGAAAGATGGCGTAGTCGACGACCTGCTCAACCAGGAGTTCGAGCAGGTCGCGGGCGTCAACATCCGGTTCGCGGTCCAGTTGCCTCGTGAGGGCGCTCATCGTCGTCGTACAAGGTATGATGACTAGGGCGAATACTTACAACCGGTGCCGTGCACTGAGCTGACGATTGCGCTTCCTGGATCCTGGTAGCTCGACAGCGGGCGTGCCCTTAGGGGATCGTCTGCCCACCATGGACCAGGGTGTCTACCTTGAGGCTCGACCATGAGCACCCATGTCCCTTGAAGGCGCGTCCCGAGACGAGGCGAGCCCGCTGACGCTATTCGACGGTGGTGGTGAGCTCGGGCAGCGAATGCGGAGCCTCGACTGGTCGAAGACTCCGCTGGGCCCGGTCGCTGGCTGGCCGCAGAGCCTCAAGACCTGCGTCCGGATCGTCCTGACCTCGCGTCAGCCCATGTTCGTCTGGTGGGGCGAGGAGCTCATCAACCTCTACAACGACGCCTACAAGTCAATCGTAGGGGGCAAGCATCCGGCGGCGCTGGGACAGCCGGCCTCCGTGGTGTGGCGCGAAATCTGGGACCAGGTCGGCCCGCGGGCCGAGCAGGCCATGCGGGGGAACCAGGGAACGTACGACGAGGCGTTGCTCCTGATCATGGAGCGTCACGGCTACCAGGAAGAGACCTACTACACGTTCTCCTACAGCCCGGTCCCCAACGAGCGCGGAGGCGTAGGCGGCATCCTGTGCGCGAACACCGACGATACCCGGCGGATCATCGGCGAGCGCCGGCTGTTCGTGTTGCGTGAGATCGCGGCACGCACCGCAGATGCACGCCGCGCGGAGGACGCCTGCGCGCGCGCCGCGGACGCCATGGCGACCGCGGGACGCGATCTGCCCTTCGCTCTCATCTACCTCGAGGAGTCCGAGCGCGGCGCTCCGGGACTGCTTCTGGCGGGCGCGGCTGGGATCGATGCCGGCCATCCGGGCGCGCCGTTCCGCATCGAGCCCCCGGCCGACTCGCCCTGGCCCGTGGCGAAGGCGATGAGCAGGCACCAGGAGCAACTGGTCGAGAGTCTGCCAACCTTGGTGGGGGGGTGGCCGACCGGCGCGTGGACCCAGCCTCCGTCACGAGCGATCGTCTGGCCGCTGACCCCGTCCGGACAGGCGGGTCCGTCGGGCGTGCTCATCGTCGGGCTCAACCCGTTCCGCCCTTTCGACGACGACTACCGCAGCTTCCTCTCGCTGGTCGCCGGACAGATCACGGCCGGCGTCGCCAACGCGCAGGCCTACGAGGCCGAGCGCCGCCGTGCGGAGGCGCTGGCCGAGATAGACCGCGCCAAGACCGCATTCTTCTCCAACGTGAGTCACGAGTTCCGCACGCCGCTCACCCTGATGTTGGGGCCGCAGGAGGACGCGCTCGCCTCCCCGAACGGTGCGCTCGACGGCGAGAGCCTGCGGGCCGTGCACCGGAACACCTTGCGTCTGCTGCGCCTCGTAAACAATCTCCTCGACTTCTCGCGCATCGAGGCCGGTCGCACGAAGGCCCGGTACGAGCCGACGGATCTCGGTCCCCTCACCGTCGATCTGGCCAGTGCGTTCCGCTCGGCGATCGAACGAGGCGGGCTCCGTTTCGAGGTCGACTGCCCCACGCTTCTGGAGCCGGTCTACGTCGACCGGACGCTGTGGGAGACCATCGTCCTCAACCTCCTTTCGAACGCCTTCAAGTTCACCCTGAGGGGGACAATCCGGGTCCAGCTCCGCGACCGGGAGGGCCGAGCCGAGCTCGAGGTCAGCGACACGGGCGCCGGGATCCCGGCGGCCGAGCTACCACGCATGTTCGATCGGTTCCACCGGGTGGAGGTCCCGGAGGCTCGTACCTACGAGGGCTCGGGCATCGGACTCGCACTCGTGAAGGAGCTGGTAGGGCTCCACGGCGGGGAGATCAGCATCGCCAGCGAAGAGGGGTCCGGGAGCACGTTCCGAGTCTCGCTCCCCCTCGGGCGGGCTCACTTGCCGGCCGAGCGCGTTGCCGCGGCGCAGGGAGCGCAGGGAGGCGGCGCCTCGTCGCGTGCCGAGCCCTTCGTTCAGGAGGCGCTGCGCTGGGTCGCCGATCCCGACGCTGGCGCTGGAGGCAGCGCCGAAGCATCGACCAGCGAATCCGGCTCCCCACAGATTCTGATCGCCGATGACAACGCCGACATGCGGGACTACCTGGCGCGGCTGCTCGGGCAGCACTGGCGGGTCGACACCGCAGCCGACGGCCTGCTCGCGCTCGAGGCCGTGGAGCGCAACCGCCCGGAGCTGGTCCTGAGCGACGCCATGATGCCCAAGCTCGACGGATTCGGTCTGCTCCGCGAGATCCGCCGCCGCCCGGCGGTGGCGCAGACGCCAGTGATCCTGCTGTCCGCGCGGGCCGGGGAGGAGTCCCGCGTCGAGGGCCTCGAGGCCGGCGCCGACGACTACCTGGTCAAACCCTTCGCCGCGAAGGAGCTCCTGGCGCGCGTGCGCAGCCACCTCGAGAGCGCGCGCGAGCGACGGGCGATCGCGACCGAGCGGTCGCGGCTCCGGATGCTGCTCGGGCAGTTGCCGGCCATCGTCAACTTTCTGCGCGGCCCCGATCTCACAATCGAGTACGCGCACCCCATGACCATCGAGCGGCTGGGCGGGCGCGATCTGGTCGGCAAGCCCCTGCTGGAAGCGATCCCGGAGTTCCGTGGCCAGGAGTACCCTGCCCTGCTGCGCCGTGTGCTGGAGACGGGCGAGCGTATCGAGGGCCACGATCAGCTGGTCCGAATCGCTGACGGCACCGGCGGATTGCGCGACACCTATTGGAGCTTCGTCTACCTGCCGCTGCGCGACGCCCGCGGGCGGGTGGACGGGGTGATGACCTTCGACCAGGAGGTGACGGAGAACGTCCTCGCCCGCAAACAGATCGAGCAACAATCGGCGGAGCTCGTGCGCGCCACCAGGGAGGCGGAGGCGGCCCGCACCGCGGCCGAGACCGCCAGCCGGGCCAAGGACGAGTTCCTGGCGATGCTGGGACACGAGCTGCGCAATCCGCTCTCTCCGATTCTGACGGCGTTGCAGTTGATGCGCACGCGCACGGGCGACACGCGACAGCAGGCGATCATCGAGCGACAGATCGGCTATCTCGTGCGGCTGGTCGACGATCTTCTGGACGTTTCGCGCATCACGCGCGGAAAGGTCGAGTTGCGCCTGCAGAATATCGAGCTCGCCTCGGCGGTCACGGCCGGCGTCGAGATGGCTCGCCCGCTACTCGAACAACGTCGCCAGGCGGTGGCCCTCGACGTGCCGCTCGAAGGCCTCATGCTTCGCGCAGATCCCGATCGGCTGGCGCAGATCGTCTCGAACCTCTTGACGAACGCCGCCAAGTACAGCGATCCGGCGTCGACAGTGTATGTGTCAGCGAGCCGCGCGGGCTCCGAGGTCCGTCTTTCGGTCCGCGACCAGGGGGTGGGGTTACCCCCCGAGGTCCTGGACCGCATCTTCGAGCTCTTCTTTCAGCAGCCCCAGGAGATCGACCGCTCCAAGGGCGGGCTGGGGCTCGGGTTGGCCATCGTGCGCAGCTTGGTGGAGATGCACGGCGGGCGCGTGAGCGCGCGAAGCGAAGGGTTGGGCAAAGGGAGCGAGTTCGTCGTCGACCTGCCAGCACTGGTCCAGCTCGAGAACGTGAGCCCGCCGCGGCCCGCACACCAGGTCCCCGTCTCGCGGGTGACCGCCGGCGCGCATGACCGTGGGCGCGTCTTGGTGGTCGACGACAACGCCGATGCCGCGGACACGCTGGCCGACCTCTTGGCCGACCTCGGCTACTCCACCAAGGCGACCTACGACGCATCCTCGGCGTTGGAAGTGGCGGGGACCTTCAAGCCCAACCTCTGCTTTCTCGACATCGGCTTGCCGGGCATGGATGGGTACGAGCTTGCCCGCCACCTGCGGCAGGCGCTTGCAGGCCCCTCGCTTCGGCTCGTCGCCGTCACCGGCTATGGCCAGGAGAGCGATCGGCAGCGGGCAGGCACGGCCGGGTTTGACGCTCACATCGTCAAGCCTGTTACGCTCGATGCGCTCGAGCGCGCGATTGCACCAACGCCGGACGAGCGGTGAGGCAGCCAGCCGCTTCTCCGGGAGATCACAGTCGACCGCCAGCGCTGGTGGCCAGTGACGAGCTGCGGGCGAGCTACCACCTCTGGTCGTGATGCCCTTGGGGGAGAGAATCCCATGCTAATTTCCCGTTATGGCAACGGTGTTGGTGGTCGAAGATAGCACTGAGATTCTGAGCGCCCTCTCTGAGGCTCTAACCGAAGAGGGATGGAGTGTGGTGGCGGTGACGTCCGCGAACAACGCCGTACCCGCAGCTCAGGCCCGGAGGATCGACGTCGTCCTTTGCGACGTTCTCTTGGAGGACAGCACCAAAGGTCCGGATCTGCGGGACCGATTTGAGCGCCACGGTCTCGGCCACATCCCCTTCGTATTCACGACCGCCTCCACGCGAGAGATGGCCAAACTCGAAGGTGAGCGAACGTTGCGGAAACCCTTCGCCGTCGCCGAGGTCGTCGCGGTTCTCAATGCCGCTCTTCCCCGTCCGCACCAAGAGCGCTCCCATGCAGGCGAGGACTACCCCCGAAGCCCGGCGGTCGCGTTCTCTCGAGACCGCAAGGACAGTACCCCTGGGCCGGGGGACTAGACTCCACGCCGCCTCGTTTTGCGCGCCGCGCCGATCTCGAAAAAGCGGAGAAACAGCGGGCCGGCGCTCGTCGCTGGCGACATGCTTGATCGAGCAGCAGTTCGCCGAACACCTCTACGATGCCACGATCGTCATCGACGAGGAGGAGACTCGCCATCGACTGGCTCGGGCGGGGACGATGCAGGCCCGCAAGCGCGGTCGAGCGCCTCGAGAAGCTCGAGGTAGCGGACCGGCTTTTGGATCAACTCAACATCACCGAGCTGAGTGCAGATGGTCTCCCGGCTGAACCCCGACGCACTGACGACCAAGACTGGAATGTCACGCAGCGCCGGGTCGTTCAACTGCTCGTGGCGGAAGTCCCAGCCGTCCATCACGGGCATCATCAGATCGAGCAGGATCGCGGCGGGGCGCGGACCGTCTCGCAAGATGTCGAGCGCCTCCTGGCCGTTGGCCGCCGGCACGACCTCGAACCCTTCCTCCTGCAGCCCTTCCCCGAGCGATTCGCGAATCGCGGCGTCGTCCTCCACGAGGAGGAGGCGTGGCGGCGTCGGACGCGCCTCCGCAGGCGCTTCACGGGTAGCGTCGGCTGGCCTCAGGACATGCAGACCGCTGTGCGACATTTGCGTGACCCAGGTAGTACAAGAATGTACGGGTTATCCCGAATACAGCAAGCTTCCGCACAGACCAGCGGGTCCAGGATCCAGGATCTGGCCCAGCGCGTAGCCTACGCCGCCCGCAACGGGGCGACGGGCAAGCGCAGCGTGAACGTGGTTCCGGTCTCGCTCGAAGACACCACGGCTATCTCGCCCCGATGGGCATGTGCGATCTGGCGGACGATGTAGAGGCCGAGGCCGAGCCCGGTTCCGTCTTGCCGGCCTCGCTCGAAAGGCTCGAAGATCTTCGGAAGCACCTCTCGCGGGATCGGGGGCCCGCCGTTGTGAACGGCCACCTCGATCTCCTTGCCGGTCCGCTGGACGTGGATGGCGGCCCTGCCGCCGCCGTACTTCGCCGCGTTGCCAATCAGATTCGCCAGCGCCTGCAGGATGCGCGTGCGGTCCCACTCACCTCTGGTGTCGCCGGCGTTCGTCACCTCGATCGTCGAAGCCGGGACCGCCAGCTCGAAGTCTTCGACCAGCTCCTGACAGAGCTCCCGCATGTCAACCGGAGCGGGTGCGATCGGGATCGTGCCTGCTCCGACGCGTGCGTAATCGAGGAGATCTCTGACCATTTCGTCCATGCGCTGGGTCGCGCGCGAGACGCGCTCCGCCAGCCTCTTCATGCGCGGGTCATCAGTGCCCCGAACGAGAAGGGCCCCGGCCGTCGTCACGACCGTCAGCGGGTTGCGAAGGTCATGGGCGAGCACGGCCAGCTGTCGATCCTTCGCCGCGAGCACCGCGGCCCGGCGCCGCAGCTCCTCCCCTCGGCGGTAGAGCGAAGCGAGAGCACCGACTTTGCCGCGGAGAAGACTCGGAGGCGTCGGCTTGCGGACGTAGTCGACCGCACCTAGTGCGTACGCTCGCTCGACCGCTTGATGATCCAGATCGTGTGCCGTCTGCAAAATGACTGGCGTGTGGCGGGCGAGGGGGATGAGGTGCAGGCGCTCGAGCACGTCGAACCCATCCATCCCGGGCATCATGACGTCGAGCAGGACCACGGCGAACTCCTGCTTTTCGGCGAGCGCGATCGCTTTCGCACCAGACAGAGCTTCGACGATCTCGTGACCGAGAGGGTCGAGGAGAGCCCTCATGGCCAGGAGGTTGGCGGGGAAATCGTCGACCAGCAGAATCTTCGCGGGCGGAAAGCCCCGCTCCTCGATCTCGATCTGCGAAGGCACGTTCTCTCGGTTGATACTTCCCGTATTCACGCCCACCCCTTGGGGAACGTGGGATGTGTCCGAAATCCGTCAAGGCTCTTACGAGCGTCTCCGAACGGTCGCGATGTCTCGGGATCAGGGAAGGTCGATCGTCGTCACCAGGACCGCTTGACGACCGTGGAGCAGCGCTACCCGTTCCGCTTCAGACAGGGTACGCCCTTGGCCTCCTGGATGATGAGCGCCCACCTTCCCTTCCTGCCCTCCACCGCCTGGCAGACGGTTGCTCCCGCCGCCTCCAGTTCTTGCACCTTCTGTCGGAGACCTGGGTCGAGCTTCCTGCTCATCGCGACACTGCGAGTCCCGATGATCATCCACTCCCCCCCAGGCTCCACGATCACGTCGACGATACCCCCGCCATCCAAGGAAGCTCTCGACACCGCTCCTTGGATTTCCCGGCTGTCGTCATTCGTGACCATGGCATGACCGTCGGAGTACAGGGAGATGGAAGGGGCTCCCGACAGATCCCCATCGGCGTCATCCGCGACCATCTCGAACAGGCTCAAGGACGACGAACCGTGGGCGGCGCGGGCGGAAAAGACGTCCTCCGGAAAGCTGTCGCTCCTGAAGAGCGTGGCCTCCGAGGTGAGGATCAACCAGGATCCGTCGACGGCAAACTCCGGACGTACGATGGTCTTGAGCTGTTCCCGGTCGCTCATGTGAGCCACGAACGCGGGTGGAAGGTGCGCCGACCTCGACAACGTTCGATCCGACCAGAACAGGAACCAGTCGCCGTCCGAGGGAAGGTCGAGACCTCCATGAGTGAGGACGGCTTTCTTCGCGAGACCTTGACGAAGCGCCTCGAGGGCATCCGGGGGGAAGCCGGGCGCGGCCACCAACCTCAGCGGAAATTCCTTCACCGAGGTGAGCGCCGCGGGAGGCGCCGCGGGTGCCGGCGGTCTTGGTTCGGGTTTCGTCTGTCGCGCCGGCTGAATAGCCACGACGGAAGCCGCCGCGGGCGTCGCACCAACGGGGGCGCGGGCCTTGACCACGATGAGTACCAGCACAGCGGCCGCCGCCAGCAGAAGAACCGCGAAGCGCGCGCCTGTGCGTGGCCACCCCTGACGCGCATGCACCACCACCTCCTCCGACGGCTCCAGGACCTGGGAGTACTGGGTCCAAGTCCGCGACGGTGCGTCGAGAGCTTCCGCCAACCGCCCTTGTCCTCGAGGCTGCGCTCCACGTTTCTTTCGCTCAAAATGGCCCGAAGCGAGCGGCTGAAGCCTCCGGAGCAGCTCCTCCGCATTCTGCGGCCGGAGGTCCGGGTTTTCGTCGAGGCACGAGACCAACAGATTGGTGATCGGCTCCGGAACGCCACGCCGCAAGAGACTACTCCCCGCCGGCAGCTCGGAAGACGGCCCGGAAACTCCCTTCTGCCGGAGATCCGACCGGGGAGGCAATCGACCCACGATCATCTCGAACGCGATGGCGCCGACCGAATAGATGTCCGAGGCAGGCGTCACATCTGCCGAGTTCCGCCACTGCTCGAAGGGGGCGTACGAAATGTTTCCAAAGAAGTCCCCCGTCCGAGTGAGATCACTTCCCACGACCTTGGCGACGCCGAAATCCAGCAGCTTGAGAGAGCCGTCACCGAGCATGAAGACATTTGATGGCTTCAGGTCTCTATGGACAATGCCGCAGGCGTGAGCCAGAGCGAGCGCGTCCGCCGCGTGCATCATCACGCTCATCACTTCCTCGAGCGAATAGCCACCGCTTGCGCGACTGACGTTCAGCTCCTTGAGAGTCACCCCCAGGAGGAGCTCCATCGCCATGTAGAGCACGTCGCCCTCGATTCCGCAGTCGAGGACACGTACGATCCCGGGATGCTCGAGACTGGCAGTTGCCCGTGCCTCTCGAAGAAATCGGTCCCTGAACAGGGGGTCCGACTGCGGTTTCAGAACCTTCACCGCGGCCTGACGGTCAAGGAAGCGGTGCCTGGCCTGAAAGACGCTCGCCTGGGCACCCTCGCCGATGCGACGGCCGAGCAGATAGTTACCTACGACTGCGCCCTCTTCCATCGGCTTCCTTCGGTCGCGTCGCTACTCCTCGATGTTTCAAGCGTAGCAGAGCCCCCAGGGTGGCCCGGCGTACGCCGCTCTGGGAGCTGGGCGCCAAGGGTCACGGGGCGGCGATCCGGAGCTTGAGATCGAGCGCCTTGAAGCCGGATGTGAAGGCGCGTCTGAAAATCCGTGGGTAGACAGTTCGACTCTGTCCCTGGGCACGGCAGCAGCGGGTAGCGATTCCGTCCTCCGGACCAGGTACAATCTGGCTGAGGGATCTGCTTCGTGACGCGGAGAGTCCGATTCGAAGCTGCCGGGTTGGTCTGGTGGGCGGTCGCAGGGTGCGCGCCCGCGCTCGTGGCCAACCCTCCGGTCGAAACGGCGGCGAGCTACAGCCGCGGTTCGGAGGGCGCGCCGACGTGCGAGGTGACGTATCCGGACTCGGGCTCCGCCAGCATCGTCTGCCGGTCAGACGACGGCCCCCGCGTCGCAGACGCCCCCGCGCCGACGCGGCCCTCGCTCATGCCCCCGCCAGGCGCGCGGGTCGCGGAGCACGGGTTCGCAACGGCGAGGATCGAAGGGCCAGCCGCGGATGCGCCCGAGCCGTTCGTGCGACGGGAGCGCGACGCCAGGGCCGGTGAGACGGGACCGCTGGCCGAGGACGAACTGGCGCCCGACCCTTTCGCCACGGCCACACGCGAGCCGCCGCCGCCGGCGGGCCGACCGCTCGCCGACGACGACCTGGCGCCCGATCCCTTCGCCAGGGCCGGGCGCGAGCCGCGGTCGCCGGCGGGCCCGCCGCTCGCCGACGACGACCTGGCGCCCGATCCCTTCGCGCGCTCGCGCGCCGAGGCGCGCCCTCCCGCGCGCAAGCCGCTGGCGGCGGACGGGCTGGCGCCGGGGCCGTTCTAGGGTTCCCGTCATCGGTGCTATCGTCCGCCGATGCGGGCGATGGGGCGGCAGGCCGGCGAGCACGATGAAAGTCTCCGACCGAGAGGCGCGCTTCTGGCGGTGGCGCTGCTCGCCGCGATGGCGGGCGCGGGCTGCGGCCAGGACGCCGCGAGCGCCCGAACCGACGGCGGAACGGGCGGCGGCGCCGGCGGAGGTGGAGCCGCCGGCAGCGCAGCCGGGACGGGCGGCGGCGCCGGGGCGGGCGGCGCAGCGGCCGGCGCCGGGAACCAGATCGTGAACGGCGACTTCTCCGACGGGATGACGGATTGGGGGGTCATCTCGAGCTCGATGTGGACCACCGCCTCCGTCGCGAACGGCCAGCTGTGCGTCAGCTTCATCGCCGGCATCCCCATCACGGTCGTCTGGCCCGGCGGGACCTCGCCGGTCGCCAGCCTGCTCCCGGGCGTCACGTACGTGCTCGCCTATCAGGTGTCGTCGAACGTTCCGCTCTCGCCGTTCGAGGTCCAGCTCGGCCCGGTGCTGACGCTGTACGACGAGCCGACCACCGACTTCGACGTCACGACCGACGTGCCGGGCGCGACGCCGCAGACGTTCTCTCACACGTTCTCGGTCACCGCCGCCGACGCGCAGGCCGGCCTGGTGTTCAAGTTTTACTACGGCATCTACTCGGGCATGGCCAACGTCTGCTTCGACGACGTCTCGCTGACGACCAGCGACTGAGGTTGCGGGTGGGCGTCGCTGGCCGTCACGTGCCGCCGCTAGGTCGTCCCGCCGGTGCCGGTCGAGCCGCTGCCGGCGGCCCCGCCGATGCCGGTCGTACCGGTCGAGCCACCGCTGCCGGTGGCCCCACCGCTCCCGGTCGTGCCGCCGGTGCCGGTCGACCCACCGCTGCCGCTGCTGCCGCCGCTGCCACCGCTGCCGCCCGTGCCCGGGGACGGCAACGGTGGTTTGGCGGTGTTCTTGGTCCAGTCCCAGGCGGTCGGGTCGGCCGCCTGCGCGGTCGCCGCCTGCGCCGCGGGAGAGATCCCGGTGAGCGTGTTCAGGAACTCGACGAGCTCCGAGATCTCGTCGTCCGTGAGGAGCAGCGGGCGAATCTTGGGATCCACCGTCCCCACGTAGGTCCCCGGCGGCCCTCCGCCTGCGTTGTACTGCCGCACGACGTCCTCCAGCGAGGTCACGGTGCCGCTGTGGAAGTAGGGAGCCGTCTGGGCGACGTTGAGGAGAGACATGGTCCGGAACGCGCCCTCCAGCGACTCGTCGTAGAGCGTGCAGGCCATGGTGGTGGGGTCCCGGGTCAGGCAGTGCTGTTGATCCTCCGCCTGGACCTCGAGCAGCCGCTGCAGCCCGAGCTGCGGGTTGTCGCTGTACATGCCCGCGCCGTTGAAGATCATCGGCGCCATCGGGTTGGCTTGCACCGTCGCCAGGTTGGTCAGGATCGCCTGCATCGAGCCGGCGCGCCCGCGGTTGGGCGCGATCGCCGTGGTGGTGTTGGGGATGAACGCCAGCCCGGGCGCGCCGACGTTGTGGAACTTGTTGTCGGTCAGCGTCGGGCCGGTGTGGCACTCGTTGCAGGCGGCCTTGCCGATGAAGAGCCCCAGCCCCAGCTTGGCCTTGGCGCTGAGCTGAGAGAAGTCACGGTCGCGAACGTACTTCTGGAACGGTGACTCCGGCGTCAACAGCCGTCGCGGGTAGGCGTCGAAGGCCCGCCCGAGGTTGGCGCGAATCTGGCTGATCGCGTTCTGCGCGTCCTGGGGCATCTTCTCGAAGGGACCGTCGGGGGCGCTGGGGCTGGACTTGGGGCCGCCGGTGGCCGGGTAGACCGAGGTCGGATCGGTCGGAGGGATCCCCAACCGCGGATCGAGCGGCGTGTCCGGGAAGGTCGCGTTGTACTCGTCGAGGTACTTGGTGTAGAGGAAGCGCGCCTGGGCGAGGGGCGTCGCCGAGGTGCTCCAGACGGTGGTGCCGTGCTCGACGAGGCTGTCGAAGCGGCCGGTCGACAGCGTCCAGTCGTACCAGGCCAGGTTCAGCATGGCCCCGGTGTTGGTGGTGAGATAGCTGATGCCCTCCGAGATGGGACCGGGGCGCGCGTCGATGAAGTACGGCGTGCTGTGGCAGGTCACGCAGGCGACCTTGCGGATGTCGCCCACGTTGCCCGAGGGACCGGGGACCTTGATCGCTTCCGCGACGTCCTTGTCGAAGAAGAGCATCTGGCCGAACTGCGACAACGCGATCTCGTTGGAGCGGTTGTTGAACGGATTGGGCGGCGGGTCACCCTTGAGCGGCTCCATCTTCTCGATCTGGGCCCATTGGTCGGCGGTGAAGCCGTCGACCTCGCCGCATCCAAGCATTCCCAGGGAGGCCGCGACGAGCACGACCCCGACCAGACGCCGACTGCCGAAGCGCACTCTTCTCGACATGGTTCCTCCCTTTGCTGCAGCGATCAAAACGACAACACCATCGACGACGTGAAGATGTCGTCGAGGAACGAGGGGACGCCGCCGTACTCCTGGTTGTGGTTGTATTCGAGCTTGGCGACGATGTGCGGGTTGAACACGACGCGCGCGCCGACCGTGTACTGGATCTCCTTGGTGATGTAGATGCGGGTCTCCGAGGTGGAGAGAGCCGGGCTGCCCAGCGTCACGATCGCGTCGCGCAGCGCCCCCCGCAGCAGGAAGCCGAACTGCGGGAGAATCTGCCAGTCGAGCTCCGCGTAGCCCGAGGGGTGGAGCTGCAGGCCGTACACGTTCTGGGCGGCGTCGGCCTCGCCCGGCGCGCCGCCCCGCATGATCTGGGCCTTGAAGGCGAAGTTCGCGTTCAGGTACTGGAGGTCGATCCCCTCGAACCAGATCTTCCCGTTGTCGTCCGTCGCCCGGTCCTGCGGCCCCCATTCGCCCGAGATCCCGATCTCGATCCGGTCGTCGTTCCGCAGCAGCCTGCCGACCGGGATGTTGATGGCGGCCCGGCCGGCCAGGGTCTTGCCCCAGTTCTGATCGATCTCGCTGTAGAAGTGGAACTGCTCGGTGGTGGTCGAGCCGTTCGACACCGAGCCGGCCAGGATCAACCAGTCGTTGAGGAGCTTGCTGCGAACCTTGACCCCGAGGATCGGCCCGTCGGTGTAGCGGCCGACCAGCGAGGGCGTGATGCCGAACCGCTCGTCCGAGCGGCGCTCCTTGTACTCGATGCCGAACACGCCGAACGTCTTCCCGACGAAGATCGACGTCTTCCCGTCGCTGGTGGGCATGTACTCGAGCTCTGCCTGATCGGCCTCGATGAAGTCCCCCAGCGCAAAGTCCGAGCCCGTGCGGGGGACGAAGTTGATGCTCGCCCGCATGATGGCGTTGTCGGCGAGCTGGTAGCGAGGCCGCAGGTTGATCTCGTTCACGATGAAGCCGCCCGCTCCGGCCGAGGCGACGCTGTCGAATCGATCGACGCCGGGCGCGTTGCCCAGCGAGGCCACCTCGCCGCGGGTGTTGACGGCGGTGGCCAGGATGTCGCCCAGGAAGACCCAGGAATAGTTGGCGTACTGCGGATAGACCGCGTTCCCGGCGTCGCGGATCCAGCCGACGCCACCGTTGCCGATGGGGGCGAAGTAGCCGAAGTCGACGTATCCGTTCCAGGACAGCCGGGGGACGCTCCTCTGGCGCTCCTGTTCGCCGCGCTCGATCCGCGCGGTCAGCTCGGCGATCCGCTCCGCGTTGGTCTCCTCGGTGGCGGAGGGTGCCGCGTCGTCGGCCGGCGCATCGGGGAGGGAGGGGGCCGCGGGCGGCTCCTGAGCCTCCGGCGCCTCCGGCGCCTGCTGGGCGAGGGCGGATCTGCCAAGCAGGGAGAGAGCGGCCAGCACCTGCCAGGCCCGCGGCCGGATCTCGAGACGAGCGGCCGCTGCGCCACGCCTTGGCTTACCGAATGCGATCATCGATCCTCCTCGAGTCGGGTGGAAGAAGTGTTTGCCTGTTGATCGATCATCCCGAAGACCTTCATCACCACGCTCTGGGTGTCGAAGGAGATGGACGGGGTCTCGGACTCGGCCGACGGGTGGAACGAGAACGCCCCCTCGCTCCAGCCGAGCATCTCGACGAGCCCGTCCAGGACCTGCTGCAAGATGGCCTGATTGAGCGGCTCGCGGAGACCGGGGCGCCTCCTCAGGAGCACGCTGCCGAGCGCCTCGGTGCTCTGCCGAAGCTCCGCCCGCTGGGTCGCCAGCGCGGCCTCCAGCTCCGAGCGGCTGATGATCCCCCGCTCGACGAGCGCCTCGCCCAATCGCTGCACGCCGGGAGCGGAGGCGCTGGTCAGCTGTCCTTGCACCAGGCGCACGATCCCCGCGCCCTGGCGCGAGGAGATCACCAGAGACCCCGTCTTGCCCTGGACCCGCATGAACTCGAGCACCTCGGGCAGGCCGAAGCTCTTGAGGTCGCCGCTGAAGCGAGGGACCGGCGCGGGCGACTCCGAGCTCGTCGGAGATGAGACGAGCGAGGCCAAGGCCTCCCGGATCTCGTCGTCGCCCGGGGCGAGCGCCGCCGCGCGGAGGAGAGCCCTGCGCGCCTCCTCGGCCTCACCGAGCGCGCGCAGGACCAGGCCCAGATTGAAGGGCCCGACCGCTTGCTGGGGCGCCAGAGACTCCGTGAGCCGGAAGGCCTCCGCCGCCTCTTCCCACCGCTCGAGGCGCTGGTAGGCGAGCCCCAGCCCGCACTGTGCCTGAGCCGACGTGGGATCGAGGCGCAGCGCCTCGGAGAAGCCCCACATCGCCTCCTCGACCTGGCCGGCGGCAAAGAAGGCCATCGCCAGATCGCCGTGAACGGACGCCACGCTCGGCCAGCGCTTCGCGACGTCGGAGAGCGTTCGGATCGCCTCCTTGTGCCGCCCGCCGCGCGACAGGCCGATCCCGAGGGCGACGATCGCCTCCCGATCCTGCCCTCGGGTCAAGGCCACGACGCGTTCGAGGCAGCGGTTCGCCCCCTCGCCGTCGCCCAGACGTTCCAGAATCCGGGACAGCCGCCGGTTGGCGTCGACGTCACCCGGATCGAGGGCCAGGACCTCGGCGAGGCTCTCGGCCGCGTCGGACAGCGCCCCGCGACGTTCATGCGCGGCCGCCAGGACGCGATGTGCGTCCCGGTGATCGGGATGCTCGCTCAGCGCCGCGCGCGCCGCGGCGATGGCGCCCGCGCCGTCGCCGCGGTCGAGGAACAGGCGGGCCAGCTCCACCACGGGCTCGGCGCGGTCGACGAACATCTCCGCCGACTGGCGCAGCACGCGCTCGGCGTCGGCGGAGAACCCCACGGAGACGAGCCGGCGGGCGACCTCGATGACCCGCTCCAGGGTGGGAGCGCCGAGCTCGAGCGACTGGAGGAGAGCGAGGCGACCGACTTCCAGCTCCCCCCGATCGAGGGCGGCAAACCCCGCCGCGCGGCGCCCGTCGGCACCGACCTCCGACCGGCCGGGCCGCGCCATCAGCTTGCTCACGATCGGACGCATCACGCGCCGGAGTGGTTCGACGGAATTGTTCTTTGCTTGAGCGCGGGCGACCCGCTCGTTTCCGCCCGCGGCAACGAACATTTGGCCCTTGGTTCAACCAAACGTATTTGAGATTACCCGCCGCCGGCCAACTCCTCGCCGATTCGTTTGCGCCATTACCACCGGCGCCGCCAGCGTACGATTCCAGATCCGGTCACCGTGGCGAACACGTTTCGACACGGCGGCATCACCGACGGTAAATCTCGAATCGCATCCGTCCCTCGGACCACATTCGAGATGACGGCGCCGCGGCACCAACCATCGGCGTCACCCGCGCTGCACGGCGCGCGTTAAACAAATTGTTTGCTCGATTTCCGCTCGATTGCCAACGAACGTAATCGCCGGGACGCTTTTCGGAAACGAAGCATTCGCGACTAAACCAAACGCCGTATAGTGACGACAGAGAGTCCGCGTGATGGGAGAGCGAGACACGGCGCCTGCCTCTCCGGACGGCTCGACTCCGATGCAGGAGACCTTCGGCCGCTACCGGCTGCTCGGGCTGCTCGGGCAAGGAGGCATGGGCCGCCTCTACATCGCCGCCCGTCGGGGCGTGCAGGGCTTCGTCAAGATCGTCGCCCTCAAGCGGATCCTCCCGCACCTCGCGGACAGCGCTCAGCTGCGCGAGATGTTCCTCAATGAAGCGCGCATCGCCGCGCGCCTCGAGCACCCGAACATCGTCGCCACCTACGAGCTGGGCGAGGTGGAGGGGAAGTACTTCATCAGCATGGAGTACCTGCCGGGCGAAGACCTGTCGGCGGTCATCGCCCGCTGCCAGGGCCCGCAGGCGATGCCCGTCGAGATCGCGGCCGCGCTGGCCCAGCAGGCGGCGCAAGGACTGCAGTACGCGCACGACGCGCGCGACGGGCAAGGCCGGCTCATCGGCCTCGTCCACCGCGACGTCAACCCTCGGAACATCTTCCTGACCTATCACGGCGTCGTGAAGCTGCTCGACTTCGGCATGGTGAGGAACCCGGCCGGACCGAGGAGCGTGCCGGGGACCTTCAAGGGCAAGTACGGGTACTGCGCGCCCGAACAGCTGGAAGGGGGGCGGGTCGACAGGCGCGCCGACGTCTTCTGCCTGGGCATCGTGCTCTGGGAGTCTCTGACGGGCTCCCGTCTCTTCGAGGCGCACACCGACGCGGAGACGATCGATGCGGTCCGCTCCCGCCACATCGATCCCCCGAGCGCTCTACGGCCCGGCGTGCCGGGCGGCCTGGAGGCGATCGCCCTGCGGGCCCTGGCGCGCGACCCGGCCAGGCGCTTCCAGAGCGCGCAGGAGATGCTGGAATCGCTCGATCAGTTCTTGCTCGAGCGCAAGACGCAGCCGACCGCCACCGCCATCGGCCAGTGGATGGAGTCGCTGTTCGGCGCCGAGCGGGCGGCGCTGAAGAAGTCGATCAGCCAGGGGGACAACGTCGAGGCGACGCTGCAGCGTCTGAAGTCGCTCGATAGCTCGGTGAGCCGCCGGTCGGCCGCGCAGCCGCGCCCGCTCTGGTCGACCAGCTTCGGGCTCGGCGCGCCCAGGGGGGAGGAAGGGGCCGCCCTCCAGCGCCCCGGGCCGCCGTCCTCGCGCCCGGCGGCCGAATCGATCGGGGATGGAATCACCGATTCGGGCGAGCTGGTGTCGACGCGGCCGGTGTCGGTGGTGGCGCCGATCCAGGCGGCCCCGGCGCCGCCCGCCCGGGCCCCCCGCCCGACGCGGTTCGTGCTCGTCGCCTCTCTGACGGCGGTGGCAGGACTGGTCGCGATCGGGGGCGCGCTCCTGCGCCGGGCGGGCGGGCGGCCCGGTGCGACCGAGGCCGCCGCCCAGACGACCGCCAGCCTCGATCTGCGCAGCCAGCCCGCGGGGGCGTCGATCTTCGTCGACGGGACCCCGACCGGACTGCGAACGCCGGCCGTCCTGAGCGGCCTGCCGGTCGGTCGGATGATCACGCTGCGTCTCGACCTCGCGGGCTACGCGGGCCTGTCGAAGCAGACGACAGTCTCGGCGGGCGAACCGCAGCGCCTCTCCTTCACGCTGGCGGCGGCCACGGGAACGCTGCGGGTTCGCGGCGTACCGGCCCGCGCGACGGTCCTGCTGGACGGTCGGCCCATCGACGCAGCGGCGCCGTTCGCGGCCTCGGTCGGCAGGCACGAGCTGCGCGCCCTGCTGGGGCAGAAGGTGCTGTTCTCGAAGACCATCGACGTCGGGCCGGAGCCGCAGACGGATCTGGAGCTCGACGCAGATCGGAGTGACCAGTGACCAGGACCAAGTTCGAGCTGGTGGGAGCCCCTTCTCCCGCCCCGCTGCCGACGGCCGCGGCGCCTCGGAGAGCGGGCGCGCTGGCGACCGCCCTCCTGATCTTCGCCGCTCTCGGGGCAGCCTGCTGGGTCACCAACCGCCAGCTGCAACGCTTCCTCTCCGATCTCGACGACCAGGCGCTGGGGGAGGCCGCCCGGACGCTCGAGCAGCTGATCGCCCGGCAGCGCGAACAGCTGGTGTCCGAGGTCAAGGTGCTGGCGGACGACAACCGGATCCGCGCCACCGTCCTGGCCCCGCGCTTCGACGAGGCCACCGTGCAGGACGTCCTCGAGGATCTCCGGCGGTCGTCCGGAGCGACGTTGCTCGGCGTCCTCGACGGAAGCGGAAAGGTCGAAGCGGTGACCGGGGCCGCCGGCCTCAAGGAGGTGAACCTCGGCGCCTCACCGGCGGTGAAGGCGGCGTTCGACCGGCCGACCTCGGACGTCTGGACGCTCCCCGACCAAGCTCAGGTCATCGGGCTGGCGCCCATCCGCTCGGGAGATCAGGCGCCGGCCTTGCTGGTGAAGGGATTGCCGCTCGCCAGCAGCCAGCTCTCGACCGTGCAGACGGCGCTCGGCGTCTCGGGCGCGGTCTTCATCGGCGATCGGATCGCGGCCAGCAGCTCTCACGACGCCGACGTCAACGAAGCGCTCCGGGGCGCCCTGCCGCTGGCGGAGGGGACGGCCGAGGTCGCCGGCGGCGGCCGGAGCTTCCGCGTGAAGGTGGTCCGCGCGGGCGAGGGGGCCATGACGGCCCGGATCGCCTGGCTGATCCCGCGGCGCCACGCGCTGAACGACGCCGGCCTGCTCGCCCTTCTCGTCTGGTGCCCGATCCCGCTCGGGGCCCTGTTGCTGCTTCTGCTCCTCGTGAATTCACGACGAACCCAGGGAGGAAACGCGTGAGGAACTCGATATCGCCAAAGGCCATCGTCGCCGGTCTCGTCGCCGTGTGCTTCCTGCCGCCCCGGACAGCGCGGGCCGCAGAGGCATCCGACGTCGAGGAGGTCCGGCGCCAAGTGCATCAACTGGAGGCTCAGGTCCAGGCGCTGCGAGCAGCGCTTTCGGAGGCCGCCGAGCTCGATCGCCAGCGCGCGGCGGTGATCACCCGCGCGCTCAAGAACCTCCCGAGCGCCTCCGAGGCCGCCCCGCCGCCGCCGGTCGCCAAGAGCGAGCCGCCGCCCCCTGCCCGTCCGGCCCCCCCGGTGAGCGAGCCAGCGCCGCCCCTGCGGCCGCGCGCCGAGCCGTCGGCCTCCTCGCGCCACGCCTCCAGCAGCGATGCCCCCCTGGGAGCGATCCGAGGAAGGGTCCAGGTCCCCTCCGGCGAGCCCGTGGCCTACGTCTACGTCGACAACCTGCTGGCGCCGGCCGTCAAGGGCGAGCACAAGGTGATCCAGCAGAGCGGAAAGAAGTTCGTGCCTGGATGGGCCGTGGTTCAGCGCGGGACCGAGATCGCCTTCCCGAACCAGGACAACATCTATCACAACGTGTTCTCGCTCAGCCCGGGCAACCAGTTCGATCTGGGGCTCTACAACTCGGGCGGCGAGCCCAAGTCCCACACCTTCACCGAGCCCGGCCCGGTGGACGTCTACTGCAACATCCACCCCCAGATGGCCGCCAGCGTGCTGGTGGTCCCCAACCGGTACTACGCGAAGGTCAAACCCGACGGCACCTTCGAGATCAGCGGGGTCCCCGCGGGGCGGAGGAAGATCGTGGCCTGGGCGCCGGGCTCCCGCACGGCCGCCGACTGGGTCGAGATCGGCGCCGGCCGGACGGCCGACGTCGATCTGAAGCTGGAGGCCAAGGGTTCCGGACACAAGAACAAGAACGGCCAATCCTACGGATCGTACGAGTGAAGCCTCTCACCTTGGCCCTGCTGGCGGCTTCCCTCGCCGCGCTGCCGACCTGCGCCTCGACGGCCCCGGCGGAGAAGACCATCGAGCCGCCGCCCGCGCCCGACACGGAGTTCGTCCTCTCGCGCGATCCGCCTCCCAAGCGGCCGGCGGCGCCCGCGGCGGAGGTAAATCCCAACCAGGTGCACGTCGGGGACCTCTGGTGGGGCTTCCGCGGGGAGTACCTCAAGATGGCGGAGTCACGGGCGCGGGAGCGCGACGCGGAGATCTCGGAGAAGCAGGCCCCCAACGACTTCTGGGACGAACAGTCCGCGGTCGAGACGATCTACATCTGGAGCACCTTCTGCAACGAGTGCCACGGCGGCCGCCGAAAGATGGAGGACGTGGTCAAGATGCCCGGTCCGGCGGCGAACTGGGGGCGGAGCGAGGGGCTGTTCTTCGGGATTCGCCGGCCCTATTCGGAGATCTTTCGAACCATCTCGAACGGGAAGGTCGAGAAGGAAGGCAACCGCTGGAAGATGCCCTCCTGGCGCGGAAAGCTCTCCAAGGAGCAGATCTGGGCCCTCATCTACTTCATCGAGTATCAATCGGGCGGAATCGAGGGGCGCTTTCCACCCAGCCTGTACCCGCGCGGCGAGACCAACTGAGCCGCTCACGGGCCCCAGGGGGCCTCACACGCCGGCACGGAAGCGTCTCCTGGCATACGCCACGGCGGCGCCGACTCGTTGATTGCCGTTTCTTCGCGCGACCCCTGACAACAAACGGTCCGTTGGACAGCGCGCTTTTGGTTCAACCAAACATGCGTTACACGCCTCCGTTGTAGGCCGTTGCAGCGAGTCGCCAAATCACAGTTGTAACGAAACGATCGTTGATCTCATTTTCGGAACGACGATAGAGTTTCATCGACATCGCGAACGGCGCCTCGGGGGGGGACGGCGACGACGGGTCAGTTGGACTCATTTCAACGGAGGTGTTCGATGGCGAGACGGCTGAGCATTGCGTCCGGCGGGCTGGCATTGATCCTGAGCGGGTGCGGAGCGGGAGGGACGACCGACGGAACCACGGTCGTGACCTCCGCGCTCGTGGCCGCCAACAACCTCGCCGGCACGGCCGAAACGGTCACGACGACCGGGACGATCGATCGCACCGGCACCTTCTTCCAACCGCTGGGGACCAACCCACGGACCTGCGAGACCTGCCACTCGGCCGCCCAGGGCTGGACGATGACGACCGCGGGGGTGACCGGGCTTTTCGTGACCAGCCTCGGGCTGGCGCCCCTGTTCAACCCGGTGGACGAGGGCGCGCGCCCCGACGAGGATCTCTCGACCTTCGTCTCTCGGTTGGTGAACTTCGCCCCCACCCTGCTGGCGCTCGGCGTGACCCGGTTCACCCGGACCAACCCGGCGACCAGCGAGTTCGACGTCACCGCGGTGAACGACCCGTCGGGCTTCTCCACCACGACCTCGTTCCTCAATTTCCGGCGTCCGACCTCGGTCGCCAACGAGTCGTTGACCTCCAGCGTGACCAACACGGCCGGCCCGGGCACGGTCCTGGCAGCGCTCCAGGGCTTGGTGGTCGGCGCAGCCAACCTGCACGAGCAGCGTCAACCGCCGCCTGTGCCGTCGGATCAGGTCAACGCCCAGGTGGCCTTCCAGCTCAGCTTGTTCTTCGCGCAGACGATCGACCGGGACGCCGGTCGCCTCGACGTGGACGGCGCCCTGGGCGGACCCACCAACCTGATGGCCCAGCCGTTTCACATCGGGATCAACGACATCCAGGGGAACGATCCCTCGGGGCAGCCGTTCTCGCCGGAGGTGTTCGACATCTTCGACGCCTGGGCGATCTACGACCAGAACCCGGACCACGACCACAGCCACGGATACGGCTGTAACTCCAGCGGCCCCGACGACGCCAACCACCGAGACCACGTGGCGGCGGCGCGCGCCTCCATCTACCGCGGGCAGGAGATCTTCAACAACCTCCAGTTCAACATCACGGGCGTCCACGGGTTGAACGACGTCCTCGGACAGACGACCGTCCAGGGGACCTGCAGCACCTGCCACAACGCCCCGAACGTGGGTGGGCACTCGGTCGTCCGGATGTTCGACGTCGGGACCGCCGACCTGCCGAACTGCAACCCCGCTCTGCCGCTCGTCACCGTGCAGAACAAGACGACCAGCGAGATCCGTTCGGTGTGCGACCTTGGCCGGGCGGCGAGCTCTCACCTGTGGGCGGACATCGGCGGGTTCCGAGCGCCGCCGCTCCGGGGGCTCGCGGCGCGGGCTCCCTACTTCCATGACGGGCAGGCGAGGACCATCGACGACGTCGTCGACTACTTCGACCGGCGGTTCCAGATCGGGCTCGGCGACGGCCAGAAACGGGACCTCGAGGCCTTCCTGCAGGCGCTCTGAGCACCGCGCCCACTCGCCGGATCACGCCCGGCACCTTCGACGAGACCTGGCCCTCCGGCGGGGCCGGGTCTCGTCGCCTCGCTCGGGAGACCCATGCAAACACGCGAACATCACGCCCAGCCCTGGCGCTCGACCGGAGACGCGAGCGACGAAGGTACGGCGCCTTTCACGCGCCCATTGCGCGTCGACCCCGCGGCAGCCCCCGCCCCGGCGCTCCCGTCACCCTGGATACCGGGCACGCACTTCAGCGGCTACGAGATCGAGTCGCGGCTCGCGGTGGGAGGGATGGCGGAGATCTGGCGCGCCAAGCTCAAAGGTCTCGAGGGCTTCGAGAAGAGGGTCGTGATCAAGACGATGCTGCCGGAGCTTCACCAGCGGCCGGAGATGACCGAGATGTTCGCCCGGGAAGCATCCCTGGCGGCCCGGCTCAGTCACCCCAACATCGTCGACGTGCTCGACTTCGGTCAGATGGAGGGACGCTACTTCATCGCGATGGAGTACGTCCCGGGGCTCACGCTGCGCGTGGCGCACCGGAGAACGCTGGCCAGCGGCGGCCGGCTGCCGATCGCGGCGACGCTGCACATCCTGCGCGACGTCTGCGCGGCGCTGCAACACCTTCACGATCTCGAGGACGCCGACGGGCGCGTCGAGCTCCTGCACCGTGACGTCAGCCCCGACAACGTGATCCTCTCGACCAGCGGCGCGTCCAAGTTGATCGACTTCGGGGCTGCCCGGGCGGTGGCCCGCACGCCGCCCGGTCGACTGTTCGTCGGCAAGTATCGCTATGCCGCCCCCGAGCGAATCCGACACCAGGACGAAGACTGCCGGAGTGACATCTACTCGGCCGGCGTGATGCTCTACGAATGCCTGGTCGGCCGGCGCCCCTTCGAGGGGTCCGACGCCGAGGTGATCAAGGCGTCGCTCTCCAGCCCGGCGTGCGATCCCTGCGCGCGGGCGCCCGGCATCCCCCCGGCGGTGGGCGCGGTGGTGAGGAAGGCGACCGCCCAGAACCCCGGCGACAGGTTCGCCAGCGCCCGCGAGCTCGGGGTCGCCCTCGCCGGGTGCCTGCGCGCGCTCGGAGCCTCGACGCGCGAACGTGACGTCACGGCCGCGCTCTCCGAGCTGCTCGACGCGACGCCGGGCCCGGTGCTCGTCCTGCCGCCCGCCCTCGAGCCCGAGGCGGTGCCAGAGGCGATCGGGGACGTCTCTTCATCCAACCGCGAGATCGCGCTCAGCGAGCGGGAGCTCCTCGAGGCATCGGGGCCGCTGCCGATCTCGCGGCCCGCGGACGACACGGTACCCATGAGCTTTCCCGTGCCGGCCGAGGCGTTCGCCTCCGCGTCCCACCGGAACGTCACATCGTCGGCGATTCACCCGAACCTCTCGGAGGCCATCCGGGACGCAGCCGTACACCGCGGAACCAGCGTGATCGGCTGGCGCACCACGCCGGCCTCGTCACAGGACGAGCGGGCCCCGGCCGAACCTGGGGTCGCGCTCTTCGACCTCGGGATCCAGCTGCGGGCCGAGGGGAGATACCGAGAGGCCCTGGAATCGTGGGAACAAGCCCTCGCGCTCGCGCCCGACAACCGGCTCTATCAATCCCAGGTCCAGCGCCTGCGCGAGCACCTCTCGCTCCTGCGCCGGGCGCCCGCCCGCGACAGGTCGCGCCCGTCGTCTCGCTGAAGCCGAGCCCAGCTTCAGTGCTTGATGCCCAGCTTTCGCAGCATCACGCAAAACGTGGTGTAGGGAACGCCCGCCAGGCGCGCGGCGGCCCGGCGTCCACCCGCGGTCGCCATCTTCGAGCGGAGAAACGTCTCGCGATAGCGCCGCTCGGCCGCGTCGAGCGAAAGCGAGGAGACGCCGGGGACCACGTTGCCGGCCGAGAGAGTCTCCGCCTCTCGCTGTGCCGCCCTCAGCTGCCGCTTCAGCTTTGCCAGCTTGGCGAGCGGCTTGAGCCCGCGATCCAGCCAGTCCTCCAGGGACCCGGCGGCGACCAGGCGCTCCCATCCGAGATCCGCCGCTGCCTGCACCTCCGGCACCGACGGGTCCTCGACCACGAACACCGGCTCGATCCCGGGGGCGATCCGCAGCAGCTCGGCGGCCACGGCGATCCCTCGCCCGCCGCGGAACATGAGATTGACGATGGCCACCTCCGGCTGCTCGCCGCTCGCGGCTTCGTAGGCGGTGGTCGCCGAGCTCGCGACCACGGGACGGATTCCCCGGTGCTGCCAGGACCAAGCCTTGATCGCCGCCAGCCGATGCGCCACGGTGTCGACGACCAGCACGACCGGCGTTCGCCCCGCAGCGAGAGCATCTCGGCGGGCCGCCGAATCGTCGGCCGCATCGTGCTTGTAGTCGGCTTCGGGGATGACCGAGTCGTGCGAGCCCGTGTCCATGCGAGGCACCTCCCGATGCGAATAGGCGTTCGGCACTCAGCTCGGGTCCCCGCACCCGATCTCTGACGGCGATGTGGATGACCGAAAGTATCTCATTGAAGAGCGATTTCAGCGACGAGAATGAACCAGGCAAACGAACGTCCGCAAACAGCTATTACCAGTATCAACGCCGCGGCGACCCAACCGTTGACCTTTCGTACAACTTTTGACACTGAAACGAGCACAACTCGAAAAACGGGTCATCTCGCTGACTGCTCACACGGACGGCGTCATTGTTTGGACGCCGGCAATGCACAACTAGCAATGGACACCGTGGTGACGCCGCCCGTTCCAGCGCCGCCCTGCGAGCCGGGCCTGACCCGTCCCGCCGTGAGCGGACGCTCGGGTCGGCGGCGGCTTCAGAAGCTACCGCCCCGCCGGCCGTCGGGTGTAGAACTGCGGCGTGGGACGAACGCGGCGGCGCCGGCGCCCGGGGAAATCCAGCGGAAAATCCAGCGGGGGCGCCATGAGCTCGCTCCGTGGCGGGTTCCGCTCGGCCGCCCGCAGCGTGACCGGGACGGGACCGGCGCGGCCCGCCTCGCGCGGTCGGAGCGTCGTCAGCAACGTGCTCACGGTGTTGCTGCTGCTGGTCGCGGTGGCCTTGCTGCTGCGGCGGTTCGGCGTCCTCCACCGCTGAGCGAGCTCTCCCCGCTCAGAAGTAGCGGTGGTAGTGGTCGAAGGCCTCGTCCAGCTTCCAGCCGCGGGCCTGGTAGAGCGCCTTCGCCGTCGCGTTCGTCTTCTGCGTGGCCAGCACGAGGCCCTTCGCCGAGGTGGCGCGCGCCAGATCCTCGGCGGCGGACATCAGGGCGCGGCCGACGCCGCCGCGCCGGCTGGCGGGAACGACGAACAGATCGTTCAAGATCCAGAGGCGCTTCATCGAGACCGACGAGAACGACGGGTAGAGCTGGGCGAACCCCAGGAACCGACGATCGCGCTCGGCGATGAGCACCGTCGAGTCGGCGGCCTGCAGCCGCTCGCGCAGGAAGGCGCGCGCGCCGTCGGGATCGGGTGCCTGCCCGTAGAACTGCCGGTAGGCGTCGAACAGCTCGGCGACGCGCGGCAGGTCGGGCATGGTGGCGCGGCGTATCTTCGGGGCCCCGGGGTCGAGCATGCGGACGACCATAGCCGATCTCTCGAGCGCGCCGTCGCGCCGCCGGTGGGCGTAGACTGGAGGTGGCTCATGTCGCCCATCGGGTTGCCGTCATGTGGTGGTTGATCGGCTCCGCGGTCGCGTTTTATGTGGCGGCCACCGTGGTAGCCCAGGCCGTCACGAGGCGGGGCGCCGACGGGAAGCAGCCCCGGGAGATCGGTCATTCGGACAAGGTCCAGCGGGCCTTCGCGGCGGTGAACGGGCGGCGGACGGTGCCGATCGGTCTCGAGCGAGAAGGGCCCGTGCTCATCCGCGGGAAGGTCGCTCCGCACCACGAACCGCTGACGGCGCCGTTCGTCCCGCGCGACTGCGTCTACTACGATTCGGAGGGTCTGAGCGACGGGCGGTCATTCCTGGTCACCGACGAGACCGGAACGGCGCTGGTCGCGTTCGACGACCTCGCGGAGGTGGTGTTCGCCGTGCCGAGGGAGCTCTGTCCCACCGGCGCCAAGCCCCGCCAGGCGGCCGACCGCGCCCGCGGCGTCGCCGCCACCCTCCCGACCGCCGTCCTTCAAGCCGCGATCTTGGTCGGGGACGAGGTCACGGTGGCCGGCGTGGGCCGGCTCGAGGTGGCCCCCGACGGAGAGTCGAGAGGGCCCCGCTCGGCGCCGATGCGCTACGTGGTCCGCGCCGACCCCGACGGCCTGCTGGGGATCCTGAAGCGCGAGCGCCGGAACTAGGTCGAGGTCGGGTCGGACTCCGCCGCCGCCAGCGCCGCGGCCGCCGCGGCCAGCGCCGCGCGTGAAGCCTCGAGCCGGCGCTCCGCGTCGGCGAGCGCGCGGCGCGCGCCGGCGACCGCGGTCTCGTCGCGCTCGCGCGCCGCTTCGGCGGCGGCGACGGCTTCGCGCAGCTGCTTGAGGCGCCGAAGCCGCGCCAGGCGCGCCTCTTCCCGCGCGCGCGCCTGGGCCTGCGCCTCCGCTCGCCGCGACGCCGCGCCGCTGTCGGCCGGCGGCGCCGAGGCCTTGGCGGCGACGCCCGCGACGGCGGCCGCCAGCTCCTGCTCGAAGGGGTTGGCCGTCCCCTCGTCGGCGACGTCGCGCACGAGGCGGCCGCTCTCGACCAGCGGCCGGCTCTCCGGGTTCAGGATGCCGGCGCGCAGGTCGTGGACCACGCGCGAGAGCACCTCGAGCGTCGGGCGCAGCTCGGCGGCCTCCAGGATCTCCTCGGCCTTCGCGCGCAGCACCTTCAAGACCTCGCGGTGTGCGGCCAGCGCCTCGGCGTAGGGGCCCGCCCCGCCCTCCTGCAGCCGCGCCGTCGCCTCGCCGAGGCGCTGCACCAGCGCCGGAACGTGGCGGGCCAGCTGGTTGACCGCCCAGACCGAAGGCGTCGGCCGCGGCAGCTTCCCGACGGCGGCCGCCTCCTCGCGCTTCCCCGCCGCCTTCAGCGCCCTGGCCAGCGCGTCGCGCGCCTTGACGAAGTCGGCCGGACGGACGGCGTGGAGCCGATCGAGCTCGCCCGATTGCAGGTCATGGGTTCCCGGGGCGGCCACGCCCGGAAGGTTACTTCGCCTTCAGCTCGACGGTCACCTTCTCGATCGTCCCCGTGAAGGCGAAGGGGAGCTCGTAGCTGAAGTCGATCGGCGAACCGGTGTCGCGCCCGATGTCCAGCCCCTCACCGATCGACATCATGTTGGGGATCGTCCGATCGAGCCGCCCCTCGGCCAGCTTGGCGCCGTTGGCGGTCATGGTGATCGTCCCGCCCTTGCCGATGCCGCCGCCGTCGTAGGCGAAGTCGACCACCAGCGTGGTCCTCCCGGGCCGCAACGGGCTGCCGCTGGCGAACGTCGGGCGTTCGATGGACAGGAAGTTGTAGACGAAGGTCGGCCGCCCATCGCGCAGGTAGAGGCCGTAGCCCCCCTCCAGGCCCCCCTGGGTGATGATCATCCCGCTCGCGGGACCGTCGGGGATCTCGATCTCGGCGGTGATGGTCCACGACTTGTTCAACATCGGCGGCGACGCCTGGTCGGGGACCCCGAACGTCCCGGGGTAGTAGACCATCCGCGTGCGGCCACGCAGTGGATTCGGCCGCCCCATCAGCTCAGAGTTGAAGCGCTCGGTGGCGCGCCAGTCGAGCGGCAAGACGTTGTACTTGGCCGCCTCGACCCACCACAGGTCCTGCAGCTCTCGCAGCTTCTCGGGGTTCTTGGCCGCCAGGTCGTTGGCCTGCGAGAAGTCGGAGTCGACGTTGTAGAGCTCCCAGATCACCCGGTCGGGATCGAACGACTCGCGCACCGGCTCCCAGGGGACGAACGCCGGCGCCGAGGCCATCCACCCGTCGTGGTAGAGGCCGCGATTGCACCCGAGCTCGAAGTACTGCGTCTTGCGCTTGCTGGGCGCCTTGGCCTCCGCGAACGTGTCGGCGAAGCTCTCCCCTTCGGTCGGCTTTTGCGGCGTGCCGTTCAGCTCGCGCGGCGCCGTGATGCCGCACAGCTCGTAGAGCGTCGGCGCCACGTCGATGACGTGCAGGAACTGCTCGCGCAGGCCGCCGGCGTCCTTGATGCGCGCCGGCCAGGAGATGATCATCGGGTTGCGCGTGCCGCCGAAGTGGCTGGCCACCTGCTTGGTCCACTGGAACGGCGTGTTCATGGCGTGCGCCCAGGCGCTGGGAAAGTGATTGAAGTGCCTGGGGCCGCCCAGCTCGTCGATCACCCTGATGTTGTCCTGCCACTTCTCGACGATGCCGTTGAAGAAGAGGTTCTCGCACAGCGACCCCTCGAGCCCGCCTTCGGCGCTCGAGCCGTTGTCCCCGGCGATGTAGATGAAGAGCGTGTTGTCTGCGCCGGGGAGACTCTTGCAGGCCTCGACGACGCGGCCCATCTCCTGGTCGCAGTGCGCGCCGTAACCGGCGAACACCTCCATCATGCGTGCGTAGAGCCGCTTCTCGTCGGCCCCGAGGCCGTCCCAGGCCGGCAGGCCCCGCGAGCGCGTGGTCAGCTTGGCGTCCGCCGGGACGACCCCCAGCTTCTTCTGCCGCGCGAACGTCCGTTCGCGGTAGACGTCCCACCCCGCGTCGAACTTGCCCGCGAACCTCGCGATCCACTCTCTCGGCGTGTGGTGCGGCGCGTGCGTGGCCCCCGGCGCGACGTAGAGGAAGTAGGGCCGGCCCGGCGCGACGCTGGAGATCTTGCGGACCCAGGCGATCGCCTTGTCGGCCAGATCGGTCGTCAGGTGGTACTCCGGATCCGTCGAGGCGGGAACCAGCTGGTGGTCCTCGAACAGGACGGGGTTCCAGTGGTTCATGTCGCCGCCGTTGAACCCGTAGAAGTAGTCGAAGCCGAGCCCGCTCGGCCAGCGATCGAACGGGCCGGCGGCGCTCGTCTCCCAGGGGGGCGTGTTGTGGTTCTTGCCGATCCAGGCCGTCAGGTAGCCGTTCTGGCGCAGCACCTCGCCGACGGTGCCGCAGCTGCGCGGGAGGACGCAGGTGTAGCCGTCATAGCCGGTCGCGACCTCGGTGATGCCGGCGAACGCCGCCGAATGATGGTTGCGCCCGGTGATGAGCGCCGCGCGCGTCGGGCTGCAGAGCGCGGTGGTGTGGAATCGGTTGTAGCGCAACCCCTCGGCCGCCAGGCGGTCCATCGTCGGCGACGGGACGCCCCCGCCGAAGGTGCCGAACTGCCCGAACCCGGCGTCGTCGATCAGGATGAGAACGATGTTGGGCGCGCCCGCGGGGGGCTGCACCGGCTGTGGGAACTGCGGCGGATCCGAGTCGAGGAAGGTGCGCCCCACGTTCCCCTGAAAGTGAAAGTCGGGACGCGGCAGCTCGCTGGGCGTCGGCGCCGGCGCCGTGTCCGACCGGGGTTTGCCGTTCGACTTTCCGCTCTCGTCCATCGCCCGCCCTCCACCCGCAGCGCTCCTCGCGGGCCCTCAGGCAAACTGGATCACGGTTCCTGGACCACAATCGGCCGGCCGCCGATCTCCGGCGCCGGCTTACAGCGCAGGCCGGCGTGCCCGGATGGCGCCCATCCCCGAGCCACGCTGTCGGGATGGCGACGCCGCCGGCGTAACCGGCGCAGGTCGGCCCGGACCGCGCTGGACCCGCGATTGCTGTAAGTCGCGGCCCATGGAACATTCGTGGTTGCAGCGGCTCCCGCGCGCGATGCGAGGAGCGCTCGTTCTCTTTGGCTTCGCCGGCGGCCTGGCCGCGACGTGGTCCGCGGCGTTGGTCGGTCTAACGATGGCCGAGTCGATCGCCCGGCCGCGGGGGTGCACTTCCCGCTTGCGGATTGCCTACCTGCGGGTGAAGGCGAGCCGCGACGCCATCGATCGGTACCTGCTCGACCACGGCCGGTGCCCTTCGAGCCATCGCCCGCTCATCGCCGAGCGCTATCTGGATGAGATCAACCTGCGCGATCCTTGGGGCGTCGACATCGCGCTGACGTGCGCGGCGCCAGGGGGCGACACCCGGGTGACGGCCGGCTCGGCCGGCCCGGACCGGGTCTTCGGCACGCCCGACGACATCTCGATCCCCGCTGATTGACGCACCTGGCCGACGCGGAAGCTCCGGAGGTCTTCCCCCCATTTCATCGAAGAAATGCGCCCTCAAGACGAACAGTCTACTTATCAGATAGGATTTGAGCTGATTTCGCGTGCTTCTGCTACTGCACTCCACTACCCTGGTTCTTCCGGGCGGTGAACTGATGCACGCCATCTTCGATCCCTTGGTCATTGGCAGCGGCCTCTTCGTCGGCTTCGTCGTCGGCCTGACCGGCATGGGCGGCGGTGCCCTGATGACGCCGATCCTGGTGCTGCTCTTCCACATCGAGCCGCTGACCGCCGTCTCGAGCGACATCGTGGCGGCGATGGTCATGAAGCCGATCGGCGGCGCCGTCCACTGGCGGCGCGGCACCGTCCGGCGCGACCTGGTCACCTGGTTGATGATCGGATCGATTCCGTCGGCTTTCTTCGGCGTCCTGCTCTTGAAGCGAATGGACGCGGGCGCGGCGATCCAGGGGCACGTCAAGCTGGCGCTGGGGATCGCGCTGCTGGTGGTCGTCACCGGGCTCGTCATCCGCCCGCTGCTGATCTCGCGGCGCCAGGCGCCCCCCGCGTTCGAGCTCCGGAAGATCCCGACCCTGCTGATCGGGATCGTGGGCGGCCTGGTGGTCGGGCTGACCTCGGTCGGGTCGGGGTCGCTCATCATCATCGCGCTGCTGATGCTCTACCCGCGCATGCAGCTCTCCGAGCTGGTGGGCACCGATCTGGTGCAGGCAGTGCCGCTGGTGGCCAGCGCGGCGATCGGGCACCTCCTGTTCGGCAACTTCAAGCTGGGGCTGACCGTGTCGATCTTGATCGGCAGCGTCCCGGGCGTGTTCGCCGGGGCGCGGTTCTCGTCGCGCGCGCCCGACTACGTGATCCGCCCGTCGCTGGCGATCGTGCTGCTGCTCTCGGGCCTGAAGCTGGTGGGCGCGTCCAACATGTTGCTGGCGCTCATCATCCCCGTCGCGCTGGCGCTGGGCCTCTGGTACGGCCTTTCGTCCGCGCGGCGCGCCCGCGCCCGCAGAGTCCAGGCCGCCGCGCCGCTGCCGGTCGGCCACGCGAACAGCACGCCCATTCCGGTGCCCATCGCCCTGGTCACCGGCACGCACCGCGCCCAGCAGAGCCGCGGCCACTGAGCGGCCCACGCGGCGCTATCGCGCATTCCTGAAATCCCACGCCTGAGGTGCGCCTGGCGCGTCGAGTGCATCGACGCCTGGGATGGGACGCGCGGCGTGGTTGGGCTTGCTCTCGCTGCTCGCGCTCGCCCCGGCCGCGCGGGCCGACGAGGGCGGAACGGCGGCGGCGCCAGAGGGGACAGTTGCCGACACGGTGACGTCGACGGCACCGAATCCGACCGTGCCGGTGCCCAGGCTCAAGCTGTCGTACGCACGCTTCGCCATCGGGAACCTCGACGGCAGCGGAATTCCGCTCGACGCGCTCCACCTCGACGTCTATCCGCTGTCGCGCCGCTGGGTCCGCGCGGGTCTCGAGCTGGAGGCGGGGCGCGGCGACGCCACCTACCTGGGAGATCGGGCGGCGCTCACCGATCTGCTCCTGGGCGTGAACGCGGGCGTCCAGCTCCCGGGGCGCGTCACCCCGTTCATCGAGGGACGCCTCTGCGGCGGCGCGCTGCACGGACAGACCGAGGGGCCGATCGACGTCGGCGGCGTCACCGTGACCGACGCCTCGGCGACCACCTACCTCTACGCCTTCGGCGTCTCCGCCGGCGCCGAACTCTACGTCGTCTCGCGCTCGTATCTGTCGCTGTCGCTCGGATGGCTGCACACCACCTGGCGGGGGGCGACCGACGCCGCGCCGCCCGGCGCCAGTGCGCCGGACATCGCGCTGACCAACATCTCGCACGACAGCTTCGTGTTCAAAGCCGGCGTCGGGATCTGACGCGGGCTCAGCGCAAAAACAGCTGGTAGGCGGGGTTCTCGCTCTCGTCCCAGTGGCGGTAGCCCAGCTCGGCCAGGAAGCGGCGCAGGGCCGGCCGATCGCGCGGCGGCACCTGCAGGCCGACCAGCACCCGCCCCGGATCGGCCCCCTGGTTGCGGTAGTGGAACAGCGAGATATTCCAGGCGGGCGACATGCTGCCGAGGAAGCGCATCAACGCGCCCGGACGCTCGGGGAACTCGAACCGGTAGAGGTGCTCGTCGTGCGCCAGCGCCGAGCGGCCGCCCACCAGGTGGCGCAGGTGCTCCTTGGCCAGCTCGTCGTCGGTCAGGTCGAGCGCCGGGAAGCCGGCCTGCTCGAAGGCGCGGCGGAGCGCGCGCGCCTCGCCGGGCTGGCGCAGCTGCACGCCGACGAAGACGCGCGCCGCGGCGCTGTCGGAGATCCGGTAGTTGAACTCGGTCACGCTGCGCTCGCCGACCAGCTTGCAGAGCCGCTTGAAGCTGCCGCGCCGCTCGGGGATGGTGACGGCGAAGACCGCCTCGCGCTTCTCGCCCACCTCGGCCCGCTCGGCGACGAAGCGCAGCCGATCGAAGTTCATGTTGGCGCCGCAGGTCACCACGGCGACCGTCCCCGGCAGCGGCGTCTTGGCGAGATAGGCCTTGGCCCCGGCGACGCCCAGCGCGCCGGCCGGCTCGAGGATCGAGCGCGTCTCCTGGAACACGTCCTTGATCGCCGCGCAGAGGGCGTCGTTGTCGACGGTCACGATGTCGTCCAGGTAGCGCCGGCAGAGGCGAAAGGTCTCGCGCCCCACCTGGCGGACCGCCGTCCCGTCGGAGAACAGCCCCACCTCGCGCAGCACCACCCGCCGCCCCGCCGCCAGCGAGCGCGCCATGGCGTCCGAGTCGACGGTCTGCACGCCGATGATCTTGATCTCCGGCCGCACCGCCTTGACGTAGGCGGCGATCCCCGAGATCAGGCCGCCGCCGCCGATGGAGGCGAAGATGGCGCGCAGCGGGCCGTGGTCCTTGGGGTGGTGCTGGCGCAGGATCTCGAGCCCCACCGTCCCCTGCCCGGCGATGACGTCCGGATCGTCGAAGGGGTGCACGAACGTCAGCCGCCGCCGGCGCTGCAGCACCAGCGCCCGCGCGTAGGCATCGGAGTACGAATCGCCGTGGAGGACGACCTCGGCGCCCAGCGCGCGCACGGCGGTCACCTTCACCTCGGGCGTCGTCGCCGGCATGACGATGACGGCGTGCGCCCCCAGCTTGCGCGCGGCCAGCGCCACCCCCTGCGCGTGGTTGCCGGCGCTGGCGGCGATGACGCCGCGCCGGAGCGTGGCGGCCGGGAGGTTGACCATCTTGTTGTAGGCGCCGCGCAGCTTGAAGCTGAACACCGGCTGCAGGTCCTCGCGCTTGAGCAGGACGGAGGTGCCGAGCCGCGCCGACAGCTGCGGCGCCGGCTCGAGCGGCGTCTCGATGGCGACGTCGTAGACGCGGGCGTTCAGGATGCGGCGGAGGTATTGCGTCGACGGAGCGGAGCTTTGGCGGGCGGGCACGAGCCCACTCTATACGACGGCCGACGCGATCAGGGGACGGGCACGCCCGCGTCCGCGCCGCACGCGACGCCCGACGAGAGGATGGCGCGGTCGTAGTGCACCTCGGAGTCGTCGCCGAGGTTGAGCGCGTTGACGAACAGGCTCCCGGACAGCGTCAGCCCGGCGCCCGCGTTCGCGATCGAGCCCGGCGCGTGGACCACGGCGGCGATCGTCGGCTGGTTGTCGAGGGTCAGCGACTCGTCGCCGCCGACCCAGATCCGGAACCGCGCGGGCGCCGCGGGGGCGCCGATGGTGCCGCCGCTGGTGGTGAACCACTGGCCGACCAGGAGGTCGAGCTCGGCCGAGGGGTCGAGGATCACGCTGAGTCCGCCCTTGAGGATCACGTCGCCGGCCACCGCCAGCAGCGCGCGGCCGTGCACCACCAGCGTTACCGGGTTGTTGGCGCCGGCGACGGGACCGATCGAGGAGAGGTAGTAGGTCCCGCAGCCGAGCGTGAGCTGCCCGGGGCCGGAGGCCGCCGCCAGCGCATCCGGCGCGAAGTTGGCCGCGGCGTCGCCGTTGGTCCATTGGGCCGCCGCGATGGCCCCCGCCACGTCGACGAGGTCGTTGCCGCTGGTACAGTCGCACGGCGTCGGGACGAACACCGGGCCGTACGAGGTCGTCTTGGCCTGCACGTCGCTGCCGACGGCGATCACGCTGGGAACATAGAGCGTCCCGCTCACGTTCACGCGCCCCGTGACGGCCCCGTCGACGTAGGCGTCGCCGAACAGATCAGCCTGCTGCGAGGAGAGCATCGTCAGCGGGCCCGCCGAGCGGAACGAGGCGCCCGCCTGCAGGTGACCGTTCGCCGTCGCGTAGTCGCCGGCCACGTAGATGGCCCCCTCCGCCTCGAGGTCGGCGTTCGTCAGCAGCGCGCCGTCGATCCCGACCGCGGCCGAGACCTTGTCGTCGCTGTAGGCGGGATCGCTCGAGTCGAAGGCGTAGGTGCGCAGCCGGGCGCCGATGGTCGTCAGCGGGTTCTGCATCACGTTGCAGGTGCAGACGGCGAACCGGTGGGCGCGCGTCGAGAGCGCCGCCGCGCAGGTGGGACCGTTGGCGGTCGGCAGCGTGATCGGCGGGCCCAGGCCGGTGCAGGCCGGGCCGGCGTCGACGCCCGGCGCGTGGTCGACCGCGCCGTCCGCGCCCGCGTCGCCGCTGGGCCCGTCGCCACCGTCGAACCTGACGTCGGTCAGCAGGTGGATGTCGCGGCGGCAGCCGAGCGACGCGGCCGCTCCGACCGTCAGTGCGCCCACCACGAACCACGCGCGGGCCGACCGCGCCCGCGGCGCCCGGGTCATTGCGCGGGTGCCGTCAGCCCGGTGAGGCGGTCGTTCGCCTCGCGCGCGAAGCGGCCGTGCGGGTAGTGCGCCAGGTAGCGCGCCAGGCCGGCGCGCGCCTCGGCCTGGCGCCCGTGCTCGCTCTCGAGCTGGGCCACCGCGTAGAGCGCGCTCTCGGCCTGGGCGGTGCGCGGGAAGTCGCGCACCACGGTCTCGTAGCCGTCGACGGCGTCGGTGTAACGCCCCTCGGTCAGGAACGACTCGGCGTAGATGACGCGCGCCTCGACCGCCAGCTCGCGGCCCAGGTGAAAGATCGGCTCGACCAGGCGCCGCGCCTCGCCGGCGTTCCCGCGCGCGAGCGCGCGCCGCGCCTGACCGAGCCGCGCGGAAGGACCGTCGTCGGCGAAGGTCCGCGCGGGCGCGGCCACCGGCGAAGACGGCGCGGCCGCCGGGACCGGCCGAGGCGTCACGGCCGCCGGGGCCGGCGGCGCTTCGGCCGGCGCCGGGGCCGCGGGCGCCGGGAGGGTCCAGGATTGTCCCGCCGCGACGTAGCCCAGCGGCGTTCCGTCCGCGGCGAAGACGCGCACCGTCCCGCGCTCGGTCCGCACGCCCGCCAGATCGACGGTGAACCGCGTGCCGATCACCTCGACCAAGAACCGCGGCGTGCGGACCTGGAAGTGCTGGCCGGCCCGGTGCTCGACGTCGATGGTGACGCTCCCCGCGCGCAGCTCGACGCTCCGGGCGTCGCGCCGCCAGACCAGCGAGGTCTCCCGCGCCAGCGCCGTCTCGGCGTCCCCCAGGCGGACCTCACCGCCCCGCGCCGACGTGACGACCACACCTTCGGGCCCGGCGCCGGATCCGCGCGCGATGGCCACGTCGCCGCTCACCACCCGCGGCCCGTCGGCCGCCGGCCGGCCCAGGAAGAGCAAGGCCGCGATCGAGGCCAGCGCCAGGGCGCCCCCGACACCCACGGGCCCCCAGCGCCGGGGCGCCGACGCCGGCGCGCGGGTGGCGCCGGCCAGCGCCGCCCGCCGCACGCGCTCGCGCGCCGACGACGACAGCCCGTCCGGCTCGGCCGCCCGCAGCGCGCGCACCGGCGCGAGCTCGGCGTGAGCGGCGCTGCAGCGGGCGCAGGTCGCCAGGTGCGCCTCCAGCTCGAGGCGCTCCGCCTCGCTCGCGTGGCCGCCGACCGAGGCGAGCGACAACCGCGAGGCCCGCGTGCAGCTCGGCGTCACGACGCCCGCTCCGTGGCCGCGACGAGCGGCCCGAGATCCGGCTGCGCCTTCACCATCGCCAGGAGCTCGCGTCGCGCGAACCAGATGCGCGACTTGGCGGCCGCCTTGCTGGACCCGGTCAGCGCCGCCACCTCCTCGATCGAACGTTCATCGACGGTGTAGAGCAGGAACGCCACCCGCTTCTTGGGCGCGATCTTGTCCAGCAGCGCGTGCAGCCGCCGCGCCAGCTGCCGGCTGGCCGCCTCCTGATCGGCGGGCGGCGCCGGATCCTCCGGCTCGTGCGACTCGGGGACCAGCTCGAGCGGCAGCGCGCGGCGGACTCCCGCGCGCAGCTGGTGCAAGGCCACGTGAACGGCGATCCGCGTGACCCAGGTCTTGAGGCTCGCTTCCCCGCGAAAGCGCGCGAAGCTCTGGAACGCCTGGATGAACGTGGTCTGCACCAGATCCTCGAGATCTGGCGTCGGTCCGGTCAGCCGGGCGATCACCCGCTCGACGTAGCGCGCGTGCGCGCGGAAGAACGCGTCGAGCGCGGCCGGATCCTGGGCCCGGCAGCCGGCCAGCAGCGCCGGGTCTTCGCCGGCGGGGGCCGGAGAGGTCAGGTCGCGCGGGTCGCCCACCTCGTGATCGTACCCGAACCCGCGGATCCGGTTGAAAGTCGCGGCAGGAAAAAGGGAAAGCGGCGACAACATGGCGCGTCAGGGCGTCACGAGCCGGGAAAGACGAGGGCCAGGCCCAGGCCGACGCGCGGACCGACCTCGAGGACCTGGGTGGGCCCGATCCAGTAGTAGGTCGCCGGGACGGGCAGCTCGACGTGGAGGCGCGCTTCGCCGGAGAGGCCACCGCCGAACGCGCCGCGGACCAGCGCGGTCAGCCCCGCCCCGGCGCCGACGTTGCGGGAGGTCTGGGTCTCGCCGGCCGTGTCGGTGGCGGTCGCCCAGAGCAGGTGCGCCGCCACGAACCCGCCGCCGCCCCAGGCGAGCCGCCGGCCGCCGCGGACCACGCGCGCCTCGACGGCGATCGGAAGATCGAAGACCGAGACCGTCCCGATCGCGGCGGTGTCGGTCGCGTGCGTCTCCGCCGCCAGCGCCAGGGCCAGCTCGAGCCCGTGGCCCGGCCGCGCCCCCAGCTCGGCGGTCAACCCCTGCTGGAACGAGCCGCTGCCGAGCGGCGTCGAGATCCGGTAGCCGACGGCGCCGAAGAAGCGGCCGCCGCCCGACGGCGGCGCGGGCGGCGCTGCCGCGACCACGACCGGCGCCCGCGCGGTGACGGCGGCCGCCGGCGGCGGCGCGGCCGGCGCGACGGCGAGCGGCGCGGGCTCCTCGACCGGGGTCGCGGCGCGCGGCGCCGCCGCTTCGGGCCCGATCGTCGCCGCCAGCACGGCCCGCAGCTTGAGCGCGATCGCGCGATAGAGCTCGGGGCCGGGTCCGGCGCCCTCGATGACGCGCACCTCGAGTCGCCCGTCTCCGTCGACGATGATGAGCGAGGCCTTCTTTCCATCGCCGTCGGGCTCGCACCAGAACCCCAGGCGGCCGCCCTGAGCGCGGACGGCCGCGCCGGCCGCGGCGTCTCGTCCGGCGGCCCGCGCGGCGGGCGACGGGGGCGCGATGCCCGTCGCCGTGCGCGTCTCGAGATCGAGGTCGCGCGTGTAGACGGCCACCGCCTCCAGCAGCGCCGCGCCGTCGAGCGCGGCGCGATCGAACGGCCCCAGCCACAGCACCACCGCGCCGCCCGGCGCCGACGGTGTCGCCGTGCCGAGCGCCATGAGCAGCGCGAGCCAGTGAAGAGGTGCCACCAACATCGAGAGTAGCGCGAAGGGCGTCATTGCGATCGTGCCACGACCGGCCCGGTCGGTTTCAACCAGCGCCGGCGAGGCCGACACGGTAGGGCCATGCGCCGCCCGAGCTCATCGCTTCGCCTCTCATTCACGTTCCTCTTCTGCGTCGCGTTCGCCTCCGCCTGCGGCGGCGTCAACCAGAGCGGCCTCGCCGGCACCGACGGCGGCCCGTCAGGCACGGGCGGGCGGCCCGGTAGCGGCGCGGGGTCCGGCGGGACCGGGACGGCCACCGGCAGCGGCGGCGCCGCCCCGACAGCGGGCGCCTGCCAGGCCTCGGGCGTCACCTGCGCGGCCGACACCGACTGCTGCAGCGGCCGCTGCGAGCCCGTCACCGGCATGTCGGGCCTCAAGCAGTGCACGAACATCTGCGTCGCCGACGGGGTCGCCTGCACGAAGGCGCTCGACTGCTGCTCGCTGGGCTGCAACGGCGGCGTCTGCGGCGCGACCCTTTGCAAGGTGGAGAGCGAGCCCTGCGCGGCCAACGCCGACTGCTGCTCGAACATCTGCAGCGGCGGACAGTGCCAGATCGATCAGGCCAACCGCGACTGCCGTCCCACCGGCGAGACCTGCGACTCGGGGCCCGGCAGCGGCTGCTGCAGCGAGAACTGCGACAAGACCCAGGATCCTCCGCGCTGCGGCTTCGGCCAGGAGACCTGCTTTGCCGAGGGCGGCGCCTGCACCGCCGACGCCCAGTGCTGCCGCGGCGTCTGCGATCCCACGACCCACGCCTGCAAGACCCCTTGCACCGCCAACGGCGCCGCCTGCGCCGCAAGCGCGGGGTGCTGCAGCAACAACTGCGCGGCCGGCAGCTGCGCGCCGCCGATGACGACCTGCCAGCCGGTGAGCGGGGCCTGCACGACCGGGGCTGACTGCTGCTCGACCTTCTGCGTGGGCGGCTTCTGCGAGCCGCCGATCACTGTCGGCTGACGCGGCACCGTCGGCTGACGCGGCTCGGCCGGCTGACGCTTCAACCGCCGGCGGCGTGCTCGGCACCAAAGGGAAAACAACTGTGGGAGGCCCGCGAATGACCCGAACGTCCTACCTGACCTTCACCGCTTTCATGGTGCTCCTCTTGACCGCATTCGGTTGCAACGACGGCTCTGGGGTAGCGCCTGACGGCGGCGGATCCGGGGGAGCGACCGCCGCGGGCGGCGCCGCCGGAACGGGCAAGGGGGGCGCGACCGGCGCGGCTGGCACCACCGGCAAGGGCGGCAGTGGCGTGGCGGGCGCGACCGGCGCGGGAGGCACGGTCGGCACCGGCGGCGCGACGGGCACGGCTGGCGCCGCCGGCGGCGGGGGCGCCACCGGCGCCGCCGGAACGACGGGCGCCGCCGGCAACAAGGGCGCGGCCGGCGCGAGCGGCGCCGCGGGAACGACGGGCGCCGCCGGCAACAAGGGCGCGGCCGGGACGACCGGCACGGCCGGCACCTCCGGCGGGGGCGGCGCGGGCGGTGGCGGGCTGATCTGCAAGGCCAACCAGGCTTGCCCCACGCTGGGCGAGCAATGCCAGACGGCGTGCAGCGGCGGCGCCACCAGCGAGTCGTCCTTCTGCACCTGCGCCGACCAGGGGGGCGGGCAGCCGACGCTGGCCTGCGTCTCGCTCGCCTGCGGCGGTCACGACGCCGGCGTCACCGACGCGGGCAACCCGATCTTCCACACCTGCACCGCGGGCCTCCAGGACGGCGACAACTGCACGCCGGGGACCGACACGCTCTGCGAGTCGGCCTGCACCAACAAGATGCAGATGCGCTGCCTCTGCGCCCCGCACGGCGGCGGCGGCGGCGGCAAGTGGACCTGCACCACCGGCGTCGCGTGCAACTAGCTTAGCTTAGCCTCCCCCGACTTATTCGGCCGGCCGCGCTCATTCTCCCAAGGGGGCGCGGCCGGCCACTTTTATTTGCGCCTCTGGCCACGATCGGACGGCCAGCCCGCGAGGCTCGAACGACATCAGGCGCAGTGGCGCCCGAGCACGCCCAGCACCGTGTCCAGTCGGACCGGCTTCGACAGGTACTCGCCGCCGAACGCGCCCGCCTTGAGCGCGACGTTGCCATCGGCCGAGATGACGACGATCGGAATGTCCGCCAGCGCCGGGTCGCGCTGCTGCTCGCGATAGAACTCGTGTCCGCTCATCACCGGCATCATGAGGTCGAGCAGGATCACGCAAGGGCGCAGCTCGGTGGGCGCGCGCAGGAGATCGAGCGCCTCGGCGCCGTTGTTGGCGGTCGTCACCCGGTAACCTTCATCGGTCAGGGCGTCGGCCAGCGACTCGCGGATCCCCGCGTCGTCGTCGACCACCAGGACCCTCCGCTGGCAGTCGCCGGCGGCGACCGTCACGGCGGCGCCCCCCCGGCCCGCGGCAGCTCGGCGCTGAAGACCGACCCGGCGCCCACCGCGCTGCGGACCGCGACCTTGCCCCCCATCGCCTCGACGAGCAGCTTGACGATCCAGAGCCCCAGGCCGAAGCCGCCGTAGTGCTCCGGCGAGACGACGCGGGCGAAGCGCTCGAACAACCGCTGCTGGTCGGTCGGTGAGATGCCGATCCCCTGGTCCTCCACCTCGATGGTGGCCGACGCCCGGGTGGCGGTGACGCGGATCTGGATCGGCTTGCCGGCGCCGTACTTGATGGCGTTGGAGAGGAAGTTGGTCACCACCTCGTCGAGACGCAGCCGGTCCCAGCGCCCGAGGATGGGCGCCTTCCGTGCACCGGCTCCGCCCTCGCCCTCCGGGCCGGTCACCACCACCGAGAGGGAGCAGCCGGCGGAAGCGAGGTCGTCCTTGAACCGCTCGGCGGCGGCCTGGACCACCCGCCCGAGATCGACGTCCTCGAGGCGCAGCTGCAGCTGGCCGGCCGACGCGCGGCTCACGTCCAGCAGCGCGTCGACCAGCTCGGTGAGCCGGGCCAGCTGCTTGTCGACCCCTTGCACGCGGCTGGTCAGCTTGCCGAGATCGAGCGCCCCCTTGTCGGCCCGGGCCGTGGCCCTCAGGATGCCGTCGACCTTGAGCCGCAGGCTGGTGAGCGGCGTCTTCAGCTCGTGGCTGGCGATGGAGAGGAACTCGTCGCGCAGCTTCACCGCCGCCCGGGCCTCGTCGTAGAGGCGAGCGTTCTCGACCGCCAGCCCGGCGCGACGGCCGAGCTCGCGCATCATCTCCAGATCCTCCTGGCCATAGCGGCGATCCGATTCGGCCCACACCAGGTTGAGGACGCCGATGGGGCGCCCGCCGGCCACCAGCGGGACGATCAGCACCGAGCGCAGCCCGAGGTCACGGATGAAGCGCAGGTGCTCGGCGTCGAGCCCCCCCTTCTCCAGCATCTCGGGGATGACCTCGGGGACCAGCTCGGGGCGCCCCGTGCGCAGCACGGCGTGCGGGCCGCGCGGCGACGCCGGCTCGGGCGGGTAGCGCCGCCGCATCTCCTGGGCGACGGCCACCTTGGCGCTGTCGACGTGGGCGATGGCGATCGAGCGCAGCTCGCCCCCCTCGGCCAGCTCGACGCCGCACCAGTCGGCGAACGAGGGGACGACCAGGTGCGCCAGCCGTTCGCAGATCGACACGTGATCGAGCGAGCTCGAGAGCAGCGTGCTCGCCTCGGCGAAGAAGCGCATCGTCCCTTCGCGCCGCCGCGCCTCGCGATAGAGGCGGGCGTTGTCGATCGCCAGCGCCGCGCGATGGGCCAGCTCCTCCGCCGTCTCCACGTCCGTGCGACCGAAGGCAGGCCGCCGATCGGCGCGCATGAGCGAGATGACGCCCAGGATCTCCCCGCGCACCGTCATCGCCACGATCACGCACGACGTGCACCCCAGCGCGCGCAGGATCCGCAGGTGATCCTCGGTCTGCGCCGCGCGCCTGAGGTCCTCGTCGCTCACGTGCACCTGAAGCGAGGCGGCGCCGCTTCGCAGGACCTCGGTCAGGTGCCCGCTGCGGTGCTCGGTGGGCGGGAAGCTGCGCTTGTACTCGGCGGCCAGCTCGCGCTTGGTCGGATCGGCGTGAACGACCGCCAGCCGCCGCGCTTGCCCGTGAGGATCCACGATGGTCACCGTGCACCAGTCGGCCATGTCGGGGACCGAGAGCTCGGCCACCCGCTGCAGCGTCCGCTCGTAGTCCAGCGACTCGGACAGCGCCGCGCTGGCCGAGATGAGGAAACGCGAGCGTCGTTGGACGTCTTCGGGGACCTGGCCCCCCGCGCCCAGTTCAGCGGTAGATGGTGTCGCGCTCATCCGCGCCCGGCTGTGCGCCGGCCCCTCGGACAAAGCTAACACGGGACGCGGGCGAAAGAGGCTACGGCCGAGGCGAACCTGCGCGCGAGCGCCGCAGCACCCCGGCCGCGAGCGCCACCAGCACCAGGATCAAGGAACCCGAGCCGCCGGGCGCGCCGCCCGACAGCGCGCAGCCGCCCGTCTCGGTGCCACCCGTGGTCTCGCCGGTCGGTCCGGTCGGGCCCGTAGGTGTCGGCGTCGAGGGCGAGCCGGTCGCGGTCCCCGGATCGCCGGCCACCGCCGCCGGCAGGCTGAACTCCGCGTCCGCCGTGCCGCCGAACGCCCCCAGGTTGATGCGGGCGCCGTTCGGCGTCGGCTCGGCGCCCACGTCGTCGGCCGGATCGCCCTGGTCGGTCGTCGCCTGCGGACCCGGCAAGAGGTAGTTGTGCTTCGCCGCGTCGACGAAGGTCACCGCCGCCGCCAGGTCGCCCGTACCGGCCGCCAGGCCCTGGTAGTTGGTGGTGTTCCCGAACAGATCGTCGTAGCTGCTGGTGAGGGCGTTCGGCGTCTCGCTCTCGAGCGCGACGTCGTCGCCGAACAGCAAGCTGTTCTTGATCGTCGTGGCCGTCGTCCCGGCTGAATCGACGCCCGTGCCGTCGTCGGTCACCGTCGCGTTGGCGATGGTGGCCGAGCCGCCGGCCGCCACCTTGACGCCCGCCGTGGCGCACCCGCGGACCACCAGGTGCGTGAGCTCGACGCCGGACGCCGCGCCGGTCACCGCCACGCAGGTCGCCGCGCCCGTCACCGTGGTCCGGTCGAGCCCCGCGTGCGTCTTGGCGTCCGTCCCCTCGAAGCTGATCCCCACCGCCAGCCCCGTCCCGTCGAGGATCGTCCGCCCGGCGCCGGCGCCGTGCACCGCCACGCCCCCGGCCACGTGCAGCGTGTCCGAGAGGGGGAAGGTCCCGGCCCCCAGCGTCACCACGTCGCCGGCCATCGCGCCGTCGACGGCGGTGCGCAGGTTCGGCGCCGGCGTGCCGTTCACGGTCACCGTCCCGGCGGTCGTCACCGTGAAGGTCTCCGGCTCGGACCACCCCGAGAGCGCGCCGTGCGGATCCCGCGCCCGCACCGCGAAGGTGTAGGTCAGGCCCGGCGTCAGCGGCGCCGTCACCGCGATCGAGGCCGCCCCCTGGCCGGGGAACAGCTGCTGCGCGTAGCTCTGCAACACCTCGCCGTCGCTGTCGATGCGCAGCTCGTACGTCGGCTGCTCGCCGTCGAGATCCATCGAGGCCGACCAGCGCAGGGTCACGTCGGCGGCGTCGAGCGGCTGCGGGTTCGCCACCGCCAGGGGGGCGGTCGGCGGATGGTTGACGCCGGAGAGGCGCGCTTCGACGGTCCCGTTCTCGGCCACCGTGAAGAGGCGTCCGTTGGCCATCACCGGCGAGGCGAGCGCGCGCCCGGCGGTCGTCAGGTCGGCGTCGTCGGTGCCAGTGGCGGCCTCGAGGACGCTGAGCGTGGTGCCGAGCGACGACGCCACGGCCAGCAGCGGCTGGCCGGAGGCCGTCGCGTACGCGGCCGGCGTCGGGCAGACCACGAAGCCCGGGACGCCGTTCAGGTCGGCGAACACGACGCGGGCGATCGGGTGCTGCCAGACGACGCCGCCCGAGCTCGGGTCGAGCGCCAGGGCCGACTCGCGCGAGAGGACCTGATCGGGCAGACCGTCGCCGTCGGTGTCGAGCGCGTCGTCGAGGCGCGTCTGGAGCACGACCACCCCGCCCACCGAGGCGAACGAGGAGACCGCGCGGCGGCGGTAGATCGGCGTCCCGGCCAGATCGGGATCGGGTGTCGGCAGCGTGATCGGCCACCCCGCGAGCGGGAGGCCGGTGCCCGCGTCGACCGCGTGCACGTGATCGCTCTCCTGCCCGCCGGCCAGGTAGACGTGCCCGCCGGCGATGAGCGGCGCGGCGACGTTGACGATGCCGTCGGCGACGTAATCCCAGCGGGGGAGCCCGGTCGTGGCGTCGAACGCGTAGTAGTGGCCGCCGTTGGTCCCCACCACCACCAGCCCACCGCCCACGGCCGGCGGGGTGTTGCTGAACTCCTCCATGCCGGGCGGGCTTTGCCAGACGATGGCGCCCGTCGTCCCGTCGAGGCGCGCCACGAACTGGCGCGGCATCCCGGCGCCCACGATCAGGTCGCCGTTGACGATCGCCGGCGACGAGACGTTCAGGCCGCCGAGGTCGGTCGACCAGAGCTGCTGGCCGTCGGCCAGGGCCAGCGCGATGATCTTGCTCCCCAGCGTCGGCACGTACACGCGCCCGTTGGCGATCGCCGGGGTCCCTTGCACCGAGGCGCCCAGCGTCACCTGCCAGATGACCGCGCCGGTGTCTGCCTGGAAGCCGCGGACCGTCCCGTCGAGCTGCGCGCTGACCAGGTACCCGTCGGCGACGACCGGCGAGGCCAGCGCGCCCGCGTCGCCCACCGGGGCGTAGGACCACTTTCCGTCGGTGAAGGCGGCGCCCGACAGCTCGGTCGACAGCCGCCCGTGGCCGGCGTCGAACCCGGGCGTCGGCCAGTCGACCGCGCGCGCGGGCGGCGCAAGGACCAGCAGCGTGGCCGCCAGCCCGACGGCCGGGCAGAGCAACCCGGGCGCCCGGCGGGCGGGGGTGGAGCGCATCTGTGGACGTTGGCGCATCATCTTCACATCGAGGCGGGCGTCGGGTCGTTCACCATGTCGAAGTAGTAGAGTCGCCCGTCCTTTGCCGTCGACGACGTGGTGACCATGTACCGGTTCACGTTGGAGTCGAACCCGATGCTGGAGACCGATTCGGTGGGCCCGAAGTAGTACTCCTTGATGATCGACACGCCGTTGGGAGCGGTCGCGTTGCCGGTGTTCCGATCGAGGAAGTAGAGCTTGCCCTGCGTCGACCCCACGACGAGCACGCCGCTCACGTACAGCGGCGCGGCCGTGATGGGGTCGGAGGCGTTCAGCGTGAAGGGATAGCTGGTGTTGACCTTCGAGCCGGCGGTCCCGCTCCCCGCCGCGTTCAGGGCGACGATCGTTCCGCCCGAGGTCCCGAACTGTACGGTGTCAGTCTGGTTGTCGTAGTAGTTGGCGGTGATGGCGGAGCCCGCCGCGTACTGCCAGAGGAAGTTGGTGCCGCTGAAGTTGGTGGGGCTGATGGCGGTCATGTTGCCCGCGGCGTCGCCGACGTAGATGCGCTGGGCGTTGAGGGTCGCCGTCAGGTAGCTGGTCCCGACGCTGACCCGCCCGGTGACGCTCCCCGGCTTGGTGTCCTGGACGAAGGTGGTGCCGGTGACGGCCAGGCTGGCCACGCCCGCGGCGAGGCCCATGTAGAGGGTGGTGGTCCCCGCGTTGGTGAACAGCGTGGGCGACGACGCGCTGACGTTGGCGGGCGTGGTGACCGGCCAGCTCACCGAGATCTTCGCGCCCGACGACTGGATGATCCCGTTCAGGACCCGGTTCGACGCGCTGGTGGTGGCGGCCCAGTAGACGTTGTTGGCGTCGATCTGGAGGTCGGAGGTGATCGTGCAGGTGCAGGAGTAGGCTCCGGTCGGGCTGGCCGTGGGCCAGGCGGTGTCGAGCGTGAGCGTGCCGGAGCTCGTCCCCGTCCCGGTGTCCTTCAGCCGGTAGACCTTGCCGGTGTTGCTGGCGCTGCCGTTGACCGAGACGTAGAGGTAGTGGACGCCGCCCGAGGTGACCCACTGGGGCGTCCCGGTGATCGTCTCGTTGGCGGTGGGATCGACCCAGGAGTAGAGCGGGTTCCCGGCCTCGTCGCGCACGTAGACGGCGGCGTTCGTGCCGCCCGACGCGTTGTTGAAGGCGGCGTAGGTCGAGTAGTAGCTGAAGGTGCTCCAGTCGAAGGCCGAGGTCGGGAACCCGACGATGGTCCCGGCCGTGTCGTCGGCGGCGGAGCGCACGAACTCGACCACCGCGCCGTTGGTGCCGGCGGTGGCGCTGTCGGCCACGCCGTTGTTGTCGCTGTCGTCGTCGGACTTGGCGACGCTGGTGCAGGTGGCGTCCGAGGCGCTGAGCGCCCAGTTGGTCGCGCACTTGGTGCCGCCGAAGACGGCCCGCGTCTCGCCGTTGCCCGTGCCGTCGCCGACGGCCTTCACCGCCACCGTGGTCGCGCCCGTGGCCGCGCCGCTGTCGAAGCTGCAGCCGCTCGACGAGAGGAACAGCGAGGTGGCCTGGAGGAGCAGGTACTGGGCGCCGGTGCCGGCGCTGAAGGCGACGTTGTCGAACTGCGTGAAGGTGGTGGTGGCCGCGGTGGTGGCGCCGATCTGCATGCCGCCGTTGGTGTTCTTCACCGCCAGGCCCGAGATGCTCACCGTCGGCGTCGCGCTGGCGGTCGAGCCCACCTTGAAGGTGTAGGCCGCGCCGCCGACCCCTTGAATGGTGGCGCCGGTGCTGGAGGCGCTCAGCGTGCCGTCGACGGTCAGCGTCTGGCCCGAGGCGATCTGGACGCTGCCGCCGCTCGAGGCGAGGCTCAACGTGCCGGTCGGCTGCACCGTGAGCCCGCCGTTGAACGTCTGCGCGGCGTTGCTGACCGTGTAGGTCCCGCAGTTCACGAGCGCGGCGGTCGGCCCGGTCGCCCCCGCCGCCATCGTCTTGCCGTTGCCGTTGAGGTTGCCGGCGTCCAGGGCCAGGAGGCCGCTCACCGTGGTGTTGCCGGCGAGGGTGGTCGTCGCGTAGCCGCCGGTGCCGGCGTAGCGCCCGGCGGCCAGCTGCTTGATCTGGCTGGCGGTGAGCGCGACGTTGTAGACGCGGACGTCGTCCAGCGTCCCGCTGAGCATGTTGGTGCCCGGGTTGTTCGTCCCCAGGTAGGCGACGGTCGGCGTCCCGGCGTCGTGGGTGAAGGTCCCCGTGGTGGCCGAGCCGTCGATGTAGATCGTGTCGACCGACGTCCCGTCGAACGTGTAGGCGACGTGGTGCCAGGCCCCGGTGCTGGCGGTCGGACCGGCGAGGACGCTGGTGGTCCCCGAGGGCCACGCCTCGTAGCGACCGTTGCGCAGGCCGACCTGCAAGATGTTGGTGCCGTCGCTCAGCGCCACGACGTCCTGGGTCCCGGCCACGCTGGCCAGCTTCACCCAGGCGCTGATGGTGATCGCCGCGTTGGTGGCGGGGATGTTGCTGGCCCCCATCTGGGCGTAGGCCGTGCCGCTGCCGTTGAAGGTGAGGCCGGCCCAGTCGTCGAAGGTGATCCCGGTGGGGAGCGAGGCGGTCGTCCAGGTGAGGCCGGCCGTGCCGAGCGCGCCGGTGTTGCCGCTGCCCGACACGTCCTGCAGCCAGGTCCCCTGCCCTTCGTCGAGCTTCCAGTAGCCGACCAGGTTGGTCTCGCTGGGATCCTCGAACCGCAGTCCCGTGAAGCTGCTGAAGGGGAGCGACTGGTTGGCGACCCCGTCGAAGATGACCGTCGACGACCCGACCGAGAAGCTCCCCGACCCGATCGAGAAGGCGCCCACATGAATGATCGAAGACCCGCCGGCCAGCGTCCCCTGCGTCAGCGTGACCGTGCCGCCCGGGACCCACAGGCGGTCGGTGACCGTGTAGACCGTCGACGCGGAGCCGTTGATGGTGAGCGCGCTGAACCGCGCGCCGCCCGAGGTGATGGTCGCCGCCGACGACGCGCTGGTCATCGTGACCGTCCCCAGGTCGTTGAAGGCGCCGGCGTTGGAGAAGTTCCCGCCGACGGTGACGGGGTTCGCGCCGGTCAGCCCGCCCGCCGTGACGGTCAGGTTACCGGTGACCCGGAGGGCGTCCTCGAACTCGTAGGAGCCGCCGCTGCCGTTTATCGTCAGCGTGCCGAAGCTGGCGCCGCCCGAGGTGATCGTCCCGGCGGTCGAGGTCCCGGTGAAGGTGACGACGCCGGTGTCGGTGTAGGTGGACGACGTGGCGTTCTGCCAGTTGCCCCCGACGGAGAACGTGCTCGAACCGTTCACATTGCCGGCCCCGATGGTGAGGGTCCCGCTGCAGGAGAAGGCGTCGGCGAAGGTGTGGGTCCCGGCAATCGCCGAGGGCGACCCGCCGTTCGCCAGGATCGAGATCTCGACGTTGGAGAGCGCGCGCGTGTAGACCCGGATGTCGTCGAGCGACCCCTGGAACATCTCCAGGTTGTTCGTGGTGTCGTAGGTGCCGAGGTAGCACGCCGTCGGCGTGCCCGTCTGGTGCGGAGCGACGGTGCTCGTCGCCTTCAGCACCCCGTCGAGGTAGATGTTGTCGGACGCGCCGTCGTACGAGTAGATGACGTGGTGCCAGGCGCCGTCCGTCGGCGCCGTGGTGCTGACCAGCGTGTTACCGCCCCAGTTCCAGGCGATGAGCGCGTTCCCGCGGAGGCCGAGCTGCACGGCGCTACCGCTGGTCGGGTTGGCCATGACGATGAAGTTCTGGTTATTGCCGTTGGGGGTGCCCTTGTACCAGAGGGCGATGCTCTGGGGCGCGTTGTTGGCGGGCATGTTGTTGGTGCCCAGCGTGACGGAGCCGGTCGAGCCGTTGAGGGTGATGGCGCGCGGGTCGCTGAACGTGATCGTCGAGGGGACGCTGGTCGTTCGCGAGACGCCGGCCGCGCTCCAGGTCCCGCTGTTGCCGTTGCCCGAGACGTCGTTGACGGTCGTACCGGAGGTCTCGTCCAGGTTCCAGTAGGCGACGAGGCCGGTGGTCCCCAGGCCGACCTGAGCGTTGGCCATCTGGGCGCCGCCGAAGGTGTGCGTCAGCGTCGAGGTGCCGTTGAAGAAGTAGGTCCCGCCGTTGGCGTTGAAGGTCCCGCCGGAGCTCTTGGTGAACGCTCCGGCCACCGAGGTGATGGCGCTCGAGGCGTTGAACGTCGCGCCGCTGCTGATGGTCAGGTTGCCGGCGATGGTGACGTTGTTGGCGCCCGCCGTCAGCGTCCCGGCCGAGACGGCCACCGCGCCGGTGGTGATGAGATCGTCCTGCAGCGTGTAGGTCCCGCTGCCGTTGATCGTCAGGAGGCCCAGGCTCGAGCCGCCGGTGGTGATGGTGCCGGCCCCCGACGTGCCGTTGAGGATCAGCGTCCCGCCGTTGTTCAGCAGGGTGGTCCCGCCCGAGTGGGTGAACGAGCCGCTGACCGTGGTGCTGGTGCTGCTGGCGGTGAACGCGCCGGCGGAGACCGTGAGCGTTCCGCCCATGGTGATGGTGCCGGCGCCGGCGGTGAACGTGCCGCTCGACTCGGTGAAGAAGGTGGTGATCTGGACCGTGTTGCTGCCGCCGGTGATCGTGCCGCTGTAGTTCGAGATGGTGATCGAGTTGACGTTGACGGCGACGTCCAGCGTGCAGTTGCTGTTGGTCCCCTGCCCGCCCGAGTTGAACGTGACGTCGTCGGTGGACGTCGGGACGTGGCCGCAGCTCCAGGTGCCGCCCGACCAGGTGGAGGTGCTGTTCGAGCGCCAGTTGCAGGTCGCGGCGCGCGCGACACCGCCGCCGGCCAGCAGAACCACCACCGCACACAGGAATCCCCGGACAGTCGATTTAATCAAGTTGGGGACCCAGGCCTCTCCATACGGAATCGGCGGGCACCGGCCGACCTTGAGCCGCCCGCCGTCGGCGGCCCGGCGAGGGGGCCACGCGGCTACGCCCGGCCCGGGCGGCCGTTGTTGCGCGCCTCGGCGCGCGCCTCGATTTGGTCGAGGAGGTCCATCTGGTGGGCCTCCCCGGGATCGCGTGCGTCACGCGCGTCGATCGAGCGGATCCGGTAGTTTCCGAGCAGACCCGTCACGATGTTGCGCGCCCGCTCGAGGATCTGCTCGTCGGACAGCTCGACGCCGTCCCGCGTCTGGAGCACGCGGATTCCTTCGGCGACGTCTTGCAACAGCAGGCGCACGGTCATGACCGGCACGCCCTTCTGTCGCGAACGGGTGGTCTCCCGGGGCACGATTCTCCCGATCATAGTGTCAAGCCCAGCCTGAAACCAGTGCATTGAACGTACGGTCCCCCCGGTTCACCCACCCGGGCCCGATCGGACGCGACGCACCGCGCCGAGCAGCCGCCACCGCCGGGCGGACGCATATCACGCGCTCCGGCGAGGCCCCGTGTTATTGATGGCCCACATGCGAAACCGTCCTCTCGTCATGGGCCGCGGAACACTGTCGGCGCTGCTGCTGACCGGCCTGCTCGGGTGTACCAGCAACACGACGGGCAGCAGCTCCTCGACCATCACGCCCCAGACGCTCGCGGGCTCCTTGGCCGGCGCCTTCTGCACCGCGCAGGACGCCTGCTGCGGCGTGGCGGTGTCGGGCGACGGCGGAACGTCCACGATCCCCTGCGCCAGCGACGCGGGGACCGGGGCCGACGGCGGCCCGTCCACCTGCCTCGCTCGGGCCACGCTGGCGGCCGAGCAGCAGCTCTCGCTGGTCTCGACCGCTTTCAGCGAGGGGCTCCTGACCATCGATCCGACGGTGGCCAACGCCTGCACCGACGCCTACAAGGCGACCGCCTGCACGACCCTGGGGACCCTCGACGGACCCGACGTGGAGGCCGCGCTCGCCGATCCGACGTGCGCGAACCTGTTCGTCGGCTACATCCCGCTCGGCGAGCGCTGCGACATGACCGCCGAGTGCATCAGCAGCGGCTTCTGCCTGTCGCAGGGGACCGGCCAGAAGGTGACCTCAATCACCGGCAGCGGGACCCTCGGGACCTGCTTCCCGTACCAGCAGATCGACCAGCCGTGCAACACGACCGACGACTGCATGCCGCCCTTCACCTGCAGCGCGATCTCGCGCGTCTGTAACTAAGAACCGACTATCGCGTGGGGGAGGACGAGCTTTGCTCGTCCGAGCCCGTCGCGGGAGGGTTCGGGAACCCTCCCAGGGTTCCCGCGACTATCGCGTGGGGGAGGACGAGCTTTGCTCGTCCGAGCCCGTCGCGGGAGGGTTCGGGAACCCTCCCAGGGTTCCCGCGACTATCGCAGGACGGCGACGCGGTCGCCGAAGATCTGCTCGATGCGGGCCAGCAGGTCGTCGCTGGCGGCGATCTTGTATTCGTCGCCCAGGGGCAGGATGCTCTCGCTGCGCTTGGGGATCTCCATCCGCAGCTGCGCGCGGCAGCCGCCGGGGTGCATGCGCAGCATCTTCTCCAGCGCCCGCAGCTGAGCCTCGTTGATCACGTCGGCGTTCAGCTTGATGTCGAGCAGCGAGCTCTTCTCCGCGCGGATGCGCGCCAGCGGCTTCGCGTCGAGGAAGCGCAGGCGCTCGCGCGCGGTCTCGCCTTCGCCGAACGGGGTGTCGACGGTGCCGGTCACCAGCAGCGGCTCGTCCTTCGAGAGGACCTCGCGGTACTCCTCGACCTTCTTCGAGTTGACGATGTACTCGACCTGTCCGCTCTGGTCCTCGAGGGTGAAGAAGGCGTACTTCCCCTGCCCGTTCTTCATCGGCCGCTCCTGGTAGACGGCGACGACGCCGGCCAGGATCACCTCGGCCCGCTCCCCCTTCTGCGTGCAGTTGGCGGCGGTGGCGTTGGTGAAGCGGCGGATCTCGGAGAGGTAGCGATCGAGCGGGTGCCCGCTGATGTAGAAACCCAGCGACTCCTTCTCGTAGGCCAGCACCTCCTTGGGCATCCACTCGTCGAACGCCGGGTACTTGTCCTCGTTGATCGCCGGGCCGGCGTTCTTGCCGCCGCCCCCGAACAGCGCCATGAGGTTGGTCTGGCCGCTCTCGCGGTCGCGCTGCGCCTCCGCCGCGCGCTCGCTGGCGAGGCCGATGGCGCCGAACACGCGCGCGCGGCTGACGCCGTTCTGCTGCGCGACGCCGTCGAAGGCGCCCGCCTTGACCAGCGCCTCGATCACCTTGCGGTTCACCTTGCGCCCGTCGACGCGCCGGCAGAAGTCGAACAGCGAGAGGATCGCCCCCCCCTGTTCACGCGACTGCTTGATCACCTCGACGGCGCCCTCGCCGACGCCCTTCACGGCGCCCAGGCCGAACCGGATCACCTTCTTGGCGTCGCCGTTGGCCCCGACCACCACCACGCTGAAGTCGGTGTCGGATTCGTTGACGTCGGGGCGGAGGACGGCGATGCCGTCGGACTTCGCCTCGGCGATGAACTTCACGACCGCGTCGGTGTCGTCCTTGTCGCAGGTGAGCAGCGCCGCGAAGAACTCCACCGGGAAATATCGTTTGAGGTAGGCCGTCTGGTAGGTGAGGAGGCCGTAGGCCGCCGAATGGCTGCGGTTGAACCCGTAGCCGGCGAACTTCTCCATCAGGTCGAAGACACGCTCGGCGATCTTGGCGTCGACCGCCTTCTCCTTGGCGCCATCGAGGAAGCCGGCCTTCTCCTTGGCCATGACCTCCAGCTTCTTCTTCCCCATGGCGCGGCGAAGGAGATCGGCGCGGCCCAGGCTGTAGCCGGCCAGGGCCGAGGAGATCTGCATGACCTGCTCCTGGTAGACGATGACGCCGTAGGTGTCCTTGAGGATCGGCTCCAGCGTCGGGTGGTCGTACTCGACCTTCTTGCGCCCGTGCTTGCGCTCGATGAAGTCGTCGACCATGCCGCCCTCGAGCGGCCCGGGGCGGTAGAGCGCGCCGGCGGCGACGATGTCCTCGAAGCAGTCCGGGCGCAGCTTCTTGAGCAGCTCGCGGAACCCCGACGACTCGAGCTGGAACACGCCGGTCACGTCGGCGTCGGAGATCATCTTGTAGACGGCCGCGTCGTCGAGCGGGATGGCCGACAGGTCGAGCGGCTCCTCCCCCTTCGTCGCCTTCTCGCGATTGACGTGGTCGAGGCAGGTCTGGATGACGGTCAGGGTCTTGAGGCCGAGGAAGTCGAACTTCACCAGGCCGGCCTTCTCGACCATGTCCTTGTCGTACTGGGTGACGATCCCGGCCTCGTCGCCGGCCGGCCGGAAGCAGGGGACGTACTCCCACAGCGGCTTGTCGCCGATGACCACGCCGGCGGCGTGCTTGCCGGCGTGGCGGTTCAACCCCTCCAGCCCCTTGGCCACGTCGAGCAGCTCGCGGTAGACCGGGCTCTCGTCGTAGAGCGCCTTCAGCCGCGGCTCTTTCTCGATCGCTTCGGCGATGGGCGGGCTCTTGCCCTGGATCGGCTCGGGCACGAACTTGGCGACCTTGTCGGCCTCGGCGAACGGCACCGCCATGGCGCGCGCGATGTCGCGCACGCCGGAGCGCGCCTTGATCTGGTGCATGGTGACGATCTGGCCGACGTTGTCCTTGCCGTACTTGTCGGTGACGTAGGCGATCACCTCGTCGCGCCGGTTCATGCAGAAGTCGACGTCGAAGTCCGGCATGCTGACGCGCTCGGGGTTCAAGAAGCGCTCGAACAGCAGCTTGTTGGCGATGGGATCGATGTCGGTGATGCGCATCGAGTACGCCACCAGCGAGCCGGCGCCCGAGCCGCGCCCCGGGCCGACCGGGATCCGCTGCTCCTTGGCGTGGCGGATGAAGTCCCACACAATCAGGAAGTAGCCGGCGAACTGCATCTTCTGGATGACGCCCAGCTCGAGCGCCAGCCGCGCCGCGTAGGCGTCGCCGTCGATCTTCTCGCCCCGGCGGTGTCCCTCCTCGATCCGCTTCTTCAGGCCCTCCTCGGCGACCGACTGCAGGTACGACTCGGCGGTCATCCCGTCGGGGACCTGGAACTTGGGCAGGAAGGTCTCGCCCAGCTTGAACTCGACGTTGCAGAGCGCGCCGATTCTCGCCGCGTTCTCCAGCGCCTCCGGAATGTGGCTGAAATAGGCCTCCATCTCCGCAGGGGTCTTGACGAAGAAGGCGTCGTTCCGGTGGTGCAGCCGCTTGTCGTCGTGGATGGTCTTCTTCTGCTGCACGCACATCAGGATCTCGTGCGCGCGCGCGTCGGTCTGGTTGAGGTAGTGGCAGTCGTTGGTGGCGATGAGGCCGATGCCGGTCTTCTTCGAGAGCTCCTGCAGGTGCCCGTTGACCTGCTCCTGCTCCTCGAGCCCGTTGGGCTGCATCTCGAGGAAGAAGTTCCCCTTGCCGAAGATGTCCTCGAACTCGCGGGCCGCCGCCTCCCCCGCCTCGGGCCCGCGCCGCATCAGCGTCTGCGCCACCTCGCCGCCCAGGCAGGCCGACAGGCCGATGAGCCCGTCGGCGTGCTTGCGCAGCAGCGGCTTGTCGATGCGCGGGTTGTAGTAGAAGCCCTCGAGGTACCCCATCGAGTTGAGGTACGAGAGGTTCTTCCAGCCGACCTCGTTCTTGGCCAGCAGGATGAGGTGGTTCGACCGCCGCTCGGTCTTGTCCAGACGGTCGGGCGCCACGTAGGTCTCGCACCCGAAGATCGGCTTGACCCCGTGGGCCTTGGCCCGCTGGTAGAAGTCGAGCGCGCCGAACAGGTTGCCGTGATCGGTGATGGCCACCGACTTCATCCCGCGCTCCAGCACCTTGGGGAACAGCTGGTCGAGACGGATGGCGCCGTCCAGGAGGCTATACTGCGTGTGCAGATGCAGGTGGGTGAAGTCGGGCATATGCAGCGAACGAGCTTGGCCTCGCCGGCCCGAGCGATCCAGCGCAAAAGAATCCACAAGGTGTCCACAGGGGCCCGCCGGGGCGCGGCGATCGTCGCCGCGGCGGCCGCCGTCGCCGGGTGCGGGTCGGGCGCGGGGGGAGCGTCCGGTCCATTCCTGCTCTCGCCGCAGGCGGCGATGGTCCAGGGGATCCCCGGCAGCCAGGCGACCCTGACGTTCTTCTTGACCCAGGCGGGGCAACCGGCCCCGGGCCAGACCGTCACCTTCACGACCGAATCGTCGCCGTCGACCCCCTCTGCCCAGCGGCCCGCGCTCGCCGCGCCGACCGGGGTGACCGACGCCCACGGCGTGGTCCAGGCCAGCGTGCACGTGGGAGCGGCCGAGTTTCGCGTCAAGGCACAGTTTCAGAACCTGGAGGCCGAGATCGCGGTCATCGTCACCCAGGGCTCGACGGGGACCGTGCTGGTGGCGCCGTTCCTGCTCCCGTCGGCGACGCCCCTGCCGTCCGGGACGCCGATCCAGATCTACTTCTACGACTCCGCGTCGTGCGCGAGCCTGAACCTCGATCAGCCGGACTCCCCCGTGCGCGGCGTCTTCACCACGAACCTGGGCAGCAGCGTCCGGTTCGAGCTGGTGGGGACCGGGGTGGTGAGCTCGGCGATCGGGCAGGCCTCCATCGGCGGGACGGCGGTCGCCAAGGGGTGCATCGACATTCCGGGGTCGAGCGTGCTCGCCGATCAGACGGTACAGGTCAATCTTCCCCTCGCTGACGCGATCCCGGATCCGGTGGGCACGTACTCCGTGACCTCGACGATGATGTTCTCGCCGCCGCTGGCGGCGGCCGCGCCGCTGGCGGCGCCGTGGGCCGACCTGGCAGACTGTCCGCTCGATCCGGCGCAGCTGTGGCTCGACTGCACCGTCGACGCGCTCTTGCCCGCGACCGCCGCCGATCCGCTCGACTGCGTCCCGGCGGCCGGGGCGGGCGCGGAGGGTCCGGTCGGCGACGCCATCGCCGCGCTGCGCGGGGTCGAGCTGCTGGACGGGACCGGCGCGCCGACCGGCTGCCGAAGCGGCCGCGACGCCGCGGGGGACCAGAGCCTCGACGCCCTGGCGCTCGGCCTGTTCGGCAGCCCGCTGCCCGCCCCCGTGGTGGCGCTGCCGGCGATCGCCAGCGACGCCGCCGACATCCTCGACGACCTCCGGCTCGGCTCGACGCTGACCGTGGCGCCCGGCAGCGGCGCGGGCGCCTACGTCGTCACGCACACGCTGGTGAACGCGCAGTTCGGGCCCACCTGGCAGGTCGCCGTCCCGCTCGCCTCGCTGGGGCTGCCGATCCTCGAGGCCACGACCACCGCCACCGTCAGCGACGGCATCATGCAGATCGGCCCGCACGGCTTCACCCTCCGCCTGGGGACGGTGGCGCGCGCCGGGTTCGGCCCGCTGTCGCTCGTTCCGCGCGGCTTTCCGGCCGACGTCCCGACGTTCGTCGCCGACCTGTTCGCCCTCGCCCGCTCGCCCGGCGGCGCCGCGACCGGGTGCGCCGCGCTCGACGCCCTCGTCTGTCCCGCCGCCGGCCAGCCCGCCGGCTGTGTGGCGGCGGCCTGCGCCGACGGCCTCGACGCGCTCGCCGCCAAGCTCGACGGTGCCTTCGACGCCGCCGACGGAACCGGTCTCGACCTCATGCTCTCCGGCTCGGCGCCCCTCATCGACAACCACGGCGACGGAATGGCCGACAGCCTGGGGGAGAACTCCGCTTCGGCGCTGGCGATCTGGACCGTCGACCTGCGGACCAGCCTCGACAGCGTGCAGGTCTCCGCGCTGCTGGCCGGCATGCGGAACTAATTACGTCGGGACCCTCGAAGGGTCCCGCGCCCCCCGCGATGGGCTCGGGCCGGCCAAGCCGTCCCTCCCCCGACGCGACCGTATCGGGACCCTCGAAGGATCCCCCGCCCCCCGCGATGGGCTCGGGCCGGCCAAGCCGTCCCTCCCCCGACGCGATCGTATCGGGACCCTCAAAGGGTCCCGCGCCCCCCGCGATGGGCTCGGGCCGGCCAAGCCGTCCCTCCCCCGACGCGGTCAGTTTTGTAGACGGGCGGCGCGGGCGCGGGCGCGGACTGCCAGGGCCGAGTCGCCGGCTCGCTGCGCGACCTCGCGCCAGGCGGCGGCCGCGTCGGCGCGGCGGCCCAGCGCCTCCAGCGCGGCCGCCCGGTCGGTGAAGGTCGAGAGCTCGCGATCGCCGGCGCCGAGCGCGCGCTCGAGCAGCGCGAGCGCGTCGGCCGGATGCGCGGAGGAGAGCTCGACCGCCCCCAGCCAGGCGCCGAGCCGCGCCTCGTCGGTGGACGCCAACGACCCGCGCGGCGCGGCGAGCGCCCGCGCGTAGGCCGCACGGGCCCGCGCGCTGAGCGCGCCGTCGAGCTCGAACAGGAGATCACCGAGACGGCGCTGCCACTCGGCCTCCGCGACCGGCGAGGCGGCCGGGCGCGTCTCCAGCGGGAGCGTGGCAGTCCCCTCCTCCGTGGTGAAGCCGAAGGTGGCCGGGATCTCGCGCGCCGCGATGAGCGCCCGGAACCGGGGCAGCCGGCGAACGAAGACCCGCGCGTCGCCGCCGCTCCAGACCAGCGCCCAGCGCTCGGGATCCCACCAGGCGGACCGGCGGTTGATGCCCGCGTAGCCGAGCAGCGCGCTCGTGACGCCGTAGTGGTCCATCGCCTCCTGCCACTCGACGCGCGTCAGATCGGCGCGCCCCAGCAGGCGGTGCAGCTCGGGCGGATAGGCGGGGAGGCGCGGATCGACGAACACGCGGTGGCGTGCCGGCCCGCTGTCCGGCTCGAACAGCAAGTAGGCGCCCAGCTCGAAGTCGTTGTACATGCGGTCGCGCAGCCCGTTGGCGTCGGCGAAGGCGATCGCCGCCAGGGGCAGCTCGCGGGTGTCGAGGCCGAGCCCGCGCGGCGCTTCCGAGCCCAGCCGCAGCGCGACGGTGAGACCGAGCAGCAGCAGGCCGGCGGCCGCGTCGGCGAAGCGCGCCGGGAGCGGTCCGGGCGCGCGCGCCAGGCGCGGGGCCAGCCACCGCCGCGCCGCGGTCCCGGCCAGCGCCAGCAGCGGCGCCGCGACGAGCGCCGCGTCGGCGCCGAACCGGATCGCGTGCGCCGCCAGCGCCGCGACCGGCAGCACCGGCGCCAGGAAGCGCAGCGCGCGCCGCCGCCCTGCCGGGTCGGCGACGCCGATCAGGAACGCCGCCGCGCCGCCGGCCACCGCCGCGTACACGACCAGCGGCGCATCCGAGAGCCAGGTGGGCGCGCGGAACTCGTCGACCGGATGCAGCGCCGGGAGCGTGAGGTGCAGGCGCAGGTAGCGAACGAGGCCCGTGCCCACCGGCGTCACCAGGGCCGCCAGCGCGCTGGCCAGCGCCAGCGCCGCCAGTCGGCCCGCCCCCGGCCGATCGCGGGTCGCCGCCGCGGCGAGCGCCGCCGCGCCGATCAGGATCGGCGCCACGAACACGCCGGCGTGCAGGTTGGCCCACACCACGACCGCCGCCAGGTAGAGCGCCACCGTGGCCCGCGCGCGCGTGGCCGGCCGGTCCAGCGCGCCCAGCGCGTCGATCACCGCCAGCGTCGCCACGATGCCGGCCAGCGAGAAGACGTGCGGGCGCTCGACGAATCGGTCGCGCCCCACGAACGCCGCGGCCGCCAGCGCCAGCGCGCTGGCCGCCTCTCCGGCGCCGCGCCGCCGGCAGATCCGGTACGCGCCCCCGAAAGCCGCCACCACCACCGCGGTCTTGGCCAGGACCAGGGCTGGAAAGCCGCCCCGGGCGTACAGCGCGGCGGCGCCGACCTCGAACAGCCAGGAGGTGTCGAGGTTCGGGAAGTCCGGGGCCGTGAAGGAGAAGAAGTTCCGGTCGAGCAGCCGGTGCCGCAGCAGGATCTCGCGCCCGGTCTGGAGATGGAAGAACAGGTCCGACTCCGCCATCGGGTGGAGGCAGAGCCCGGCGACGAACAACAGCAGCGCCGCGAGCGGCAGGAGGCGCGCGGCCGACCGCACCGCCGCAGTCTACCGCGTGGCGACCAGGTACCGCTGCCCGGCGCGCACGACCGCCAGCGCCGGCTTGAGCCCGCGCGCCACCGCCCGCGCCAGCGCCGCCCGGCTGGCCGCGGTCTCGCCGCCCGGGACCCCCAGGAGGTCGCCGCGCGCGATCCCGAAGCTGAGCAAGAAGCCCGGCTCGAGCACCAGGAAGCGCTCGGGGCTCTGCGCCAGTGCCTGCATCTCGTCCAGCGACAGCTCCGGGTAGAGCGTGGCCAGCGCCGTCAGGCGGCGGGTCACGCTGCGGGCCGCGTCGCTGGGGACCTCGACGATCGTCGGCGCGCGGCCGCCGCCGGCCAGCCTGGGCGCGAAGGCCGCCACCGCCTTGGTGAGCGCCTCGTCGATGGCCGCCATGGCGGCGCGCTTCTCCCCGTCCGGCCCCACCTCCGGCTCGTTGGGCGGCCCGCTCACGATCGTCTCCACGTTGCCGATCACCTCGCGGCTGCCCAGCTTCCGGACCGCGACCGTCGCGTGGTAGTCGACGATGAGCCGCTTGCCGACGATGAACCCGGGGATGGCCGAGGTGCCGTTGACGAGCCGGCCGCCCATCCCGACGCTGACCGCGAAGGTCAGGGCGTGGTCGGCGTCCTCGCCGAGCGACTTCAAGGCGGCCGCGACCCCCGCGTCGTCCTCGCCGGTGACCAGCTCCTCGGCGATGACGGCGTGGCCGCCGGCGGCGGCGATCAGGCTGTCGCTGGTGCGCCGCTGGATCCGGCGGATGTCGCCGTCGCCGCCCCAGCCGACGGAGACCGGGAGGCCGACCACCGTGGTGACGGTCGGTGCCAGCGCCTGGGCCGCGGGGTGGATCTCGACGGTCGACGCGCACCCGGCGCCGCAGGCGACGACGGCCACCGCCACAGCGAGACTTCGACTTGCCATCCTAGACCACATCGGCGTTCCACCCGCGCGGCTGAACACGACAGTCTACGCCAGGCTGGAACCGCGTGCCGCGGGAGGCTAGCGCGCGCGGGAGGGGCGGCGCTGCCGGCCCGAGCCCATCGCGGGAGGTTCGGAACCTCCGGGGGGTCCGAGGTTCAAAACACCACGGCCAGGCCGCCGAACAGCTCGAGCGAGTCGCCGACCGAGACGTTCACCGTGCTGCCGGGCGGCCCGGCCGCGATGACCGGGGTGTAAAGGCCGAAGGCCCGGCGGACGGCCAGGCGCACCCGCAGCTCGCTGGGCTGGCCCCGGCGCGCCAGCGGAAATTCGACGCGCGCTCCGGTGTGGACGACGAAGCGCGTCCCCGACGCGGTGGTGGTCCCGTCACGCTCGAGCCCCAACCCCAGCTCGACCGCCAGGGTGTGGAGGACGCGCATGCGGTAGCGCTGGTCGTCGCGGTGGTAGCGCGCGGCCGGCCGCAGCACCCCGAAGGCGTCGAGGGCCAGCCGGTCGATGGGAAACTGATCCGGCCCGGTGTAGCGCCCGAAGGCCGACGACGAGAAGGCCCCCAGGTCCATCCCCAGGAACCCGTCGCCGAAGCCCCCCTCGGCGAGGAAGGCGGGGACCAGGTGCGCGCCGTCCGGAAATCCGGTGGCGTCGCGGGTGGCCCCCATCGCGACCGCCAGCGAGAGGCGCGGCCGCGGCGGCGCCGCCTCGAACGCCAGCGGCTCCTCGCCCACCGTCTCGGGCGGCGGCGAGATCGCCACCTGCGCGTGGGCCGCGGGGATGCCGCCGGCACCCGCCGCGAGCAGGCCGAGCGCGAGCGCCAGCCCCACGCGTCGAGCTCGCGGTAACGGACGGAAGCCCATCGGCCGACCTTCTAACACGCGGGGCCCCCTTCGATATATGCTTGCCGCTTCACCGTGGAAGGAGCTCGCCGATGTCCGAAACGTTGACGCCCGACAGCCCGCCCGCCCTGGAGAAGGGCGTGGCCGACATCCTGGTCGAGGCCTTCCAGCTCTACCGCGCGAACGCCAAGCCGTTGCTGACGATCTGCGCGGTGCTGTTCATCCCGGCGGCGGTGGTCAACTCGCTGGCCTTCTCGGCCATCGTCGGCCCCACGCTGGCGATCGCGCGCGCGGGTGATCCGGCGGCGGCGCTGGCCGGCAACCTGAGCGTCTTCCTGCTTCAGATGGCGGGGACGCTGGCCACCACCTTCTTCCTGTTCGGGATCATCGTGCCGCTCACCAACGCCGCCCTCACCATCGCCGCGGCCGACCGCGTCCTGGGCGGCCGGGCCGAGTGGCGCGAGGTCTGGATGCTGCTGTTCCGCCGCCTCGGCAAGCTGCTGTCGGCCGTGGTCCCCGCCGCCATCGTGGTGACGATCGGATGCGTGTTCTTCATCATCCCCGGCCTGGTGCTGGCGGTCCTGTTCACCTTCGTCTCGCCGGTGGTCCTCATCGAGGGGCTGGGCGGCCGGGCGGCGCTCGAGCGCAGCTCGACGCTGGTCCGCTCGGACTGGCTGCGGGTGGCGCTGCTGCTGATCGCCTTCGCCGCCGTTCGCTGGGTCGCGCAGTTCGTGGCCAGCCTCCTCGTCCCGGCCGGGTCGATCTTCATGGGCGCGCTCCTCGGCGATCTCGTCACCATGGTGATGCTCCCGGTGCCGGTGCTGGGGACCGTGCTGCTCTACTTCGACGTGCGCCGCAAGCGCGAGAACTTCACGAACGACAACCTGCGCGCCGACCTCGAGGCCCTCAAGACGGCGTAGCCGCCGCCAGCAGGGGGATGCTCAGCACGTAACTCGAGCGGACGTCCATCCCGCGCAGGCTGACCCCGAAGCCCCCGGTGGCCGAGGGGGTGGTGAGCCGATGGGTGCAGACGCCGCTGCCGTCGGCCGGCGCGCAGGCGGGGAGCGGCACCGCCGCCACCTCGTAGGACGAACCGACCGAGGTGAACTGGGAGTCGGGGATGGGCGCGCCGTCGAGCAGGATCGGCGTGCCCGCCTGGCGGACGATCCCCAGCAACAGATCGAAGCCGGGCGGCACCGCGAACGGGAGGTCCTGGTAGAGCGAGGTGGAGCCGACCGCGATGGCCACCGAGAGGCTCGGCTCGCAGTCGATCCCCTGCGTGACCAGCACGGGGTGGTTCATGTTCGCGTCGACGACGAAGCTGCCGGTGCGGACGATCGTTCGCGACTCACCGGCGTCGAGCGCGAACTGCATCGGCAGGTCGGCGGCCGGTCCCGAGATCGTCACCTGCGTCCCGTCGTGGTCGGCCAGCACGCGCCAGATCGACGCACCGTCGGCGCCGAAGAACGACGTGCAGCCGATGCTCGCCTGGGGCGTCAGCGCCGCCGCCACGTACCGGGAGCTCCAGAACGCGATCGGTGGCATCTGCTCGTGCGCCGTGTCGGCCGAGTTGATCCCGGTCACCTGCGAGCCGTAGCTGGTCGAGATGTTGCCGGAGAAGACCGCCACCGGCTCGTCGGCGACGATCCGGGCACCGGTCAGGTCCTCTCCTTCGGCGCCGGTATAGACCTGGAAGACGTCACCGTCGCCCAGGGTGACGCGGTAGTAGGCGGTCCCGCCGTCCGGGTCGACCACCATGTCGCCCGGGTCTCCGGTCACCGGCGTCACGGGGGTGATCGTCAGGTGGGTCTCCGCCCTGGTCCCGATGACGATCACGCGGCCGCCGCCGCCGCGGCTGCCGACCGTCTGCTCGATGTCGGGCGACGTCTGCTGAGCGTAGGTCACCGCCCGGTAGCCGCTGCTCAGCGCCTGCACCGGGAGGATCATCGATCCGCCGCTGCTGGTCGCGGGGAGCAGCACCCCATCGCTCTCGACCTCGGCGACGGTGATGGGACGATCGCTCGACAGCCGGAGCGCTCCCGCCGCGGTGAGGCCCACGCCGGTGACCTGGAGCGCCGAGATCGAGAGCCTGAGCGAGGCGCCGTTGCCGGCCACCTGCCCGCCGGTCATCGCCGTCCAGGCCATCCCGCCGTCGGCCGGCAGCAGCTGCTCGAGCGCCACGTTCGCGGGATCCGGGCCCTGCGTGGTCACGAGGAACGTCGTGGCGGCGGCCTCGTCGGCGGTGACGTTGTCGGGCTGCAACGTATAGAAGAGGCAGCCGGCGACGCTGTTGGTGGTCTTCTCGGCATCCTTGCAGGCCATGCTGGTGCACCGGCCGTAACTGCAGAGCTGCCCCACGTCGGCGCAAGGCCGCGGGCAGTCGGCGGCGGCGCCGTCGGGACCGCCGTCACGGACGAGCGTCGCTGGCCCGGTCGGCTTCGCGCAGCCAGCGGCGAACAGCGTCCAGGCGGCCAGCCCGAGCGCCAGGCCGCCGCGCCCGAGGGTGGTCGCGAAATGGCCCGCGATGCGGGTCGCGATGTGGGTCGCGATGTGGGTCGAACGATCACCCCGTTTCGGTGTCAGTTGCGCCACATGAACGCTCACCGTGTTACGGCGATGTTGCGCCACCATCGGTTCTTCCGTTTCGCTCATCTCGTCGCCGCGCCCGCCGTCCGAGCACGTCGTCAGACATCTTACCTGCACTGCGAAATCTGTTTCCGGCGACATGCTTCTCCGTCGAGAAAATCACCTCGAGACGGATGACGAACCTTGCCAAGCGCAGCGCGCTAGGGCTACGCTTTTCCCGCGTTGGTACGTGCGACGGTCGTGATCGCTCTGGCCTACGGGCTCGCCAACGGGGCCTCGGCACTGGCCGCGCCCCCGGTGGCCGGATCTAAGCCCGCCGACAATCCGTTCGACGATCACGCCGGCAAGGGAAACGACGGCGACGACGACAGCGACGCCGCCACGCCGGCCGAGAGCTCCTCCGGCACCGGCGCGTCGTCCGCGGGGGCGGCGGCGGACGAAGACGCCGACCAGGAGAGCGGTGACGAGGGAGGCCAGGACGAAGAGTCGGCCGAGTCCGCGCTGCACGGGCTGGCCTGCCTCGAGGGGGACGCCACGGGCGGCCGGCGCAAGGGCGTCCAGCGGCGCGACTTCCTCAAGAAGCACCGCTTCGAGCTGTCGGGCGTGGGCGGCTTCTACGCCTCCGACGCGCTGTCGTCGACGTACAGCTACGGCGGCGCGGTCGCGTTCTATCCGTCGGAGGACTTCGGCGTCGAGCTGCTCGTCACCCGCACGCCGATGCAATTCCGCCTGGAAGAGCCCTTCACCGCGTTCGATCAGCAGACGCACTTTCCGGCCAGCGTGGCCTGGCAGGGGATCTTCTCGCTGCTCTGGTCGCCCATCCACGCCAAGTTCAAGTTCACCGAGAACACGATCGTCCACGGCGATCTGTTCGCCATCGCGGGCGCGGGGCGCACCGCCGACCCGACGGTGCTGGGGCTGACCTGGGAGGCGGGCGTCGGCGCCAAGCTCTACTTCAGCAAGTACGTCGGCTTCCGGCTCGACCTGCGCGACTTCCTGTTGCCGCAAGAGGTGCTGGGGCGCGGGCGCATCACCAACAACGTCACCATCCTCGCGGGGTTGAGCCTGTGGTTCGGGTAGCGCTCTCCACCATCGCCGCCGCCTTGCTGGCGGCGGGCACGCCGGCGCTCGCGCACGCCGAGGAGACGACCGCGCCGGCGCCGCCACCGCCGGCGAAGGATTCGACCGACGACGCCGCGCCGCCCGCTGACGCGAAAGCCGGCGCCGACGCGTGCATCGACGAGAACGTGAAGGCGGATCTGTTCGCCAAGCGGAAGCAGCGGACGGTGCGCGAGCGCCTCTTCCAGCAGACCAACCGGCACGAGGTGACGCTGCGGGGCGGCTACTACGTCTCCGACCTCTTCGACGGCACCTGGACCGCGGGGGCCGGCTACACGTACCACATGACCGAGGACCTGGGCGTCGAGGCCTCGGGCGCTTACACGCGCCTCACCTCCTCGGGCGGTCCCGAGCTCGAGCGCACGTTCGAGGTCCTGAACGGCAAGCCGCGCAACCAGTGGTACTTCGACGCCGACCTGGTCTGGGTCCCGGCGCACGCCAAGATGCGGCTCGGCGGCTCGATCACCCACTTCGACTTCTTCGTCGCGCTGGGCGGCGGGCTGGTCGACTCGGCCATCTCTCAAAACCTCGCCGGCAACGGCGGGTTCGGCCTGAAGTTCTTTTACGGGCAGTGGTTCGCCATCCGCCTCGACGTGCGCGACCACGTCTTCCGACAGCAGCTGCTCTCGCAGGTGATGCTGGTCAACGATCTGACCACCACGATCGGCGCCAGCTTCTTCTTCCCGCTCACGGAGTGACCCCATGAACAAGCTCGCTCCCCTGGCGATCGTGCTCCCGTTGCTGGCGGTGACGTCGACGTCGGCCGCCGCCCCCACGGCGCGCGCGTCCAAGAACGACCCCTCGGCCGAGGCGACGCCCGACGCCGGCCGGCCCGCCGACAAGGCCGCCGCGCCGCCGGCCGCCGCGCCGACCGCCGGCGGCAACGGCGCCGGCGAGACGGCGCCCCCCACCCCGGCGACGATCGATCTCTCCAAGCTCCGCGCCGAATATGACCGGCTGCGCGACGAGCTGTTCCGCGCCCGCGCCCGCGCCGAGCTGGTCGAGGAGGGGATCTACGCCTCCAAGCTGGGGGCCACGCTGCGCTGGAAGGGGGCGCCCGACTTCATCCTCCACCGGGCCGAGGTCCGCTTCGACGGCAACGCCGTGTGGGACTCGGGCGAAAAACCGCTGGTCGACGAGCTGATCAAGGTCTCCGACCGCCCGATCAAGCCGGGCCCGCACACGGTGACGGTCAAGCTGGAGGTGAGGCCGGGCAAGAAGGGTGAGAAGTCCCACGCCGATCTCGGCTACGAGTCCGAGCAGACGTTCGTGGTGGTGGTGCCGGAGGCCGGGACGACGACGGCGGCGCTGACCGCCGACGACGACGGAGACCTGCCCGGGTACGAGCCGGAGGTCGAGCTCGAGGTGAAGACGGAGAAATGATCGCCCTCGTCGTCGCCCTGCTGCTCCAGCAAGCGGACGCCGCGCCGGCCGCCAAGGCCGTCGCACGTCCGCCGAAGGCGGGCGACCCCATGGCCAGGTATCTCAGCGACCTGGAGAAGGCCGGCGTCCTCGGCGACGACAAGACGCCGGCCACGCTGGAGAAGCTGCGCGAGGAGCTGGCGGCCGCCGAGGACGACCTCGTGACCGGCAACCCGGAGGTGGCCAGCGTGCGCCTCTACAAGATCCTCGAGTCGCAGCGCTACGCGCAGCTCGACTACGCGCCCGACTACGCGACCGCCGAGCTGACGCTGGCGCGGGCCCTCATCCGCGCCGGCGGGACCAAGAGCGCCGAGCGGTACCTGCTGCGCGTGCTGGGGCGCGGCGTGCAGGCGCCCCAGTTCGCCCCCGCCTACCGCGCGCTGGTCGACATCGCGCTCGAGACCAAGGAGGAGGCCGAGATTCTGTCGGTGCTCGACCACTACGATCAGGAGCGCGGCGCGCCGCTGCCGCGCGACAGCGCCGCCGAGCACGCTTACCTGGCGGGCAAGGTGGCCTACGAGTCGGGCGACCCGGCGCGCGCCGAGACGCTGTTCACCGAGGTCGATCGCCAGTCGCGCTTCTACGCCGCCGCGCTGTATTTCCGCGGCCTCATCCAGGCGCGGCAGAACCACTTCGCCTCGGCGCGACGCAACCTGTGCGAGATCGTCGAGCAGGCCGACCAGGACCGCTTCACCTTCTTCATCGACGGGCGCTACTTCGCGGTGAAGGACCTAGCCTACCTGGCCCTGGGGCGCATCGCGCACGAGCAGGGCAAGTACGACGACGCCTACTATTTCTACTTCCGCGTCCCCACCGACTCGGACCGCCTGCCGGACGCGCTGTTCGAGGCGTCGTGGTCGATGTTCCAGAAGGGGGAGTACGAGGCGGCCCGCGCCTTTCTCGAGGAGTTCGACCACACCTTCCCGGGCTCGCCGCTGGCGCCGGACGTGATGCTGCTGCACGCGATGATCGACCTCAAGTCGTGCCAGTTCGACGCCGTGCGCGCGACGCTGGACCAGTTCGTCAAGACCTACGGGCCGATCGAGACGCAGGTGCAGGCGCTGCTCAAGGATCCCAGCAAGCGCGCCGCGCTCTACCGGCGTCTCCTGGGCAAGAAGTCGATCGCCACCCCGCACGATCCGATCGCCGATCTCCTGAAGGTCGACCCGCGCTTCTACAAGTTCTACGGCGACATCCAGGCGCTCGACCGCGAGGCGGGCCAGATCCCCAACGAGGTGGCGATCTGGGACGAGCTGACCGCGCACCAAAAGAACCAGATCGACGGCGCCGGCGAAGCCGCCAACGCCACCGAGGCGGTGCGCCTGGCGCAAGACGTCGAGGCGCTGCGCCCGCTGGCCGCCGGCGACCCGGTGATGGAGGAGCGCGTGAGCCAGCTGGCCGACGAGGCGCACCGGGCGGCGCGCCTCAAGAACGTGGGGAGCGGCCCGTTCGCCCAGGAGGCGGCGGCGACGCTGGCGCTGTCGGCGGAGGCGCGGCAGCTGCGCGCCCACCTGGTCGCCGCCACCGGCGTCATCGCCACCAAGGCGCTGAGCGATCTCGACAAGCGGCTGCGCGATCTTCTACGCCAGGCCCGCCTCACCCAGATCGACGCCATCATCGGCAAGAAGAAGAAGCTGGAGATCGAGATCGAGCAGCTGCGCGACGGCCGCTATCCGGCCGAGCTGTTCGCCACGCTCCAGCTTGAAGGATTGATGGGCGATGACGAAGAGTACTGGCCGTTCGAAGGCGAGTACTGGTCGGATGAATACGAGAACTACAAATAGCCGGCGCTCGCTCGCCGCCCTTCTGCTCGCCGGCGCTCTCGCGCTGACGCTGCCGCTCGCCCGCGTCGCGCCGGCGTTCGCCGCCGTGAACAAGGCCGGAGACAAGACCGGCGACAAGAAGGACAAGGGCGACGACAAGGCCGAAGCCGAGCCGGAGAAGACGCTGCCGCCCATCCTCCAGCAGGCGCTGGAGCAGAAGGAGGGCGAGGTCACGGCGGCCCGGCGCGAGGCCATCAAGCTGATCGAGGACTACCTGCGCGAGAACCCCAAGGGGTCCGCCGGCTACCGCGCCAAGGAGCAGGCCGAGTCGCTCTACAAGCTGGCCGAGCTCTACTGGGAGGAGTCGAAGGAGGTCTACCTCGACAAGATGGGGAAGTATCAGGCCGCGGTCTCGGCCTGCCACGCCGACCGCTCGCAGTGCCCGAACGTCCCGCATCGCCCGCCGACGATGGATCTGTCGCGCGCGCAGGCCACCTACCGGCGCCTCATCGACGAGTACCCGAAGTTCCGCAAGATCGACACCGTCATCTACCTCTACGCGTTCTCGCTCAGAGACCAGCAGAAGATCGGCGAGTCGATCAAGTACTTCCAGATCATCCTCGACAGGTACCCGCGCTCCCGCTACGTCGCCGACGCCTGGATGGCGATCGCCGAGTACCGGTTCTACGAGCAGCAGGACTATCGCAGCTCGCTGGAGGCGTACGAGAAGGTGCTCAAGCACCCGAAGTCGACGCTGTACGACCTGGCGCTGTTCAAGACCGCCTGGTGCTACTGGAAGCTGGGCGACACGACGAAGAGCGCGCAGCGGTTCAAGGACGTCCTCGATCTGGCCAAGAAGAAGGCCGGGCGCAGCGAGGCCGAGCAGCGCCGCGCCGAGGAGCTCCAGGGCGAGGCGCTCGACTACCTCGTCGAGCTGTTCACCGAGGACGACACCAAGACGGCGCGCGACGCCTTCGAGTTCCTGGCGCAGATCGGCGGCAAGCAGTACTCGCGCAAGGTCCTGAAGCAGCTGGCCGATACCGTGTTCGACCAGACCCGCTACGAGCGCGCCATCGAGGCTTACCGGCTGCTCATCGAGCTCGACCCCAACGCCGCCGACGCGCCCGACTACGCCGGCAAGATCGTCGAAGGCTACCAGCTGCTGGGCGACGTCAAGACGGCGGTCGCCGAGATGCGCAAGCTGGCCAGCGACTACGGCGGCCGCAGCGCCTGGGCCGCCGCCAACAAGGACCGCCCCAAGGCGGTCGAGCACGCGCGGACGATGGCCGAGGGCCTCATCCGCAACCTGGCCAAGACCATGCACGCCGAGGCGCAGGCCAACGAGAAGTCGACCAAGGTCGTCGACAAGGACCGCTACGCCCGCGCCGCCGAGGCCTACCAGTTCTACCTGGCCAACTTCCCCGAGGCGCCCGACGCCGCCGAGCTGCGCTACCTGCGCGCCGACATCCTCTTCTTCAAGCTGGGCAAGTACGAGGACGCCGGGCGCGAGTACCTGGCCGTCGGCAAGACCCAGCCGGTCGGCAAGTACCACAAGGACGCGCTGCTGCAGGCCATGGTGGCGTTCGAGAAGGTGCGCAAACCGATCTCCGGAAGCGGCAAGCGAGAGATCACCGACAGCGACCGCCTGTTCGGCGAGGCGGCCGACCTCTACGCCACCTTGTTCCCGAACGACAAGGAGATCGTGACCGTCATCTACAAGAACGGTCAGTTCTTCTTCGACTACGGTGACTACGACGAGGCGGTCAAGCGCTTCGGCCTCATCGTCGAGCGCTACCCCGACGACCCCAACGCGGGCGCGGCCGGCGACCGCATCCTGCAGGCGCTCAACAAGGCGAAGGACTACGAGAACATCGAGAGCTGGGCGCGGCGCCTCAAGAAGACCAAGGCCTTCGCCCCCAAGGACGAGCAGGCGCGGCTCGACAAGCTGATCGTCGGGGCGGTCATGAAGTCGGGCGAGAAGTACGCCGCCGCCGGCGACTACGACAAGGCGGCCGCGTTTTACCTGCGCGTCCCCGCCGAGTATCCCGGCGACGGCAACGCCCCCAAGGCGCTCAACAACGCGGCGGCGGTCTACGAGAAGGAGAAGAAGCAGGACGAGGCGGTGGCCGCCTACAAGCAGCTGGCCGACAAGTACCCCTCGGCCTCCGAGGCCCCCGAGGCGCTCTTCACGGCCGCGCGCATCGAGGAGAACATCGCCTACTACGACAAGGCGGCCGGTCTCTACGAGCAGCTCGCCTCGCGTTACCCGCAGAACACGCACGCCGCCGACGCGCTCCGCTCGGCCGGCGTGCTGCGCCAGAGCCTGGGGCAGCACGATCGCGCCATCAAGCACTACGGCGAGTACGCCAAGCGCTACAAAGATCGCCCCGACGCCAAGGACGTCGCCTTTCAAGCGGCGGTCGTGCGCGAGGACCAGAAGGACTGGCGCGGCGCCGCGGCGTCGTTCGCCGCCTTCAGCAAGGCTTACGCCGGAGACGCCAAGACCGTCGAGGCGCTGGCGCGCGAGGCCGACGCGCACCTCAAGGCCGGCAACGACGCGGCCGCCAAGGAGACGGCCGCCAAGGCGCTGGCCGCGTACAAGCACGGCAAGTCGAACGACGACAGCGCCTACTACGCGGCCGAGGCGCGCTACATCGAGGGCGAGCTCGCCTACCTCGAGTACGAGAAGATCAAGATCGCCGGCAGGCCCCGGCAGCTGGCCAAGGTGCTGGAGGAGAAGGCCAAGCGGCTCGAGGAGGCCAAGTCGATCTACCTCGACGTCGTCACCTACCGCTCGCCCGAGTGGGCCACGGCGGCGCTGCTGCGCATCGGCCAGGGGTACGAGGCGTACGCCAAGGCGATGCGCAACGCGCCCGTCCCCAAGGACCTCAAGGAAGACGAGAAGCAGATGTACCGCGACGAACTGGAGAAGGTCATCGTCGTGATCGAGGACAAGGCGATCGACGCCTACAAGTCCGGCTACGCGCGCGCGCTGCAGATCGGCGTCTACAACAAGCACACCCAGGCGATCCGCCAGGCGCTGGGCCGCCTGGCCGAGAACGAGTTCCCCAAGGAGGCGGAGATTCGCCTGTCGACCCGCCCGGGCGAACCGCGCGTGACGCTCGATCGCATCGAGGAGGTGAGACGTGACCAGTAGGTCCCGCCGTCTGGTCACGCTGGCGCTCGGCGCGGCGCTGGCGGGCTGCGCGCACAGGACGCCCCCGCCCGGCGCGGTCGCCGCCAGTCCCATCGCGCCCGTCGCGCTCCCCAAGACCAACCCCGAGGCCCAGGCGGCGTTCGACGAGGGCGTCCGAACGATGAAGCTGGGGCGCAAGCACTACAAGGACGCGCGCGAGCCTCTCACCCGCGCCACCAAGCTGGACGGACGCCTGTTCGAGGCCTGGCATGACCTGGGCGTGGTGGAGACCGCGCTCGGAAACTTCGACGCCGCCGTCGATGACTTCAAGCAGGCGCTCGACATCCAGCCGGGCGCGCGCAAGACGGTGCTCGCCTACGGCGAGAGCCTGCGCCGGGCAAAGAACGGCAAGAAGGCGGGCGAGGTCTACGCCCGCTGGCTCAACTCCGACCCCAACGACTTCGAGATGCGGGCCCGTTACAGCCAGGTGCTGCGCGAGGCCGGCGAAGCGGGATCCTCGACGCTGGACGAATCCCTGGAACAGGCCCGTTTGCTGCTCACGGAGGCAGGTGGGGACGTGTCCCACACCGTGATTGCGTATAACGCTTTGGCCCTCACCTATTATAAAATGGGGAAGTTCGAACTTGCCGAGACTGCTCTCCACAAGGCAGCAGATCTCGACCCCAAGAGCGCTTTCGTCTGGAACAACCTGGGTCTCGTCGCCTTCGAACGAGGTCATGACCAGGAGGCTTTCTTGGACTTTCAAAAGGCTTCGGAGCTCGATCCCAAGTACGTCCAGGCGCGCCTGAACAAGGCGGTCGTCTACCTCGACTGCGGCGACTACAAGCGGGCGCGCGCCGACCTGGAGAAGGCGACCGAGATCGATCCGAACGACGCCGAGTCACAGGTGGCGCTGGGCGTCGCCTCGCGCGGCGACGGCAAGTTCGATCAGGCGCGCAAGGCGTACGAGCGCGCGCTGGACATCGAGCCCGACTACCCGCCCGCGCTCTACGACCTCGGCGTCCTCTACATGGACTTCGACAAGGATCCCGCCAAGGCGAAGGACCTCTTCACGCAGTACCTGCAGGCGGTGGGCAAGGACGACGGCCGGCGCGCCGACGTCGAGGCGCGCCTCAAGGAGCTCAAGTGAGGCGCGCGGCGTCCACGATGGCGGCGCTGGCCCTGCTCTGGGGCGCGCGGGCCGAGGCGAAGCCGGCCAAGCGTCACGCCGCCGCGCACAAGCCGGCGCCGGCCCACACGCAGGAGCGCACCGTGGCCCCCGCCCCGCCCCCCGCCAGCGACAGCGCGGGCGACAGCGGCGGCGAGGCTGCCGCCGACGACGCCAAGCCGGCGGGCGAGCCCGGCAAGGCGGGCGGCAAGAACCTCAAGACCAAGACCTACACCTTCGGCGCCATGGACGTGGAGGGGAAGCTCAAGACGCCGCAACTCTTGTACTTTTTGAACCGGGTCAAGTTGGAGCTCGACATGTCGGCGCCGGACAAACGCTCCTTCATGAAGGAGCTCGCGCAAAGCGCCGATGACAAGAGCCTTTGACCTGAACAAATAGGTGACCTCGTGCCAACCACACGCTCCCATGCACACGCCCATGCCGTCCCGCCTCCGCCGCAACCGGCGCGCCGGCAGACCGCGCCGCGCCCCGTGACCGGGAACGCGGTGCTCCAGGTGGCCATGATCTGGCGCGGCCAGATCCTCGGGTACCGTCTGCTCGCGCGTCGCCGCAAGGTCACCGTCGGTCCCGCGAAGCGCGCCACCTTCGTCACCCCACCGCTCGCCGGCCAGCAGAAGTACCTCCTCCTGCGGCCGCGCCGCGACGGCTACGTCCTCCACCTGGCGCCCGAGCTGAAGGGCGACCTCACGCTCGCGGGGTCGGTGATGTCGGTCGCCGACGTCGCGTCGCGCGACGTCGACCTCGCCCGCGGCGACAAGGCGAAGCTGACCTTCAACGATGGCAGCGACCTGCGCATCGAGCTGCGCTGGGTCGATCCGCCCGAGGTCATCGCGCGCCCGCGCTTCCGCGATCCGCAGATGGTGCAGATCACCGTCGGGACCAGCATCGTGCTGGGCGCGCTGTCGATCCTGCTGACGCTGCTGTGGGAGAAGACCGAGCCCAAGCCCCCGCTGGCGCTGGACGCCAACCGCATCGCCAAGATCGAGGCCCCCGCCGCGCTGGAGTTCGAGAAGAAAGAGATCAAGAAGCAGAAGGAAGAGGAGGCGCAGAAGTCGACCGAGAAAGAGGGTCAGACCAAGCGCGCCAAGGAGAAGGCGGGGCGGATCGGGCGCAACGACGCCACGCCGAAGGACACCATCATCCCCAAGGGGAAGGAAGACATCCTGCGCGAGAAGGTCCAGAAGGTCGGCATCCTGAGCGTCATCGGGCGCGACCGGGCGCCGGGCTCGGGGCTCTCCAAGCTGTTCGCGCAGAACAACGACGTCGAGCAGGCGATGGCCGGGATGGCCGGCGCCAAGATGGTCGTCGGCCACGGCGCCGGCGGCCTCACCACCAGCGGCTCGGGCTCGGGCGGCGGCGGCACCGGCTACGGCCACATCTACGGCGCGGGGAACCTGGACACCGGCGGGCGCGGCACGCACGGCCACGGCAAGGGCCCCAAGTTCTCCGAGAAGGGGCCGCGCGAGGTCTCGGTCGGCCTCGGCTCGGGCGGCGGCGACACCGACGGCTCGCTGTCGAAGGAGCAGGTCTACAAGGTCGTGAAGGCCCACGAGGCCGGCGTGAAGTACTGCTACGAGAAGGAGCTGCAGCACAAGGCGTCCCTCTCGGGCAACATCGACGTCTTCTGGGTCATCCAGCCCGACGGCACGGTCAGCAAGGCGAACGTCAAGTCGAGCGCGATGAACGATGCCGCCGTCGAGGGATGCATCGTCCGCCAGATCAAGCAGTGGCAGTTCCCCAAGGCCCCCGGCCAGACGATCGTCGGCCGCTTCCCGTTCGTCTTCAAAGGGGGATCGTGAGCGGGGCGCGACGCCTGGCCCTGGTCCTGGCGGCGTTCGCGCCGCTGGGGCTCGCCTGCCAGGACCTGAACACGCCGATCTACTTCCCGGGACCGGTGATGCCGGCCCTGGTGCTGACGGGGATGCCGGACGCCATGGGGAACACGCCGCGCATCGAGAACGGGCTGACGCTGCAGTTCCGCAACCCGACCCAATCCGAGCAGCAGGCGCTGGACATGCAGGCGGCGACGCTCGGCTTCATGGTCCCCTGGATCCAGCGGGATCACGTCCACATCGAGATGACCTACCAGGTGACCAACACCGACAGCAAGGACGGCACCTGGAGCATCGGCGTCGACGGCGCCAACGAGTTCACCAAGTACGACGAGAACATCGTGGCCATGACGCTGGGGATGGGGAACAACGACCCGCCCCAGTACATCCCGCTCATCCCGGTGACGCCCCAGATCCTCAAGGCCGGGCAGACCGTCTCGGGGACCGTGCGCGAGGACGACTTCAACGAGGCGGAGCTGGATCTCTACGGCATCGGCGAGTGGATGTCCCCGTTCAACGCCGTCCTGATCAACAATTCGCAGGTGAACCCGATCGGGATCGCCAACTACGTGCCGCCCACCAGCATGTATCCGGTGCAGCCGGTGATCCCCGCGCTCATCGAGATCGACGTCAACTTCACCGCCGACGCGGCCATGACCTGCAGCTACGCCATCCGGGTGCGTGACGACGACAACCAGTTGCTGCACAACACGACCGACACGCTCTTCTCTCCGACGCCGACGCTGTTCGTTCCGCCGGCGATGACCACTCCCTAGGGGCCATTGAAACCACCACGATCCGGCAAGCTGATGGCGGCGTTGGCGACGTCTTGGCTGCTCGCGGGCGCATCGGTGGCCCGGGCTCAGGTCACCGCCGAACCGGCGGGCGCGGTCGTCTTCCCCGACCCGAACAAGTTCGCGCGCGGCCTCTACACCGAGGGGGAGATCGGCGCCGTCGCCTTCTTCGGCAAGGCGGGCGAGGTCGTCTCGCCCGGGTTCGCCGTCGGGGCGCACCTCGGCTACGACATCTTCCGCTGGCTGGCCCTGCAGGCGCACGTGCTCGGCTCGACCCACCAGATCAGCGACGGCAACGTGCTGGCCGGCCAGCTGATCCAGACCTACCAGGCCACGCTGGAGGGGAAGCTGACCCTCCGCTTCGGCCAGACCTCGATCTTCGGCGAGGGGGGGATCGGCGTGGCGCGCCTGTCGACCAACGCCCTCTACGCGCTGGCGGTCGAGCCGCGCTACCGCGTCGGCTTCACCGCGGGCGGCGGGGCCGGCCTGGACTACCACTCGCTGTCGCGCCACTTCTCCGTGGGGCTGCGCGGCGACTACCTGGTGATGACCAACCTCTCCGGTAGCCAGGAGCTCCTGGCCACCACCTACCTGAGGTACACGTTTTGAAGCCTGGGACGCCGGTGTCGCTCGCCGCGGTCCTGGCGGTCGCGCTCGCCGGCGCGGCGGGCTGTGACACCGTCAGCCTCGGCGCCCCGCCGGCCGACGTCAACCTGTGCGAGCCGAGCCAGACGTTCTTCGTCCAGCAGATCTGGCCGAACTTCCTGGGCATGGCCTATAACGGCAAGCACTGCTTCGACAGCAGCTGCCACGGCCCGGGGTCGAGCGCGCCGATGAGCCTGACCGACATCACCTCCAAGGTGACGCCGCAGCTGCCGCCGAACACGGTGCAGGTGCCGCTCGATCCGGACATTCTCGCCGACTACACCCAGGCGACGCAGCGGATGAACTGCGCGGATCCGCTGGACAGCGACCTGCTGACCTATCCCGAGAACGTCCACACCCACGGCGGCGGCATGCTGATCATGCCGGGCGGTCCCGAAGCGACGCTGGTCCAGATGTGGATCACGGCTCCATGAGAGGCGGCGGCGCCCTCACGATCGCAGGCCTGCTGTTCGGCGTGCTGGCGTCGCTCCCGGCGCGCGCCGACGACACCGCGCTCGTGCGCGTCATCGCCGAGGAGGCGCAGGTCCACACCGGCCCGGGGTTCGGGTTCCGCGTGGTGTACACCGCCAAGCTCAACGAGGTCCTCCCGGCCATCGGCCGCGCCTCGCACGATCACTGGTTCCGCGTCGAGCTCCCCGACGGCACCTACGGCTGGATCCTGGGCGACGAGGTCTTCCCGCTCGACGTCGACACCTCCGCCGCGCACGAGGGGCCGTCGGTCTGGAAGCGGATGGGGAACGCCATCTTCTCGCCTCCGCCGCTCACCGAGGAGAACGTCGGCTTCACCTTCTCGGCCGGAATCCTGGGCGGCGACGGGATGTTCCTGTTCCGCCCCTCGTGGCTGCTGGCGCCGCACGTCTCGCTGGAGGCGATGGTCGGCGAGACGGTCGGCAACCAGGTCGACGTCATCTACGCGGGCGGCGGCTTCAACGCCTTCCTGTTCGCCTCCTCGCCCGTGACCCCCTTCGTCGGCGTGGCCGCCGGCGGCGCCTTCGGGCGCAAGAAGGCCGATCAGTTCGCCATCCAGACCGGCAACTACTCGATGTTCAACGTCGGCGGCGGGCTCATCGTCGCCCTCAAGAAGCGGCTCACCCTGCGCGGCGACGTCCGGCAGTACGTCATCTACAACGCCGACCACACCCAACGAATCCAGGAGTACTCCGGTGCCCTCAGCGTCTATTTCTAACCGCCTGCTTCGGCTCCTGTTCTTGGGCGCCCTCGCCTTCGGCGGGGGCGGATGCGCGGCCTCCAAATGGACCGTGCGGCCTCACCAGCGCGAGCTCTTGGCCGACCGGATCATGAAGTTCGACGCCGATCCGCAGGAGCAAGCCGCCGAGCAGCACATCCTCGAGAACCGCGAAGGGGCCATCGGGGGGAGCGGGACGTCGGGCGGGGGGTGCGGTTGCAACTGAGGCGCCCCCTCCTGGCGGTCGTCCTCCTGCTCGGGGCCAGCGCCCCGGCCACGCCGGCGCGCGCCGACGATCCGACCGAGGCCTCGGTGCGGCTGACGTACTTCCGCGAGCCGGCCACCGACAACAAGGGGGTCACCGTCATCCACCCGCAGGTCGACGTCGGGTCGCCGGTGGGCGGCGGGCTGGGGGTGGCGGCCGGCTGGGAGGCCGACGCCGTCAGCGGCGCCTCGCCGGCGGTGTTCAGCCCCCACGTCGACACCATCACCAACGCCACCCCGTTCCACGACTTCCGGCAACAGGCGCACGGCGGGTTCAGCTACACCCGCCCCGACGCCAGCATCGGCGCCAGCTACGCGTACGGCTGGGAGCACGACTACCGCTCGCACTCGCTGTCGGTGAACACGCGCGACGATCTCTACGACCACAACTTCACGCTGGCGGTGTCGTACTCGCACAACTGGGACAGCGTCTGCGACGCCAACAACAGCACCGCGGTGTCGCCCATCGATCTGCACCCGCTCGGCTCGTCGGCCGACTGCTTCACCTCGTCCAACACCGTGGTCACCCACCGGGTGGCCATCGACGCCGTCGAGCCGTCGCTCTCCTGGACGATGACCCCGCGGCTGGTCGTGCAGGGGGGCGGGACCATCCAGATCATCGACGGCTTCCAGTCGAACCCCTACCGCAGCGTCCTGGTCGGGCCGATTCGCGAACCGCAGGAGCACGAGCCCAACTACCGCCAGCGCTACGCCCTGTTCGGCCGCGCCGCCTACGCCTTCCCCCAATGGCGCGCCTCGGGGATCGGCATGGTGCGCCTCTACCAGGACAGCTGGGCGATGCAGGCCGTGACCGGCGACCTGATGGTCAACAAGTACCTGAGCCCGGTCATGCTGCTGACCCTGCACGGCCACTACCACGTCCAGAGCGGCGTCAGCTTCTACCGCGACGCCGACGGCTACCGCGTCCTGGGCCCGGCGGGCCAGTACTGGACCGGCGACCGCGAGCTGTCGCCGCTGCGGGACTACCTGGTCGGCGGCCGCATGGCCTTCCTGCGGCGCCCCGCCCAGGAGCACGCGACCTGGTTCGCCGAGATGGAGGCCGACGTGAAGTACGAGCTGCTCGTCTACCAGCTCGAGTCGACGAGCGCCCCCAACTCCGACCGTCCCTACGCCCACATCCTGCAAGGGTCGTTTTCAGTTAGATTCTAGGCGTGCGCCGCCGTAAAGCGCTGGGGGTCCTGCTGGCGGGCGCGACCGGATGCGCCCGCGCGGCATCCAAACGATCGGCCATGACCGAAAGCGCAACCAAGGCGACGCCGGCAATCTTCCTGGCGCACGGCTCCCCGTTCCTGCTCGACGACCAGCGCTGGGTCGGCGAGCTGGCCGCCTGGGCGCGCGCCCTTCCCCGCCCGCGCGCCATCCTGATGCTGTCGGCCCACTGGGTCGACCGGCCGGTCACCCTGGGGGCCACCCGGCGCGTCCCGCTGGTCCACGACTTCTACGGCTTCCCCGCGCGGTACTACCAGACCACCTACGACGCGCCGCCGGCGCCCGAGCTGGCGACGCGCCTGCGCGGGCTGCTCACCGACGAGCCGGTGGCCGAGGCGCCCGATCGCGGGCTCGACCACGGCGCCTACGTGCCGCTCGTCTGCATGTACCCGGCGGCCGACGTGCCCGTGCTGCAGGCTTCACTGCCGACGCTCGACCCGAGAGAGCTGTTCGCGCTGGGCCGCAAGCTGGCGCCGCTGCGCCGGGAGGGGATCCTCATCGTGGGGAGCGGGTTCCTGACCCACAACCTGCCGATGATGGACTTCCGGCCCGAGGCCCCGGTCCCGGGCTGGGCGGCCGAGTTCGACGCCTGGACGGCCGACGTCCTCGCGCGCCGTGACGTCGACGCCCTGCTCGACTACCGCCAGCGCGCACCGGGCGTCCGCCAGGCGCTGCCCACCCACGAGCACTTCGTGCCGGTGATCGTCGCGCTCGGCAGCGCGATCGACGACGCCGCGGCCATCCCCAGCTTCCCGATCAGCGGCTTCACCTACGGGTCGGCGACCCGGCGCTCGCTCCAGCTGGGCTAGGGGTTGGAGTCGGGCCAGAACAGGCGAGCGATGGCGGCGTCGATGCCGGTCAGGTCCGGCTTGTAGAAGATCGAGGCGTCGATGCTCACCGCCAGCATCGGGTCGTTCGAGGCGGTGATGGCCACGCAGGGGATCCCCCGCAGCGGGCCCTCGCGAAAGGCCCGCAGGAACTTGGTCCCCGCCCGGGAGGGCATGTCGAGGTCGACCAGCACCAGCCCCGGGCGCTCGAGGTCGAGGAGCTTGGCCGCCTCGGCCTCGGTGACCGCGCAGCGGACGCCGAACCCCTCCGAGATGGCCAGCTCGAGCAGCAGGTCCCGCGCCTCGGCGTCGTCGGTGAAGGCCAGGATCGCGGCCGTGGGTCCGGCGGAGGCTTCTTCCGCTCGGCTGGCGCCGGCGAGCGGCTGGGAGTCGGTTGGCGGCGCGAACAGCACGACGCTCTACCTTCCCATAACCGTGTTTCCGGGGGTTTTCCGCCGGGTGATACTTGCGTAACTCGCGCTACTTGAGCTGCTGCGGCGTGGCCCCGTTCAGCGGCGCGGACAGCGACACGGTCGCGCCCGTGAGCGCGTCGGCGCTGACCGCCACGTCCAGCTCCGAGCCGCTGAGGCTGCCGTGGCAGCCACCGCAGATGTTGTTGAACACCGCGCGCGGCGGCCCGGGCGTGATGTACTCGGCAGGCTGGACCTGGTGCTCCTCGGTCATGGTGAAGAGCGGATTTCCGCCCTTGTCGTCGACCTCGAGGATGAGCGGAACCCCGGCCGGGACCAGCGCGAGCAGCGAGTGGTCACTGGCCAGCGGGGCCGAGCCGATCGTCTCGAGCGACGAGAAGGCCATCGACCCCGACGGGATGTCCGCCTTCGTGAAGCCCGCGGGCGGCGGGTGGTCGACGTAGACCTTGAGCGAGGCCGCGCCGTCGAAGGCCGCCACGTCGCGCCCCCGGCGCAGGTTGGCGCCCAGCAGCGTGGCCAGCACCGGGACGTCCGGGAAGTGCATGACGCCGAACTGCCCGCTGTTGGGGTTCTGCGCGTGACCGCCGAACACCAGCTGCGGCAGGTTGACGAACTGCTCCGTCTCGCCGCGCTTGTAGCCCAGCGCCGCCTCGACGTAGGAGAGCGAGGCGTCCTGCAGCAGCACGCGCCGGCTGCCATCCAGTTGACTGACCGCCACCAGCGCGTACTGCGGCTTGGCGCTCTTGATGTTCGTGACCGTCCCGTCGTACGAGGCCAGGATCTCGCCGTTGGGGAGCGAGAACGGCGAGCGATAGGCGCCCTGCGTGGTCCCGTCGGCGGCGGGCGCCGCCGCCGGATCGACGATGACCATCGACTTGACGAAGGTGATGTCGTCGCGGTCGGCCTCGAACGGGCCGATCGAGCGGTTGAACGTGGCCAGCGCGCCGCCGCCGCCCTGCGCCCCCTCGTCAGACAGGATGAGCACGAAGTTGCGGTCGAGCCCCTCGCGGATCTCGGTCGCCTGCTGGTAGCCGACCGACGGAAGCTGGGTGTTGTCGAAGGTGCTGGTCGACTGCGCGCGCTGCGCCAGCAGCGGGTGATAGTCGGTCAGGTCCCAGTTCATGCGCCGCCCGGACAGCTGATAGAACGTCGGCGTCGCCTTCTCGGCGGTGAAGCTGACCCGGCCGTCCTGCATGAACGCCGGCGAGAGCTCGGAGTTGAGCAGGAAGGTCATCTGCTCTGGCGGGCTGGTTAAGTCGTAGCTGAACGAGCCCGCCGCCGAAGGCTTGACCCGGAACAGGTCCGAGTTGGGCAGCGCGGAGTGCTGGGTCAGCGTCCCCGAGCGCGTCGAGGCGAACACGATCGTGTTGTCGGGCGCGAACGCCGGATCGAAGTTGTGGACCCGTACGCCCGCCACCATCCGGCCCCCGTCGCTGGTGAGCTGGGTGCAGGTGTTGCCCGCCACGTCGAGCATCCAGAGGTCGAGGCCGCTCGCGGCGCCGGGGCGGGCGGCGAAGACGATCTTGCTCGCGTCGTAGCTCCATTCGGGACCCCGCACGTCGACGTCCTGGCCGGCCAGGCCGGCGCACGGCCCCAGCGCGCTGCGCACGTTGCCCACGGCGGTGACCTGGCCGTTGGCGTCGATCGTCGCGTCGGCCAGCTTCAGGTCGGCGCCCCCCTCGTAGGTGTCGAACTCGAGCAGCGTGTCGGGGTTGGGCGGCCGCGAGACGAACACCAGCGGCAGCTTGTCGCCGGCGTTCATCGGCGAGACGACGCCGGCCGCGATGCGGTCCTGCCGCTCGACCTGCTGCCAGGCCTGCACGATGCAGAAGGCGCGCGTGGCGGTGGCCGGGTCGAACGGCTGCGGGCAGGGGGTGTCGATCGAGGTGCCGATGTCCTCGAGGATGGGGCCGGCGCGGTGGGTGGTCCCCCCCTCGCTGGCCAGGATGTTCTTCTTCACCGCGCGCGACTGCTTGAGGTCGACGGTGTCGAAGGCCATGAAGTCGTCGGCCAGCGCGTGGTAGTTGCGGGTCAGCGCCGCCGGGGCGAAGAAGCCGAAGGCGCCCGAGCGGAGCCGAAAGTCGTTGAACCCGTCGGGGCTGTGGCAGCCCTCGAGATCGCAGCCGCGCACCAGCAGCTTGGGCATGACGTTCGCCTCGAAGAACATCTGGCCGGCGGTCTGGGGGCCGTAGACCAGCGGGTTCTGCTGGACCTCCTTGGCCCACGCCTCCCAGTGCACCCAGGTGTCGTCCATCCGCGACTGGAAGAAGGTGCCGCCGGTGTGGCTGACGCCGCCCGCCGCGGTGGCCAGCGGCCGCAGCAGGATCTCGCTCTGGTCCACATTGGTAATCGATGGGTCGGCGGGCGCGGCGATGACGAAGCCGGCCACCTGCGCGTAGTTGAACTTCAGCTCGTCGTCGGACGACCCGCAGGTCAGGTACATGTCGGCCTGCACCGAGCTGTGACAGGTGCCGTAGGCGCAGGACGACACCAGGACCGGCTGGACGTAGGTGAGGAAGTCCTTGTAGGACTGGCTGTTGACGTCGACGTTCAGCAGCTGGTTCGCGGGCGGCAGCGCGTCGCTGCACTGGCCGATCCCCCGGTTGGCCACCGCCGGCGGCGCGATGCCGTCGCGGTTGGCGCCGTTGTCGAGCCAGCTCTTGAGCTCGAAGTAGGCGTCGGTGTCGGCCGCGATCGGCGAGCCGCCGCTGTGCCGGATCTCGCTGGGGTAGAAGTTCCCCTGGTAGGGGATCTGGATGCTCGACGGCGGCATCGCCTTGAGCAGCAGCAGCGGCTGCGGGTAGCTGCCGTAGGTGCGGAGCGCGTCGCGCCGCTTCTGGACGCCGTCGAACGACGACAGGTCGAGGTTACCGAGCGCCGTGTACTGGCCGGTCGTCATGTCGTACGCCGGCGCGTGGCAGGGCGAGGTGTTGCCGACGCAGAAGGTGTTGAAGATCGGCTGGATGTGGACGTCGTAGAAGTGCTGCTCGCTCGGCTGGTTCACGTGACAGCCGAGGAGCGCGGTGGCGGCCGCCGCTGTCAGCCCCAGCCCGAGGCTACGCCCGACCCTGCCCTGTGCGGAGGTACGCATGAAGGGGCCTGCGATTGTATCAACTCCTGATCGGCTTGTGAACGCCGGGCCTCGTCAGCTCGGTGATTTCTCGGTGATCTCGCTTGGGCGCTACTTGAGCTTGGTCAGCGCGGCCTTGGCCAGCGAGCGGACCAGCGGGCTGGCGTCGTTGCTGGCCGCGTTCTGCAGCGGCCCGCTGGCGACCGAGGCCGGCGCCCCGACCTCGCCCAGCGCCCAGGCGGCCTTCTTGCGCACCGTCGGCGAGGGGTCGCCGAGCGCGGTGACCAGCGCCGAGGCGCCCCCCGCGTACTTCATCATGCCCACCGTGACGGCCGCGTCGGCGCGCACGCCGGGGTCGCTGTCGGCGCAGAGGGGCGCCGCGACGCTGCCGTCGCGGAAGCCGGAGATCGTGCGCAACGCCACCAGCGACGCCGAGCGGACGGTGGGGTCGCTGTCGGCCAGCGCCGCCGTCAGGTACTGCGTCCCGGCCGGGCGGCCGATCGTCCCCAGCGCCCTGGCCATCTCCGCGCGCGCCGCGCCCGAGAAGATCGGGTTCGACAGCGCGGCGCCCAGCGCCGGGATCGACGAGACGTAGTGGAACTCGCCCAGCACGTCCGCCGCGTTGAGCGCCGCCGTCGAGTCGGGCTGCGACAGCCGGGTGATCATGTTGACCTGGACCTGCTTGGCCACCCCGCGGCGGGCCAGCCACCAGGCCGCCACCGTGCGGACCCGGAAGTCCGAGTGATCGATGAGCGGCGTGACCAGGTCGACGCAGGCCGCGCAGACCAGGAACTCCGTCCGCTCGAGCTCGGCCTTGATCGAGTCGACCGAGTTGGCGGCGATCGCCTGCTGGATGGTCTGGTAGCTGCCACCCGTGCCGGCGTCGGCCCTCCCCGCCACTGCCATGGAGAGGCCGAGCGTCGTGACGATCGCGAGCTTCTTTGCGTTCATGTTGATGATTCGCATGTTCACTGGCTCCCGTCAGTTGGTTACATCGTGCCGGCTTCGGACAGGTTCTCGCGGAAGAAGTACTCGCCGCCCATGTCGATGTTGAGGCCGATGAGGTAGTACTCGTCGGCCGTCATGTCGGCCTGGCCCTGCGCGATGAGGTGCGGCGTCACGCCCGGGCTGAGCCGGGTGTTCATGTCGACCGCCGGGTAGCGCACGGGCGGGTTCAGGTACTGGGTCATCAGCGTGCTCGCCTCGGCGGCCGCCGCCTCGACGTAGTTGGGCGGCGTGCCGGTGATCTGGACGACGTCGTCTCCCAGGATCTCACCCAGCCCCATCAGCGACAGGTACGAGGCGGTGAAGTCGCCCGTCATCCGCTCGCCCACCGTGACGTTCAGCTTCTGGCCGCGCAGGTCGAAGGTGAAGGTCTGCGAGGTGCCGGTCGTCATATCGGTGACGGTGTAGCTGGGGTTCTGCGAGCCGGTCGACCCGTCGTGGCAGCTGATGCAGTGCTTGTCGAGGATCGGCTGGATGGCCAGGTCCCAGGGGACACCGCGGATGCCGTTGTCGCCCGGGTTGGCGGTGTTGGTGCCGGCCGGCAGGTTCCCGTTCGCGTCGAGCACGTAGGCGGTGGTCGACTGGCGCATCGGGCGCGGGGTGTCGAGGTTGATCGGGCCGTGCACCACCGCCTCGGTCTCGCCGGGCGTGATCGACGACGGCGCCGTCCGGTTCTCGTGGCAGCCGCCGCAGAACCGCGACTCGCCCGAGCGCCCGGAGAACCAGATGTCCTCGTTGGCGACGTCCAGGCTGCTCGCCGCGCCGTGGCCGCCAGTCACCGCCGTCGCCAGGCCGAACTTGTCGACCAGCTGGATGTGCAGCGGGACGTTGGCCGGGACGTCGGCGGCGAACGACCCGTCCGACTGCAGCGGGATCTCACCGTACTTCGACTGGCCGTCGAACTCGGTGGTGCCGAACATGTCGACGCCCCCCTCCTCGCCCGAGAACCCCTCGACGAGGCGGACCTTGACCACGTTCCCCTGCGGGATGGTCATGAGCGACGAATTGTAGACGTTGAGGCAGCCGACCGTGGTGGGGGCGCCGGTGGTGCTGAGCGGCGTCGGTGAGGCGAGGTTGGCCGGCTCGGGGCGCATCTTGACCGGCCGGGCCAGGATGTCCCAGTAGTTCGGGTCGTCGTAGATGGGCGAGCGGCCGCCGTTGCTGGCGCTGGTGTTCGCCGCGTCGATCACGTAGATGCCGAACTGCGCCTTGCTCATCGCGCGGTCGAGCTCCTCGGACTGGACCGGGCCGTCCGACCAGGAGGCCAGGAACTGCCCCGGCGCCTCGTCGCCCACCGGCTCGGCGTCGTAGTAGCGGCCGATCCCCTGCGAGCTGGGCGAGCGGTCGCCCGGGACGAGCGGCGTCAGATCCTGCGAGGTCGAGTTCGCCTCGCTGCCGTTCAGATCGATGAGGAACAGCTTGCCCGACTGCAGCGTGCGATCGCGCGAGGTGGCCACCGCGATGACCTGGTAGTCGGTCAGCATCACGCCGCTCGGATCCATGAACGGCTTCTGCGAGACGTAGCGGGCCTTGAGGTAGCTGTTCGTCGACGGATACTGCGACGCCAGCTCGTCGCCGAACGCCTCCTTCATCCCCGTCATGTCGGTGTTCATGAGGCGGAGGTGCCCCTCGTTGACCTCGCCCATGTGCATCCACTCGGTGTAGAGCAGGTGGCCGTCGGGGAGCATCGTCGGCGAGACGCGGTGCGAGACGTTGCGGGGGCCGAGCTGCAGGTTGGTGCCGCTGGTGCTGATCGTCCCCGCCTGGGCGGTGACGGCGCGCTCGTACTCGTCCTTGAACTGCTGCGACGTCGGGTCGGTGTCGGCCTCGACGTTGCGGTTGGTCATGAACATGATCTGGTCGCCCGGCGCGTAGACCGGATAGACGTAGTCGTTGCCGCCGCTGGTCAGCTGCTGCGGGTTCGTCCCGTCCAGGTTGATCGAGTAGAGCTGGTAGTTGCCGTCGCCCGGGAGCTGCGCCGACATGACCACCGACTTGCCGTCGAACGACAGGTCGTACGACTGCACGTCCGACCCGGTCATGCAGGCGTCGATGTCGGACTGCGAGGGGGCGGCGTTGCCGTTCGCCATCGCGTTGGCCGTGCAGACCTCCGTGTTCGGGAAGATCACCGTCAGCTTCCCGTCCGCCGAGGGCGGCGAGAGCTCGACGAGGCGCCCGCCCGCCACGAAGTTGGCGTAGTCGAACACGTTGCCGTCGTCGTTGCGCGGCGTGCGCTGCAGGAAGGTGATCGCCTGGACGTCGGCCGGAAGCGCGCTGACGCTCGAGTGGGTACTCGGCGAATTGCACGCGGCGCCAGCCAGGAGCGCCAAGCCGAGGAGGCCGGCGCCCAGCAACCACAGTGTCCTTACCGTGAGCTTGTCTCGCATGACGCTTCTCCTTGGTTCGCCAGATTACGCAATAAGAGGGCCAACGCGATCGGGGCCACAACTGCCCGGATCCCGTGCGCGGGGGCGCCGTTTCAGGCGCTTTGTTGCGCAACCCCGAAACCCCGGAAATTATCGATGTTCTCGGGGCTGGCGCGGCGATCGCCCTGAAATCCTTGCTGAAACCTGGGGCGTCGCAGGGTTGCGCAACAGCGATACGCGACCGAGCTCCGGCGACGGAGGCGCCGCCACGTGCCTGGCGCCCGGCTCGTTCTGATATTCTGGCGCGGGATGACCGCTGCGGTCGAGCCGCTCCCCGGCAACGGGCGTCCGATAGGCCGCTACGAGCCGATTCGCCGCCTGGCCGTCGGCGGCATGGCGGAGATCTACCTGGCGCGCCTGCTGGGGGTGGGGATCGAGGGGTTCGAGAAGCTGGTCGTGCTGAAGCGGATCCTGCCGCAGCACGCCCTCGATCCCGAGCTGCTCCGCATGTTCCTCGACGAGGCGCGGCTGTCGGCGACGCTCACCCACCCGCACATCACCGAGGTCTACGACGTCGGCAGCGACGGCGACGCGCCGTTCTTCGCCATGGAGTACGTTCACGGCGCCAACCTGCGCGAGCTCATGCGCGCGCACGCCCGCGCGCGCGGCGCGACCGAGATCGGGGCCCCGACCGCGAGCGACGGCCGGGGCGCGGTGCCGCTCGAGCTCGCGCACGCCATCGGGATCGTGGCCGACGCCGCCGCCGGCCTGCACTACGCGCACGAGCGGCTCGGTCCCGGCGGCGAGCCGCTGGGGATCGTCCACCGCGACGTCTCGCCCTCCAACGTGCTCGTCTCCTACGATGGCGCCGTCAAGGTGTCGGACTTCGGCATCGCCAAGTGGGCGTTCCAGCGGACCCGGACCCAGGAGGGGACGCTCAAGGGGAAGTTCGCCTACATGTCGCCCGAGCAGTGCCGTGGACGCCCCGTCGATCGGCGCAGCGACGTGTTCGCGCTGGGGACGATCCTCTACGAGCTGACGACCGGCGCCGCCCCCTTCTCGGCCGACAGCGACCTCGAGATCCTGAACCGGATCGCCACCGGCACGGCGACGCCGCCGGCCTGGCCCGAGGCGCAAGAGAAGGAGCAGGGCCCCTACCCGCCGGCCCTGGCGGCGATCGTGATGCGCGCGCTGGCGCCGGATCCCGAGGATCGCTACCCGAGCATGCAGGCGCTGCAGGTCGCGCTCGAGGGGTTCGCCCGCGAGGCGAGCCTGCCGGTCTCGACGGTGGCGCTGGGCGAGCTCATGCAGCGGCTGTTCGCCGAGGAGCTGGCCGCCTGGCGCGAGGCGCAGCGGGCGGGCAAGTCGCTGGGCGAGCACCTGGCGGCGCGGCCCACGACGGGCAGCGGGAGCGACGCCGAGCGAACCGCGACCGACGCCTTCGGCCCGACCCGCCGCCGGACGAGCCGCGCGCGCCCCTGGGCCAGAGCGCTCGGCCTGACCGCGTTCGCCGCCGTGTTCGCGCTGGCCGGCGGCCTCGCCGCCAAGAAGTGGGTCGTCGGCACGGGGACCGCGCGCCCCGCCGCGCTGCCGCCAGCCGCAGCGTCCGCCGCTCCCGTGGGCGCGCCGATGCCGCCGCCCGAGGCCGAGCGCCCCGGCCCGACCAAGGTCGCGGCCGCCGTGACGGTCCCCCCGGCTCTCCCCGCGCCGCCCGCCCGCGTGCGCCACGCCAAGCGCGCGCGGGTCGAGGCTGAGCCTGCCGCCACGCCGCCGGCCGCGACGCCGACGGCGACCTCGCGCCTGCACACCTGGGACCCCGACTCGCCGAAGCCGCCCTGAGCCTCGCTCTCGACAGCGCTGCGGCCCGGGCATAACGTGGAAGGGCCATCCAGCGCTGCCCTTCATCGCGACGTGGGCGCCTAGGGCGCGTTTTCGAGCACGGCCTCTGCGCGCTCCTCGCCGTCGGCCTCTGCGGCGTCTCGCTCCCCGCGCGCGCCGGCGATCCGGCGACGCCCGTCGCGAGCCCGGCGGCCGCCAGCCCCGGCGCGGGCGACGTCGACGTCGAAGGCCCGATGCACCCCGAGGCGCAGGCGCTCTACGACCGCGCCCTCAAGGGGTTCGAGACGCACGACTACGCGGCCGCGGTCCGCGATCTGGAGGCGGCCTTCGCGCTCGACCCGCGGCGAGAGCTCCTGTTCGCCGAGGCGCAGGCCAAGCGGCTCTCCGGCGACTGTCGGGGCGCCGTCGTCCTCTACCAGCGGTTCCTGACCACCAAGCCGCCCGCGCTGCAGGTCGACGCCACGCAGATCGCGCTCGCCCGCTGCGCGCAGGAGCTGGCCAGCAAGCCTGCGGTGGTGATCGTTCCGCCGCCGCCCCCGCCCCCCGCGCCCGCGGCCCCGCGCTGGAACCGCGACCCGCTGGGGTGGAGCCTGGCCGGCGCGGGCGTGGTCGCGCTCGGCGTCGGGATCGGGTTCCTCGTCGCGGGCGAGGCGGCGCGCGGCGACGCGGAGAACGCCACCAGCTACGCCGCCTTCACCAGCCGCTGGTCGACCGCCGGGACGCGCCTCGACGTGGCGGCCAGCGCGCTGGCGCTGGGCGGCGCGCTGGTGGCGGCCGGCGCCACCCGCCTGTTGCTGGTCCGGCGCCACGCCCGCGCCGAGGGCGCGGCCGTGTGGATCGGGCCGGGCGCGCTGGGGGGCGCGTTTTGAAGCGGCTGCTGCCGGGCGCGCTGGCGGCGCTGGCGGCGCTCGCGCCGGGCTGCCTCGGGCCGGGGGACTTCGTCTGCCACACCGACGACCAGTGCGGCCCCGGGGCGTTCTGCGAAGGCGACAACCGCTGCAGCACGTTCGACGCCACCTGCACCTCGCACCGCCGCTACCTGCAGGCGGCGGGTGACCAGTCGAACGCCTGCGTGTCGTCCACCTGCGCCGCCGACCCGCTCGCGGCGCTGGCGGCGGGCGGCTCGGCGACCTGCGCCCTGCGCGGAGGCGGCGGCGTCACCTGCTGGGGGCGCAACGACGACGGCCAGCTCGGCGACGGGACGCTCACGCCGCGCTCGACCGGCGTGAGCGTGCTCGGCCTCGGCCAGGCGGTCGCGATCGCGGCGGGCGCGCGCCACGCCTGCGCCGTGCGCGCCGGCGGCTCGGTGGTCTGCTGGGGGGCGGACGACACCGGCCAGCTCGGCGACGGCGGCGGCGTCGATCAGCTCGCGCCGGTGGCCGTCCCGGGGATCGACAACGCGACCGCGTTGGCGGCCGGCGCCGGGTTCACCTGCGCGCTGCTCGCCGACCGGACCGTCACCTGCTGGGGCGACGACAGCGACGGCGAGATCGGCGACGGCGCGCCGTCGGCGGCGCCGCGGCCGCCGACGCCGGTGCAGGGGCTGGCCGACGTGCGCGCGCTGGCGGCGCACTGGCAGCACGCCTGCGCGCTTCTCACCGACGGGTCGGTCAGCTGCTGGGGCAGCAACGCCAGCAGCCAGCTGGGCGACGGGACCACCACCAACCGCGCGCAGCCGGTCGCCGTGCCGGGGCTGGCGAACGTCACCGCGATCGCCACCGGCCTGGGGCACACCTGCGCCATGAGCGCCGGGGCGATCCGCTGCTGGGGCAGCAACAGCCAGGGCCAGATCGGCGCCGGCACCACCGACGCGACGACGCCGGTGACGAAGCCGACGCTGGTTCAGATCGTGAACGATCCGGTGGCCATCGACGCCGGCGCGCAGCACACCTGCGCGGTGCGGGTCAGCGGCCAGGTCTTCTGCTGGGGGGGCAACGGCAGCGGGCAGCTCGGCGACGGGTCGATGAGCGGCCTGCCCGAGCCCGTCGCGGTGACCGGCCTCGGCAGCGTCGCGCCCCGGGTGGCGACCGGCGCGACCTTCTCCTGCGCCGCGACCCGCGACGGCGCGGTCTTCTGCTGGGGCGACGACCACTACGGGCAGCTCGGCGACGGGCACGACGTCGTCCGTCCCCAGCCGGCGACGCTCGAGCTCCGCGCCGACGGGGTCGCCGCCGGCGGCGCGCACACCTGCGCCGTCAGCCACGGCGCCGACGGCGACGCCTTCGTCTGCTGGGGCTCGGACCAGGCGGGGCAGCTGGGCGACAACGACGACACCGACCGCGGGATCCCGAAGCCGCTCAAGGTGTCGCTCACGCCGGGGTCGGTCGCCGCGGGCGGCCAGCACAGCTGCGCCGTCGACGGCGGCGGCGCGCTCTGGTGCTGGGGGCGCGGGTCGAGCGGCCAGCTCGGCCCCGATCACCTGCTCGACACCCCGGTCCCGATCACCGTGGCGTTGCCGGCCGGCGCCGGCGCGTCGATCGCCGTCGACGCCGGCGACGCCCACACCTGCGTCCTCGCCGCGCCGGCCGCGGCGCCCGGCGCGATCTTCTGCTTCGGCGACAACACCTACGGGCAGCTCGGCGACGGAACGCAGACCTCGCGGCCGACGCCCGCGGCGGTTCCCCTCGGCGCGTCCGGGCTGGGCGCCACGGCGGTCAGCGCGGGCGGCGGCCACACCTGCGCCATCGACGCCGCGTCGCAGGCCTGGTGCTGGGGCCGCGGCGACAGCGGACAGCTCGGCCTCGGCGCCGCGACGGGCTCACTGGCGCCCGCGCCGGTGGCGCTGCCGAACGGCTCGACCGTCGTGGCGATCTCGGCCGGTAGCGCGCACACCTGCGCGATCGACGGACAGGGAGTGGTCTGGTGCTGGGGCGCCGACGACCGCGGCCAGCTCGGCCTGGGCGCGACGGGCGCCCCCGCGGTGACGCCCTCGCCGGTGACCGGCCTGCCCGCCGGCGCCACGGCCGTCGCGGCCGGCGGCGTCCACACCTGCGCCACCCTGGGCGACGCCACCGTCTGGTGCTGGGGCGGCAACGACAGCGGACAGCTGGGCGACGGAACCACCGTCGATCGGCCGGCGCCGGCCCAGGTCGCGGGAGCCAGGGGCACCGTCACCGCGGGCGCGCTTCACACCTGCGCCTCGGCCGACGGGATCGTCCGCTGCTGGGGCGCCGACACCAGCGGCCAGCTGGGCGACGGCGTCACCCTGACCAACAGCGGACCCGAGCTCGCGCGCCTCGCCTGTGATTAGAGGGTCCCGGGCTCTAATGCTAGTCTCGGGGCCATGCGCGAGCCCGCCGAACAGACGCTGACGGCGGTCCAGTCCCCGCTCTCGCCGGGCGAGCAGAAGGATCGCGCGGTCCTCCTGGTGATGGGGAGCGCGGACACGCCGGCGCTCACCGCGCGCACCCGCCTGCAGATCACGGGCGACGATCTCTTCGTCGGCCGCCGCGCCGAGGGGCTGCCGGTGTCGGCCAACGCCGCGGTGCTCGAGGATGGCCTGGTGTCGGGGCAGCACGCGCGCCTCTCGCGCGGGGCGGGCGGCTACGATCTCGAGGACCTCGGCAGCAAGAACGGCACCTGGATCGACAACCAGCGGCTCGACCCGGAGGGTGGGAAGGTCCGGCTGCGCGACGGCGCGCTGGTCTTCTTCGGCAACCACGTGGCCGTCTTCCGGATGGTGTCGCAGATCGAGCTCGAGGCGATCAAGGCCGAGCTGGTATCGCCGTTCGGCCCCGTCGCCACCGCCTCGCCCGCGCTGGCGGTGGCCTGCGATCGGCTGCGGCGGCTGGCCGCCTCCGAGGGCGAGCTGCTGATCGTCGGCGAGACCGGCGTCGGCAAAGAGGTCTACGCGCGCGCCGTCCACGCGGCGAGCGGCCGCAAGGGTCGCTTCGTGGCCATCAACTGCGCGGCCATCCCGCGCGAGCTGGTCGAGAGCGAGCTGTTCGGCTACCGGCAGGGGGCGCACTCGACCGCCCATCAGGCCAAGGCGGGGCTGATCGAAGAGGCCGAGGGGGGAACGCTGTTCCTCGACGAGATCGGCGAGATGACGCCGGAGGCGCAGATCAAGATCCTGCGTTTTCTACAAGACCGCGAGCTGACACCGCTGGGGTCGACGCGGCCGCGCCGGATGGACGTGCGCATCGTGGCCGCCACCAACCGCACCGCCGCCGGGCCGGGCAAGGGGCCGGGCGGGCTGCGCGACGACATCGTGGCCCGCCTGGGCGCGGCGCCCATCCACCTGCCGCCGCTGCGCAACCGGGTCGAGGACCTGGGCGCGCTGATCGGTCACTTCCTCGCGCGCGCCGGCGCGCGCTGCAAGTTCGAGCAGCCCGCCTTCCGCGCGCTGGCGCTGCACGCCTGGCCGCTCAACGTGCGCGAGCTGGAGAAGATCATCTCCACCGCGGCCGTGCTGACCGGCGGCGACAAGCCGATCGCGCTGCGCGACCTGCCCGAGCCGATCGCCCGCGTGCTGGCCGCCCCCACCGCTGCCGGCGCGCGCCGCGCCGGCGGCCCGTCGCCGACGCCGGCCCAGATCGAGGAGTCGCTGCGCCGCTACGAGGGGAACGTGGCCGACGTCTCGCGCGAGCTCGGCAAGCACCGCGCCGCCGTCTGGCGCTGGATCAAGAAGTTCGGGATCGACCCCCAGAAGTTCCGCCGCGGCGAGTAGCGCGCCGGCAGCTCGCGCGCCGACCGACGATCGGCCCCGGGACGTGTTTGACCCGCGGGCGATCCGCGCCGCCGTCGCGCCGGTGTGGAAGCGGGCGATCAAGGCGACCGTCGGATCACGTCGGCTCCTGGCGTTCGGGGTAGGGCGCGTGACCGCCCGCGGGGTATCTTCCGCGGATGCGCCTCTTCGTTCTCGCGCTGTCGGTCATGATGTGCCTCGCCGCCTGCGGGGGCACGGGCGGCGGATCGCCGGCCAAGGTCGGAACGCTCGACTGCGCCTTCCTGGCCAGCGACAACTGCTGGAAGATGACGGCCGCCGCGGCCGTGCCGTGCCTGCCGGCGGCGTCGGAGGTCGGAATCTTCAGCGCCGACGGGACGACCTGCACCTACGCGAGCGGCGAGGTGATCACGTTCATCCAGCCGCTGGTCCTGCCGCTCTCCCAGGCGGGGATCTTCGACCTGACCGTGAAGGGCTCCGACGGAACCACCTGCCTGGCCTACCAGGACGACGGGTTCGGGAACATCACGCTCACCGTGCAGGGGCAGACCGTCCGGCGGCTGACCAACACCTATGAGACGGCGACCACCCTGCAATGCCCCGACGGGACCAGCTACCAGAACGAGAAGCTCTTCTCACCCTACGTTTGCCTGGACGCGGGCGACGTCGGGCTCCCGGGCAGCAACTACGCCATCAGCCCCAGCAGCCTGACGCTGTGGCTGGACGACACGCCGGGCTCGACGTACGGACAGCCCATCTTCAGCTGCGAGCTGGCGCCCACCTGACCCCAGATCGTCCGGCGTCCCGGGGTCCGCGATGCCGAGCACGTGCGGAACGGCGCTCGCGCGCGGCCGCGAGCGGCGTTATCGTGGTGCGATGCGAACATCTCTCCTGGTGTGTGTGTTGGGGATCGGGGCGGCGGCGGGCGCGGGGTGCGGCGGCAGCTCTTCGGGGAGCGGAGGCGGCGGCCTGACGTGCAGTTACATCGCCAGCGACGCGAACTGCTGGAAGACGACGGCGGCCGCGGCCCCCAGCTGCCTGCCGGCCTCGACCGAGATCGGCACGTTGAGCGCCGACGGCAAGACCTGCACCTACGCGAGCGGCGACGTCGTCACGTTCACGCCGGCGCTGGTCCTGCCGCTCCCCACCACGGGGAACATGAACTGGAACTTCACGGTCACCACCGGCAGCGGCGCCTCGTGCCTGGTCTACAAGGACGACGGGAGCGGAAACCTCACCCTGACCGTCGGAGACGGGGCGGCCGCGCAGTCGGTCAAGGAGACGACGCCGGGAGGGCTGGGGATCAGCCTCTCCTGCCCCGACGGGACCACCTACTCGAACTCGAACGGCCTCACCTTGCTGAGCTGCCCCGACGCCAGCTTCTTCACCGCGCTGCCGGGCGCCGGCTGGTCGGACACCAGCACGAGCGTCAGCCTTACGCTGACGGGCGTTGGCGGGTCGTACGGCAGCCTGCCGATCTTCGACTGCCAGACGGCGCCGTAGGCGCGGACTGCCAGACGGCGCCGTAGGCGCGGACTGCCAGACGGCGCCTCAGCCTGGGCGGGCCTCGGACGCCCCGCGGGCGCGGAGGTGTTCCTGGTACAGCCCTGAGACGTGGTGCATGCCTTCGCCCGGGCTCACGACCTCCTCGTGAACCGGCAGGCTCAGGAGCGCGGTGTGCGAGCCCATCACCTGCCATTCGCGGACCTCGAGCTCCGTGACGGTGAGGGCCTGGGCCGGCACGGGGAACCCGAACGCCGGCGAAGGCATCAGCGGCAGCGCGAGCGCCTTCCAGTCGGCGTGCCAGACGCGATGCTGGGCCGCCAGCGCATAGGCCTGCGCCGAGAGCGCGAGCGGGATCCGGCTGACCACCATCCGGCGCGCGCGCTGGACCAGCGCGGTGGAGCGGCTGGCGTTCTTCAGCGCGGCCACGAAGAACGGCGTCGCGGTGGGACCCATCAGGTCCATGGGGAACAGGTTCCCGTGGCCGTCCGCCTCCATCACCGAGACCAGCGCGACCGGCCGCGGACAGATGTAAAACGAGAGCAGGTTCTTGAAGTCGGAGAAGGGCCCCACGGGCGACGGTGGCCGGCGGGCGCTCCAGCGCTTCCAGCCGTAATAGACCGATCGCCGGAGGCGCCCGACGCAGGCGTCGTCGCCGGCGACCGGGCGGAAGATCGCCAGCCGGCGCCCGCCCGGAGCGCCGCCGTCGCCCAGCGACCGTTCGTAGCGGAGGCGCAGGCGCGCGAGCAGGCGCCGGTCGGCGCGCGCGCGGAACGCCAGCGCCATCTCCTCCGACGGCGACGGCGCGCGCACGCCGATCCCGAGGCGGAGCGGCTGCAGCGAGACGGCCACGTTGTTGGTGGTGACGTCGATCTCCGTCCGGGGCGTCTCGAGAATGACCTCGACGTCGCGCTGGGGAACCGGGAGGCCGACGATGGCGAACTGCGGGATCCGGCGGACGCCCAGCAGGACCCGGTCCACGGCGCCGCTGGCCCACCGGCGCGCCAGGGCCCTCATCGCCGCCGCTCCAGATCGAGGACGAAGAACCGGCCCAGCGCGCGCGCCGGCGGCAGCGCACCGGCCGCGACCTCCAGCGTCCCCGCCAGATCCAGGATCGTCTGCGGGAGCCGCCGCTCGAGCCGGGTGGGGACCAGCAACCCGAGCGGATAGCAGCCGCGGTCCTCGAACGCGCCCGCGAAGTAGCGGCGGTAGATCTCGCCGGGCGCCAGGTTCAGGTGCGCGATCCGGCGCTCGCCGAGCTGCACGGCGAGCGCCTCGGGACCGCGCCGGCCGCCCAGCGCGCGCCGGGCGCGCGCCCGCCAGTGGCCGTGAAAACCAGGCGAGAGAAGGTGGCAGACGGCCCGCGCGCCCGGCCGCAGCAGCCGCGCCGCCGTCCGGGCGAACGGCCCCAGCGCCACGGTGTTGAGCGCGGCGAACGAGGAGACCAGCCCGTCGAAGGGGCCCGCCAGCCCGGCGAGCACCTCGTTGATCTCACCGACGTGCGTGTCGGGGCGCGCCGGCCCGACCGAGGACCGCGTCTTGGCCCGAAGCCGCGCCATCATCTCCGTCGAGGCATCGACGGCCACGACGCGCACGCCGCGGGCCGCGAGGTGAACGCTGTCGATCCCCGTCCCGCAGCCGACGTCGAGGACGCGATCGCCCCGCTGGAACAGGCGGTCGAAGTGGCGCCAGAGGCGGCGCCGCATCCAGCCGCTCTGTTCCAGCTCCCGATCGTACCCTGGCGCGAGCCCGTCGTAGGCGCCCGCGATGAGCGCTCCGTCCACCGCGACCTCCCTCCCCTCCGATGTTGCGATCGGAGGGTGGGAAGTCTAGCGCACGGACGCGCGGGCGCCGGCGCTCAGCCGTTCGCTTTCGCGAACGTGCCCATGAAGTCCGCCAGCGCCTTGGCGCCGGCGACCGGCATGGCGTTGTAGATCGAGGCGCGGATGCCGCCCACGGTGCGATAGCCCTTGAGCGCCACCATGCCGTTCTTGGACGCCTCCTTGATGAACTTCTCGGTGAGCTCCTCGCTCGGCAGGAGGTAGGTCACGTTCATGTGGCTGCGCGCGGCCTTGTCGCCGACGGTGCCCTTGTAGAAGCCGCCCGAGCCGTCGATGGCGCCGTAGAGCAGCGCCGCCTTCTCGGCGTTGCGCTTCTCGATCGCCGCCAGGCCCCCCTGCGCCTCGAGCCAGCGGAAGGTCTCGAGCAGGAAGTAGATGCCGAAGGTGGGCGGCGTGTTGAGGCAGCTCTTCGCCTCGGCGTTGGCCTTGAAGCTGAAGATCTTCGGCACGCTCTTGGGGATGCGGTCGTAGAGATCCTTGCGGACGATGGCCACCACCACACCGGCGGGGCCCAGGTTCTTCTGCGCGCCGGCGTAGACGATCGCCGTGCGGCCCACCGGGTGCGGGCGGGACATCATCTCCGAGCTGGCGTCGACGACCAGGTTGGCGTGCTCGGGCCACTCGGCCATGCGGTTGCCGTGCACCGTCTCGTTCGTGCAGACGTGCAGGTAGGCGGCGGCCGGATCGGCCTTGAACGACGGCACGCGGTCGAACTTCGTCTCCTCGCTGGAGGCGATGATGCGGACCTTCTCGCCGTACGCGCCCTGCGCGGCCCCGGCGGCCTTCTTGGACCACTCGCCGCTGACGACGTAGTCGGCCGTCCCATTGAGGATGTTCATCGGGATGGTGCTGAACAGCTGCGTGGCGCCGCCCTGCAGAAACAGGATGTCGTGCGTGTCGGGGACCGACAGCAGCGACTTGCACTTGGCGATCGCCTCGTCGAGCACACCGTCGAACTCCTTGCCTCGGTGGCTGCACTCGGCGATGCCGAAACCCTTGCCCTGGAAATCGACCAGAGCCTTGGCGGAAGCTTCCAAAACCTCGGTCGGCAGCATGGCCGGCCCTGCGCTGAAGTTGTAGACGCGGTTGCTCATGGCCAACGTGCTACCGCGTTGGTGGCCCGCTTTCAACGGGTATGAGGAGGGTCCTCTTTTGCCCGCATTTTTCGGGTCAAATCGACGTGGGGCGCGGCGATGATCTCGGTCGTCTGCAGCTGAGCGGCCTCCAGGATCGCGGTGGCGGCCTCGACCGCCGCCTCGACCTCGGCCAGGGGGCCGGTCACCGTGAAGAAGCCCTTGCCGCCGATCCCGCGGCCGAGCTGCAGCTCGATGAGCCGCACCGCCGCCGCCTTGGCCGCCGCGTCGGCCCCGAGCAGGGTGGCGGCGACGGTGGTCGTCTCGACGATCCCCAGCGAATCGACGTTTCCGGATCTCGCCTCGCCCGCCAGCGCCGGCCAGAGCGAGTCGTGGGCCTGGGCAAGAAAAAGCCGGTCGACGATCTGATCGGCGGCCACCTCCAGCCCGGCGCGAAACGCCTCGTCGACCGCCGCCACGCCGCCGTCGACCAGGACCAGGAACTTGCCCGGGCTGACCCAGTCGGCGCGCAGCAGGCCCACCGGCGCGCGCTTGAGCATGGCGTCGGCCACCCGGTGACCGCGCGCGATGGAGCCGAGCTCGATGAGAGCCAGGGCTTCGGATGTCACGCCAGCGCCTCGGCCATCAGACGATCCGGAAGTACTCCTTCAGGGTGCAGCGCCGCTCGCGCGTGAAGTTGCGGACGGTGGTCAGCCCCTCGCCCGTCGGCGAGGCGATGGTGAACGAGGTGTAGCCCTCGCCGCCCAGTCCCAGTCCGGCCAGGTTGCAGGCGTTCTTCACGAAGATCGAGGTGTTGATCGTGCGGGCCATCGCGTGCAGGTGGGCGATGTTCCGCGAGTACATCACCGCCGTGTGGCAGAAGCCGTGCTCGACCCGCTTGCCGACGGCGATCCCGGTGGCGGCGTCGGGGACGCGCACCAGCGGCAGCACCGGCATCAACATCTCCAGCTGCACGAACGGGTGCTTCTCGTCGACGTCGGCGACGAGGAGGCGCAGCTCGTCGCCCGCCGTGACGCCGAGCTGCCGCGCGATCAGGCCCGCGTTCTTGCCGACGAAGTCCTTGTTCGGGTGGACGCCGCCCGACCCCTGGTGCAGCACCACCTTCTCCAGCGCCTTGACCTGCCGCTCGTTCAACACCAGCGCGCCGGCGCGGCCCAGGCGGTCGAGCAGCGGCGTGGCGATGGCGTCGACCGCGACGATCTCCTTCTCCGCCGTGCAGAGGATGTTGTTGTCGATCGAGGCGCCCTGGACGATGCCGGCGGCCGCCACGTCGAGGTCGGCCGTCTCGTCGACGACGGCGGGCGGGTTGCCCGGACCGGCGGCGATCACCTTCTTGCCGCTGCCCATCGCCGCCTTGACCACGCCCGGGCCGCCCGTGACGACCAGCAGGCGCACGCCCGCGTGCCGCATCAGCAGCTCGGCGCTCTCGATGGTCGGCCGCTCGACGCAGCAGAGCAGCGTCTCGGGCCCGCCGGCGGCCGCCACCGCCTCGTTGAGCAGGTGAACCAGCCAGGCCGAGGTCTTGGCGGCGTACGGATGGGCGTTGAACACCACCGCGTTCCCGCCCGCCACCATGCCGATCCCGTTGTTGATGACCGTCTCGGTCGGGTTGGTGGTGGGGGTGATCGACCCGATGACGCCGTAGCTGGCCCGCTCGACGATGGTCAGGCCGTCGTCGCCCGAGAAGGCGAGCGGCGCCAGGGCCTCGGTCCCGGGCGTCTTCTCGATCGCCAGCCGGTTCTTGGCGAGCTTGTCCTCGATGCGCCCGTAACCGGTCTCGGCCACCGCCAGCTTGGCCAGCTCGTCGACGTGCGCGCGGGCGGTCGCCCGCATCGCCTCGATCCAGCGCTTGCGCGCCTCCAGCGGCGAGGCCTCGTTCTGGGCGTGCGCCTGCCGCGCCGCCTTGACGGCGCTCTCCACGTCGGGGAAGACGCCGCGGCGCCCGCGCGGGACGTCGACGTCGCGGCGGCGGGCCGGCGGCGGCGACGTCGAGGCTGCGAGGTAGCCGGGCGGTGGCGACTTGATCGCCTCGGCGGGCGTCTCGGGCAGCTCCCCCACCCGCGCCAGCACGCGGTCGACGATCTCCTGTATGCGCGCCTCGTCCATCCGCGCTGGACGTTACCCCGAAATTCGACCACGGTCAGGGGGTGACCGAACCGGCCGAGACGCTCGAGGCCCTGCTGGCCCACGCGCGGGCCCTGGTCGGCGTCGAGCTGTCCGAGCTGGCCGACGCCCTCGGCCTGCCGGTCCCGGTCGGCGCCGTCCGCACCAAGGGGTGGTCCGGCCAGGTCATCGAGCAGGAGCTGGGCGCGGCCGTGGGCGGCGCGCGCGGACCCGACTTCGCCGCCCTGGGCGTCGAGCTCAAGACCGTCCCCGTCGACGAGGCGCTGGTGCCCCTCGAATCGACGGCCGTCTGCCAGATCGACCCGGTGGCCATCGCGGCCGAGTCCTGGGAGACCAGCTACGCACGCGAGAAGCTGGCCTCGGTCCTGTTCGTCGCGCTGGAGGTCCCGCCGGCCGCCCGCTCGGTCGGCGAGCGCCGCGTGGCCGCCGTCCGACTCTGGTCCCCCGACGCCGACGAAGCGCGCGTCCTGCGCGAGGACTTCGAGCTGTTCGTGCGCGGTTACTACCGACAGGGGCGCGCGGCCGAGATCACCGGCCACCTGGGAACCGCGCTGCAGGTGCGCCCCAAGGGGCGCGACGCGGACGACCTGCGCGACGGCTACGACGCCGCCGGCCGCCCCACCCGCGTCGGCAAGCAGGGCTTCTACCTGCGCCCGGCCTTCGTGGCGCGGATCCTGCGGGCCGCGCGCTGAGAGGTTCTCGCAGGGAGTCCGTCGCTTCGAACCTCACTGGTTGGCGGCGGGCGGCGACGGCTCAGGCTCGGGCGCCGCGAGCGCGGCCGGCGACCGCGCCTGCGCATCGGCGAAGCGCTTCTTCCACAGCGGCATCGTCCCCAGGATCGCCGCGTAGGTGATGATGACGACGAGCAGCACCGGACCACCCCCGGCGATCCCCAGGATGGGCGCCAGCGGGTAGGCGAGAAAAGGTCGCGGCGCCTTGGCCATCGTGGACATCCCCCTGGCGGCGCGGATGGCGGCCACGCGCTTGGAGAGGAACGGATGGCTGGCGTTGAGCTCGAAGATCGCCATCCAGAACCGGCCCGTGTCGGCGACCTGCTCGACGAACATGTCGAGGTTGACCTTCCGACCGGCGCGGCCGCCCGCGGCCAGGATGGCGATCGCGCGCGACGCCACCTCCACGTTGTCGACCACCGCCTGGCCGCAGAGGTCGCAGGTGTACTCGCGCGCCCGTGAGTAGGCCGGGCCCAGCAGCGGGACGATGAAGGCGGGGAGCAGGTACCACTGCCAGGCCAGGTGGCCGGCCGCCAGGTGGCCGATCTCGTGACCGATGACGAAGTCGAGCTCCGTCACCTGGCCAGCGCCGCCGATGTCGCACGCCTCGACCAGGTCGGAGTAGAGGATGACGAACCGCCGCGACAGCAGCTTGGTGGCGAAGGCGTTCAGGATCCCGCCCGCCTGCACGATGTAGACCTCGGGTGTCGACGACAGGCCCAGCTTCCGGGCGGCCTGCTCGACCTTGTGGTGGATCTCCGGCAGCTGGGCGCTCGACACGCGGACGCCGTTGCCGGTCACGTGAGCCAGCAGCAGCGCGTGCGCCATCAGCACGGCCACCATCACCAGCAGGCCGTAGACCAGCCCGACGATCGACACGCAGACGACGATCCAGATCACCGTCGAGAACAGCGCCGCGATCCCGAACAGCAGGCGCTCTCTCGCAGTCCGCAGCTCCTTTGCCGTCATCACCCCTCCTCGGCCGGCATCATATCAGCTCCGCGATTGCCGGTTTGCGACACGGCGCGCCGATACCGGCGCGGGCGCCGATCGGGGTAGAAGACGCACATGACCACGCAGGAGCACCAGCCTCCCGCCGTCGAGGTCGGCGGGCTGCGCCGGTCCGTCGGCTTCTACGGTCTGATGATGGTCTCGCTCGGATCGATCATCGGCTCCGGCTGGCTGCTGGGGGCGCTCAACGCGGCCGAGCGGGCCGGCCCGGCGTCGGTCCTGTCGTGGATCCTCGCGGCGGCGATGCTGTCGCTGCTGGCGCTGGTCTACGCCGAGCTGGGCGCGACCTATCCGGTGGCCGGCGGGGGCGCCAGGTTTCCGCAGTACTCGCACGGACCGATCGCCGGATTCGTCGCCGGGTGGGCCTCCTGGCTGCAAGCGGTCTTCATCGCGCCGCTCGAGATCCTGGCGGCGATCACCTACGTCAACAGCGTCGGCTGGGTGAACCAGCACTTCAACATGATCACCAAGGCCGGCGCGAACGCGGGCCTCCTGAACGGCACGGGGGTGGCCGTGGCGCTGGTGCTGATGGGCGTGTTCACCGCCATGAACCTGGCGGGGGCCAAGTTCGTCTCGGACAGCAACGTCATCGTCGTCATCTGGAAGACGGCCGTACCGGTGCTGGCGGTCGGGGTGGTGGCCGCGCTGCAGTTCAACCCCTCGAACTTCCGGGCCGGCGGCGGCTTCATGCCGTTCGGCTTCCATGGCGTGTTCGCCGCGCTGACCGGCGGGGTCGTGTTCGGGCTGCAGGGCTTCGAACAGGCGGTCCACCTGGCCGGCGAGGCGCGCGATCCGAGGCGCGATCTCTCGCGCGCGATCCTGCTGGCGATGGCGATCGGCGCCTTGCTCTACGCGTCGCTGCAGGTGGTGATGATCGGCGGCCTCGATCCCGCCCACCTGGTCCAGGGCTGGTCGATGCCGCTCGGGACCGATCGCTCGGACTACGGCGTGTGGTACACGCTGGCGCTGGCGCTGGGCGCGGGATGGCTGGCCAAGGTGCTGCTCATCGACGCCGTCATCTCACCGGCGGGCACGGGCGTCGTGTACCTGGCGACCACGGCCCGGCTCTCCTACGCGCTCGGCGAGGCACCCGAGATGCCGACCGCGCTGGCCACCACGAGGAAGGGCGTGCCGGTGGTCTCGATCCTGACCGCGGCCGTCGTCGGCTCGGCCGCGCTCGGCCCGTTCAAGAGCTGGAACGCGCTGGTCAGCGTGGTCACCGCGGCCACGGCCATCATGTATGCCTTCGCGCCGGTGGCGCTGGCCTCGCTGCACAAGCTCGAGAAGGACCGTCGGCCGTCCTATCGCGTGCCCCTGCCCAGGCTGGTGCTGCCGGCTGCCTTCTGCTCGGCGAACCTGATCATGTACTGGGGCGGGTTCGACACCAACTGGAAGCTCGCCGTCGCCATGCTGGCCGGCCTGGTGCTGTTCGCGATCGGCGCCTGGCGCGCGCGCACCGGCGCGGCGCGCGCCCTGCGGCACGCGGTGTGGGTGGGACCGTGGCTGGGCGGCCACATGCTGCTCGGGTGGCTCGGGCGCTACGGCGGCGGACGGAGCATCCTCCCCAACTGGGTCGACATCGGCGTGGTGCTCGTCTTCGCGCTCGCCATCTTTCACTGGGCCACCGCGCTCAGGTTGACCAACGAGGCCTCCGCGTTCGAGGTCGGGAAGGACGCGGCGCAGATCGACCTCGGCGCGGCCTGAGCGCGCGCGCCGATCCCCCGCCTGGGGTATCGTCAGGGCCGGTGGGGATCAAGGTCCTGTTCGTGGTGAAGGAGCTCGAGGGGGCAGAGCCGCTGGGCGCGCTCTACGTCGCCGGCTGCCTGCGCCAGGCGGGCCACGACTGCCGCTTCGTCGGCACGCGCGGCAACGACGTCGCCGCCGAGGTCCGCCGCTATCGCCCGCAGGTCGTCGCGTTCGGCGCCACCACCGGGCTTCACCGCTACTACTTGGGCCTGGCGGCGCACCTCAAGGCCGAGGCGCCCGAGATCGTCACGCTGATGGGCGGCCCGCACCCGACCTACTTCCCGGAGGTGCTGCAGACGCCGGGGCTGGACGTCGTCTGCCGCGGCGAGGGCGAGGACGCGGCCGTCGAGCTGGCCGACGCGCTGGCCGCCGGGCGCGACCCGCGCTTCATCCGCGACCTGTGGGTCAAGGACGAGGGGCGCATCTACGCCAACCCCGCGCGCGGGCTGCGCCGCGATCTCGACGCCATCCCGTTCCCGCCGCGCGAGCTGCTCTACGACTACGACGACACGCTGCGGTTGCGGCCGCTCAAATCGTTCACCACCAACCGCGGCTGCCCGTTCCCCTGCAGCTACTGCTTCAACCCCTCGCTGGTCGATCACTACGGCTCCGGCTGGAAGAAGGTCCGCATCCGCAGCCCGGAGAACGTCGTCGCCGAGCTGCAGCACGTGCGCGCGCAGGGGCCGCTGCAGGTCATCGGCTTCCGGGAGAGCATCTTCGTCTACAGCACCCGCTGGCTGCGCGCGTTCGGCGATCTCTACCGGCGCGAGATCGGCCTGCCCTATTACTGCCACGTGCGCGCCGACATGATGACCGAGGAGATGGTCGAGCTGCTGGCCTGGTCCGGCTGCCACACCGTCAACGTCGGCATCGAGACCGCCAACGAACGGCTGGCCAACGAGGTGCTGCGCCGGCAGATCGACATGCGGAAGCTGGCCGACGGGATCCGGCGCCTGAAGAAGGCGGGGATCGTCGTGTTCGCCGACAACATCCTGGGGATCCCGGGGGGCACCCTGGCCGACGACTGGGCGACGCTGGAGCTCAACGTCGACCTCGACGTCGACTACGCGGCGGCCACGCTCTGCACGCCGTATCCCGGGACCGGGATCGCCAAGTACGCCGTCGAGAACGGCTACTTCGACGGCGACTTCGACCTCATCGACGACAGCTACTACACCGAGTCGGTGCTCGAGTTCTCGTCGCCCGGCGAGAAGCGGCGGATCGAGAACCTGCACAAGCTGTTCGCGGTGACCGCCGCCATCCCGGCGCTGCGCCCGCTGGTGCGCCGGCTGATCGCGCTGCCGCCCAACGACTGGTTCTACGCCGCGTTCCGGGCCTGGTACTACGTCTGTCACGTCACCGACGTGATGCCGCGCCGGCCCCGCCCGGCCGAGATGCTGGAGGGGCTGCTGTCGATCTTCGGCGTCTACCGCGGCCACGACGGAAACCGGTTCGAGCCCGCGCCGCCCGAGGCGCTGCCGGTGGTCAAGACCGACGGCGGACCGCCGGTGGTCCGCCTGGCGCAGCTCGGCGAGGCGCGCCGCGAGCCGGAGGTGGCCCATGGCGCCTGAGCGGCCGCGCCACCCCGATCTGGTCGGCGTCGACCCGCCCGACGAGGCGACGGTCGGCGAGCGCGTGCGCCTGCGCCGGCTCAAGCGGCGCCTCAAGGCCGGCGCGTCGCTGCTGATCGCGGCGGCGGCGGGCACGTTCCTGGCCTGCGCCAGGCGCGGCGACGATCGGCCGGCGACGGCGCCGAACCCGACCACCTCCGAGATCCCCAACCGCCCTGCCCCGCCGCGCGACGCGGCCGCGGGAGGCGGCGGCCACCCCGGGGGCGACGGCGGCACCGACGCGGGCGGCGCCCTGCAGCGCCGCACGGCGCCCCGGCCGCACCCCAAGGTCGACCGCACCGAGCACCGCAAGGGCATGCCGGTGCCCGACAACCTGCTGGAGTAGCCCGGCGGGGCCGGCGCCGGTCAGGGCGTGGGAGCCAGCGCGACGCCGCGGAAGGCGATCTGCGTCGGCGCGGTGACCAGCGTGGCCGGCGTCGCGGCGAACGTTCCGTTGTAGCCGCTCGCATCGGTCAGTGACACCAGCGTCCCGCCACCGGCCGCGGCGCTGCCGCCGCCCTTGACCGCGAACAGCGACACCGTGCCGCCGGAGACCACGCCCGCGACCCCGCGGTAGGCGTCCGAGGCCGTCCCGACGGTCCCGTTGGCCGTCCAGGTGCCGCCGACCAGCGAGAACTTCTGCAGGCCGGCCGAATCGTCGGCCACGTAGACGACGTCGACGCCCGGGGTGGTCGGGTCCAGGTCGGCGAAGAAGAAGCCGTAGGGGCTGCCGCCCAGCGGGAAGCCCGGGATGTTGGTGATGGTCTGCCCGGCCGTGGTCGGCAGCCCCGGGCCGACGGCGCCGAGCCGCACCGCCGAGCCCGACGAATCGGAGACGTAGAGCTGTCCCGCGAAGATGTTCACCTGGCGCAGGTTGGTGACCGTCGTGCTGAGCTGGGTCGAGGTCGTCGCGCCCAGCGTGGTGAAGCGGATGCCGCCGGCGGCGCCGGTGACCCACAGGGTCGTGCCGTCCGAGCTGGCCGCCGAGCGGGGGTTGTTCCCCGAGGCCCAGTCGGTGAGAGCGGTCGTGGTGTCGACGTTTCCGCTCGCGTCGAGGCGGCCGACCACGCGCGGGTTGGTCGTCGAGGAGGTGCCGGCGAGGCTGCCGGTCGGGATCGCGGCGTCATACCCGGTGACGAGAACGAACCGTCCGTCGGCCGAGCGGGTGATGAGCCCCTCGGAGGTGGCGGTGCCGCTGGAGATCAGGCGGTGGTTCGCTCCGCTGGCGGTGGTCGGCATCGCGGTCGTCTTCACCAGCGAGCCAGCCGTGGTGTACTCGTCGATGAAGACCGGGTTCCCGGAGTTGATCAGCGCGGTCGTCCCGTCGCCCACGCGATAGATGACGAGGTCGCTCGCTCCCGGCGCGCCGCCCGAGCCGGTCGTGCCCGCCGCGCCGGTCGTGCCCGCGGCGCCCGTCGTGCCCGCGCCCCCGCCCGTGCCGGTCACGCCTCCCACGCCGGTCGTGCCCGTCGTGCCCGCGGTCCCCCCGGTGCCGGTCACGCCCCCAGCGCCGGTCGTGCCCGCGGCGCCCGTCGTGCCCGCGGTCCCGCCCGTGCCGGTCACGCCGCCCGCGCCGGTCGTGCCGCCCGTCGCGGGAGCGCCCGCGGCGCCCGTGGTGCCGCCGGCCCCGGTCGCGGGGCCCGTCGAGCATGAAAGGGTCGTCGAGAGGATCGCCGCGCAGCCGGCGGCCGGATCGCCGTCGGAGACGGTCACCGTGACGGTCACTGGTCCCACGCTGGTGCAGGTGAAGGTCGGGTTCTGCGCCGTCGGGCTGCCGAGCGCCCCGCCGCTGGCCGTCCACTGGAAGCTGAGCGCCGCCGGGCCCTGGTCGGGGTCGTGCGCCGCGGCGCCGAGGGCGATCGAACCGCCGACGTTCACCTCCGACGGGCTGGCCGTGATCGCGTCGGCCAGCGGACAGACGTTCAACACGCCGTTGACGAAGACGCTCCCCGTCCGGCTGGGCTGCTGGCAGGTGAGGTGGACCGTCACCGCGGTCGTCTGTCCGGCCGCCACGTCGAACCCCGACGCCCCCGAGCACGCCGTCCCGTCGGTCGCGGCGGCGGTCAGCAGGATGCTGTAGCCGGCGCCGGCCGGGATCCCGCCGATGACGCCCGAGATGGTGGCGCTCGCGCTGACGTCGATGGCTCCCGACTTGGAGAACGATCCCGGGCCCGAGATCGTGTACCCGACGCTGTCGATCGTGACGCCGCCGCCGACGGCCAGCGCCACGTCGAGCGATCCGGCGCTGCTCTCGCGCGCGTTGCAGCCGGCCACGGCCAGCGGGAGCACGAGGCCGGCCACCACGGTCAACGACAGATTGGACAGGAGAGCTCTCACGACAGGTCCTTTCGCATTCGACGGCGCCACCGAATGCAAATCGGACGCCGGCCCCCGGCGCGCCCTCCGGTACGGGTGGACGCCCGGAAGTGCGAGGGCTCACAGGCGCGTCATGGCCGGCGAACCTCCGGTTTCCGGACGAAGGTCACTGGATTCCGGTTGGCCCGCCGAGAGGCCCGCTCACGCCGCGTCGGGAGAGCCGCCGAGCGGCGGCCGAGGACCACGCTGGCGCCGGGCGGCGAACAGGAGGGCGGCGACGCCGAGCACGCCGAGCAGCGCCCCCCAGACGAGGAGAGCGCGCGCGACGCCCACGTCCCCCTGAACGGATCCGTCGTCCTGCAGCAGATACACGTCGTCCCCGACGGCGCGCCCGCGCGACTCGAAGGCCTGACGCGCAAAACGCGGAAGGCCGCGGGTCAGGATCCCGCGAAACCGCTTCTGGTCGAGGTCGCGGTTGTAGGCGGCCTCGCTGGCCGCGAAGTAGACCCGCGGGTGCTCGTCGGCGCCGGGCCGTTCGGAGACCAGCGGCGCGTAGATCCAGGTCTGCCGCCCCGGCAAGACCAGGGCGTCAGCCTGGACCAGCCGTCCGACGATCTCGGCGCGCGACGACTGGTATCGCCGGCGGCGCTGGTCGTAGGTCGTGGGGTGCGCGCCGTCTTCGATCGCGGCGGCGGTGGTGGTCTCCGGGACGCTCCCCAGCGCCGCCCAGCCGCCGATCGCCAGCGAGACGCCGGCGCCGATCAGCAGGATCACGCCCCAGAGGCGGACCTGGCCGACGAACCCACGGCCGTCTCCCGCCAGCGCGAGGAGAGGGTTCGGCTCACCGCCCGACTGGTCGCCGTACACCGCTCCACCGTACCGCCGCGGCGGCCCTCACTCTTTTCCGACGAGGGCCGTGATCGCGCGCGTGTCCGGATCGGCGGGCACGCCGACGGGACGCGGGCGGTCGGAGAAGAGCGCGGTCACCACCACCTTGCCCGCGCCCGGCACCGTCACCGGCACCCGCCGGAGCTCCTGCATCGGAGTCACCTCGGGCGTCGTGGTGGCGCCGTCGTAGGGAAAGATCGTCTGCACCGGGCCGGCGCCGTCGCGCCAGCGAACCTCCAGGTACACGGGCCCGTCGCCCCGCACCTTGAACATGAGCTCGTCACCGACGTGCAACACCGTCTGCGGATCGACGTCGCGCACCTCGTCGCCGCGGCGGAACCGGATCTCCAGCCCCGCCGACTTGGCCAGCGAGCCGCCGCGCTTGCCGAGGTAGGGATTGGTCGCCGGGTCGGGGACGTGCGGGCGCGCGACCAGGACGGCCAGCCCGTAAGCGCCGGCGATGATGCCGACCAGGGCCAGCGCGCGCCGCCAGCCGCGGCGCGCGCGCTCGGGGGAGGCCTCGCTCACCCCTGGGTGCTGCCGGCCCGGCCGAGCGGCAGGACCTGATCCACGTTGACGTGCGGCCGCGGAATGATGTGCACGGCGACCATCTCGCCGATGCGCTCGGCGGCGCGTTGCCCGGCCTCGGTGGCCGCCTTCACCGCGGCGACGTCGCCGCGCACGATGGCGGTCACGAAGCCGCCGCCGATCTTCTCGTAGCCGACCAGCTCGACCTTGGCTGCCTTCACCATGGCGTCGGCCGCCTCGACCATCGCCACGAATCCCTTGGTTTCAATCATTCCGAGCGCGTCTGCCATGACCGGCCTTTCGCTTGTTTTTGGTTATCTGTCGACGAACTTGTCGCCCGTGCGGCCCGAGAGCCCCTCGATGGCGGCGATCGCCGCCCCGGCGGCCGCGTCGATCTCCGCCTCGGGCCCCGACAGCCAGAGGCGCCCGAACGCGCCGTAGGGCTGCACCTGCACCAGCGAGACGTGCGCCGTCTTCTCCGCCTCGTTGGCGGCGAACGCGACATAGCCGGCGGGCTCGGTCTCGAGGATGAACAGCGACTGCCCGGGGAGGATCATCATCCCCTGCGAGCTGCGGTTGATGAGCTGCGCCTGGTACGGCTCGATGGCGCGGATGATCTGGTTCGTCATCACCGACGGCTTGATCCGGTCCTGCTCCGAGACCTCGAGGTGGCGCAGGATCGCGGCGCCGGCGTCGCGCACGTCGCCCTGATCGTCGGCGTGGACCTCCAAGAGACCGTAGGCGCGCTCCACGATCTGCAGCGCCGGCACCACGCGCGTCGCCTTGAGCGCCACGTCGGTCACCCGGTTGATCGCGATCCCGGGCGCGATCTCGACGAACAGCGAGGCCTGCCCCGGCACCGGCAGAAACCCGCGCGCCGTCTTTCCCATGAAGCTCGCCAGCTGGGGCTGGAGGGCATCCAAGAAGGTGTAACAGCGAAGGGTCGTCCCGGCCACGCGCCGACGTTACCGTCTCGGTGTCATGCCTTCAAGCCCCCGGGGGCGTCGCGACCCGCGCGACCGACGACGCCCATCAGTTGCCCGGTGGCGTTCCCGTCGCGGCGAAACGAGTAGAACCGCGCGCGGTCGCAGTGCGTGCACTCCGGGCCCGCCTCGATCCCTTCGGGGTCGACGCCGGCGCGCTCGAGCAACAAGCGATTGGCCGCCTTGAGATCGACGTTCGCCTTGCCGGCGGCGCCGCGCGGCGAGGACAAGACGATCCGCCGCGCGCGGGCGTCGGGAACCAGCGCCTCGAACGCGGCGACGACCTCGGGCCCCACCTCGAAGCAGCACGGCCCGATCGCCGGGCCGAGCGCCACCCGCAGGTCGGCCGGCCGGGCGCCGAATTCGGCCGCCAGCGCGCGCACCGCCACCGGCAGCACGCCGGCGACCGTTCCCCGCCAGCCGGCGTGAACCGCCGCCGAGGCGCCCGTCCGCGGGTCGACGACCAGCGCCGGCACGCAGTCGGCGACGAACACGCCGAGCACGACGCCCGCCGCGTTGGTGCAGAGGCCGTCGGCGTCGGTCGCGGCCAGCGCCGCCCGGTCGTCGGCGGCCCGCACGCGCACCACGTTCGCCCCGTGCACCTGGCGCGCCACCGCGATCGGCCCGCCCACCGCCAGCTCGAGGCGCCTCCGATTTTCGGAGACCGCCGCGGGCGCGTCGCCCCACTTGCCGCCCAGGTTCAGCGTATCGAACGGCGGCGCGCTGACCCCGCCGGCGCGCGTGGTGAACCCGTGGACGAACGGCGCGCCGATGAGGCGCGACTGCAGGAGCGGCGGCGCGTCGCCGACGGTGTTCACAGCGCCTCCAGCGCCGCGCGCGCCGCCCGCATGTCGGCCGGCGGCTCGGAGACGAACGACATCTTCTTGCCCGTCCCCGGGTGCACGAAGCCGAGCGCGCGCGCGTGCAGCGCCTGCCGCCCCAGCGTCTCCGCGACGGCGCGCACCTTCGGGTCGCGCGGGCTTCGGCCGTACACCTTGTCGCCCAGCAGCGGGCAGCCGAGCGCCGCCAGGTGGACCCGCACCTGGTGCGTCCGCCCCGTCTCGAGCCGCGCCTCCATCCGCGCCGCGCCCGGGTAGCGCGCCAGGACGCGCCAGTTGGTGATCGCGCGCTTGCCCGAGCGCACGCGGCTGGAGAACTTCTTCCGGTCACGCGGGTCGCGCCCGTAGAAGGTCTCGATCCGCCCGCTCGCGCCCGGCGGCGCGCCCGCCGCCAGCGCCTCGTACACCCGCTCGATGGTGTGCGCCTTGAACTCCGCGGCCAGCGCGTTCAGCGTCTGCTCGTCCTTGGCCACGACCAGCAGGCCCGAGGTGTCCTTGTCGATGCGGTGGACGATGCCGGGTCGCAGCTCACCGCCGATGCCGCGGAGGTCCTTGACGTGCGCGAGCAGCGCGTTCACCAGCGTCCCCGCCTCGTGCCCCGGCGCCGGATGCACGACCAGGCCGGCCGGCTTGTCGACGACCACCAGCCAGCGATCCTCGTGGACGACCGCCAGCGGCAGCGCCTCGGCGACGATCTCGCTGGCCACCACCGGCGGCGGCTGCCAGACGATCACGTCGCCCGTCCGCAGCTTGCGCGAGGGCGCGCCGGCCGCGCCGTTGACGGTCACCGCCGACTGCCCGATCTGGCGCGCCAGCTGCGAGCGTGACACCTCGGCGATCTGCTGCGCGAGGAACGAATCCAGCCGCTGCCCGGCCGCTACCGCCGCGACGACGAACCGCCGCGTGGAAGGCGACAACCTCGCTACCAGATTCTGGAGCGCACGCCGCCGCGCGACTTCAGCAGCATGTCGACCAGGGCCCGATCGTAGAGTCCGAGATCGTAGATCTCGGGCGTCACGCGGCTCTTGTAGAGGGTGCGCCCCTCCTCGATCTCGTCGCGCATGGTGTCGAACAGCGCGTCCTTCTCGATCCCCTCGATGATCTTCTTCTCGTGGTACATCGAGAGGTCCGAGGCGATCGCCCGCGCGAGCTGCCGCCCGCGTTCCGGCTTGTCGATGAGCGCCATGCTCCGAGTTTAACCCAGCGCGGGCGTTCCGCTAAAGGGCCTCGCGGCCGCCGAGCGCGCCGACCGGCAGCGGCGTCGTGACGTGGACGCCGACGCGCCCGTCGGCGACACGCACCACCTCGCCCTGCACGCGCAGCGGCTCCTCGCCCTCCAGGCGCGGGAGCTCGAGGTCGACGGTCTGCCCCGGCTGCTCGTCCCCCAGCGGGCTCTCGATGAGCAGCCCGTCGCCCGACACGTTCGCCACCTTCCTCAGGTACCGCCCCCCCTTTGAAAGCTCCACGGCGTAGAAGTCGGCGGGAACCCGCCGTCCTCCGCGCTTTTCCGAGAGATCTCGCCGCCAGACTCGCTTGGTGTTCATGTTGCTACCCACCTCAACCTACATCTGGCTACCTAGAGCGTCAAGTTAAGCCCCTGCCCCAAATTGGCGCGCCGCGCAACATGCTACGCTCTGCCCGGAGGCCCCGCCGATGAAACGACTGCTGCTCGCCCTCGCCCTCACGACCCTGACGGCCGCCACCGCGCGCGCCGCCGACTCGCTCTACCAGATCACCAAGGTCGAACCGAAGGTGGCCGTCGGCGGCACCGGCACGGCCAGCCTCACCATCAAGGTCAGCGGCGGCTGGCACGTCAACGACGAGGCGCCGATCAGCGTGGTGCTGACCCCGCCGCCCGGGCTGTCGGTCAAGAAGGACAAGCTGACCCGCGCCGACCTGGCCGCCAGCAGCAAGGAGAGCGCCCGCTTCGACATCCCGGTGACAGCCTCCGAGGCCGGCAAGAAGACCATCGGCGCCGAGGCGCGCTTCGTCCTCTGCCAGGAGCAGGCGTGCAAGCCGGTCAAGGAGACCGTGACCCTGGCCATCGACGTCACGCCCCCGACCGCCGCCAAGAAGAAGAAGAACTAGGCCAGAACCAGGCAGCGATCGCCTAGCGAAAGTCTTTCACGATCTTCTCGACCCGGCGCGAGAGCGCCGGGCTCAGCGCGCCGACCGAGGTGACCGAGAGCCGCTCGGGGCGGATCACCCGGCGCGCCACGGCGCGGATGTCCTCCGGGCGCACCTTGGCCAGCGCGCGCGCCCGCTTCTCCTGCGGGTCGGCGCGCATGTAGAGCTCGGTGCCGCCGAACCAGCCGCACAAGCCGTCGAGATCGTCGTAGCAGGCCTCGATGTCGCCCACGAACCGGCGCTTGGCCTTGTCGAGCTCGTCCTCGCCGACCAGCTCGTCGCGGAAGCGCCCGAGCATGCCCAGCGCCTCGCCCACCAGCGCCGGCAGCTTGGCGTGGGCGCAGGCGGCGTCGACCTCCAGCAGCGCGGCGTCGTGGTACGAGTGCAGCGAGCCCGCGATCGAGTAGGCCAGTCCCTTTTGATCGCAGATCTGGTAGTGCAGCCGCGTCGACATCCCGTCGTCGAGCACGCGCACCAGCGCCCGCAGCGCCAAGTAGTCGGGATCGGTCTCGGGGAGGGCGTGGAACAGGACGTGGACCTGCGTCTGCGCCGACTCGTTGTGCACGGCGCGGAAGCGGGGCCCGGTCGCCGCCGGGTGCGGCGTCCGCGGCGCTCGCCGCTCGCCGCGCGGCACGCCGGCGAAGGCGGCGCGGCTCTGCCGCTCGACGGTCCGCGTGCGGATCGGCCCCGCCACGGCCAGCACCATGTTGGCGGCGCCGTAGAAGCGGCGAAAGTGCGCCCGCACGTCGCGCGTCGAGAACCGGCGCACGTTGCGGAGCGGCCCCGTGATGGGGAACCCCAGCGGGTGCTCGCCCCAGAACTGCTTGCGCGACTGATCGTCGATGTTGACGTTGCGCCCGCGATCGTCGAGGTCCTCCAGGATCTCCTCGACGATGATCTGCCGCTCGAGGTCGATGTCGCGGAACTCGGGCGCGGAGAAGAGATCGCCCAGGATCTCCATCCCCCGCTGCAGGTTCCGCGGGTGGAGCGCGATCTGGTACAGCGAGTAGTCGCGGCCCGTCTCGGCGTAGAGCGTCCCGCCCAGCTCCTCGATCGCCAGGTTCAGCGCGAACGACGACGGGTACCGGGCCGACCCCCGGAACAACATGTGCTCGAGAAAGTGCGACAGCCCGTTCGTCTCGGGCCGTTCGTACCGTGAGCCGGCTCGCACATAAAGACAGAGAGTGGCGCTGTGGAGGTGCGGCGTCTCGACCGTGACCAGCCTGAGGCCGTTCGACAGCCGAGTGCGTCCCACCCGGTATGGCGGTTTCCCTATTCCGAGAGCTGCCTTACTCATCGCAGGGGGAATTTACAAAACATTTTCGATGAAGAAAGAAGAACGAAACATCCATGAGCTACAGTGAACACGTTCGATGGGGCTGGGCGGGATGGGTTGCGGTGGTGTGAGAGGCCGGGGGGGCCGGCTTCTCACACCGCCCGCCCTGGGTTGGCTGAGGTTGGCTCGAGACGCCGGGAGCCAGAGGCACCCGTTTCGAGTATCGGCTTTCGCGGCATTGGCGATCGGCTATTCTGGCGCCCGCCCAGGCGGGTAGCTCAGTGGTAGAGCGGGGTCTTTACACGGCCCGGGTCGCAGGTTCAATCCCTGTCCCGCCTACCGACGACAGCCTCGCGGCCCGGCGTTCTACAGCAGCTTCTACGGCGCCGAGAGATCGACGCGTTCGCCGCCCTGAAGTAACGTCCGTTTGATGGCGACGACCCGTCAACGGGTCTCTCTCCGCGGGGGCGCGCTGCTGCTGGCGTTCGTTCTGTGGGGCGGCGCCTGCGCGACGGCGATCTATCCCGGCCCCAGGCGGCCATCCAGCGAGCTCGCCATCATCGCGGCGAGGGACCTCGTGATCGACGAGATCGACGGCATCGACGTCAGCCGGAAGGGTTTGCGGTTCGAGGTCCTGCCCGGCGACCACATGATGGTCGTGGAGCTCGCGAAGGTGACGCATGTCGCGACAATTCCGCTCGGCCGCGCATGGCTCTCGGTGGGAAGTGTCAGCGGCTCGGGGCCGATGCCCTTCTGTGTGTCGGCGCAACGGAACCACTCCTACATGGTGGTGCCCCGGAGCCCCGGAGCCGTCGTGCAACCGATCATCTACGACGAGACGCCGAACCGTCTGGTTCCTCCCTGCGGGCCGGCCGCCGCATACCACCGCGACGATTTCCCTTGTGAGGGCGCGCTTGCCGAAGAAACCCTGGTGAGCGGCGTTCAGAAGGTGAGCGGGTGCGGAGTCGAGAACGTCTACGGCTACGATCCTGCCCGCGATGAATGGCAGAGCGTGACCGAGCGGGCGACGTTCGACCTGAACTGTCCCGGCCAGCAGCTCGCCGTCCATCACCTGGGCGGCGCCGCCGTCAGCGTCGTCGGCTGCGGCATGCGGGCCGACTACGTCGCGAACGCCCCCTGCGTCCACGGCCTGTGCACCTTCCAGGGGTGGGTGCCGAACACCGCACCTCCCCGCTGATCGCTCACCGTATGGGCGGTGGCTCGTCGCGCGTGAGACCGTCGGGGTGAGCGCCTCACCCTGGCTCTACTTCAGCGAGTGCACGTCCAGGCTGGTGAGGGAACCGTCGTCCGTGCAGTAGAGCGTCGCGCTGTCGCGCGAGAAGACTTGGACCGGGCAAAAGGCGGGGACCGTGGCGAGGGGCGTTCCGTCGGAGACCCGATAGACCTTCGTGGACGACGCGGCGAGGAGACTGTTGGGGGCGATCGACAGGATGCGATCCGGCTGCGCGTAACGAGTCTGGGTCAGGTCGGTGCCATTGAGGCACTGGCCCGCGTAGAAGACGCTCGTGCCGTCGGGCGTCGCGAGCAGCGTCCGAACGCTGGGGCCGGACGCGAGGGTGGTGAAGGTGTTCTTGCTCACCTGCTGCAGCTTGCCGGCGGAGACGTCGTAACGGAGGATGGTCGGCGAGCCGCTGCCGGGGTCGTCGGCGACGAACAGCGAGTTCCCGTCGGCGGTGGCCGCCAGCTGGCCCTCATAGCGGGCCCCGTACTGAGAATCGAGCACCGTGCCGGTCGCGACGTCGATCAGGCTGGGCGTCGTCCATTCCCAGGCATCGATGACGGCGATCCGGTTCACGCCGAGGGGCGCGACGTCGAAGTCGACGTAGCGGGTGGGAATGAACCTCTTGAACGTGAGGCTCGCGGCGTCGATCTGGGCCAGCCCCTGCGTACCGGAGTGCCCCGTGTAGAGCCACGTCCCCGTGGGATCGATCTCCAGGTCGGTCGGCCCCGACCCGACCAGCACCTGGCGCAAGGCGGTGCCCGTGGCGGGATCGATCTCGACCACCACCTGCTTGAGCGTGTCGAGGCCGTACAGCCGGGGGCGCGTCGGGTCGGCGACCAGCTTGGCGAAGCCGTGGCTCGCCAGGAGCCCCGGCGCCGACTCGCGGACGCCGAGCGTCTTGCCCCCCACGAGGTCCGCCATGTTCGTGCAGTTCATCGCGCCGGCGTTCTGGTCGAACGTCCACAGCTCGTGGTCGGATGCGGTCAGCGTCCCCGCCGCGACGGGCGCCGCGAAGGTGTCCAGGCGCGTCAGCAGCCGGGCGTCGAGGACGCCCGCGGTCGACGCCGCCACGCTGCCGGCGGCGTCCTCGGCGAGGACGATCCCGCTGGGCCCCCGCACGAACGTGAGCTGGGTCGCGTCGAGCTGGTAGCCGTCGTAGTACACGTCCTGGCCGCTCGGCCCCAGATACACATAACGCGGCGGCAGCGAGAACCCGGAACCGACGCCTTGCCAGTCGGCCGCGCCGACCTGCACCGCGTCCGCGCCCGAGACGTTCAAGCTGAAGACGTTGCTCGCGGTGTCCCCCGAGCCCCCCAAGTAGAGCAGCGAGCCGTCCGCGGAGAGGTCCAGCGCCGGAGCTTCATAGGTGTATGGCGTCGTCAGCTTGACGTCGCTGGACGTCCCGGTGGCCAGGTTCATCCGGTGCAACACATCGTAGGGGTGATCCCAGGAGTAGATGTTGCCCGCGTTGTCGACGGCGATGGCCGAGGCCGAGGTGGCGGTCGGCACGTTGGTCAGCGCGAAGGTGCCGGTGTCGACGACGGCGACCTGCTTGACCCCGGTGAATCCGACGACGAGGTGCTGTCCGTTCGGCGAGAGGTCGAAGTCGGCCGCCGTGCCTCCGAGGGCGACGCGCGTCACCTCCTTCTTGCCGGCCGTGTCGAACACGACGATCTCGGAGGACGTCGCCGTGTTCAGACCGAACATGAGGCACGCGGAGGGGTGGGCGATCAGCTTGGCGATCGTGCCCGAGACGGGGAACGAGCGCGGCGACCCCGGCGCGACCGGCTTGCAGGCGCACCCCTCGTCCGTGGCGCCGTTGCAGTCGTTGTCGACGCCGTCGCCGCAGACCTCGGCGCTCGGCGGGACGTAGCCGGCGCCGCCGCAGCCGGACCACGCGGGCCAGAGGCAGCTCTCGGTGCAGGTTCGCGACTGCGTCCCCGCCTTGCAGGCGCCGACGGTGGAGCCGCACGCCTGCGTTTGAGTCGCACCCGGCTGGCACTCGCTGGTCGGGTCGGAGCCGCACGTCGACGGTGGCCGGTCGACCCCGCCGTCCGAGGCGTCGGTCGTGGACGCGTCGGGAACCGGGCAGCCGGGGGGAACCGCCGGGAGATCCGGCTTGGGGATGCTCACGATCGCCCACGGGTTCGTGGGGTAGCTGATCGCGAAGGTGAGCCCGGCCGGCGTGACGGCCGCCGCCGAAACAACGGCGTTGTCACGCCGGTGGTCCTGGCTGCCCGCGCCGGTCGCGTCGGACCAATCGACGGGGTCGCAGCCGATGCGTGTCGCGCGGCCTCCGGCGTCGACCCACCACACCGACGCCAGCACGTGATCCATCTGGGGCTCTTCGGTCGCCGCCAGGTACCAGGCGCCCGACCCCGCCGACCACGCGGCCAGGGGGATCGCGCGCGGCGGAAGCTTCACGTCGAACGGAACGAGCGCGCCGCCGGAGACCGAGCCAAGCGCATAGATGAACGAGCGGTACGGCTCGCTGCCCATGTCGGTGAGCGTTTGGTAGGGGCGCGTCCACAACAGGGCGCCATCATCCGAGGTGCCGAGCAACGTCGTGTACGGCGAGGCGGTGGTGGGATCGCCCGCGCTCGGCAGCAAGACCGGCAGATTGGTGCGCTGGTTCGTCGTCGTCGAGATGGCCCAGGCGAAGGGGTTGTTGATGTTCTGGGCCAGCCCGGAGATGAGCACGTAACCGCCCAGCACCTGAAACCCCGTGATCGCGCTCTGGCTCAACTCCTGCGAGGTGAATGAGGACGACAACAGCTCCTCGAGGCCGCCGTTGCGCGCCAATCGCCACAACTGAAAGGGCGGGCTGGCCTGGTTGTACTGGAACCAGTAGACGAAGTGGGCGTCGAGCGCCCGCTGGAAAACGGAGGGATCGTAGATGTTGGTGGCGTACACCACGCCCGGATCGGGCGGGCCGCCGCTTTGAGGGATCGTGAAGAGCGCGGCGCTTTCCGAGTAGACGAGGCTGTCGCCGTCGAGCCAGATCCCGGTCGTTTGAGCGCCCTGGTGAAGTACGTTCGGCGTCCCCCCGGGCGTGAGCGACACGATCTCCGGGGTGGCGCTCGAACCGTAGTTGCCTACGAAGATCCGACCATTGCCGACGCGCAGGAAGTCACGCGACGGCGCGGTCGTGCCCGTCGCCGGCGCCGTGAAGGCGATCTGCCAGTTGCGCGCGCACTGAGCCCGGTCGAGAACGAACGGGTCGCCCGCGTCGGTGGCGCCGCCGTCGGCGCCCGCGCTCGTGGGACCGCCCTGGCAAATCGCGACGGCGCCTCCGACCCCTGCGTCGCGCGCCTCGCTTCCGCCGGCGCCGCCTGCACCGGCCTGGCCTCCGGCGGCGCCGCTCGCACCGCCACGGCCTCCGCCGGCTCCGCCGACGCCCGCAGCGCCGCCCGCCACTCCTCCGCTCGTTCCTCCGCTCCCGGGCCCCGCCGTTCCCGCGGTCCCCGTCTGACCCCCGCCGCCCCCGGAGCAGGCAGCGCACGCGAGAAGCGCCGCCAGGATCCCCCGGTGAACCGTCCCAAATGCGCCTCGCATCTTTAATAGGCTATCGCGAAAGGGGCGGTCGCGGCTATCGAGCGCCCAGGGGCGCCGGGTCTCGGTGAACCTCTTCGCGCCGACGTAAGGCGCCGACTGCCAAGCCGTCCCCGCCCCACCGCTGGTCTGGAAGCCAATTCTGGCGAACGATCCTGGAGCCCAGGATCAACCCGCAGACAGCCACGACCGGGTACCATCTGTTGCCCACGATGAAGGGTCAGCCCAGGTCGTCCAAGATGAAGCCCGGCAAGAAGAAGCCGCCTCGAAGCGCGGCCCCTGGATCCTCCAACCGGCTGGCCGCCGCGATTCAGAGGCACCAGCAGGGTCACGCCGAGCAAGCCGCGACGATCTACCGGGAGATCCTCTCGGATTCGCCCGACAACGCCGACGCCTTGCACTTCCTGGGGGTGGCCGAGCACCAGCTGGGCCGGTCGGAGAGCGCGCTGCACCACATCGATCGGGCGCTCGCGCTCGCCCCCGACTATCCCGACGCGCTCAACAGCCGCGGCAACGTCCTGAAGCAGCTGGGCCGGCTGGAGGAGGCGGAGAGGGACTATCGGCGCGCGGTGGCCCTCCGGCCGACGGATGCAAACGCGCTCAGCAACCTGGGGACGGTCCATCGGGCCAAAGGGGATCCGGAGGCCGCCGTCGCGGTGTTCCGGCAGGTCATCGAGATGCACCGCGACCACGCGAACGCCTGGCACAACCTGGGCAACGCGCAGGCGGCCCTCGGGCGGCTCGACGAGGCGCTCGACGCCTACACCGAGGCCATGCGCCTCGCCCCGCGGTCGGCCGACGCGCACAAGCAGCTGGGCGCCACGCTGTACGCCGTCGGCCGCGTCGACGAGGCGGCCGAGATCTACCGCCGGTGGCTGGCGCTGTATCCGGACGATCCGCGCGCCCAGCACTTCGCCGCCGCCACCGCGCATGAATCGACCCCTCGACGGGCGTCTGACGACTACGTGCGCGCCGAGTTCGACGGCTACGCGGCGACCTTCGACGATTCCCTGTCCCGACTCGAATACCAGGCGCCCCGGCTGGTCGACGACGAGATCACGCGCCTCCTGGGGGCGCCCCGTCCGACGCTCGCCGTGCTGGACGCCGGCTGCGGCACCGGGCTCTGCGGTCCCCTGCTCCGCCCCCACGCCGCGCGCCTGACGGGCGTCGATCTCTCGCCGGGAATGATCGAGCTCGCGCGCCGGCGTGCCGTCTACGACGCGCTGGTGGTCGAAGAACTGACCGCGCATCTCCGCCGCCATCAGGGGGCCATCGATCTCATCGCGTCAGCCGACACTCTGGTGTACTTCGGGGATCTCTCCGAGGTCACCGCCGCCACGGCAAACGCCCTCCGCGCCGACGGACTCTTCGTGTTCACGGTGGAGCGGGCCGCCGACGCCGACGCGCCGGATGGGTACCGCCTCAACCCGCACGGCCGTTACAGCCACGCCCATGACTATCTGGTCCGGGCGCTCGGCGCCGCGGGCTTCGCCGCGCCGGACCTGCGCGAGGTCCACCTGCGCAAGGAGGCGCGGAACTGGGTCGACGGCTGGCTGGTCAGCGCGCGCCTCTCCGCGGTCCGCGCAGCGGCGCCCGAGCGGTAGCTAGGACGAGAACCGCGGGCGCGGCGCCCGAGGTTCACGAACGGCCTCGATACTCAGCGAGGACCTGACGTGCGAGAGACCGTAGTCGATCCGAGGATTCGTCTGGATCTCCGGCGGCAGGGAGGCCCTTTCTGAGCTTGGCCAGCCTTCGCGCGGGCCCACCGCGCAGATCGTACGCCAGGGCGAGTTGGCCCACCGCCAGGAGGTCGGCCAGCGGCTGCGGAACCGCGCCAGCGGCCGCGATCCGTTCAGCTTGCACGACGAAGCCCTCTGCCGGCTCGGATCCCGGGATCGGACCCTCGAGCAGCGTCGCGCGCAGACAAAGGACCAGAAGTCGCGCGTCACCCGGATACCGACGATAAAGCTCGGCCCACAGCTCGGCGAAACCGAGATCTCCAATCTCGCGCCCGAGCTCGAGCGCCCGGAGAATCTGCTGCTCCGAGAGGTCGGCGGAATCCTCGAGGCCGTTCACGGCGGATCCAGGAACGGACGCAAGTGGAGATCAGCTTCGCGCATCTCACCTCAGGGCGTCGAGGGGGCGAGAAACAGGCGCGCGATCTCGTCTGCACCGATCCCAGGCAGCAGAGGTACGTCCACCGAACCCTTCATCGTAAAACAACAGCGCTTGCCCGTCTGGCACCGTGGTTCGGAACCAGGCCGCCAGCGTCGGGCAATCGAGGATGTCCCCGTCGAGGGTCACAGCGTGGCCGTCGCGAACCAGCGCCCCTTGGAGCGGCCATTTCAGACCGGCGGGGGATCCAAGAAGGGGCGCGCGACCTCCTCCGCCGTGATCCCGGGCCGCAACGACACATGGACGTTATATCCGTCGTCGTAAAACAGCAGCTCCTGCCAGTCGGGAACGGTCGTTCGGAACCAGGCAGCCACCGTCGCGCAATCGCACACGTCTCCGCGGAGGATCACCCCCCGACCCTTCCGATTCAGCGCCCCTTCGACCGGGCCTTCCGACATCTGCAGCTGCCATTCGATCGCGTGGCGGGTCTCATCGAGGAGCTCGGCCGCGAACCTGGCCTCGGGCCAGTGGGCGCTGATTTGCGCTCTTAGCTGTACGGGATCGACGCTCCAGCGGTCGGAGTGTTCGGCCGGGGAAATGAAATATGAGATCATGGCTTCACCACCCGGACTCGACCGGGAATTCCAAACTTCTTGAGCAACCCCTCGAAGAATGGCACTCCTCTCGGGTTGCTGACTATGACCTCGAGGGCGCTGGCCGGAACCTCGGGATCCGCGATCACGCGTACCGCCGCGGATGGCGCAGCAGCGCGCCGGACAATGCACGTTCTGCGGCAAGAGCCGCCGGGAGGTGTTCGCGCTCGTCGGCGTCGCGGGCGGGGCGGTACGGATCTGCGACGAGTGTACGGAGCTGTTCCTGGTGGTTCTCACCGAGGATCCGCCGGATCGATACCACCCGAGCCTCCGACGGGCCGCCTGCTCGTTCTGCCAGCGCCCACGCGCCGAGGTTGGTCGGCTGCTTTCGGGACCCCGGGTGTTCATCTGCGACCGCTGCGTCGACGAGGCCGGCAGGGTCGTGGCGCGCGGATCTAGCTTGCGCGCCTGAATCAGCCGGTCCCGACGGCGGCCTTCCGTGGCTTCATGGCGCCGCCGACTGTCCGCGAGCGCGCTTCGCCGCCACCGTCCCCAGCAGCTGCTCCAGGGCGGGGAGATCCGGCGGCTTCGGGAAGTGGCGCTGGAACCCGGATTCGGCGGCGCGGTGCCGGTCTTCGGGGCCGGCGTATCCGGTCAGCGCCACCAGCAGCACGTCCTTCAGCTCGGCGTCGTCCCGGAAGGCGCGCGCCACGTCGTAACCACTCATGTCGGGGAGCCCGACGTCGCACAGCAGGACATCCGGCTTGAAGGCGTGCGCCTTGGCGATTCCGTCCCTGGGGGCGTAAGAGACCAGCACCTCGTAGCCGTCGAGATCGAGGACCGCGGCCAGGCTGTCGGCCGCGTCGACGTTGTCCTCGATCACCAGGACCTTGAGTCCCCTCCCCGTCGCGGGCCGCGCCGACGCGAGCGGCGGCGCCGGCGCGGGCTGCGCCTCGACGGGGAGGGTGAGCGTGAAGCGCGCGCCCTTGCCCGGCCCCTCGCTGGTCCCCGTCACCGTCCCGCCGTGCAGCTCGACGAGGCCCTTGACCAGGGAGAGCCCCAGCCCGAGGCCGCCGCCGGTCCGGGCCAGGCTGCGCTCGCCCTGGGCGAACGGCTCGAACAGCCGGGGAAGCAGGTCTCGGTCCATCCCCATCCCCGTGTCGGCCACCTCCACCACGGCGCGGCCATTCTGGAGCGAGAGCGAGACGGAGACCTTGCTGCCCTTGGGCGTGAACTTGGCGGCGTTCTGGAGAAGGTTTCCGATCGCCTGGGCGAGGCGCGTCCGATCGCCGACCACCCAGATTCCGCGCGCCGGGAGCTGGACCGCGACGTCGCGCCCCTCGAGCAGGCTGCGGTGATCGTCCACGGTCTGGCGCACGAGATCGACGAAGTCGAGGCGGGCTTGCTGGAGGCGAATCTTGCCGCGGCTGATGCGGGTGACGTCCAGGAGGTCGTCCACCAGGCGAGTGAGCTGGTTCAGCTGTCGGTCGATGATCACCCGCGCGGCGCGGTCTTGCTCGCCGCCCGGCGTCGTCCGGTCGAGGACGTCGAGGCAGTTGCGAATGGGGGTCAGCGGGTTGCGCAGCTCGTGAGAGAGCATTCCGAGGAACTCGTCCTTGCGCTGGTCCGCCTCGCGCAAGGCGGCGAGCAGCCGCTCGCGCTCCTGTTCGGCGCGCTTGCGTTCGGTGATGTCTTGCGACGTCCCGCGCAGCTTCACCACCGCGCCGGTCGGCCCCCGCACCGCTTCGCCGCGGGTGATGGTCCAGAAGCGCGAGCCGTCCGGACGGACCATCTCGAGCTCGAGCTCGTAGGACTCCCCCCTCTCGGCCGCCCGCCCGATCGCCGGGCCCAGGCGGCTCCAGGCCTCCGTCGTGAACACCTGCGGCAGCGTCTCGATCGAGGGCGGCCCCGCCCGGAGCTCGCGTCCCAGGATCCGGAAGAGTCCCTCGGACCAGGTGATCGCGCCGCCGACCACCCACTCCCAGCTGCCCATCCGGGCCAACCGCTGCGCCTCGCGCAGCCGGGCCTCGCTCGCCTGCACGGCCTCCTCGGCCCGACGGCGATCGGTGACGTCCAGGATCGCGACCACGGCGCCCACGATCCGATCGTCGGCGTCACGGATGGGAGCCGCCGCCTCCATGATGGTGGCCGGGCCGGTGCCGTCGAGCTTTTCGATCTCCACGCGGTCGCTGGTGACCACCCCGCCGCTGCGGAGGGTCCGGGCCAGCGCCCAGTCGTTGGGACCGAGCGGCTTCCCCGTCTCTGCCCAGCGTCCCTTCCAGGGCTCGCCGGCGCCGCCGCAGCGGGACGAATCGAGCGGCCGGCCCCAGATGCGCGCCAGCGCCGCGTTGGTCTGGACGATCTTCCCGGAGCCGTCGGTGATGGCGATCCCCGCCGCCAGCGCCTCGAGCACCGCGGCGGACCGGCGCCGTTCGAGCTCGGCGCTCTCCAGCGCCGACCGCAGCGCCTCGTGGTGGCGCTTGCGCTCGGTGATGTCGCGCGAGATCCCCAGCAGCCCGATGGCGCGGCCGGAGGCGTCGCGAACCAGCGCCTTGGCCGTGTGCCAGACGGCTGGCGCGCCGTCCGCGGGTGACACCGGCTCCTCGGCCTCGATCGGGTCGCCCGTCTCGAACACCCGCCGGTCGTTGGCCATCACCTCGCGGGCCTGGGCCTTGTCGTCGAGGAACTCGACATCGGTCCTGCCCAGGATCTGCTCGGCCGGCTTGCCGATGGCCGCGACCGTCGTCGGGTTGGCCAGGAGCATCCGGCCCTGAAGATCCTTGGCGAAGATCGCGTCCTGCGACGATCCGATGATCGCCTCCAGCAGCGCCGTCCGCTGCGCGAACACGCGCACACGCTCGGTGATGTCGGCCATGACGTTGAAGGCCGCGATGACGCGGCCGTCGTCGTCGCGGATGGGCATGAGCCCGTAGGAGAGGAAGACCTCTTCCTCGGTGACGCCGTCACGCCTGAGCGACAGGCGCAGCTGCGGCTGGGCCGCCGCCTGGCCGTGTCGGATCACCTGCTCCACGTCGCGGCCCAGCCACTGCCACTCGGCCGCCCACACCTCGCGGGCGCTGCGGCCGAGAGCCGCGGGATGCCGCGCCGGTCCGAGCAGCGCCGCGTACCGGTCGTTGTAGATGAGGCCGAGCCCGGGGACGGTCCAGACCGCCATCGGCACCGGAGCGTCCAGGCACATCCTGACCGCCATGCGAAGGCTGGGCGCCCACTTCTCGACGGGCCCGGCCGCGGTCCGACTCCAGTCCAGGGCCCGGCAGAGCGCGCGCACCCGACCCGAGCCGGCGAACAGCGTATCGGCCCCCATCCAATTTACGATGCCCACGGTTCGGGGCCGGTGCCGGCGCCGGGCGCACATTGCAACTCTGCCGGCAATTCCTGAGATTCAGCGGGAGCGATTGATTCGCCGAGGCGGGTGGGCAGGTTTGCCACGGCCCCACCATGCTGCGCGTGGCGGTAGACGGGGCGGCCTCGCTGTTCGAGGCCGCCGGCACCCTGGTGATGGCGGCCGGAGCGCTGCTGGCCCTCGCGCTGACCTTCCGTGATCGCGGCGGCGGCGGGCCGGCGGCGTTCAAGGCCTTTCGTTATCGGCTGGGCCGCGCCATCATCCTCGGCCTCGAGCTCCTGGTGGCGGCTGACATCCTCCGCACCATCAGCACCCGGCCGACCGTCGGTGACGTCGCCGTCCTCGGGGGCATCGTCCTGATCCGTACGTTCCTCAGCTTCTCTCTCGAGGTCGAGCTCGAGGGCCACTGGCCGTGGCAGGCGAAACCGTCCGATGGCGCACCGACCCCGAGTCCGCCGCTGCGGTCCCCAGGCGAGCCGACGTAGCCTCTAGGCGCGCGCGCCGCGGGCGGTCTGCATCAGCGACTGCAGCAGCTTGGGGTCGATGGGCTTGGTCAGGTGATGGTCGAAGCCGGCGGCGGCGGTGCGCGCGCGGTCCCTGGCCTGGCCGAAGCCGGTCATGGCCACCAGGAGGGGGCGCGGGCCGTCGGGGCGCGCGCGCAGGATCTTCGCCACCTCGAGCCCGTCCAGCTTGGGAAGGCCGATGTCGAGCAGGACGACGTCGGGGTTCATGTCGCGCGCGGCCGCCACCGCCGCCAGCCCGTCGTACTCCACGCGCACCTCGTGGGCCTGCATCCGCAGCAGGCGCGACAAGCTCTCGGCGGCGTCGACGTTGTCGTCGACCACCAGGATCCGCTCCGGGCGCGCTCCCGGCGCGGCGTCGCGCGGGTCGCCGGCAACCCCGTCGGCGGGCCTCTCCCCGTCGCGGCCGGCGGGCGCGCGGCCGTCGGTGGCGAGCGGCAGCCGCACGACCAGCTCGCTGCCGCACCCGGGCCCCTCGCTGCGCGCCTCGACCTCCCCGTCGTGCATCTGGACGAGCCGCTTGACCAGCGCCAACCCGATGCCCAGCCCCTCCTGCTTGCGCTGGGCGGGCCACTCGATCTGCGTGAACATGTCGAACATGCGCTCGCGCATGTCGGGCGGGATGCCGACGCCGTTGTCCTTCACCGACAGGACGACCTGCGCGCCGTCCCGCCGCACCGCCAGCGCGATGCGGCCCCCGTCGGCGGTGAACCGCGCCGCGTTGGTGAGGAGGTTGGAGACGATCTGGGTCAACCGCGCGCCGTCTCCGCGGATCGGCAGCGGCTTGGGCGGCACGTCGACCGACAGAGCGTGGCGGCGCGCGGCCAGCAACGGCTGCGCGGTCTCCACCGCCTGCGCGACGATCGGCCGCAGGTCCAGCACCGTCCGGTCGAGAGTGATCTTGCCCAGCGTGATGCGCGAGACGTCCAGCAGGTCGTCGACCAGTCGGGTGAGCTGCGCCGCCTGCCGGCCGATGACGTCGCGCGCCCACACGATCGAATCGTCGGCCGGTTCGCGCTCCCGCATGATCTCGACGGCGGTGGTGATCGGCGTCAGCGGGTTGCGCAGCTCGTGCGACACCATGGCCAGGAATTCGTCCTTGCGCCGATCGACCTCCTGCAACGCCTCGGCCACGCGCGCCTGCGCCACCAGCCGCCGGTGCTCCTCCTCGGCGCGCTTTCGCTCGGTGATCACCTCGGTGAACATGATGATGCCGCCGATCTCGTTGCGCGCGTTCCGCCAGGGCCGCGCCTCCCAGCGCAGCCACTCGGTGGTGCCGTTGGTCCTGACGAACGAGTCGTCCTCGCGGAGCTCCGTGGCGCCCGCCAGGCACCGGCGGTGCACCTCCTTCCAACACTCGGGGATCTCCGGGAACACGTCGTAGTAACTGCGCCCGACCAGATCTTGATCGCCCAGCTTGTAATCGGTCAGCCAGCGGGGGCTGTAGATGAGGTAGCGCATGTCGCGGTCGAACATCGCGACCGCCGCCGGGACGTGCCGCACGAAGTGCCGCACCTGCTCCTCGCTCTGCCTGACCATCTGCTCGGCGCGCTTGCGGTCGGTGATGTCGTGGCCGACGGCCTGGAACTCGATGATGCGGCCCTGGTCGTCGAAGAACCCGCGGTCGGTCCACTCCATCCAGCGCGGCTCGCCCCCCGGCCCAGCCACCTCGTACTCGAAGGACGCCACCGGGTGCTGGGGCGTGAGGGTGGCCAGGAACCCCTCGGTCCTGATGCGATAGTCCGGCCGCGCGAAGTCCCAGCATTTCCGACCGAGCAGCTCGACGGCCGAGCGCTGGAGATAGCGGCAGTGCGCGGCGTTGACGAACGTGTAGGTGCCGTCGGCCAAAAATCGACAGATGAGGTCGGCCTGATCCTCGACCACCGACCGGTACTGCTCCTCGCTGCGGCGCAGGCGGGCGGCCGCTCGCGCGTGCTCCCACACCAGCGCCGCCAGCAGCATCAGCGGGATGGAGATGAAGAGGAAGAACCCCTGCAGCGCGATGATGACCTGAGCGACCGAGCCGGTGGCGAAGGGCCCGCGGCCGGCTTTCGTGCAGAGCAGCGCCACCAGCACGACGCCCAGCAGGTGCATGCCGAGCGCGCCCGGACCGAAGCGGACCGCCGACCACAGCAGGAACGGCAACGGCACGATCACCAGCCACTGATGCGGCGGATGACCCGGCCTCCAGGCGAAGAGCAGCACCATCGAGGCGCTCAGGCAGGCGGTCAGCGATACGAGCTCGATGATCCACCGGCGCCGGACGGCGGCCCACCCGTTGACCGTGAAGTGAAGGATGGGCGCCGCGATGATGACCGCGCCGGAGACCCGCGCCAGCACGCGCTGCTGCCAGGGCGCCCAGAAGTCGTGGACGTAGCCGTCCAGCAGGTATCCAGCCACCACCATCACCTGGACGACACACGGCACCAGGAAGGTCCCGACCAGGATGAACGTTCCCATGCGGCGCAGGGTGTCGAGCCGCGGCGGGGTGCCCAGGCTGGGGCGCAGCAGCGCGGCGGCCACCACGGTCTGGACCATCTGGCCGGCGAACTGGGAGAACATCATCGAGATCGGCAGCTGCGGGTTGAAGACGGCCGTCAGCTGCATGTGGGTCAGGAGCAGCGCCAGCGAGTAGAGCCACCACCGCCGCAGCGGGGCCGCCAGCAGCGCGGCCAGCACGATCCCCTGGGGCAGCCAGATCTCCGAAGGGCCGCCCGGCACCAGACGCAGCCCCATCCCGATGACGCCCCCGGCGTAGTACCCGCCGCACACCAGCGCGGTCGCGATCAGCGCGCGAAGCGCAGGACCGCCTCGCGCCGGCGCCACCGCATCGTCCGCCGGTGAATCCACAGCTCGAAGAGAGAGGAATCCACGCATCCCAAACACGCCCTGGCCCCGAGGGCCTGACGCTACGGGGCGCAGACTACATGGAGGGCGAAACCGATCAACTCTACGAATCGCGTATCGAATCTATCGAAGCCCGCGCGCCCGACGCCGTGCGACGAGCGCCGGGAGCGCGCGGTGACGGCCGTCCGCCGCCTCTGAAGCGGCCGGCACGACGGCTGCACATTGGAGCGCCCCGTGGGCTCCACGACCAGCACCTGCGGAGAGGGGAACTTCCGGCCCACCGAGGCGTCTGAGATCGCGAGGGCGATGGCGCGACGGCTGGGCAAGCTCCTCGGGTCGGTATGGATGCTCGGGCTCGGGCTGGGGGCGGTCACCATCGGGTGGGCCAGCCGCGTCTACTTCGCCTCCGGCGAGCTGGCGCCCTTCGTGATCGAGAAGCTGCCGCTGCCGCACGAGGCGGTGTGGCTGGCGGCGCTGAAGACCCACGTGGTGGCCGCGTCCTGGGCGCTGCCGGCGTGCCTGCTGCTGTCGTGGCGGCGCGCGCTCCGCTATCCCCGGACACACCGCTGGCTGGGCCGAGTGACGGGTGTCATCATCCTGGCCGCCCTGGTGCCCTCGGGCCTCTACCTGTCGGCCTACGCCAAGGGCGGCGCCCCGGCGACGATCGGCTTCGCGCTCTCGGGGCTGATCGTGGCGCTGGCGACAGTGTGGGGCGTCCGGCGCGCGCGCGCGAGGGACCACCTCGGCCACCGACGCTGCATGCTCCACGTGCTGGCGCAGCTGAGCGTCGCGGTCACCTCGCGCACGCTCCTCCCCTTGCTCGACGGGGCCGGGATCGATCCCGACCCGGCCTACCTGTTCGCGCTCTGGGCGCCCGTTCTCGCGGGCGTCGGTTTCGTCGAAGTCTGGCTCGTGCGCCGCCCACACCGGAGGAACTCCCATGCAACGAAGACACCTGCTCGCGGTCATGTCGCTCTGCGCCCTCCTGTTGCCGACCGCCCGCCGGGCGTCGGCAACGCCGCCTGACAAGCAAAACGCCCCTCCGCCCTCGACGACGGAGGCGCAAGCCGCCACCGTGGTCGAAAAGCAGCTGGTCAAGCCGCTGGCCGAGAAGGAGGCGCGGCGGAATCGCTTCTCGCGCGCCTACATCCCGCCGCAGGCGCGCCGGGTGCGGCTGCCGGACGGGCAGCGGTCGACCGACGGTCGGGGCGCCGAGTTCCTGGCCTTCGCCGTCGACGAGCGCTCGGGCAAGTTCGTGCCCCGCGCGGGCGACGACTCCGCTCACTGGCGGCAAGACGCGATCGTTGGCTGCGTCTACCCGGCGCGCGAGGAGGTCTTCATCAAGCGCGGCGACAAGTTCTTCGGGGCGGGCCTGCTGCTGGGCCAGAAGACGGCCGCGGCCGACGACGTGGTCTGCCGCCCGGCGCCGGCGCGAGCCTCGGCGAGCGCGCCCACGCTGGCGAGCGCGCCACGGCGCTAGACGGAACGAGCCCGGGCCGACGTCAGGCCGGCGGCTCGACGAGGCGGCCCGCGCGGACGGTCACGATGAACGTCACCGGGCCGTCGTTCACCAGCTCGACGGCCATGTCCGCGGCGAAGCGGCCCGTCTCCACGGGCAGGCCGGCGGCGCGCAGTCCCTCCGCGACGCGCAGGTAGAGCGCTTCGGCGCGGGCAGGCGCCTCGGCCGGCTCGAAGCTGGGGCGGTTTCCCTTGGCCAGCGTCGCGCAGAGCGTGAACTGACTCACCACCAGGCAGGCGCCCCCCGCGTCGGCGGCGGTCACGTCCATCGGCGTGCGCCCGGGGAAGATCCGCAGCGCCGCGATCTTGCGCGCGGTGACGTCCGCGTCGGCCTCGCCGTCGCCCTTCTCGACGCCGACCAGCAACGCCAGGCCGCGGCCGATCTTGCCGACCACCTCGTCGCCGACGCGCACCTCGGCGCGCGTCACGCGCTGAACGACCGTCTTCATCGGTCGCCAGACCTTACACGGTTTCGACTTTCGGGCGGCGTCGTCTAAGTTACCCGCGGCCGCACCATGATCTCCACCACCGACCTGGCCAAGGAGTACGGCGCCCGCGTCCTGTTCGCGGACGTCTCGCTGCAGCTGAACGCGGGCTCGCGTTATGGCCTGGTGGGGGCGAACGGCTCCGGCAAGACGACCTTGCTGAGGATCCTGGCCGGCGACGAGGAGGCCTCCGCGGGGACGGTGACCATCGCCAAGCGCGCGCGGGTCGGGGTGCTGCGGCAGGATCGGTTCCTCGACGACGCGGCGATCATCCTGGATCTCGCGATGCGCGGCGACGACGTCGTCTGGAGCGCGCTTGAGGAGCAGCGACGACTGACGTCCGCCGCCGGCGACGTCGACGCCGGGCGGCTGGCGGATCTCGAGGACACCATCGCGGCGCACGACGGGTACACGCTGGAGGCCCGCGCCAGCGAGGTGCTCGAGGGGCTGGGGATCCCGACGCGGGTCCACCGCTCGCCGCTGTCGACGCTGTCGGGCGGATTCAAGCTGCGGGTACTGCTGGCGCAGGTTCTTGTCGGAGGCGTCGACGTGCTGTTGCTCGACGAGCCGACCAACCATCTCGACATCCTCACCATCCGCTGGCTGGAGAAGTTTCTGGCGGGGTACGCGGGCTGCGCCCTGATCATCTCCCACGACCAGCGCTTCCTGGACAACGTCACCAGCCACACGCTGGACGTCGACTACGGGACGATCACCCTCTACACCGGTCCCTACTCGCAGGCCGTGGTCGAGAAGCAGGCGGCGCGGGAGCGGGCCGAGACCTCGGTCGCGCGCGCCGAGGAGGAGATCGCCCGCAAGCGCGCCTGGGTCGAGCGCTTCGGGGCCAAGAACACCAAGGCCACGCAGGCGCAGAGCCGGCTCAAGCAGATCGAGAAGATCGAGGTCGCCGAGCTGGCGGAGAGCTCGCGCCGCACGCCGCTCTTCAAGGTCGTCCCCGAGCGCCCCAGCGGGCGCGAGGTGCTGGAGCTGACCGACATCGGCAAGTCGTACGGCGACAAGCGCGTGCTGACCGACCTGTCGCTGCTCGTGCGGCGCGGCGAGCGCGTGGCGGTCATCGGACCCAACGGTCTGGGGAAGTCGACGCTGCTGCGGATCATCGTCGAGCGCCTGGAGGCGGACACCGGCAGCGTGAAGTGGGGCCACGAGGTGCGCGTCGGCTACTTCCCGCAGGATCACCGGGAGGTCCTCGACGATCCGGAGACCACCCCGCTGGCCGCGCTGGAGGCGCTCTGCCCGGGCGAGAGCCCGACCTTCGTGCGCGCGCAGCTCGGGCGCGTGCTCTTCTCCGGCCCGGACGTCGGCAAGCGGATCGCGCTGTTGTCGGGCGGCGAGGCGGCGCGGCTGATCTTCGCGCTGCTCGCCGTGGAGAAGCCCAACGTCCTGGTGCTCGACGAGCCGACCAACCACCTCGATCTGGAGGCGATCCACGCGCTCGTCGACGCGCTGAGGACCTATACCGGGACGGTGGTGTTCGTCTCCCACGACCGCTGGTTCGTGAGCGCGCTGGCCACCCGGGTGGTGGAGATTACGCCCCAGGGTCCGCGCGATTTCCCCGGGACCTACGCCGAATATCTGGCCAAGCTGGGGGACGACCACCTGGACAGCGACGCGGTCGCGCTGCGCGCCCGCGCCGACGCGAAGCGCGCCGAGCCGAAGGCCGACGCGGCGAGCGGGGAAGCCGCGCCCGGCGAGAGCTGGGCGGACCAGAAGAAGCGCCGCAACCGCGCCGCGCAGCTCCCCAAGCTGCGCGACAAGGTCCTGGCGGAGATCTCCGCCGCCGAGGCCCGAAAGGCGGAGATTCACGGCCTGTACGCCGACCCGGGCTTCTTCCAGCGCGCCGGCCGCGACGAGATCGACGCCCTGGTGCAGGAGCAAGAGGCGCTGGGGCCCAAGATCGACGCCCTGGTCGGCGAGTGGGAGGCGCTGGAACGCGAGATCGAGGAGGCCGAGAAGTAGCGGTGTTAGTCTCCCCGATCGCACACAAGGGTGGGGACCTCGATGTCACTTTCCGATCTCTCGTCTCTGGGAAGCTTCGTCAGCGGCGTTGCCGTTCTGATCTCGCTCATCTATCTGGCGCTTCAGGTCAGGCAGACCAAGCGCAACCAGCAGATCGCGATCAGGCACAGCCGCGCCACGCGCGTCGTCGAGCTGCACCTGGCGCTGGCGGAGACCGCCGCGGCGGACGCCTGGCTCCATGGATCGGGGAGCCCCGGTGAGATCACGCAGACCGAGGTGGGCCAGTTCATCAACCTGTGCCGCGCGCTCTTCTTCCACTTCGAAGACTCGTTCTATCAACGTGAGGAAGGCCTGCTGAACGACGCCGCCTTCGAGACGGTCGTGGCCGGCGTCCGCCTCTCGGCGCGAAGCCCCGGCTGGCGCGCCGCCTGGAAGCTCGCGCGGCCCAACTTCGACGGAAGGTTCCTGGACTTCATGGACGGCGTGGTCGCCGGGGCGGCCACCCTGCCCCCGGTCGACCTGTCGCTGGAGGCGTGGAGGGCCGCCTTCGCGTCCGAAGCGTCGCGGACCTCGTAGCCGCGCGACCGTCGCGGACCTACGGGCAGGTCGCGCGCGCGTTGTTCTGGGTGATCTGGACGGAGGTGGCGCCGGTCCGCGTCGCCAGCGCGCGGGCCTGGCAGCCCGGGAGCTGCGGGTTCGAGCTGATCTGCAGGTAGCTCACCTGCTGGAGCGCCGCCAGCGACTCGAGGCCGGCGAGCTTCTGATTGAGCTGGATGTCGAGGTTCACGGCCATGGTCAGGCTCTCGAGCCCCTGCAGCGAGGTGAGCGCGTCGTCGGAGGCGATCTCGAGGCTGGCGAGCGTCGTCACGCCCGCGAGGGCGGCCAGATCCGTGAGCCTGGCGTTGCCCTCCACCACGACCGTCTGGAGCGCGGACCCCTGAAGCGAGAGCGTCGACGTGCTCGTGAGCAGCGGGTTGTCGTTGAGCTCGAACGTGCCGGGGCTGTCGAACGTGATGGTCCCCAGGCCGTCCAGGTTGGTGGCGTTCGTGCCGGAGATGTTCAGCGTGGCCACCTCGCCGAGGCTGCGCAGCCCGGCGAGCGTCCCGAAGGGCCCGTCGACCCCTACCGACACCGCCTTCACCAGGCCGCGCAGCCCCTCGAGAGAGGTCAGCGAGCCGTTGCCCGAGATCTCCACCGTCTCGGCCGTCGTCACACCGGCCAGCGGCTCGAGCGAGGTCAGCGACGGGTTGTTGGCGATCGTCAGGTCGCGGACGGCCGTCAGCGTGAGCCCCGCGATGTCGCCCAGCGCCGCGTCGTTGGAGATGTCGACGTCGGCGAGCACGGTCGCGCCGCCGAGGCCGCGGAGCGTGGTGAGCGCGGGGTTGCTCTCGATGTCCAGGCTGTAGACGCTGGTGACCCCGCCGATGCCCGCGACGCTGGCCAGCACCGGATTGTTGGTGATGGTGACCGACACGTCGACGGTCGTGAGCGCCGACAGGCCGTCCAGGCTGGTCAGGCTGGGGTTGTAGGAGACGGTGGTGTAGCCCAGGTGGCCGAGGTTGCCCAGGCCGGCCAGGCTGGTCAGCAGCGCGTCGCCGGTGATGATGAGATCGCCGATGGTCGTGATGTTCGACAGGCCCGCCAGGCTCGTGAGCGCGCCGTCCCCGCTGATCGAGAGATCGCTCGGCACCGAGGTCAGCCCTTCGAGCCCGGTCAGGGCGGTCAGCGACGGGTTGTTCGTGACGAAGACGGAGCCCCCCACCGCGCTCAGGCTGTCGAGGCCGGTGAGGTCGACCAGGTGATCGACGTTGTCGATCTCCAGATAGCCGTCGATCGACTCCAGCCGCGCGAGCCCGCCCAGCGACACGAGCTGCTGGGCCTGCGAGATCACCACCCTGCCGGTGACCCGCCGCAGGCAGCCGAGACGATCGAGCTCGACGACGTGCTCGGAGACGGACAGGTCGCCGTCGAGCTCCGAGATGAGAGGCAGCGCGTCCACGGTCGGCTGGCCCAGCAGTGACAGCGATCCTGCGTAGGGCTGCGCGGTCGCGCAGTCGGCGTCCGTGGGGACGCCGCCCGCGCCCCCGAAGGCGCCTTGGCCGCCGACGCCGCCCGCGCCCCCGAAGGCGCCTTGGCCGCCGACGCCGCCCGCGCCGCCCTGACCGCCGGTCCCCGGCGAAGCCGCGCCCCCGGCGCCGCCCGTGGTCCAGCCGCCCACGCCGGAGGCGCCAGAAGCGCCGCCGCCTGCCTGGCTCCCGCCGGCCGTGCCCCCGGCGCCGGTGTTCCCGGCCGCGCCAGCCGCACCGCCGCTTCCCCCGGCGCCCGTCGCGACGACGCTTCCGGCGGACCCGCCGCCGTTGGCGCCCCCGGCTCCGGTGGGCACGCCGCCGCCACCTCCGTGGCCGCCCGCCACTGGCCCGCCGCCGGTCCCGCTCCCCGCGGTCCCGCCGGTACCCGACAACGACTCCGAGCCTCCGCACCCCACCACGGCGGCAAGGTAAAGCACCCAGGCCCGATGCCGAACCCGGTGACCAAGTCCGCGCGCCGCCAGAGCCACCAAACTGCAATGGGCACGCACCGGCGATTCCTTCACAGCGTGCCCGGCTGGACGAACGGCCGGGCGGGCGATCAGCGCCAGCGCCCGAGCACCAGGGCGACGCCGCCCAGCACGGCCAACGCCGAGGTGACCAGGCGGCCGCTCGGGTGCTCGCCGAGCAGCGCGACCGCGCCCAGCCCGGCGATGACCGGGACGCTGAGCTGGACGATCGCGGCCTGGGTCGCGGTCAGCCCACGCAGCGCGCGGTACCAGATCGCGTAGCCGAGGGCCGAGGTGACCGCGCCCGAGCCGACCGCCAGCGCCGCGCCCGGCGCGCTGACCGTGGCCCGCCCGCCGGCCACCAGGCCGAGCGCGAGCGCCAGCGGCGTCGCCCAGAGGAAGTTGCGGGCGTTCGCCGCCAGCGGATCGGGCGCGCGCTTGCCCGCCAGCGAGTAGACGCCCCACGCGACGCCGGCGGTGATCATCAACAGCGTCCCCAGCGGGTCGGGGCGCGTGGCCGCCGGGACCACCAGCCATCCCAGGCCGCCCCCCGCCAGGACCAGGCCGGCCCAGACGCGGGCGGTGGGACGCTCGCCACGCGCCAGCGCCCAGCCGATCATGGTCAGCTGAACGGCGCCGAACGCCAGCAGCGCGCCGACCGACGCCCCGATGCGCAGGTAGGCGAACGAGAACGGCGCGGCGTAGGCGAACAGCGCCAGCGGGCCGACCACGCCGCGCCCGCGCGCCGCCCCCCATCCGCCCGCCCGCAGCCGCATCAGCGCGGCGAGCACGATCGCGCCGCTGGCGAGGCGGATCGACGTGAAGCTGGCGGCGTCGATCAGGTGCCCGGCCAGCGCCTTGCGATTCAGGATCGAGTTGGCCGCGAACGAGACCAGCGCCAGCGAGGTGAGCGCAGTCGTCTCGGCGGTCCGTCGCACGCCGCGAGTTTAGCCCGGTCGCGTCGAATCGCGTGATCGACGTCATCCCGCCCGACGGAAGAAGCGGAAGAATGTTGCGCGCGGCCGCCTGGTTCGAGCATCGTCGCGGAACCTAGCGGGACCCGAGAAGCAACCTCCGACGAAGGAGACAGTCCGTTTTGTTTCAAAACTTGGGCGGCCGGCACGCGTGGATCGCGGCGGCTGCGCTGTTCGTGGTCCTGGGCGCCGCCCGCCGCGCCGAGGCTTACACCTGGATGATCCGGTACGGGCATGGCAGCTGCGTCTCCTGTCACCTCGACCCCTCGGGGGGAGGATTGCTGACGGCGTACGGCCGCGAGGAGGGGGCCGACATCCTGCGCACCCCCTGGCCGTCCAGCGGCGACGAGGAGACGAACGCCCGGCGCGGGAAGTTCCTGTACGGCACCGTGAACCCGCCCGACTGGCTGTTGCTGGGCGCGGCGTTCCGTCCGGCGGTGCTGGTCACGAACGCCTCCGCCGACGGGATGTCGAACACCACGGCCACCGGCATCCTGATGCAGGCCGACCTGCGCGCCGGGATCCGCGCCGGCGGGTGGCGCGCCTCGGCGTCCATCGGCGTGATCTCGAACAGCTCGTACGCCTCGATCGTCGGCAACCTGATCTCGCGCGAGCACTGGGTCGGGTACGCGTTCGACGGCGACACGTACACCATCCGCGCCGGACGGATCAACCTGCCCTTCGGGCTCCGCATCATCGAGCACAACTTCTACGTCCGGGCCTACACCCGGACGGACATCAACGACGAGCAGCAGCACGGGGTGGCGTTCGCGTTCGACAACCGCCGCGTCCGCGCCGAGGTCATGGGCATCCTGGGGAACTACCAGATCAGCCCCGACGCCTTTCGCGAGCGCGGCTACAGCGGCTACGCCGAGCTGATGATCGCGCCGGACTACGCCGTCGGCGTCAGCAGCCTCGTCACGCACGCAGAGCGAGACATCGTGCTCGGCGTGCCGAACACCCGCCAGGCGCACGGACTGTTCGTGCGCCTCTCGCCCTGGACACCGCTGGTCGTGCTGGGCGAGGCCGACGTGACGGTCAACGACCCGACCGGCGGGCCGCTGGCGGTCGGCCTCGCCACCCTGCTCCA
>Ga0070734_10000219_pt1 | contig 153133 bp, 144 predicted proteins | sample Coa_R1_8_FD_66444 | JGI IMG/M metagenome (GOLD analysis project Ga0070734, IMG submission 66444) | Surface soil microbial communities from Centralia Pennsylvania, which are recovering from an underground coalmine fire - Coalmine... | ecosystem: Environmental > Terrestrial > Soil >... | reverse complement strand
CACCGTAGGGGAACACGTCACTGGATCACCTCCTTTCCTGCGGCGAGAAGACCGGGCGAGCCCAAGCCTCGCCGCCGGGCGACGACCGCCGGTTGCCGCCGCCCGGCCCCGACCACCGGCCGCGCCGGCCCGGGGCCTGTGATCCGCCCCCGGTCGAGATGCCATGCAAACAGCCTAGACTTCCGCGGCGAGGGTGTCCAGCGCCGCGACCCCTACCCGAGCTGCGCCAGCAGGTGGCGGCGCACCTTGCCGGTCTCGGTGCGCGGCAGCGACGCGACGAACACGAAGCTGCGGGGGACCTCGTACCCCGCCAGGCGCTCGCGCCCGAAGCGGATGAGCTCCGCCGCGTCGGCGTGCATCCCCGGGCGCAGCACGACGTAGGCGCGACCGACCTCCCCCCAGTCGGCGTCGGCGACGCCGGCGACGGCGACCTCGGCGATCGCAGGATGCTCGTGGTACGCCGCCTCCACCTGCGCCGGATAGACGTTCTCGCCGCCCGAGATGTACATGTCGCGCCGCCGGCTCACGAGGGTGAGGAACCCCTCCGCGTCCCGGGTGGCGAGGTCGCCGGTGTGGAGCCAGCCGCCGCGGAAAACCTCGGCGGTCGCCTCCGGATCGCGCCAGTAGCCGAGCATCGTGATCGGCCCGCGGACCACGATCTCGCCGACCGTGCCGTCGGGGACGTCGGTCAGCGCCGCGTCCACCACGCGCACCTCGGCGTGGAACACGGGCCGCCCGACGCTGCCCGCCTTGCGGACCGCGTCGTCGGCGTCGAGGCAACACTGGATGGACGTCTCGGTCTGCCCGAAGCCCTGCTTCACGAGCACGCCGTGGGCGTGGTAGGCGTGGATCGTCTCCACCGGCATCGGCGCGCCGGCGGTGAACGCGAAGCGCAGCGCCTCGAGGCGCCGGCGGTCGAGCCCCTCCGCGAGCAGGCGGCGGAACATGGTGGGCACCGCGCCGAAGAAGGTCGCGCGCTCCCGCGCCGCGGTCTCGAGGAACGCCGACGGGTCGAAGGCGCGCGCGAGCACGACCGTGCCGCCGCGGTAGAGGACGGGCACGGCCAGGATGTTGAGCCCGAAGGAGTGAAAGAGCGGCAGGGCGATCAGCACGCGGTCGCGGGCGGAGAGATCGAAGAAGAGGTCGGCGTTGAGCGTGTTGAACAGGGTCTTGCGGTGGGGAAGGAGCGCGCCCTTGGGGCGGCCGGTGGTGCCCGAGGTGTAGAGGATCGTGTGCGCGGCCTCGCCGCCGGGCGCGGGCTCGACGGCGGCTGCGGCTCCACCGGCCACCGCGGCCTCGTAGTCGTCGAGCGCGGCCAAGGCGCCGGCGCGTCGCGTGGCCTCCAGGCGCGGCTGCAGCGCCGCGTCGGTCACCGTGAGCGCCGGGCCGGCGTCGCCGAGGATGTGCGCCAGCTCGGGCACCGCGAGACGGGTGTTGAGCGGCACGTCGATCGCGCCAAGGCGCGCGCAGGCGAAGTGCAGCTCGAGGTAGGGGGCGACGTTCGGAAGCGCGAGCGCGACCCGGTCGCCGCGGGCGACCCCGCGGCGGACGAGCCAGCCGGCCGCGCGAGCGACGCGGGCCTCGAGGTCGCGGTACGAGAAGCGCCGGCCGGACTCGACCTCGACGACCGCCTCGCGCTCGGGCGTGAGGAGCGCGCGGCGCGCCGTCCAGAGGCCGACGTTCCCGGACGCATCCATGAGCGGCGGGGCTTATACCATCCGCGGCCGGCGGCCGCGGGTCGGGCCGGCCGCGGCGTTGGGCCATGAACGGAGCGCGCCCGGCTACGGCTGGAGGTCGGCCCGGCGGTACATGGCGACGACCGCCGCGCCGCCGAGGCCGAGGTTGTGCTGCAACGCGACCTTGGCGCCCGGGACCTGGCGCTTCTCGGCGAGGCCGCGGAGCTGCCAGGTGAGCTCGGCGCACTGGGCGAGGCCGGTGGCACCGAGGGGATGGCCCTTCGAGATGAGGCCGCCCGAGGGGTTCACGACCCACTTTCCGCCGTAGGTGACGGCGCCCGAGTCGATCAGCTCGCCGCCCTTGCCCGGCGGGCAGAGGCCGAGCCCCTCGTAGGTGATGAGCTCGTTGGTCGAGAAGCAGTCGTGCAGCTCGATCACGTCGACGTCCTCGGGACCGAGCCCCGCCTGCTCGTAGACCCGCTCGGCCGCCCGGCGCGTCATGTCGGCGCCGACGAGCGTGATGCAGCTCCGGTCGGCGAAGGTGCTCTCGAAGTCGGTGGTCATGGCCATGCCGAGGATCTCCACCGCCTGCGCGCCGAGCGCATGCCGGTGTACGAAGTCGGCGCTGCACACGACCGCCGCGGCGGCGCCGTCGGAGGTCGGGCAGCACTGGAGCTTGGTGAGCGGGGCGAAGACCGTCGGCGCGGCGAGAATGTCCTCGAGCGCGTACTCGTCCTGGAACTGCGAGTAGGGGTTGTTCACGGAGTGCCGGTGGTTCTTGAGCGCGATGCGCGCGAACTGCTCGGGCCTGGTGCCGTAGCGCTCCATGTGCTCGCGGCCGGCGTTGCCGAACATCTGCGGCGCGGGCGGCGCCTCGGCCTTGCCGCGGAGCTGGAACATCGCCTTCATGTGCCGGTACATCGGCGGCGTGCGGTCGGTGTACTTGATGCCGAGCGAGCCCTTCTCCATCTTCTCGAAGCCGAGCGCGAGCACGCACTCGGCCTGCCCACCCTCGACGAGCTGCTTCGCCAGGAAGAGCGCCGTCGAGCCCGTCGAGCAGTTGTTGTTCACGTTGTAGACGGGAATGCCGGTGAGCCCGAGCTCGTAGACCGCCCGCTGCCCGGCGGTCGATTCGCCGTAGCAGTAGCCGACGCATGCCTGCTCGACGGCGGCGTAGGGGATGCGGGCGTCGGCCAGCGCCTTCGTGCCCGCTTCGCGCGCCATGTCCGGATAGTCCCACTCGCGCGAGAAGGGCTTCTCGAACTTGGTCATGCCGACGCCGACGACGTACGCCTTCTTGCCCATGGTCGCTCCCTCCGACGGGGCGCCAGCGTGACCGAAGCCGGGCGGCGATGCAACGGCCGGCTACCCGTCGCCGAGCGCGCGCTCGAGGGGCACCTCGCGCAGGGTGGTGAGCGCGAAGGCGAGGAGGGCGCCGCCGGGGTCGAGGAACCGCGTCTCGACGAACCTGAGGCGGCCGCGCTCGGTGACGAGCGTGCTCTCGATCACGAAGCGCGGCCCCACGACCGGGGCGAAGTAGTCGACCCGCATGTTGGTCGTGGCGAGCCAGCCGCCCGCCCACGCGTCCGGACCGCGGCCGGCGCGCACGGTGAACAGCGCGACGAGGTCGACGTAGGTGGGCGTGAAGCCCCCGAAGAGCTGGCCGCGCGGGTTCTTCACGTGGGCGGGGAGGTGGGCGTCGAGGCGGAGAAAGCCGTCGCGCTCCTCGAGCACCGTCCACGCGTAGGCTTCGAGGAAGTCGCCGGCCGGATGCCCCCGTCCGATCAGCCGGCTCGGGTCCGGCCGCCGCCAGGGCCGCAGCCGCAGCAGCTCGTCGGGCGCCGCCATGGTCAGCCGCCGAGCGCCTGGCCGAGGCGCAGCCGCGGGACGTAGCGCCAGAGGTCGCCCTTGAGCCCGCGCCCGCGCAGGTGCGCGAACAGCGCCTCCTCGTCGTTCACCCGCCGCCCGGGCAGCAGCCAGTTGCCGCGCGCGCGCGCGGCGGCGGCGACCGCGTCGGCGAGCCCGTCGCGCACCGCCGGCGCGACGTAGAAGTACGGGGTGTAGAGGGCTTCGACCGAGGGCACCTCGCCACGCGCGAGGAGGTGCTGCGCGAGCGGCGTCTCGGGGTAGACCCGCACGCCGCACATCGCCATCACCGCGGTCGGCCGGCAGGCGTCCATGACCGCAATCGTCTCGGCGACGGTCTCCCACGTCTCGCCCTCGCCGCCGAAGACCAGGCTGTGGCAGAAGGAGAGGCCGCGGCGGCGGCAGAGCGCCGAGGCGGCGAGCACGTCGTCGACGTTGAAGCTCTTGCGAAACGCGCGCAGCGTCGCCCCGGCGGCCGCGTCGGTGCCGAAGTCGACCGACTGGCAACCGGCCGCCAGCATCAGGTCGCACAGCTCGGGCGTGAAGTTGCCGGGCGCGACGAAGCACGACCAGCGGATGCGCCGGCCGAGCGGGACGAGGGCGGCGCACACCCGCTCGGCGTGGCCGCGGGGGGCGTTGAACACGCTGTCGACGACGAAGAACTGGTCGATTCCGTGCTCGTCGAGCAGCGTTCGCACCTCGGCGGCGATCGAGAGCGGGTCGCGCGTGCGCATGCCGCGGCCCTCGACCACCGGGTAGGCGCAGTAGGTGCACTTGTAGTGGCAGCCCCGCTTGGTCTGGAGGTTCGCCATGCCGCCGCGCTCGAAGTAGAGGCGGTTGTCGATCCAGCGCCGGTCGGCGCGTACGGCGTCGAGGTCGGGGAGCCAGGCGGGCGGGTTGACGCGCACCGCCCCGGAGCCCGGATCGAGCACGGCGACGCCGCGGAGATCGTCGGCCGCCGCGCCGGCCGCGAAACGCTCGAGCAGCGCAGGGAAGGCGACCTCGCCCTCGCCGACCACGCCGCAGCGGACGCCGAGCGCGCGCAGGTAGTGCGCGGGCATGGTCGTGAAGGCCGAGCCCCCGAGCACGATCGGCGCCGCGCTCGCCGCGCGGCACGCCGCGACGACCCGCCGGTAGTGCGGCAGGTAGTCGACGGTGTCGGGATAGGCGCAGTTGTCGACGTTGCGCAGCGAGAGGCCGATCGCGTCCGGCCGGAGCGCCGCAATCGCGGCACCGACCGCCGCATCGACGTCGCCGGCGAAGCAGAGGTCCACGACCCGCACCTCGTGCCCGGCGGCGGCCGTCGCGGTGGCGACGTAGGCCATGCCGAGCGGCGCCACGGGATCGGGGCTGCGCTCCTGGTTGGCCGAGACGAGGAGCACGCGCACCGGGGTCACCCGTCGTCGAGCAGCCGCTGGGTGCCGCGCACGCGCAGCAAGTCGGCGCCGGGCAGCGCCGCCGCGCGGCCCGCACGCGTCGCCTCGGCCCAGCGGTCCTGCTCCCGCTCGACCAGCGCGGGGATGGCCTCGCGGTCGCCGCCGCCGGAGACGAGGCGGACGAAGGCCGTACGCGCGTCGAGGTCGGGGGGGACGTGGGTGAGGATCCGGCGCGCGGTCCAGAAATAGGAGTCCGGGTCGGCGTTGTGGTCGTAGAAGAAGTAGAGGAAGCGGAGATAGCGCTCGAACGCGCCGCGGTAGCTCCGGTCGTACTCGGCCAGCGCCTCCTCCTCCCGACCGCCGGCGAGGACCGCGCGCACGGCCCGTGCGGCGAGGAAGCCGGCGAGGCAGGCGAGGTGCACGCCCGTGGAAAAAACCGGGTCGATGAAGCACGCGGCGTCGCCGGCCACGAGCCAGCCCGGGCCCCAGAAGCAGGCGCTGTCGTACGAGTAGTCGCGCACGATGCGTACCGGCGAGACCAGCGTCGCGGCCCGCAGCCGGTCGGCGATCGCCGGGCAGCGCGCGATCAGCTTACGGTACGTTCCCTCGGCGTCGGCGGCCGCCGCGCCCTCCCAGCGCCGCACGTCGACGACGGCGCCGACGCTCATCGTGCCGTCGTGCAGCGGGATGTACCAGAACCAGCCGTCGGCGAACGCCGCGGAGAGGATGTGGTTGCCGAGCTCGCCGGGCAGGCGCTCGGCGTCGCGGAAGTAGCCGAAGATCGCCAGGTTCTTGAAAAAGTCGTTGAAGCGCCGCAGCCCCTTCGCGCGGCCGATGAGCGCGCGCTGGCCGCTCGCGTCGACGAGAAAGCGCGGCGCGAAGCGGAACGGCCGCCCGTCGGCGCGCGTCCCTTCGACCAGCGGCGTCGGGCCGCTCGTGTCGACCGTGGTCACGGCGTGCTCCTCGCGGACGTCGGCGCCGTGGGCGCGGGCGTTGTCGAGCAGGAGCTGGTCGAACTCGGCGCGGACGACCTGGAAGGCGTAGGGCCGCCCGCCCGGGTCCTCCCGGAACCAGAAGCTCCACGGCTCGGCCTGCCGGCCCCAGACGAACGTGCCGCCGGGCTTGCGGAGGAAGCCGTGCCGCTCGAGCAGCGGCGTCACGCCGATGCGGTCGAGGATGGGCAGGGTCGCCGAGAGGAGCGACTCGCCGATGTGGTAGCGGGGAAAGCGCTCGCGCTCGAGCACGACGACGCGGCAGCCCGCCTGCGCGAGGCGCGTGGCCGCGACCGAGCCGGCGGGACCGCCGCCCACCACCACCACCTCGGGGCTCTCCGTCCGGCCGTCCATGGCGTGCCCGATTTAGTGAGCGGGTGCGGCGGCTGTCAAATCCGGCCCGGGGTCGAGGCCGAGCACCTGCGCGAGCGGCGCGGGGTGCAGACCACGCGCGGCGAGCGCAGGCACGAGCTGCCGCACGACGTCGGCGACGATCGGCCGGTCGACGCAGCGGCGCGCCGAGCGCTGGTAGGTGCGATCGCCGTCATGGAGCACGATCACGTCGCCGGCGCGGGCCTCGGCGAGGATCGCGGCGACCACGTCCTCCGCCGTGCGGTGCGGCCGCCAGTCCCCGACCGACACGGTCCACTCGACGACCAGCAGGCCGACGTCGTCCGCCGCCCGCGCCGACGGCTCGAGCAGGAAGCCGAACGGGGGGCGGAAGAAGCGCACCGGCACGGGTGGAAGACCGACGCGCGCCAGCGCGGCCGTGATCGCGTCGACGCTGTGGGCGAGGTCGGCGCCGGTGAGGTCGCGGAAGAAGAGGCGGCGCACGCCGTGCCAGTAGCCGTGCACGCCGAGTGCGTGCCCCTCGCGCACGATGCGCGCGAGCACGCGGTCGTTGCCGCCGGCATCGACGTTCGCACCCAGCACGAAGAACGTCGCCCGCGCGTGGGTGGCCGCGAGCGCGTCGAGCACCGCGGCGGTGCAGGCGCCGTTCGGCCCATCGTCGAAGGTGAGGGCGACGACCGGAACCGCCGGCGCGCCGCCGAAGCGCACGTCGCGTCCCACGTCCCGCTCGGGCACCAGCACCCCCGGCACCGCGCACCCCATCAGGCAGAGGGCGAGCGCGGCCGCCGCGCAGACGAGGGCGGTTCCCCCCCGTGCACCGGCCAGCGGCCCCCCTACTGCTGCACGCGGCTGACGCGATCGCCGTCGAAGTACACCACGAACTGGTGCCAGCGATTCTGCCAGTAGTGCCAATCCGAAGCGTCGAGCGACGGCGTGCGATGCGCCGGCGGGTAGCCGAGGGAGGTGAGCACCTCCTCCTTCGTCATTCCGGGCTCGACGCCCCCGGCCTCGATGAGCTTGAGACGGCTCGCCGGCGTCGCGGGCGCAGCGCTCGCGTGCGCCTTGCCCTTGCCCTTGCGCGCGGGCGCCGGGGTTGGACGCGCGGCGAAGCGCAGGCGCGGGTCGTCGGTGACGAACAGGCGGTCGAGGTAGGTCTCGAACGGGAGCCCGCCCTCGGCGTTGTACTCGTACTTGAGCGTGAGCGCCGGGTAGCCGGCGGGCTGGAACTTGACGCTGCGCTTGCGCACCTCGAGGATCTGCACGCGCGTGCCGAAGGGGATGAGCGTGCCGACCTGATAGCCCGCGTCGCTGATCTCGTCCTTCTCGAAGTGCAAATTGCAGCAGAGGTAACGGGACTGTCCGGTGAGCGGGCTCGGCAGGGCCGGACCCTTGCAGGCCGCGGCCAGCCCGAGCCCGAGCACGAGCGTGGCCATCCCGAGCGTCTGTCGTCGCATGCGCGTCCTCCTCCTCCCGTCGTCCAGGGACCGGCGGCACGCCTAGCAAGTTGCCGCCCGGGGATCAACGCCGCGGGGCCTTCGGCCGGCGCGCGCCATCGGGTATACGTGGGCGCGCGATGCCGTCCGACACCCCCGTCGTCCTCGCCCCGCCGGCGCCGCTCGCCCTCGAGGACCTGGGGCGCATCGCCGCCGGGGCGCCGGCGGCGCTCGGACCCGAGGTCGCGGCGCGCTGCGCGGCGAGCCAGCGGCAGGTCGAGACGCTGCTGCGCTCGGGCCGGGTCGTCTACGGCCTCAACACGGGCTGCGGCCCGCTCTGCGAGCGCGTCGTGCCGGCCGCCGACAACGCGGCGTTCCAGCAAAATCTCGTGCGCAGCCACGCGAGCGGCCTCGGTCCCGCGCACCCGCGCGCCGTGGTGCGCGCGACGATGGCGGCGCGCGCCTTCTCGCTCGCCCAGGGACGCTCGGGGGTGCGGCCGGCCGTGGTCGAGACGCTCGTCGCGGCCCTCAACGCGGGCGTGCACCCGGTGATCCCCGAGGTCGGCTCGGTCGGCGCCAGCGGCGACCTGGTCGAGCTGGCGCACCTGGCGTGCGCGCTCATGGGGGAGGGCGAGGTCGAGCACCGCGGCGTGCGGCGGCCGGCGCGCGAGGCGCTCGCGGCGGCCGGCCTCGCGCCGCTCGCCTACGCGGGGCGGGAGGCCCTCGCGCTCATGAACGGCACGGCGTGCGAGACCGCGCAGGCGGCGCTGCTGGTGCTGGGCGCCGAGACGCTCGTTGCCGCCGCGGAGGCGGCCGCGGCCCTCGGGGTCGAGGTCCTCGGCGGCAGCCCCGAGGCGTTCGACGCGCGCGTGCACGCCGTGCGGCCCCATCCGGGGCAGACGGCGTGCGCCGCGCGCCTGCGCGCGTTGCTCGCGGGCAGCCGCCGGCTGCGGCCCGACGTGCCGCCCGTCGCCGGCGAGCGCGTGCCGCCCGTGCAGGACGCCTACACGCTGCGCTGCGTGCCCCAGGTGCTGGGCGCGGTGCGCGCGACGGTCGCGCACGTCCGCGGCGTGGTCGAGGCCGAGCTCGCGAGCGTCACGGACAACCCGACGTTCTTTCCCGAGGAGAACGCCGTCCTGCACGCGGGCAACTTTCATGGGCAGCCGGTCGCGCTCGCGGTCGATCATCTCAAGGTCGCGCTCGCCGAGGTGGCGCTCTTCTCCGAGCGGCGGCTGGCGCGGCTCCTCGACCCCGCGCAGAACGGGGGGCTGCCGCCGTTCCTCATCCGCGACCGACCGGGGGTGCGCAGCGGGCTCATGGGGCTCCAGTACTGCGCCAGCTCGACGGTCGCGGACGACGCGGTGCTCGCGCATCCGGCCACGCTCGGCTCGGTGCCGACCAACGCCAACAACCAGGACGTCGTCGGCATGGGATCCGTCGGCGTGCGCCAGGCTCGCCGACTGCTCGAGAACGCCCGCCGCGTGGTCGCGATCGAGCTGGTGGCGGCGGCCGAGGCGGCGGACCTGATCGGCCTCGGCGCCTTCGCCCCCGGTACGCGCGCCGTGCACGCGGCGGTGCGCGAGCGGGTCGCGCCGCTGGTCGAGGACCGGCCGCTGGGCGCCGACGTCGAGCGGCTGGCGGCGGCGCTCGAGGACGTGGCGGCGGCCGAGGGGTGAGCGGCTTCCGCCGGGCCGCCCGCTTGGGCTATAGGGCGCGGATGCGCACGCAGACGGTCGTGTTCGTCGAGCCGCCCTACGTCTGCTGGGACCGGCAGATGGACCGCGTGCGCGAGGGCGAGGAGGAGATGCCGGGCGTCGGTACGCTCGTGCTGGCCGCGGTCGTGCGCGCCGCGGGCCACCGCTGCCACGTGGTCGACGGCAAGCGCACAGGCACGTCCGTCGACGAGGTGGCCCGCCGGGTGGCGGCGCTGGACCCCGACCACGTGGGCATCTCCGCGACGACCATCTCGATCCACAACGCGGCCCGGGTCGCCGCGCGCGTGAAGGCGCTCGTACCGCGCGCCGTCGTGACGGTCGGCGGGCCGCACGTGAGCGCGCTGCCCGAGCGGACGCTCGCCGCGTTCCCGGGGTTCGACTACGGCGTCGTCGGCGAGGGGGAGCGGTCGTACCCCGCGCTGATCGAGCACTGCGCGGCGGGTAGTGATCCGCGCGCGGTGCTCGGGCTCGTCTACCGCGCGGACGGCGCCGTGCGGGTGAACCCGCGCGCGCCCTACCTCGACGGCACCGAGCTCGACCGGCTGCCCGAGCCGGCGTGGGACCTCGTGCCCGACTTTCCGCTGCGCTTCCAGCCGAACGTGTTCAACTACCGGGCCACGCCGGTGGCGAGCGTGGTGACCTCGCGCGGCTGCCCCTTCTCGTGCACGTTCTGCGACCGCTCGACCTCGGGGCGCCGCGGCCGCTTCCACGGCGTCGACTACGTGATCGCGCTCTGCCGGCGGCTCGATCGGCTCGGGGTGCGCCACGTGCTGTTCTACGACGATCTGTTCACGGTGAACCGGCCGCGGGTCGTCGAGCTGTGCGAGCGCTTCCTCGGCGAGGGCTTCCGCTTCACCTGGAGCTGCAACAGCCATCCGAACCTCCTCGACCCGCCGACGCTGCGGCTGATGCGCCGCGCCGGATGCTGGCAGATCGCCTACGGCATCGAGTCGGGCTCGCAGCGCATCCTCGACGTGGTCAAGCGCGAGGTACGCCTCCCGCGGCTCCTCGAGACGCTGCGCCAGACGCGCGCGGCGGGCATCCGCGCCAAGGGCCTGCTGATGATGGCGCATCCGACCGAGGGCGAGGACAGCCTCCAGGAGACCGTCGCGTTCCTGCGCAGGGCCCCGCTCGATCTCGTGCAGGTGACCAAGTTCACGCCGTATCCCGGGACGCCGTCGTACTCGACCATCCGCGAGCACGGGGCCTTCGAAGAGGACTGGGAGCGGATGAACGCGATGAACTGGGTGTTCGTGCCCCGCGGGCTCACCGCCGAGGTGCTCGAGCGCCACTTCCGGCAGGCGTACCGGACCTTCTACCTCCGTCCCGACGTGCTCTGGGGGCTCGCGCGCACCATCGCCGGCGAGCCGCGCTATCTCGGCCGGCTCGCCACCTACGTGCGCGTCGGGTTGCGGGGCTGGTTGCGCGCGGCGCCCGAGCCCGTGCTCGCCGCGTAGGAGCCCGTGGGCGCCACCGCCGCCCTCATCCCGGCCTACGACGCGGCGGCGAGCGTCGGGGACGTCGTCGCCGGCACGCGGGCCGTCCTCGCGCCGGTCGTGGTTGTCGACGACGGCTCGCGCGACGAGACCGCGGCCGTGGCCGCGCGGGCGGGCGCGGAGGTGATCCGACACGACGCGAACCGCGGCAAGGGGGCGGCGCTCCTCACCGGGCTGCAAGCGCTGGCGGCGCGCGGGGTGGAGCGCGTGGTGACCCTCGACGCCGACGGGCAGCACCTGCCGGCGGAGATCCCGCGGCTGCTCGCCGCCGCCGACGCGGCGCCGGGGGCGATCGTCGTCGGCGTGCGCCAGAAGGCGGGCTTCGCGATCCGGCGGGCGGCGCGCTTCGGGAACTGGATCGCCGACCGCCTCCTGCGGGCGATCGCCGGCCGGCCGCTGCCCGACACGCAGTCGGGATTCCGGGTCTACCCGGTGGCGGCGACGCTCGCGCTCGGAGCGCACGGCACGCGGTTCGACTTCGAGACCGAGGTCCTGCTGCGCGCCGGGCGCCGCGGCATGGCGGTCGTCGGCGTGCCGGTCCGGGTACACTACCCGCCGCCGGCGGAGCGCGTGAGCCATTACCGGCCGTGGGTGGACACGCTGCGGGTCGTCGCGACGGTGCTGCGCGTGCTCGCCGACCGCGCCTAGCGAGCGGCCCTTGTGCTTCCCGACGGGCTTCCGCTAAGACCCGCGCATGAAGGCCATTCTCGCGATCGTCGTCGCGGTGGTGCTCGCCATCGTGCTCTACCTGGGCTACGCCCGCTGGAAGATCGAGCAGGCGCTCAGCGGCCCGGCGAAGGAGATCGTGTCCGAGAGCATGACCAAGACGGGCGACACCTGGCACGTGAGCTTCGTGAGCAAGTTCGCCGCGCCCGTGGATCGCGTCTACGAGGCCTTCACGCACCCCGAGCGGGCGCACGAGCTGGCACCGGAGAGCTTCCTCAAGTCCGACCTCGTCAAGGCCGAGGACGAGACGAAGCTCCTCGATCTGATCGTACGGCTCGACATCCTGCCGCCGGGCTTCAAGGTGCAGACGCTGAAGCTCGACTACCACTTCTTCCCCGCCGAGCATCGGATCACGAGCCAGACGATCGGGTCGAAGCTCGCCGACATCGACGCGACCTACCAGCTCGAGCCGACCTCCGACGGCAGCGGCACCGTGCTGCGCTTCACCGAGACCAGCAAGGACAAGGGCGGCATCCCGATCGAGGACGTGCAGAAGGGCGCGCTGCGCGAGATCTACCTGACCCAGGTGCGCATCGTGAACAAGGGGCTCGGCCTCGCTCCGGAGGAGGCGCCGCAGCCAGCGGCGGACTGAGCGAGGGTCCGTCGCGCCGCCATGCGCGTCACCACCGCGCGCTTCGTCACCGCGGCGGCGGTGCCGGGCGGCGAGCCGCCTCCGGGACCCCCGGAGGTCGCGATCGCCGGACGGTCGAACGTCGGCAAGTCGGCGCTCATCAATGCGCTCACTGCGCGCCGCGGCCTAGCCCGCACGAGCGGGACGCCCGGTCGCACGCGCCAGCTCAACTTCTTCCTCGTCAACGAACGCCTCCGCCTGGTCGACCTGCCCGGCTACGGCTTCGCGGTCGGGTCCGAGGAGGAACGGCGGGCGTGGGCGCCGCTGGTGGAGACCTATCTGCGCGCGCGGCCGACGCTGCGCGGCGTGCTCCTCGTCGTCGACGCGCGCCGCGGGGTGGAGGCCGAGGAGGAGGAGCTGCTCGCGTTCCTGGCGGCGGTGGGGCGGCCGTCCGCCGTGGTCGCCACCAAGCTCGACAAGCTCGCCCGCGGCGCGGCGACGGCGGCGCTGCGCGGGCTGCGCGCGCGGCTCGCGCCGGGCGTGCCGCTGGTCGGCTTCTCCGCGCGCAGCGGCGAGGGGCGCGACGCGGTCTGGCGCGTCGTGCTCGGGTGGGCGACCGGCCCGTGACCGCCCGCCGCCGGCGGGGTACAAGGCCGGGAGATGCGTAATCCGGACGGCGCCATCGGGATCTTCGACTCCGGGGTCGGCGGCCTCACGGTCGTGCACGCGATCGTGCAAGCGCTGCCCGCCGAGGACGTGATCTACCTCGGGGACACGGGGCGCTATCCCTACGGCACCAAGTCCCCCGAGACGATCACGCGCTACGCGGTCGAGAACGCGGAGTTCCTGGTCGAGCGTGACGTGAAGATGCTGGTGGTGGCCTGCAACACGATGTCGGCGGTGGCGCTCGAGGCGCTGCGGGCGCGCTACGACCTGCCCATCGCGGGCGTCATCGACCCCGGCGCGCGGGCGGCCGTGGCCCGCTCGCGCAACGGGCGGGTGGGCGTGATCGCCACCGACGCGACGATCGCGTCGGGCGCCTACACGCGGGCGCTGCGCGCGCTCGTCCCCGACCTCGAGATCTACACGCGCGCCTGTCCGCTGTTCGTGCCGCTCGCCGAGGAGGGGTGGACGGAGGGGCCGGTGCCCCGGACCGTGGCCGAGACCTACCTCGCGAGCCTGCGGCACAGCGGGATCGATACGCTCATCCTCGGCTGCACGCACTACCCGCTGCTGCGGCCGGTCATCGGCGCGCTGATGGGCGAGGGGGTGGCCCTCGTCGACTCCGCGGAGGAGACCGCGCGCGAGGTGGCGGCGCTCCTCGCCGAGCACGGGGTCGCGCGCACCGGGGGCACCGGCGGCACGAGCTTCTTCGTCACCGATGCGACCGAGCGCTTCATCGGCGTCGGCCAGCGTTTCCTCGGGGCGCGCGTCAAGTCGGCGGTGCGCATCGAGCGCTGAGCGGCTGCCGCGGCTTGACGGGCCCGGATGCCGCGGCGACAATGGCCCGTTCCCCATGGCGAGCTTCCTCACGCGCCTGTTCGGCAGCGCCAACGAGCGCACGCTCAAGCGCATCTGGCCGGTGGTCGAGGAGATCGCCGCGCTCGAGCCCGAGTACCAGGCGATGGCCCCCGAGGCGTTCCCGGAGCGCACGGCGGCGCTGCGCCGGCGGCTCGAGGACGGCGAGACCCTCGACGAGGTGCTCCCGCAGGCCTTTGCGGCGGTGCGCGAGGCGGCGCGGCGGACGATCGGGCTGCGCCACTACGACGTGCAGATGGTGGGCGGGATCGTGCTCCATCAGGGGAAGATCGCCGAGATGAAGACCGGCGAGGGCAAGACCCTGGTGGCGACGCTCCCCCTCTACCTCAACGCGCTGGCGGGCAAGGGCGCGCATCTGGTGACCGTCAACGACTACCTCGCCCGGCGCGACGTTCAGTGGATGGGACCCATCTACCACTACCTCGGGCTGAGCGTCGGCTCGATCATCCACGACGCGAGCTTCCACTTCGATCCGAGCTACATCCCCAAGGACTATCGCTTCCTCAACCTCCGCCCGGTGGAGCGGCGCGACGCGTACCGCTGCGACATCACGTACGGTACGAACAACGAGTTCGGGTTCGACTACCTGCGCGACAACATGAAGTTCAGCCTGGACGAGTACGTCCAGCGCGAGCTGCACTACGCGATCGTCGACGAGGTCGACAACATCCTGATCGACGAGGCGCGCACCCCGCTCATCATCTCCGGCCCCGCCGAGGAGTCGAGCGAGAAATACTACACGGTCAACCGCATCATCCCGCGTCTGCGGCGCGAGGTCGACTACACGATCGACGAGAAGCACCGCAGCGCGACGCTCACCGAGGAGGGCGTTGCCAAGTGCGAGCGCCTGCTCGGCGTCTCGAACCTCTACGACCCGAGCCAGATCGACACGCTCCATCACGTCACCCAGGCGCTCAAGGCGCACACGATCTTCAAACGCGACGTCGACTACGTGGTGAAGGACGGCGAGGTCATCATCGTCGACGAGTTCACCGGCCGGCTGATGCCCGGGCGGCGCTGGTCGGACGGGCTCCATCAGGCGGTCGAGGCGAAGGAAGGGGTGAAGATCGAGAGCGAGAACCTCACGCTCGCGACGATCACGATCCAGAACTACTTCCGCATGTACGCCAAGCTCGCGGGCATGACCGGCACCGCCGACACGGAGTCGGTCGAGTTCAAGAACATCTACAAGCTCGACGTGGTGGTGATCCCGCCGAACAAGCCGATGCGGCGCACGGACCACGCCGACGTGGTCTACAAGAGCGAGCGCGAGAAGTTCAACGCGGTCATCGAGGACATCCAGGCCTGCCACGAGCGCGGCCAACCCGTGCTCGTGGGCACGACCTCGGTGGAGAAGTCCGAGCGCGTCTCCAAGCTGCTTAAGAAGGCGGGCGTCAAGCACAACGTGCTCAACGCGATCAACCACGAGGCGGAGGCGAACATCATCGCCCAAGCCGGACGGTTCGCGCAGGTGACGATCGCCACCAACATGGCCGGCCGCGGCACCGACATCCTGCTCGGCGGGAACCCCGAGTTCCTGGCGCGCGCCGAGATGGAGAACGAGTGGATCCGCGGCGCGATCGGCACCGGCGACGGGGCCGGGGAGCAGCAGCGCTACGAGGACGCGCTGCGGGCGCTGCGCGAGCGGTACGACGAGGAGGTCGGGCGGCTGCGCGAGCGGCACGCGCGGGCCCTCGAGGCGCTCGAGGAGCAACGGTCGGAGGCGCTCAAGCGGCTCACGGAGGCGGACCGGCGGCTGCGCGAGCTGTCACCGTTGCGGGCGCTGCGCGAGCGGTACGAGCAGGCGAGCTCGGTGCATCTGATCGCCGCCGTGCGCGATCGCGATGTGATCCCCGAGCGCTATCGTCGCGCGAAGGAGGAGCTCGAAGCCGGGCTCCTCGCGGGCGCGGAGGGCGCCGCTGTCGTGAGCCAGCGGGCGGAGTTCGAGGGGCTGCGCGGGCGCTACGACGCGGCGCTCGCGGCGTGGGAGGAGCAGCGCAGCCACGAGGTCGGGCGCGAGCTCGACGAGCGGCGGGCGGAGTACGAGCGCGGTCTGGCGCTGCTCGAGCTGGCGTTGCTGGTCGACGGGCCGGCGGCGGGCGACGGGGAGATGAGCGAGTGGCGCGCGGCCTACCGCGCCGCCGACGCGGCGCACGCGGAGGCCGAGCGCCGCTACGAGGAGGAGCGCAGCCCCTACGAGGAGGGGCTGCGCGCGGCGGAGCGGCGCTACGAGGAGGCGCGGCGAGGATACGTGGAGAAGGTCGAGGAGATCCGCGAGGAGCTACAGAAGGCGCCGCAGGAGTACGAGGCGCGGTTCAGGGAGCTGGTGGAGAAGTACCGCGGCATCTGCGCGGCGGAGCGCGACAAGGTGGTCGCCGCGGGCGGGCTCCACATCATCGGCACCGAGCGCCACGAGGCGCGGCGCATCGACAACCAGCTCCGGGGCCGCGGGGGGCGCCAGGGCGATCCCGGCTCCTCGCGCTTCTTCCTCTCGCTCGAGGACGACCTGCTGCGCATCTTCGGCGCCGACCGCATGCAGGGGCTGATGGAACGCCTCGGCATGGAGGAGGGCATGCCGATCGAGCACCGCTTCGTGACGCGCGCCATCCGCAACGCGCAGGAGAAGGTGGAGGCCCACAACTTCGACATCCGCAAGCACCTCCTCGAGTACGACGACGTCCTCAACAAGCAGCGCGAGGTGATCTACGCCCGCCGGCGCGACGTTCTCGGGCGCGAGGACCTGCGCGAGGACGTGCTCGAGATGGCCGCAGGCCTCGCCGCCGAGCTCGCCACCGCCCATGCCGACGCGGAGACGCCGTCTGAGGAGTGGGACTGGAAGGCGATCGACGATGCGGTCTTCGCCCAGTTCAACTTCCGCCTCGGCTTGCCCGAGAGCGAGCGGGCGGGGCTACGGCCCGAGGGCCTGGAGGACCTCGTCGAGGAGCGGGTCCGCCGGGCCTACGAGGAGCGCGAGCGGCTCTTCGGGACCCCGGTGATGCGCCACCTCGAGCGTCTCATCATGCTCCAGACCCTCGACAGTCTCTGGCGCGAGCACCTGCTCGCGATGGAGCACCTCAAGGAGGGCATCGGGCTGCGCGGCTACGGCCAGCTCAACCCGCTCCAGGAGTACCAGAAGGAGGGCTTCGAGATCTTCGAGGAGATGGTGCGGCGCATGGAGGCCGACGTCGTCGAGAAGCTCCTGAGCGTGCAGGTGCAGATGCAGAGCACGGCGGCGGGCACCGCGGCGCGGGTCGCGATGGACGGGGCAGCCGCCGAGGACCTCGGGCTGCCGCCGGCGGTCGCCGATCTCGAGCGCCGCCAGCGCCGGGCGCAGCCGGCGCGCCTTCGCCTCTCGCACGCCGCCTCGCCGGAGGAGCCGCCGCCGAAGGTCGAGACCGTGCGCCGCGAGGGGGAGAAGGTGGGCCGCAACGACCCCTGCCCCTGCGGCAGCGGCAAGAAGTACAAGAAGTGCCACGGCGCCGCGTGAGCCGCGGGCGATGAGGCTCGGGCGGCGGGCGCACCGCGTGTCGGTCCCGGGCTTCCGCTTCGCGGGCGTACGCGCGGGGCTCAAGGCCCGGGGGCCCGACGTCGCGCTCATCGCCGCCGAGCGCCCGGTGGTGGCCGCGGGCGTGTTCACGGGCAACCGGGTGGTCGCCGCGCCGGTGACCGTCTCGCGCCGGCGGCTGCGCGCGGGGCGGGCGGCGGCCGTGCTGATCCACGCCGGCAACGCCAACGCCTGCACCGGGGCCGCGGGGCTCCGCGCCGTCGAGGCGTCGACCGCGCTCGCGGCGCGGCTGCTCGGCGTGCCGCCGCTGGCCGTGCTGGCGTGCGCGACGGGTCGCATCGGCGTGCCCGTGCCGCGCGCGCGGCTGCTCGCGGGCGTGCGCCGCGCGGTGGGCGCGCTCGCGCCCGACGCGCTGCCCGCCGCCGCGCGCGCGATCTGCACCACGGACGCGTTCCCGAAGACCGCCGTCCGCCGGCTGCGCGTCGGCGGCCGGCCGGTGACCGTCGCCGTCTTCGGCAAGGGGGCGGGCATGATCGCCCCCGCGATGGCGACGCTGCTCGTCTTCGTCGTGACCGATGCCGCGATCGCCCCACGGGCGGCGCAGGCGGCGCTGGCGGAAGCCGTCGACGGCTCGTTCAACGCCATCTCCGTCGACGGGGACATGAGCACGAACGACACGGTGCTCCTGCTGGCGAGCGGTGCCGCCGGCAATCGGCCGGTTTGCCCGGGCTCGCGCGACCATCGGCGGCTCACGCGCGCGCTCGGCGACGCGCTCGTCGAGATCGCTCGTCTCATGGTGCTCGACGGCGAGGGGGCCACGCGGCTCGTCGAGGTCACCGTACGCGGCGCGCGACGCGACGGCGACGCGCAGCGGATCGCGCGCGCGATCGCCACCTCGACGCTCTGCAAGTGCGCGTTCCACGGTGGCGATCCCAACTGGGGGCGCTTCGTCTGCGCCGCGGGCACCGCGGGCGTGCCGATCGACGCCGACCGGGTCGACGTGACGATTGGGGGCGTGCGCGTGGCCCGCCGCGGACGGCCGCTGCCCGGGGCGCTCGCGCGTGCGGCGGCGCGCATGCGCCGGCGCGAGGTACGCATCGAGCTCGACCTTCACCTCGGCCCAGGCGTGGGCCGGATGCTGACGTCGGACCTCTCGACGCGCTACGTCCACTTCAACGCGGCCTACACCACGTGAGGACGCTCGGGCTCGCCGGGCTCGTCGCCGGCGTGGTGGTGCTGGCGGCGGTGGTGAGCCCGTGGGTTGCGGCGGCCCTCGGCCCCCGCTTCGTCTTCGCGCGCGTCTACGACCGGGTGGTCGAGGCCTTGCTCGTCCTCGGCGTGGCGCTCGCGTGGCGGCGGCTCGACTTGGGCGACGCCCCGGCGCTCGGGCTCGTGCCGTGGCGCCCGTCCGAATTCGTGCGCGGGCTCGGGGCCGGGCTCGCCGGCCTCGGGATCGGCCTCGTGGCGTGCTGGCTCGGGGGCGGTCTCGTCCCGGCGCTGCGCTTCGCGCCGGGGAAGGTCGCGCGAAAGGCGCTGCTCGGCGCGGCCGCGGCGGCCGGCGTCGGCCTCGGCGAGGAGGTGCTCTTCCGCGGCATCGTGCTGCGGCGGCTCATGGCGGACCTCGGGCGCCCGGCCGGTATCTTCTGCACCACCCTCGTCTACGCGGCCGTGCACGCGATCCGTACCGGCGGGGGCCGCGTGGCGCCGGGCCCCTGGGCGGGGCTCGGGCGCACCGTCGGGCTGTTCGCCCCGCTCGCGCATGCCACGGCCGTTCCGGCTCTCGCCGGCCTCTTCGGCCTGGGGCTCCTGCTCGCCCTGGTCCGCCTGCGCGCGGGGACGCTGTGGACGGCGGTCGGCGTGCACGCCGCCTGGGTGGCAGGCTTTCGCGTGGGCCGCCTCTTTTTCGTCCTCGGGCCGACGCCGGTGTGGCTCGTCGGTGCCGGCTGGCCTCCGCTCGTGGCCGGCGCGGCCGGCTGGCTCGCGCTCGGAGTGACCGGGGGCCTGCTGCTGCCGCGGCCTTTCCGCTTCCGGGGCGGCCGGCGACCGTGTTAAGGGACCCGCGTGCCGATCCGGGGGCTCCTGGCGCTCGTCGCGGGGCTGATGTTGCCGGCGCTCGCGAACGCGGGCTTTCCGGCGGGCTTTCGCTGGGGCACGGCGGTGGCCGGCTTCCAGGCCGAGATGGGCGGCGGCCCCTCGTCACGCGACACGGGCTCGGACTGGTGGGTGTGGGTCCACGATCCCGCCAACGTGGCCGCGGGCCGCGTGAGCGGAGACCTGCCGGAGGACGGCCCCGACGAGTACGACCGCTACCCCGAGGACTTCCGCCGCGCCGCCCGGCTGCACACCGACACGCTGCGGCTTTCGATCGAGTGGAGCCGCATCTTCCCCGGCTCGACCGCAGGCGTGGACACGAGCGGCGGCATCACGCTCGCCACGCTCCAGCAGCTCGACGCGCTGGCCGACCAGGCCGCGGTGGCGCACTATCGTGCCGTCCTCGAGGCGTTGCGCGCGCGCGGGCTCGAGCCCTTCGTCACGGTCGACCACTTCACGCTGCCGCTGTGGATCCACGACCCGATCGCGGCGCGCGACGCTTTGGCCGGCGTCGATCCCAATGGCCCCCTCCCGAGCGGGTTCGGCCCGGCCGGCTGGCTCGACCCGGCGATCGTGCCGGAGCTCGCGAAGCTCGCGGCCTACCTCGGGTGGAAGTACGGCGACCTGGTCGACCTCTGGGCGCCGCTCAACGAGCCGCTGGTGGTGGCGACCAGCGGCTACGTCAACGTCCCCGGCCTCCTCGCCGGCAACTTCCCGCCGGGGGCCTTCACCTTCACCGGGGCCATCGCCGTGATCCGCAACGAGGCGGCGGCGCAGGCGGCGGCCTACGACGCCCTCAAGCAGTGGGACACCATCGACGCCGACGGCGACGGGGCGGCCGCCGTGGTGGGCACGGTGCACAACATGGTCGCCTTCCACCCCCAGGACCCGACCAAGGCGGCCGACGTGACCGCGGCCGCGCACGCGGACTACCTCTTCAACCGCCTCTGGCTGAACGCGGTCGTGCTCGGCGACCTCGACGCCAACGCGAACGGCACGATCGATCCGGGCGAGCATGATCCGGCGCTCGCCGGCAAGGCCGACTTCATCGGCGTCAACTACTACCTGCGGGCGACCGCCGCCGCGCTCGGCGTCTCGATCACGCCGGTCATCCCGCTGCTCGATTTTCTGCCGACGATCAGCTACCGGACCGCCCGCAACCCGAGCGCGCCGCCGTGCCCGAGCGTATGCTCGGACTTCGGCTGGGAAATCTATCCGGCCGGGCTCCGCGAGGTGCTTGCGACCGCGGGCGCCTACGGCCTGCCGGTCTACGTGACGGAGAACGGCATCGCGGATGCCGCGGACGACCGGCGCGCGGCCTACGTGGTGCAGCACCTCGCGGTCCTCGAGCAGGCGATCGCCGACGGGGTCGCCGACGTGCGTGGCTACTACCACTGGTCGCTGATCGACAACTTCGAATGGGCGAGCGGTTACTTCCCGAAGTTCGGCCTCCTGCGCTTCGACGCCGCGACCGAGCGCCGGCACCTGCGGCGGAGCGCCCGGGTGTTCGCCCGCATCGCACGCCTGGGCGACGTGCCCGCCGTGCTGCGCAGCCGCTACGGGCCGTGACGGCCGGGCCGTGTGACCGGCTGTATCGTCCCTGACACACGCGCCCGCCGGCGCGGCCGCGGTCGCGGAGCGGAGATCGGCTGCAAAATCCGGTGCTTGGCTCGATGCGGCAACCGGGAGTCGGGTGGTCCGGCGCTTGCTGCCCTCCACCGCATGGACCACGCACGCGACGACGAGAATGTCCCCTTCCTGCACCCGGTGCAGTTCTTCGGCGCACGCCGGGCACGGGGCGAGGGCGAGCGGCGGCTCATGGTGGCCCTGCTCGAGGACGCGGTCGGGTGCTATCAGCGTTACTGCGGGGCGCGCAGCCGTCACGGCCGCCGTCTCTTCCGCGAGGCCGAGCACTGGATCATGGACGAGCACGCGCGCGGCCCGCTCTCGTTCCGCGTCGTCTGCGAGCTGCTCGGGTTGCCGCCCGACCACCTGCGCCGCGGCCTGCGGCGCTGGCGGGCGGCGCACGCCGCGTCCGGCGAGGCGCCGGCGACCCACGCCACGCACGCCGCGGCCTGAAAGCCGCTGGCTAGGCGGCCGGCGCGGGCGCTGCCGACTCCCACGGCGGGGGCTGGCGGAGCGCGCGCAGCGTCCGTAGGACGGACTCCGGCGTCCCCCAGTCGCTCCACCCGGTGCCCACGGCCGGCTCGACGACGAGGTGGTCGGCCGCCTCGGCGAGGAAGTCGCGCGAGAAGTTCCACGGCGCGAGGGCGGCATACGTGGCGGCGAGCCGCTCGGCATCGTCGGCCGCGGACCAAAGCCTCTCGAAGTCGGCCGGGCGGGCTATCGCCAGCAGCTCGAGCAGACGGCCGATGCGGCCCACGAGCAGGAACGCGTTCCAGAGCCCGCCCCGGGCGATGATCCCGCGCGCGGTCGGGACGTCGGGCTTTTCCCAGAAGGCCGCGACGTGGAAGGCGGTCGCGCCGGCGCCCACCGGCATGCCGGGCTCGATGTAGCCGTACTCGGCGTCGGGCCGCTCGGGAGGAATCCCGAGCAAGGCCACCTTCGCCGGCAGGAGAGCCGCGGTGCGCGCCGCCGTCCGCACGTGCACCGCGAGGACCTCGGGCGCGGCCACGTAGTGGTCGCTCGGAAACACGGCGACCAGCGCGCGCGGATCGCGGCGCGCGAGCGCGAGCAGGCTCAAGAGGAGGCCGGGTCCCGTGTCGCGGTTGCGCGGCTGGACGAGGACGTTCTCCGCGGGGAGCGTGGCGAGCTGGCCGCGGGCGAGCGGCAGATGATCGCGGTTCACGATGGCGACGGTCCGCCCGGGCGGCGCGATCGCGCGGACGCGGTCGAGCGTCGCCTCGAGCAGCGTGCGGTCGCCGAGCAGACGGCAGTACTGCTTCGGGATCGGTGCGCCGGCGACACGGCGGGTGAGCCCCTGGAGCCGGGTGCCGTCGCCCCCGGCGAGCACGAGCGCCCAGAGCTCGGGTTCGCTCTCCACGGAACGAATGGGCAGCAACGGTCGTGCCGCCACGAAGCGGGGCGCCCGCAGACGCGGCCATCCGAGCGCTGCGACGCGCCCGCCGGTGTCCTTCCCGCGACCCGGAAAGCCGCGGCCGCCCGACGGGGACGAGCGGCGGCCGATCGCTTGCATCGGCGGAAGGCATGGACGAGACGGCGTTCCTGCAGGAGGTCGCCCGCCGCCTCGAGTGCGACGAGCGCCGGGCGGAGGGCATCGTGTTCAGCGTCTTCCAGGAGCTGCGCGCGAGACTCACGCCGGCGGAGGCGCACGACGTCGCGGCGCAGATGCCGCGGGCGCTCCAGCGCTTGTGGGGCGCCGAGGAGCGTCCCGATCGTCGCGTCGAGCGGACGCACCGGGCCGAGTTCGTCGGCCGTGTCCGCCGGCGCGCGGCGCTCCCGGACGACGCCGAGGCGGAGCGGGGCGTGCGCGCGGTCTTCGCGGCGCTCCAGCGCCTCCTCGGCAGCCCCCGGGGAGTCGAGGGCGAGGCGTGGGACGTGTTCAGCCAACTGCCGAAGGACCTGAAGGTGCTGTGGATCGAGGCGGGGCGGGCGGGCTGAAGGCCGCGGCTCAACCCCACCCGGCGAGCAGCACCGCCAACTCGACCACGATCAGCACGATGATCGTGAGCTCGAGCGCCTCGGCGCGCGCCGTCGTCACGCGCTCGACGAGGACGTTGTAGAGATCGCGAAGCACGTCGAGCTTGCCGGCGACGCTGTCCTCCCACGCGCGCAGGCTCAGCCGCTCGGCGGTCCGCGCGTAGACCTTGGCGAGGTAGAGGTCGCCGCTCAGCTTGAGGGCGTTGTGGATGCGCTCGAAGATCGTGGTGACGTCGAGGCGGATCGCGGCCAGCTCCTCGATCGTGCGGCGATAGGTCGTGTAGCGTCGCAGCCGCGGCGCCGGACCGGCCGTGCGGGCGTAGAACTCCGCCACCCGGGCGTCGAGCAAGGCGTCGTAGAACCGCAGCTCGAGGAGCTGGACGTTGAGGAACTCGAACACGTTGGCGGCGTCGGCGTAGTCCGCGTCGAGCACGAGCGCGACGTTCCAGTCCATCACCACGAGGTCCTCGGGGTAGTAGGAGAGGCGGGTGCGGAGCGCATCCTCGACCTCGGCGTCGGCGAGCGGGTTGGCCTCGCAGCGGAGCGCCGAGGCGAGAACCGGGCCGGCGCGCGCGAGCAGCGCCGGCACCGGCAGGGGCGGTTCGAGGCGATCGAGCTGGATCACGTAGTAGTCCTCGACGAAGGCGTTGAGGCCGGGCTTGGTCACCGCCGGACGCAGGCGGTCGGCGAGCGCCCGCAGCAGCTCGCGGGCGGCGTCCTCGAGCGGCCCCGCGCCGGTGAGCGTCGCGGTGAGCGCCGGGAGCGCCGCGACGTCGCAGGCGAGCGGGACGTCGAGCGCGATCGTCACCGCGCCGAAGTCGTGGACGATCCCGGTGACGGTCGCCTCCGCCCGCTGTTCGCCCACGACGACGGCCCGCGTCCCGAGCGGGATGCGCAGCGGCGGGGTCGTGTAGCCGAGGTAGGGTGGGGCGGCCCGCCGGTGGGCGAGCTCGCGCACCTCCCCTGCGGCGGCGAGCCGGCGCGCGTGCTCGAGGTCGACCTCGTAGCCGACGTCGAACGAGAAGAGGCCGATCAGCCGGCCCGTGGTCCGGATCCCGAGCGGGGCGAACGGGGGTGCCATCGCGCGTGCGGCCACCTTGCCGGCACGCACGGCGCGTTGGCAAGCCGCGACGGCGCGACGCACGCAGGTGCGTCACACCGTCACGCCCGCGTCGTCGCGGGCGGCAGCAGCCGCGGCGCTGCGCACGTCGCCCGGCATGGCGGCGGCCCGCCACCGCCCCGGCCGGCGGGCGCCCGGCGAGTGCCAGCTTGCTGGCACCGGGGTTGCACCCGCGTCGCACGCGTCCAACCCGTGCACGGCCGCCGCGGCCGCGTGACGGAGGAGACGACGCGATGCGACGACTGACGACGGCCATCCTGCTCGCAATCGCGGCGCTGGGGTTGCCCCGGGGCGCCACCGCCGGCTGCGGCTGCAACAAGCCGCCGCCCCCGTACGCGGCCGTGCGGCCATTCGTCGGCTACCGCGACGCGACCGTCACGCTCTTCGACCCGCGACTGGTCCCAGGGGCCGGGTACTGGGTGCAGTTCGTGGCCCGCGCGGACGGCTCGAGCGACATGAGCCGCGGGCACGCCGAGGTGCGGCGCGACCTCGCCGACGGACAGTACCGGACGCAGCTCCGCGTCGGGGTGGGCACCGTGGCGCTCGGCCCGTGCGCGATCGCCGTTTACGACGACACGGGCGCGCTCGTCTACGGGCTCGGCGACGACCAGCTCACGATCACCGCGCCGCCGATCGCGCTCCACGACTTCGCCGAGACGGTCGTCCGCGAAGGCTACCAGGCGGGCGTGGGCGCCGACGGGACGATCTACGTGGCGGTCGACGTGAGCACGGCGACCGCCGCGACCACCTTCACCGCCGCCGCCAACGGCCTGCCGCTCGTGTTCGAGGCGAGCCAGGTGGCGATGTACAACATGCAGGGGTTCCTCATGCAGCTCATGGACCCCACCGTGCCCGGGCTCTTTCAGATCGGGCCGGGGCTCCCGTTGACGAGCGGCGGCGGACCGGCGCCCGCCGCGGGCAGCACCCAAGGGATGCCCGCCGGGTTCGTTGCCGCGCTGCTGGCTCCCGTGCCCGGACAGGAGGGCAATGAGGAGAACGGCACGAGCGTCACCAGCGACGTCTTCGCGTACTGGCGACACGACTTCGCGCTCTACAAGCAGCAGCACCGCCAGCTCGACGCGTTCCGGCTCGACGACGATCCCGATTGGCACGCCGACGGGAGCTACCACGTCGACCACAACACGATCGTCGTGGCGGTGCGGGGCACGTTCGCCGACGGCACCACGCCCGCGCCCGGCGCAACCCCGCCGCTGCGGCTCGTGGTGACGTCGTCCTCGCCGCCGCTCCAGTAGGAGCGTGGGACGGTACGGCTTGCGCCGGCCGCGTGGTCGATGGCAGAACGCGGCGCATGATCCGGGTGCTGATCGAGCGTTGGCTCAGGCCGGGGGCTGAGGAGGCGTTCGACCGTGAGATGCGAGCGCTGCGCCGCGAGGCCGTCCACCGCGCCGGCTACATCTCCGGCGAGACCCTGCGCGATGCGGCCGACCGCCGGCACCTGCTCGTGCTCTCGACGTGGCGGTCGCGCGAGGACTGGGAGGCGTGGCGGGGCTCGAGCGCGCGCGCGGACATCGACGCGCGGATCATGCCGTGCCTCGCGCAGCCCGAGCGCTTCATCGTGCTCGACCCCGTGTAGCCGCGCGCTCGGACGGCGGCGTCGTCAGTGCTCCTGGATCGAGCGCAGGTAGTCGGTGATGAGCATGATCTTGCCCTGGACCTCGGCCCGCTGGTTGAGCGACCAGCCTGCCTGCTCCTGGAAGACCTCACCCCACACGGGCATGTCGGGGTCGCCGTGCGCGCGCAGCGTGTCGCGGCCGTCGATGAGGCGCATCACGCGCATCGCCGGGAACTCGCCGTGGTTCTTCTTGGCGATCTGGGTGAGATCCGGCGGCTTGGGCGTGAAGAAGCTCGCCGCCACCCCGTCCCCCTTGGCGGACGGCCCGTGGCAGGCGCCGCAGTACTTGAGATAGAGCCCTCTCCCGGCCGACTCCGGCGTGGCCTCCGTCTTGGCCGCAGCGGCGCCCGCGAAGGCGCAGGCGAGCGCCAGCGACCCGAGCAGCCTTCCTCGCATCCTCGTCACCTCCCCGACGCGAGCTCCGCCGCGCCGCGCGCGCCCTCGTGCGGGACCGCGAGCACCGGGCAATGGGCCCGGCGAAGCACGCGCTCGGCGACGCTGCCGAGGAGCACGTGAGCGAGCCCGCTGCGCCCGTGCGTGCCGAGGACGATGAGATCGGCTCGCTCCCGCTCCGCCAGCGCCACGATCTCGCCCGCGGGCTCGCCCGGAACCACGACGCCGCGTGCCGCCACCTGCTCGCGGGCGAGCTCCGCCACCACGTGGTCGATCTCACGCTCGGTCTGGGCCAGCTCCTCGGCCGCGAGGTCGCTGCCCGGCACGATGGCGAGCGGCTCGCTCACGTGGGCGACGAGCAGCTCGGCGCCGAGGCGCCGCGCGAGCATCCCCGCGTACGCGCGAGCCCGCTGTGAGCCCGGCGAGAAGTCGGTGGCGAGCAGGATGCGGCGGACGTCATTCATGCTGCGGAATGCATGTCACGTGCCCGGGCGGGCGTGCAAGCCGGACGCGGCATCTTCTCGCCCATGGGAAGACGCAGCCCGGGGCGCGTCATCACTGCAAAAATTCTCGGCCTCGGGCTACGATCCTCGCCGCTTTCTTCGGCACGTCTCCTGCTTTCCGGGGAGGGCGTGCGGGCCGCCGTGATGAGGAAAGCGGATGACCGGCTGGGGTGTGTGGAGCAGTTGCGTCACGAGCACGAGGTCGCCACTCGGGTGCTCGGGGCGCTCGAGGAGGCCGCCGAGCGCGCGGGCCGGGGGGAAGATGCGACCGCCGACCTGATCGTCTGCCTCGACTTCCTCACGACCTTCCTCGGCGGCGTGCACGAGCGGCGCGAGGAGGACGGGCTCTTCCCGGTGCTCGCCGGCCACGGGCTCGGACCCGACCGTAGCCCGATCAGCGTGCTACGCGCCGAGCACGAGCGCGGGCGGCATCTGCTGTGGGCGATCCGGGCGACGGTCGAGCGCGGTGGCGCGCCGCCGCTCGGGGCAGCGCGTGCCTACGCCGTGCAGATGCGGGCGCACTTCGCACGCGAGAACGCCGTTCTGTTGCCCTTTGCCGCGCAGGTTCTCTCGGCGGAGGACGAGGAGGCGGTCGCGCGCGCGGGGGCGGCGATCGAGGGTGAGACCGGCGGCGCGGCGGCGCTCGAGGCGCTCGAAGGCGTCGCCGCCGCGCTCGAGGGCGCGGCCCGGGCGCGCGGGGCGCGGTCGCAGACACCCGAGCCTTCCTGGTGCGCCCGCGACGTGATGCGGGCAGGAGTGCCCGCGGTCGGTCCGGGCGACAGCCTCGCGCGGGCGATCGGGCTCATGGAGAGCGTCGGCGTGCGCGAGCTCCCCGTGGTCGCCGAGGGGCGCGTGGTCGGGATCGTCACCCGCCGGGACCTCCAGCCGTACGTCGGGCACTTCGAGTGGACCGCCGTGCGCACCGCGATGTCGCACGATCCCCTCACGGTGGCGCCGGAGGCCAGCGTGCAGGCGGTGGCGCGGTCGCTGTTCGAGCGCGAGTACAACGCGCTGCCGGTCACCGACGAGCGCGGCGCGCTCCTCGGCATGGTGAGCCGGCGCGACCTGCTGCGGCTGCTCGCCGGCGGCCGCGGCCCCCGCCGCGGCGGCGCGCCGTGAGGCGCGCCGCCGGCCCGACGCTGCGGTTCCTCGGCGCGGCGGGCACGGTGACCGGCGCGAAGTTCCTGGTGACGACGCCGGAGACCCGGGTGCTGCTCGACTGCGGGCTGTTCCAGGGGCTCAAGCACCTGCGGTTGCGCAACTGGGCGCCGCAGCCCTTCGAGGTCTCGAGCCTCGACGCCGTCGTGCTCAGCCACGCCCACGTCGACCATTCGGGCGGCCTGCCGCTGCTCGCGCGCCAGGGGTTCCGCGGCGCGATCCACTGCACGGCCGCGACCGCCGAGCTGCTCCGGGTGATGCTGCTCGACGCGGCGCATCTCCAGGAGGAGGAGGCCGCGTTCGCCAACCGGCACGGGTACTCGAAGCACCATCCGGCGCTTCCGCTCTACACCACGACCGACGCGGAGGCGGCGCTCGGCCTGCTGGTGGCGCACGCCTACGGCGAGCCGTTCGTCGTCGGCGACGACGTGAGCGCACTCTTCCGCCGCGCCGGGCACATCCTCGGCTCGGCGACGGTCGAGCTGTGCGTCGGCGGCGGGACGGGCCGACGGCTCGTGTACTCGGGGGACCTCGGCCGCCGGGGCCGGCCGATCCTGCGCGAGCCCGATCCGGTCGTCGAGGCCGACGTGCTGCTCGTCGAGTCGACCTACGGCGATCGCCTGCACGCGCTCCACCCCGAGGAGATACTGGCCGGCCTCGTGCGCGAGGCGGCGGCCGGCCCGCGCACGTTGCTCGTGCCCGCGTTCGCCGTCGGGCGCACGCAGGAGCTCCTCTGGACGCTGCGCCACCTCGAGCACGCCGGGCGTATTCCCGAGCTCCCCGTGTTCGTCGACAGCCCGATGGCCATCGACGTCACCGACGTCTACCTGCGCCACCCGGAGGACCACGACGCGCTGATGGCGACGGAGCTCCGCAGCGGCGAGGCGCCGCTGCGGCCGGCGCGCTGCAGGTTCCTGCGCACGAGCGCCGAGTCGCGCCGCTTGAACGAGCAGCCGGCGCCCGCGATCATCATCTCGGCGAGCGGCATGGCCACCGGCGGCCGCGTGCTGCACCACCTGCGCCGCCTCCTGCCCGACGAGCGGACGACGGTGGTGCTCCCCGGCTTTCAGGCCGCGGGCACGCGCGGCCGGGCGCTCGCCGACGGGGCGCGCGAGGTCCGCCTGTTCGGCGAGGCGGTCGCGGTGCGGGCCCGCGTCGTGCCGCTCGACGGGTTCTCGGCACACGCCGACCGCGACGGCATCCTCGGCTGGCTCGACGGCTTCGAGCGCCCGCCACGGGCGGCCTGGGTCGTGCACGGCGAGCCACAGCCGGCCGACGCGCTCGCCGCGGCGCTGCGGCACCGGCGCGGGTGGAACGCCTTGGTGGCCGAGGACGGGGCGACCGTGGAGCTGGGTTGAAAGCCGATGGCGCCGTCGCGTTGGCAGCAGGAGCCGTTCCGTGCGTTCTTTCCGTTGGGCGTGCTGCTCGCCTGGGTCGGGGTGGGCCACTGGCTTCTCTACACGCTCGGCGTCACGTCGACCTACTCCTGCCTCGGGCACGGCTTCGTGCAGATCGAGGGCTTCCTCATGGCCTTCGCGGCCGGCTTCCTCATGACCGCGATCCCGCGACGCACGCAGGCCCCGCCGCCTGCGCGCGCGACGCTCTGGCTCGTCGGATCGGCGCTCGTCGCCGCCGCGGTCGCGGCCATCGACGAGCGCTGGGCCGCGGGGCAGGTCGCCTATCTCGTCGCCTTGGCCACGCTCCTCGGCTTCGCAGTCCGGCGGTTCGTCGGCGGCACGGCCGGGCGGCGGCCGCCGCCGAGCTTCGTGCTCGTCCCGCTGGGGGTGGCGGCGGGCGGGTGCGGGGCCGGGCTGGTGCTGGCGTGGGCGGCGTTCGGCGCCCCCGTGTGGACCCTCGGCCTGGGACGCCTCCTCGTCGAGCAGGGCCTCTTCCTCTGCCTGATCGTGGGCGTCGGCGGGTTGCTGCTGCCGCTCATGGGCGGCGCCCCGCCGCCCGGCGACCTCGGCGGGACGCCCGGGGCGGGACGGGCGGCGGCGGGGTACGCGATGGTCGGGCTCGCCATCCTCGGCAGCCTCGTCGCCGAGCAGCTCGGCTCGGTACGGGCGGCGCCGCTCGTGCGCGCCGCCGTGGTGGTCGTCGGCCTGCTCGCCGCGGGGGCGGCGTCGCCGCCGCGGCAGCCGGGGCTCAACCGGCGCCTCGCCTGGACCGCGGCGTGGCTCGTACCCGCTGGCCTCGTGGGCTCGGGGCTGTGGCCCGACTTCCGGGTGGCGGCGCTGCACGTCACGTTCATCGGCGGGTTCGCGCTGCTCGCGTTCGCCGTCGCCACGCACGTCACGCTCGGGCACCTGGGTCTCGAGGCGGTGCGCGACGGGCGGCCGCCTGCGGTGGTCGCCGTTGCGGCGGCCTTCGTGCTGGCGATGCTCGCGCGCGTCGCCGCCGACGCGAGCGGTGCCTACTTCGTTCACCTCGGCTGGGCCGCCGGCATCTGGCTCGTCGGCTCGGCTGCGTGGCTCGGGTTCCTCGGGCCGAAGCTGCTCCGGCGTTGAGCGCCGCGGGGAGGGACGCACGATGCAAGACGACTTCGAGCAATCGCCGCGGGTGGCGATCTGGGAGGTGACCCGCGCGTGCGACCTCGCCTGCCGGCACTGCCGCGCGTGCGCGATCCCGCGCCCGGACCCGGCGGAGCTGACCACGGCCGAGGGATTCGACCTGATCGAGCAGCTCGTCGAGCTGGCGCCCGGGGTGGTCGTGCTCACCGGCGGCGATCCGCTCAAGCGCCGCGACCTCTTCACGCTCATCCTCGCGGCAGTGCGCCGGGGCCTGACGGTGGCGATCACACCGAGCGTCACGCCGCTGCTCACCGCCGACGCCATCGCCCACCTCGCCCGCGCCGGAATCTCGCGCGTGGCGCTCAGCCTCGACGGCCCCGACGCCGCGACGCACGACACGCTGCGCGGAACGCCCGGCTCGTTCCTCGCCACCCACCGGGCGATCGCGGCGGTGCGGGCCGCGGGCCTGCCCCTCCAGGTCAACACGAGCCTCACGCGCGCGACCGCCGGCGCGCTGCCCGCGATGCTCGCGCACGTGGCGGCGATTGCGCCCGTGCTCTGGAGCGTGTTTTTCGTCGTGCCCGTGGGCCGAGCGACGGCGGCGCAGCAGCTCGACGCCGAGGAGTGCGAGCGGATCTTCGCCGTGCTCGCGGACTGGAGCGCGGCGACGGGACTGCCCGTCAAGACGACGGCCGCGCCGGCGTTCCGCCGGGTGCTCGCCGAGCGCGCGGCGGCGAGCGCGGCGGGACGCGCCGGGCGGCGCCCGCCGTTGCCGGCGGCGGTGACGGACGGCCGCGGGATCGTCTTCGTGTCGCACACGGGGGCGATCCAACCGAGCGGCTTCCTCCCGCTGGTGGCGGGCAACGTACGCTGGGACCGCCTGGCCGCGGTGTACCGCACGGGCGCGCTCTTCCGGGCGCTGCGGGACGACGGGCGCCTCGGGGGCAAGTGCGGGCGGTGCGCGTTTCGCCGGCTGTGCGGCGGGTCGCGCGCGCGGGCCTTCGCGGTCGCGGGCGACGCGTTCGCCGAGGACCCGGCCTGCGCCTACCAGCCCCCCGCACGCTAGGCGGCAAAGCGCGTCTCGACTGCCGCCGCCTCGTCGAAGAACTGCTGCAGGCTTTCCGCGTAGCGGTAGAACCGGTCGACGTCGAGCTGGCCCTCGCGCTCGTCGAGGGGCGCGAGCCGCAGCGGCCAGTCGGGGAGGGTGAGCGCGTTGAGCGTGTGGTTGAGGTCGGCGCCGCCGTGGCGGCGGATGCTCTCGATCATGTCGCGCCAAGCGGCGTAATCTCCTTCGATGACGACCGGATGCGGACCGCGCACGGCCGCGAGCGAGGCGGGCTGCTCCACGCTCGCGCAGGTGTGGCCGCGGAAGGCGAGCGCGTACAGCTCCACGTGCCCGTCCGGGAAGACGATCCGGGGCACCAGCGTCATGTCGATCGGGCCGAGCCGGCGGTACTTCTCGGGCTGCGCCGCCATGCGCTCGGCGAGGCGCTGGAACCAGGCCACCGACGGAAACTCGTCCATCGCGCGCCTCCCTACTGCGGCAGCTCGAGCGGGATCTTGCAGCGATCGCGGCGGTCGAGACCGGCGACCCGCAGCCGATGCAGGTACTCCTCGACCTGCTTGTGGTGCAGGAAGGCCGTGCGCAGCATGCCCTCCTGCATGCGGTCGACCCCCCCGCCGGCGAGGATGAGGCGCGGCTCGATGCTCGCCGGCTCGGCGCCGAGCCCGAAGATGGCCTCTTCGCCCCGGTCGAGGATGTCGTGGATCTCCGCGGTCCGCTCTGGGCACGCGCGCAGGAAGTGGCGCAGGTGGAGCGTGCCGTAGCCCACGTGGCGGGCCTCGTCCTGCATGCAGAGGCGGAAGATGCGCTTCTCGACCGGGGTGGGGGCGAGGAACTCGCCGTGGCGGAACAGCGTGAGCACGAAGCCCTCGGCGAGGATGTGCATGAGCGCGCTCGCCACCGTGTAGCTCGGCGCTTCGATGATGATGCGCAGCAGCTCCTCGGCGCCCGGGGAGGCCTGGAGCAGCCCGCCGCCGTTGGCGAGCGCCCGCTTGCGGAAGACGTCCATGTGCCGGGCCTCGTCGAAGATCTGGCTGGCGAGGAAGAGCTTCACCTCGTGGAAGTCGTGGTTGATCCGCCAGAGCCACTTCGCCGGCAGGTCGCCGGCGATGAACTCGACCTCGGTGAGCTGGGTGCAGAGCTGGCAGACCGCGCGCTCGATGTCGTCGGGCAGGGGCTCGAGGCGCTCCCAGGGGATGTCCCGCGCCGAGCTCCACTGGCGTGCGACGGCTTCCTCGTAGAGCTCGGCGGCGTTGTCGGCCCAGACCACCGCCCGCTCGTCCACGTCGTAGGAGCCGAGCGCCGGCGTCCCGGGAGGCACCTCGGAGCCGCGCGGCGCCATGCTCCCGTGGGCGGCACCGCGCGCGGGGATCTCGCCGTAGGGTCCGACGTTGATGTCGCTCAGCGTGAGCCCGAGAGGTGAGGGCTGCGCGCGCGTCCCCCAGCCCCCGGGGTTGGCGTGCATCCAGCTCAGGTCGAACTTCCCGTCGCGCATCATCGACAGGCGATCGAGGGCGCCCTCGATGGTCGGGCTCACGCGGCTCATCGTCGATACCCCCTCGCGGCTTCGTGCAAGGCCCGTACCGCCGACCCTGGCCGCGGCCGCCGCGCCGCGTTCCCAATTGCTCGAAGGCGACGGGCTCGAGGCTCTCGGCCGCGGGAAGGCCGGTCAGCTCGACGGGGGCTCGATGCGTGCGCGCGCTCGTAGCAGCGCCGCTTGGAGGAGGACGTGCGGATCGCGGCTGTGCCGCTCGGCGGCTTCCGCCACGGCCAGCGCATGCCCCTGGGGCGGACGTATGCTCGCGCCGTGATGGCTCACGACGAGCAGGAGTGCGCGCAGCGCCTCGAGCTCCGTCGATTCGAGGTCGAGGGCCGCGCCGAGCTGGACGTCGGCCCCGGCGCCGCTCAGCCGCTCGGCGGCGGCCAGCGCGTCGTCGGCACCGCGGACGGCCTCCTCCCAGCCCGTCACCTGCGTGCGCCAGCCCTCCACCGCCGGCAGGTCGGACTGGGCCTCGGTGAGCGAGCGGGCGTGCTCCTCCTCGTCGCGCGCGAGCCGCGTCCAGAGCGCGCACAGCTCCGGCCGGTCGCGCGCGCCCGCGGCCCAGCTCCGGTACAGCGCCGCCACCCGCGCCTCGAGCGCCGCGCAACGGCTGAGCATCGACGCGAGCTCCACGACGCCCGGCGCTGCAAGAGCCCTGCCAGCGTCAGGCGATCGGTAGCGCCACGCTGAAGACGGTGATTCCCGGGGTGCTCTCGAGCGCAATGCGCCCCCCCATGCGCTCGAGGGCGAGCTTGCAGAAGAAGAGCCCGAGGCCCGTGTCGGCCAACGGCTCCTCGGTGGGCGAGCGCGGGCGGCTGCGGAACTTCTCGAAGACGCGCCGCTGCTCGTCGGGTGAGATGCCGCGGCCGTGATCGACCACCTGCAGGCACACTTCCCGTTCGCCCGGCCCCGGGCCGCCTTCGATCCGCACCTCGCGGCTGCCGCTGTGACGAAGCGCGTTGACCACGAGGTTCACCAGCACCCGCCGGAGCAGCAGCCGATCGCCGAGCGCCGGCGGCAGGGTGGTCTCGACCCGGACCAGGAGACGCCGGCCCGCCTGCTCGGCCACCGGCGCATACTCGCGCGCCACCTCGTCCACCACCTCCGCCAGCACGAGCGGCTCGCGCGCCACGGGCATCTTGCCCTCCTCCATCTTGCTGATCTCGAGGAGGTTCTGGATCAGGCGCATCATCTCGCGGCAGGTGCGATCGATCTGCTGCAGGTAGTTGCGCTGGGCCTCGGGTAGGTCCTGCCCCTTGCGCAGCGCGAGCTGGACCATCATCGCGATGCCGTTGACGGGGTTCTTGAGGTCGTGGACCACCATGCTCGTGAGGTCGTCCTTGAGGCGCTCGACCTCGGCGCGCGCCGAAAGCGCCTCCTCCGCCGCGCGCGCGGCGCGCGCCAGCTCGGTCGCCACGTGGCGGTTGACGAAGCCTCCGTAGATGTACGTGTCGATGGCGAGCGAGACGTCGAGCATCACGACCTTGATCAGGGCCTCGATCGCCGGCAGGAGCGCAGCGCCCTCGCCGCGCTCGGCGACCAGCATGCGCAACGCGAGGCGGAGATAGCGGCTGAAGGCGCCGATGTACCATGCCGGGGTCACGCCGAGCCGCTGGTGGACGCCGCCCACCCGCAGCCGGCTCGCGAAGTATCGCTCGTCGAGGGCGCCCTGGGTCAGCCCGAGGAAGTACGAGCGCTGGAGGCCTTTCAGCCGCTCGATGCGCCCGGGCTCCGCGCGCAAAAACGCCTCGAGCTCCGGAAAGGCGAGCAGGTGCGCGTAGAATTCATCGACGAGGCGATCGACGTGCGCTTCGGCGAGGGGCCCGAGCGCGCGCAGCGTAACGGCGTCGTCGGGGCCGAGCTCGAAGAACGCGAGCCGCGCGGCGCGCCGGGCGGCGTCCAGGGTGAGGGGCTTCTCGGCCTGGTCGTCCGCCATGCCCGGGACTCCGCGCAGCTATGTCGCACACCGCGGGGCGTCAGTCGAGGGGGATGCCGAGCTCGCCGAGCTTGCGGTAAAGCGAGGAGAGCGAGACGCCGAGCAGGTCCGCCGCCTTGCGCTTGTCGTGGCCCGTGCGCCGGAGCACGGTCTCGATGTGGAGGCGCTCGTAGGTGCGGAGCGCCTCGCGCAGGTCGTCCCCCACCGGGGGCAGCGCGTCGCTCGCGTCGCGCAGCGTGCGCGGGAGGTCCTGAACCGTGATCCACTCCCCGTCGCCGAGGATCATCGCGTGCTCGACCACGTTGTCGAGCTCGCGGACGTTGCCCTTCCACGGCTGCGCCAGCAGCACCTTCATGGTGGCGTTGTCGACCCCGCGGTAGGCGCGCTTCATCTCGCGGTTGTGGCGGCGCACGAGGTACTCGACGAGGTGCGGGATGTCCTCGCGCCGCTCGCGCAGCGGCGGCAGGTGGATGTTGACGACGTTCAGCCGGTAGTAGAGGTCCTCGCGGAACGTGCCGTCGTCGACCATCGCGTGGAGATCGCGGTTGCTCGCGGCGATGATGCGGACGTCGACCGTGAGCGGCTGCGTGCTCCCGACGGGCAGGATCTCCTTCGACTCGATCGCCCGCAGCAGCTTCGACTGGAGGCCGAGCGGCATGTCGCCGATCTCGTCGAGAAAGATCGTCCCGCCGCGCGCCTTGCTGAACAGGCCCTCCTGGGCGGCGATCGCGCCGGTGAAGGCGCCGCGGACGTGGCCGAAGAGCTGGCTCTCGAGCAGGTTCTCGGGGATCGCGGCGCAGTTGACCGGGAGGAAGATGTGGCTCGCGACCGCGCTGAAGTGGTGGATCGCGCGCGCGACCACCTCCTTGCCGGTGCCGCTCTCGCCCGTGATCAGGACCGTCGTCTGGGTGGGCGCCACCTTGCGGATGAGGGTGAACACCTCCTGCATGGCTGCGCCCTTGCCGACGAGCTGCTCGAAGTCATACTCGCGCTCGACCTCGCGCCGCAGCATCTGCGCCTGCCACGCGAGCTGGCGGTACTCGCACAAGCGGGCGACCTTGGCGAGCAGGTCGTCGAAGAGGACCGGCTTGAGAAGGTAGTCGGCCGCACCGGCGCGCAGCGCGGCGACGGCGGACTCGACGCTCGCGTGCGCGGTCATGACGAGCACCGCGGTCTGGGGCGCGACCTCACGCGTGCGGCGGAGCACGGCGAGGCCGTCGGCGCCGGGCATGCGCAGGTCGGTGACGACCACGGCGTAGTCCTGGTGCTCCAAGGCTGCCAGCGCCCCATCGCCGTCGGCCGCCGTCTCGACACGGTAGCCCGCGTCGCGCAAAACCTCCGCCAGGCTCTCGCGGACGCCGGGCTCGTCGTCCGCGACCAGGATGGGCTCGCCGCCGGCGGAGGCCACGGGCTCAGCGCCGAGAGCCGGGGCGCGAGGCGCGGCGGGCGCGGGGCCGCGACGAGCGCGCCGGGCGGATGGTGAGGACCGGCACGGGGGCGTGGCGGACCACCTTCTCGGCGACGCTGCCGATCAGCAGGTGCGCGAGGCCGGTGCGGCCGGTGGTGGCCATGACGATCGAGTCGGCGTCGGCTGCTGCCTCGAGGATGCACTGGTAGGGGTCGCCGATCACCACCCGGCAGTCGACGCGCGGCGCGCGCGGCCCGGCGGCGAGCTTCTGGGCGAGCGTCTCCAGCCGCTTGCGCGCCTCGGCGATCAGCTCGGCCGGCGGGATCACCATCGCCATCTCCCCGGGCGGGATCGCGGCGATCGGCTCGAACGGGACGATCGCGTGCAGCACGATCACGCGCCCGCCCCGGTCGCGCGCCAGCTCGAGGGCGGTACGCAGCGCCTCCGTGGCGTGCTCGGAGAAGTCGTGAGGGACCAGGATGCGGCGGAAGAGCGGTGGCATGGCCGGGTTTTGCGCGATTTCGTCTCCGGCCGCAACCCCCGGCTCCTACGCGAAGGCCGTGGTCTCCGGCGGGAGCGCGACGCCGTACATCGCCTCGCCCTCGACGATCCGGCCGCCGGCCCCGAAGCGGAGCAGCTCGCAGGCGTGCGTCCGCTGGCCGTCGATCGCCGCCGCATAGACGATCACGAGCTGGCGGCGGTGGCCGTCCCAGACGACGTGGTCGAGCGTGAAGCGCAGCGTGCGGGCGCGGGCGAGCGCGCGCGTCCAGTAGTCGCGTAGCGCCGCCGTGCCCGCCACGGTCGCCTCGCCGACCAGCGCCGCGGCCTTGGGGCTCGTGAAGCGGGCGGCCTCGTCGAAAAAGCCGAGCACGGTCTCGAGATCGCGCGCGTTCCAGGCGTCGACCCACCGCTCGGCGAAGCGCAGCGCCTCCTCCCGCGTCATGGCGCCTCCTCGGCGAGCGCGGCGCGCAGCAGCTCCTGGACGAGCTGGGGGTTGGCCTTGCCTCCCGACGCGCGCATGACCTGCCCGACGAGGAAGCCGAGGACCTTCTCCTTGCCCGCGCGGTACTCGGCGACCTGGGCGGGATTGGCCGCGAGCGCCTCGGCGACGGCGCGCTCGAGCGCGCCGCGATCGCTCACCTGCGCGAGGCCCTCGCTGGCCACCAGCTCGGCAGGATCGCGGCCGGTGCCGCGCAGCCGCGGCAGGAGCCCCTTCGCCGTGCTGCGCGTGATGGTCCCCGCCTGGACGAGCCGGGCGAGGCTTGCGACCTGCGCCGCGGTGATCGGCCAGTCGCGGATGACCAGCGCGGCATCCAGCTTCTCCTCGCGCACCAGGCGGAGCACCTCGGTCGCGGTCCAGTTCGCCATCTCCTTGGGCGCGGCGCCCGCCTGCACGCCGGCCTCGAAGTAATCGGCGACGTCCTTGCGCTGGGTGAGGACGTCGGCGTCGTAGGAGGACAGGCCGTAGCTGCGCTCGAAGCGCTCGCGGCGGGGGCCGGGCAGCTCGGGCATCGTCGCGCGCACCTCCTCGACCCAGGCGGGGTCGACGACGAGCGGCGCCAGATCGGGTTCGGGGAAGTAGCGGTAGTCGTCGGCGTGCTCCTTGGCGCGCATCGACCGCGTCTCCTCGCGGTCCGCGTCCCACAGGCGGGTCTCCTGCCGCAGGCGCTCGCCGGCGGCCACCGCCTCGTTCTGGCGGGCGATCTCGAAGGCGAGCGCCTTCTCCACCGCGCGGAACGAGTTCATGTTCTTGACCTCGACCTTGACGCCGAACGCGGTCTCGCCGCGCGGGCGCACGGAGACGTTGGCGTCGCAGCGGAAGCTGCCTTCCTCCATGTTGCCGTCGCAGATCTCGAGGTACTGGAGGATCGAGCGCAGCGTCCGCAGGTAGACGCCCGCCTCGGCGGGCGTGCGGAGATCGGGCTCGCTCACGATCTCGAGGAGCGGCACGCCCGAGCGGTTGAAGTCGACCAGGCTCCCGCCGTCGTCCGCGTCGTGGACGCTCTTGCCCGTGTCCTCCTCCATGTGGATGCGGGTGAGGCCGATGCGCCGCGCAACGCCGTCGACGAGGACGTCGAGGTGCCCCCCGGTGCACAGCGGCAGCTCGTACATGCTGATCTGGTAGCCCTTCGGCAGATCGGGATAGAAGTAGTTCTTGCGCGCGAACACCGAGCGCGGGGCGATCCGGCAGTGGGTGGCGAGCCCGGCGCGGATCGCGAACTCGACCACGCGGCGGTTCAGGACCGGCAGGACGCCGGGCATGCCGAGGCACACGGGGCAGACGTTGGTGTCGGGCGGCGCGCCGAAGGCCGCCGAGCAGCCGCAGAAGATCTTCGAGCGCGTGAGCAGCTCGGCGTGCACCTCGAGGCCGATCACCGCCTCCATGCCGCCCGCCGTCATATCGGCGGCCTGGGCGCGTGCCAGTCGGTCGCGTGCTCGTAGGCCGCGGCGGCGCGCAGCACGGTGGCCTCGTCGAACGGCCGGCCGATCACCTGGAGCCCGATCGGGAGCCCGCCGCCGTCGACGCCGCAGGGGAGCACGAGCGCGGGGAGGCCGGCCAGGTTCACCGAGATCGTGAAGATGTCCGAGAGATACATCGTGAGCGGATCGGCGGTGCGCTCGCCGCGGCGGAACGCGGTGGTCGGGGCGACCGGCGTGACCAGCGCGTCGCAGCGGGCGAACACCGCGTCGAAGTCGTGCCGGATGAGCGTGCGCACCTGCTGCGCCTTCACGTACCAGGCGTCGTAGTATCCCTTCGAGAGCGCGTAGGTGCCGAGCATGATCCGCCGCTTCACCTCCGCGCCGAAGCCCGCCGCGCGCGTCGCCTCGTACATCTCGCCGAGCGACGCCGCGGGCGCCCGGAGCCCATAGCGCACGCCGTCGTAGCGGGCGAGGTTCGAGGACGCCTCGGCGGTCGCGATCAGGTAGTAGGTGGCGACGGCGTACTCGGTGTGCGGCAGCGAGACCGGCTCGACCGCCGCGCCGAGCCCCTCGAGCACGCGCACCGCCGCCCGCACGGCGGCGTCGACCGCGGGCTGCATGCCCTCGACGAAGTACTCGCGCGGCAGCCCGAGGCGCAGGCCCCCCACGCCGGCGGCGAGGTCGTCGAGCGGCGGCAGCGGGCGCGGCGCCGAGGTCGCGTCGCGCGGGTCGTGGCCGGCGATCGCCGCGAGCACGAGTGCGGCGTCGGCGACGTTGCGCGTGATCGGCCCCACCTGGTCGAGCGACGAGGCGTAGGCGATCACGCCCCAGCGCGAGACGCGGCCGTAGGTGGGCTTGAGGCCGACGACCCCGCAGAAGCCCGCGGGCAGGCGGATCGAGCCGCCGGTGTCGGTGCCGAGCGCGGCGTAACACTCTCGGGCGGCCACCGCGGCCGCCGACCCGCCCGACGAGCCGCCCGGCACGCGCTCCGGGTCCCAGGGGTTGCGCGTGACGCCGAGCGCCGAGTTCTCGGTCGACGAGCCCATCGCGAACTCGTCGCAGTTGCACTTGCCGACGAAAATCGCGCCTGCGGCGCGCAGCCGCGCCGCGACGGTCGCGTCGTATGCGGGGACGAAGCGCTCGAGGATGCGCGAGCCGGCGGTCGTGCGCACCCCGGCCGTGCAGATGTTGTCCTTGAGCGCGATCGGCACGCCGGCGAGCGGTCCCGGATCGGCACCCGCGGCGAGCGCGCGGTCGGTGGCGGCCGCCGCGGCGAGCGCCTCGGGCTCGCAGACCGTGAGGAACGCCCCGAGCCCCGGCTCGACGGCGGTGATGCGGGCGAGCGCGGCGCGGGTGAGCTCGGTCGCCGAGATCTCCCGGCGGCGCACGCGCGCCGCGGCCTCGCGCAGCGTGAGCTCGTGAAGCGCGATCATTCGATGATGCGCGGCACGCGGAAGCGGCGCTCGCGGCGGTCGGGTGCGCCGGCGAGGAGCGCTTCGTCGGCGGGCGGATTGACCACCTCGTCCGGCCGCAGCGGCAGGACGACGTCTTCGGCATGCGCCGTCGGCGCGATGCCCGTCGTGTCGAGCGTCTGGAGGCGCGTGAACGCGTCGAGGATGTGGCTCAAGTCGGCGGCGAGCCGCTCGATCTCCTCGGGCGCGAGCCGCAGCCGCGCCAGCGCGGCGACGCGGCGCACCTCCTCGTGGGTGATCGCCACGAAAGGTTCGTAGCGCAGGGGCCGAGGGGGCGCAACGCGCGCACCTTGCGACGGTTTGGGGGCGCCGCTAATCTCCCCCGGCGTGCATGCGCGCGGGGCACTCGGGCGGCGGGGCGAGGAGGTGGCGGCGGCGTTCCTGCGCGCCCGGCGCTACCGCATCCTCGCCCGCAACTTCCGCTGCCGCGCGGGCGAGATCGACCTCGTCGCCGAGGACGGCCGCGTGCTCGTCTTCGTCGAGGTGCGCAGCCGCCGCGGCTCGGGGCAGGGGACGCCGCTCGAGTCGGTCGACGGGCGCAAGCAGGCGCGGGTCGTGCGCGTCGCCCGCCAGTTCCTCGCCGCCCGCGGCTGGACCGAGCGTGACGCCCGCTTCGACGTGATCGGCGTGCGCTTCGACACGACCCCGCCGGCGGTCGAGCACGTCCCAGGCGCGTTCGAGGTGTCGGGCGCCGCATGATCGACGTGCGCCTGATTCGCGCCGAGCCGGACCGCGTGCAGGCCGAGCTGGTGAAGGTCGGCTACGCGGCCGCGGAATTCGAGGCGCTGCTGGCCGCCGACCGGCGCCGGCGCGAGGCGATCACAGCGCTCGAGCAGCTGCGCGCGGAGCGCACCCAGGCGTCGAACGCGATCCGCGGGATTGCGGACGCCGCCGAGCGCGAGCGCGCCATCGCCGCCACGCGGGCGCTCGGGGCGCGGATCGCCGCGGCCGAGCAGGCCGCCGAGGCCGCGGAGGCCGAGTTCTCGCGCCGCATGCTCGAGGTCCCCAACCTCCCGCACCCCGACGTGCCCGTCGGTCCCGACGCGTCGGCGAACGTGGTCGTGCGCACCGAGGGGACGCCGCGGGCGTTCGATTTCGCGCCCCTGCCGCACTGGGAGCTCGGCCCGCGGCTCGGGATCATCGACTTCGAGCGCGGCGTGAAGGTCTCCGGGACGCGCTTCTACGTGCTCACCGGCGCGGGTGCGCGCCTCCAGCGCGGGCTCATCGCCTTCATGATCGAGGTCCACACGCGGGAGCACGGCTATACCGAGGTGTACCCACCGGCGATGGTGAAGGCGGAGTGCCTGCGCGGCACGGGGCAACTGCCCAAGTTCGCCGACACGATGTATCGGGACGCCGAGGAGGACCTGTGGTTCGTGCCGACGGCCGAGGTCCCGGTGACCAACCTCTATCGCGAGGAGATCCTCGACGGCGCGCGGCTGCCGATCCGCCACGTCGCCTACACGCCCTGCTTCCGGCGCGAGAAGATGAGCGCCGGGCGCGACGTGCGCGGGATCAAGCGCGGGCATCAGTTCGACAAGGTCGAGCTGGTCAAGTTCGTGCGGCCGGAGACCTCGGACGCGGAGCTGCGGAGCCTGCTGGCCGATGCCGAGGACGTCTGCCGGCGGCTCGGGCTCGCCTGGCGCGTGGTCCAGATGTGCACCGGCGATCTGTCGTTCACGGCGGCGATCAAGTTCGACGTGGAGGTGTGGGCGCCGGGTTGCGGGGAGTGGCTCGAGGTGAGCTCCTGCTCGAGCTTCGGCGACTTCCAGGCGCGGCGCGCGAACATCCGCTTCCGGCCGGCGCCGGGGGCGAAGCCGGAGCTGGTGCACACGCTCAACGGGTCGGGGCTGGCGCTGCCGCGCGTCCTGATCGCCGTCCTCGAGACTTACCAGCGCGCCGACGGCAGCGTCGTGGTGCCCGAGGCGCTGCGGTCATACGTCGGCTGTGACGTCGTCGCCGCGCAGGACCCGCGGTAGTCGGCTCAGAACAGGTGGCGGAAGCGGGGCGGCCGCGTCGGCCGCGTCTCCTCCGCCTGGAGGACGTCATAGACGGTCCGGCCGCCGATCTGCGCCTCGGGGACGAGCACGCCCGTGATCTTCACCCAGTCGCCGATGGCGGCGGGCAGCGGCGTCGGCGCGCGCACGTAGATGCGCATGTCCTCCGGACCGACGAGCTCGATCAACGCCTCGCCGCCGAGCTCCTGCACGCGGCTGATCTGGCCGACGATCGTGACCTTGTGCTGGTAGTAGCGGCTCGGGCTGGCGTTGAGGTCGCGGATCGTCGGGCTGCCGCAGGCGGACAGCGCGAGCACCAGCGCGGCGCCCCAGGTGATCTGCGCGGCGCGCATCGACGGGAGCGGCGGGTACCACGGGGCCGAGCGAAAAGCAAAGGTCGCCGCGCCGGAGCCGGCGGTTGACGCCCGTCGCCCCAGCCCGTAGCTTCGCCCAGGTTTCAAGGAGGGCGGCATGCGCGCAATGGTCCTGATCGCACTCGGCCTCGGGCTCGGCCTGGTCCCGGCCGCGGGCGCCGAGCCCGTCGCCACGGTCGCCGGCCACGAGATCACGATGGCCGAGCTCGAGGCGAAGGTGAAGCCCAAGCTCGTCGAGATCGACAACGAGCGCTACGAGGCGCTGCGCGACGGGCTCGACGAGATGATCGCCGACGAGCTGATGAAGGCGGAGGCGAAGGCGCGCGGGGTCACGCCCGAGGCGCTCGAGAAGGCGGAGATCGCCGACAAGGTGCCCGCGCCGAGCGACGCGGACATCCAGAAGGTCTACGACGCCAACAAGCAGGCGCTGAAGGACCAGACGCTCGAGAGCGTCAAGCCGCGGATCGTCGAGTTCCTCAAGCAGCAGGGCGAGCAGGAGCGGCGGGAGAAGTTCATCGGCGAGCTGAAGGCCAAGTACAAGACGACGGTCGCGCTGCGGCCGCCGGTGGTGGACGTCGCCACCGCGGGGCGGCCCGAGACCGGGAACCCGAAGGCGGGGGTGACGATCATCGAGTTCTCGGACTACGAGTGCCCGTTCTGCAAGCGTGCCGAGCACACGGTGCAGGACGTGCTGAAGGCTTACGGCGACAAAGTCCGGCTCGTGTACCGCGACTACCCGCTGCCCTTCCACGCGCACGCGATGCCGGCGGCCAACGCCGCGAACTGCGCCAACGCGCAGGGCAAGTTCTGGCCGTACCACGACAAGCTGTTCGCCAGCCAGGACCTCTCGGACGAGAAGCTCAAGGCGTTCGCCGACGAGCTCCACCTCGACCGCAAGAAGTTCGACGAGTGCCTCGCCAAGCAGGAGTTCAAGGCCGCGATCGACAAGGACATCGCCGACGGCTCGCAGGCGGGCGTCAACGGCACCCCCGCCTTCTTCATCAACGGCCGGCTGCTCTCCGGCGCGCAGCCGATCGAGAAGTTCAAGGAAGTCATCGACGACGAGCTGGCGCACGGCGGCGCGCCGACGAAGGGATAGGCGGCCTCTGGGGACGCGCCGCCGGGGTTCGCACGGGAGGGGTGGCCGAGCCCGGTTGAAGGCAGCGGTCTTGAAAACCGCCAGGGCCCCAAAGGCTCTCGGGAGTTCGAATCTCCCCCCCTCCGCTACGTTCCGCCCGTATTATTCTGCGCTTCTCCGTTTTCGGACGCCTTTTGCGTTCGCGTCCTTCGCGTGATCGCGGTGCCGTACGTCGGCTTCCAACCGACAACGGTTCGGACGGACGACGTCCGGCGCGACCTCGGCGGCGGCTTTTCTCGGGCGCAGGAGACATTTTCGAGGCTGCGGTGCAATCGTGCGTGATCCTGTGGAGCGCAGCCGTCGCTGGTGACGAAGAAGAGGGCGCTCCTGCCCGTCGTCGTGTAGCGCATGCAGATCGTCGAGGTCTGGCGCGCCACCTCCTACCTGGCCAACGAGACGCCACGCTCAGAGTCGGACGCGCTGCGGCGGTGCGCTCGACGATCCCCAGCTCTTCGGCAGCCCCTTCAAGAACGCCGGGACGTGGATGGGTTGGTGGGCCTTCTCGGCCCGCGCCGGTCGTTCTTTCCACGCCGAGCCCGCTGCCGTCTTAGAGCGCCACACGGGGTCGCGAGTGGGCCGCCGGCGGTTCCGGCGCGGGAGGCCCAATGCGTCGTCGGTGGGCCCGCCCGCGTCCAGCAACGGTGGTTGACAGGGTCCCACATTCGCGGTGTGCAGGTCTTGAATGGTCGTGCTGTGTCGATCGGTGAGATCCGAGAGCCCAGTGCCTCTGGTTGCACTGTCCGCCGGGGTCGCGCTGTGCTGCCTGTCGGCGTGCGCTCCCCCGATCGGTGTCTCCCGCGTCGGGACCCGCGCCGTGTATCGTTCGTTCGCGGCGAACGCGCTCTCGGCGGATCGACCGAGTGAGTGGACCCGCAACACGGCCAACTCCTGGGGGCTTCTCACGCGCTTCGACGCCGATCCCGAAGGCGTGTTGCGCCAGCTTCGGGACATCGTCACGAGCGGCCGCGGCGGCAGGGCCGAGCTTTTCGCACTCGGCGAGCTCTCCTTCCTGCAAGGGGAGCGAACGGGGATGCGGCCGTACTACCTTGCCGCGGCCGTCTTCGCGTATGCATTTCTCTTTCCGAAAGAGCCCCAAGAGCAGCCGGGCGAATTCGATCCACGCGCCCGGATCGCGGCGGACGTGTACAATGAGGCGATCATCAAGGCGTTCCGCGCCGCCGGCGGGCGCACGGTGCGGCTGGCACCGGGGACGTATCCGCTGCCGTTCGGAGAGGTCGAGGTGGAGATGGATCCCAGCTGCCTCGCCTGGGGCGATCGCGAGCTGGTCGACTTCGTGCCGGTCGCAGAGCTCGCGGTGCACGGCCTGCGCAACCGCTACCGGCTCCCAGGGATCGGGGCGCCGCTGGCCGCCCGCACCGTGCCACGCCCCGGTGTTGACGTCGCCTGGAGCCTTGTCGGCCCCCGTACCAGGGTGGCGACTACGGCGCTGCTCCGGTTCTTCGAGGTCCACGAAGGCATCGTGTCGGGCCGGTTGCGCGGCACGCTCGAGATCTACAGCGCGAGCAACGCGGAGACGGCCACGGTGGAAGGCCGTACCGTTCCACTGGAGATCGAGGAGACGGCCACGATCGCCGCGCAGCTCGCCGACTCGCCGATGTGGAAGCGCGAGCTGTGGGGGTTCTTGGGTCGCGCCCCGACGGGCGACACGCTGCCGATCTTGGCGAGCACGATGCCGTACCAGCCCGGTCGGATTCCGGTCGTCTTCGTGCATGGGACGGCGTCGAGCCCGGGACGGTGGGCGGACATGGCGAACGACCTGCTCGCGGATCCCTGGATCCGCGAGCACTACCAGCTCTGGTTCTTCATGTACGACACCGGGAACCCGATCGCCTATTCCGGCCTTTTGTTGCGCGACAAGCTGACCGATGTCGTCGCGCGTCTGGATCCAAATGCGCGTGATTCTTGTCTGCGGCACATGGTGCTCATCGGCCATAGCCAGGGCGGCCTACTGGCGAAGCTCACGGCGATCGACACGGGGGACCGACTCTGGAACGCGATCAGCCGAGTGCCCCTAGCCGATGTTCCGGCCTCGGAGGAGTTCCGGATCCAGCTCGGCCGGGCGCTGTTCATCCAGCCCTTGCCATTCGTGCGGCGGGTGGTCTTCATCGCGACGCCGCACCGCGGGAGCTTCCGAACCGGGGCATGGCTGAACGGCTTCGTCCGCTTCCTCTTTCGGATGCCGGTGAATTTGGTCGAGATGTCGCGCGAGACGATAGCGGCGGGCACGGGCGTCTTCTACGCTGCCCGGACGACCGCGAGGCTCCCGACGGCGGCGGAGAACATGACCCCCGGCAACCCGTTCCTCGAGGGGCTGGCCGGCATTCCGGTCGCCGCCGGCGTGGCGTATCACTCGATCATCGCAGTGCAGGGCAGCGGGCCCGCCGACCAGGGCCACGACGGGGTCGTCGCCTACCGGAGCGCGCATCTCGACGGGGCCGCCTCGGAGCTGGTGGTCCGGTCCTCGCACTCGTGCCAGGCCGAGCCCGCAACGATCCAGGAGGTGCGCCGGATCCTGCACGTCCACGGGGACGCGCTGGAGGCCGCGGGCCTGCACTGTGTGTCCGGCGCGCGGTGAGCAACGATCGAGCCTCGATGAGCTCACCGGTCGCACGATGGCTAGGGATGACGCTCGCCGTTCCGATCGGGCTCGCCGGCGCGGGTGCCGTCGGGTGGGCCGGCCTCGCGCTCTGGTTCGACGGCCCGCGGTGGCGGCTGCTTGCCGGCGCGCTGGCCGTCGGCTTCGTGGTCGTCGCGCTGGGGGCACCCTTGGTGCTGCGGCCGAGGCGTCGGGGGGTCGCGGCGCTCGTCGTCCTGTGGTTGGTCGTGCTCGGGTGGTGGATGCGCATCCCCCCCCGCGCCGATCGCGACTGGCAGCCGGACGTCGCGCGGCTTCCCAGCGCCGAGATCCGGGGTGACCTCCTCACGGTGCACAACGTGCGCGACTTCGCGTATCGCTCCGAAGCGGACTTCCGCCAGCGCTGGGAGACGCGGACCTACGATCTCTCGCAGATCCGCGGGGTCGACTTGTTCCTGTGCTTCTGGGGGCCGACCCTCGTCGCGCACACCATCATGAGCTGGGAGTTCACCGACGGTCAGCACCTTGCCGTGTCGATCGAGACGCGCAAGGAGCGGGGCGAGGAGTATTCTGCGCTGCGCGGCTTCTTCCGGCAGTATGAGCTCTACTACGTCGTCGCCGACGAGCGGGACGTCGTCCGCCTGCGGACGAACCACCGCGGCGAGCGGGTGTTCCTATATCGCCTTCGGGGCTCCCCCGCGCTCGCCCGAGCATTGCTGGTCGCCTATCTCGAGGAGGTGAACCGCCTGGCCGCGCAGCCCCAGTGGTACAACGCGTTTACGCGCAACTGCACCACGAGCATTCGTCTCCATGTGTGGGAGGCGGGGATCCGCAACACCCTCGACTGGCGCGTCCTCGCGAACGGCAGGGGAGACGCGATGCTCTACGAGCGTGGGGACATCGATACGAGCCTGCCGTTCGCCGAGGTACGGGCGCGCAGCGACATCACGGCGCGAGCCAGGGCCACCGCCGCCGACGTGCGATTCTCGGACCGCATCCGAGAGAACCTGCCGCCTCGACCGGCACCCCCGCCGCCGTGAGGCTCCGGCCGTGCCGTCAGGTCGCCTGGCGCAGTTCGGCGAGCCGCGTTCGCAGGCGATCCGACCAGTAGTCGAAGGCGTTCTCCACGTCGGCCCAGGTGCTGGCGCCGCCGCGCAGCGCCTTCGTGCCGGCGCGGCGGTCGACGGCCGCGGCAAGGCGCTCTCCCGTGAGCCCGTCGAGGAGTTCGCCCTCGACGCCCGCCCGGCCGACGAGCACTTGGGTGTCGGTCGCGAGCCCGCCGACCGTCGTCAGCACCCGGAGCTGCGGCACGACCTTCGAGACGGTGTTGAGTACCACCTTCGCTCCCTTCGCATCCGTGATCGCCGCCCGCAGGCGGAGCGTGTTCGGCCCGGGCCGGTCGACGAGGGCGTAGTCCTGCCGCAGGCTGTTGCGCAGGGAGGCGTCGAGGTAATCCGCGAGCAGCTGGCGGTCCTCGTCGGGCACCTTGGCCACGGTCGAGTCGTCGCCCGACGTCCAGATCGTCACCGGGTCGATCAGGACCTCGGTATAGCGCGCCCAGACCACGCCCGGCTTGACGTAGACGAGCTGCGCTTCGCCCTGCCCGCCGGGGCGGAGCTGCGAGTAGTCGCCGAGAAAGCCGCTCGGCTCCACCGTCCGAGTCTGGCGCGTGGTCGGGCACCCCGTCATTACCGTGATGCCGAGGGTGAACACCATGGCAGCGGCCGTTGCGTTTGGCGATCGCCTCATCGCTCTGCCTCCTTCCGGTATGCTCAGCGGACGGTGTAGCCGCGCCCCTCCATGCAGGCGGCGAAGGCGCGGTCGTAGGCGCTCCGCGTGGCCTGCTGATGTGCCTGCTGCGCCGCCACTGATCGCCGTCGGCCCTGAACACCGCCGACGACTGCACCCGCCGCGGCGCCCTTCCCGGCGTTTCCGGCGATGGCGCCGACGGCTGCGCCGAGCGCAGCCCCCCGTGCCGCCCCACCCACGGCTCCTCCGGCGTGCTGGCCGGCGCGCGCGGGCGGCGGCGGTGCTCCTGGATCCACGCCGCTCTGCGACTTCGCCCAGCGATAGCACTCGTAGGAGTCCTTGTCCTGCTGCGCGGCTGACTGCCCGCGCTGCGGATACACGAAGAGGCCGGCCGCTGCGGCTCCACCGACCACCGTCAGCGTCACTCCGAACAGGACCAGCCATCGCATGGTGCGCCTCATATGTTCGAGCTCCTCACCTCGCGTCAACGCCGAAGGATCATCACGACCAGAGCGAGGATACCGAGCATCGCGACCCACGCCGCGACGACCGACGCCATCGAACGCGGGACGTCCGGCCCGCGTCGCCGCAGCGCCCGCCTTCCCTGCCGCTCCTCCCACGTCCCCAGAACGAGGGACCCGAGGCCGATCAGGACCAGCAGCAGCGCGAACTCGCGGGGTCCGATCAGACGGCCCGGAGGGCCGGGCGCCGGGTTCTCCAGCTGGAAGAACTTGTAGATGGTGAAGCCGAACGTGATCAGCGACGTTCCCGTTCGCACCCAGGACATCGTCGTGCGCTCGTAGGCGAGGCGCGTGCGCTCGGTGGCGAGCCACGTTGAGATGTCCACCGTCGCTTCGCCCTGCGCCTGCTCCGTCATCGGCCGAGGTCCGCCCCGGGGCGCGCCGGAAAGCGACCGAGCCAGGGACGCACCGCGCGGTTCGTCAGGCCGCGGATGAGCGCGTACGGGAGCAGTGCGAGCGTGACGGCCACGACGACCGCTTCACCCGGATAGAGCCAGCGCAGGACGGCGAGCTGGTAGATGCCGTCGATGCCGAGGGCGATCACGAAGACCTTGGCGATGTCGTCCCAGCCTTCCCGGGCGAGCGTTCCGCGGCGCAGCGGGTGGAGCACCATGGCCCAGAAGTAGGCAGGGCGGCAGGCGCGCGCATCGCGAAGGCCGGCGCGCACGGCGAGGACGACGGCGGCGATCGGCTGGAGAGCGATCCGCACCTTCATGGGCCCGTACGGGCGCGCCAAGAGATTCTCCCAGGCGCGAGCCAGGTGCTCTTGAACGCCGGTCATTCGGTCATCCGCGCCGATCCGCGGGTCGCTCGAGCAGAAACCCGACGACGGTTCCCTTCCCCATCGCCCGGTCGATCTCCTGCATCGTCAGGTAGGTCCCGACGACCAGGCTGAGCAGCAGCACCAGTCCGAGAAAGCGATGCGCGTCGGCGGTCGCCGTCACGTAACCGATGGCCGCGGTGACACTGCCTTCCCGGCGGTACGCCGTGAAAACGCGCTCGCCGATCCCAAGCAAGACCACGACCAGCGCATACACAAGGGTCTTGCCGCCGATCACGACGATGCGTCGCTGGCCCTCGAACCGGTACCCGGAGTCCGCCCAGTCGAGGAGCGGGATCACCTTCCCGAGGACCAGGGCGGCCACGGCGGCCTTGGCAAACGCCGAGTACTCGATCGCGTACTGTGCCACGAACAGCTTGAACAGTAGGAATAGGAACATGAAGGCCGCGAAGAAGAACGCGATCTTCGGCGCGATGTCCCGCCACAGCGCCATCGCCACTCGCCCGGTCGTGGCCGGGATGCTGCGCAGACGCTTCGCCAGCGTCGGCTTTCCGGCGGGATCGACGCCGCCCGCCGGCGCACGCTCGGCACGTCTACGCACCCTTCGGCGCCCCGTCCGCACCCCCGGACCGTCTCGCCAGCTCTTCGAGGAGAATCGGCACGCCCAGATTGCACGCCTGAACGCCTTGGCCGACGCAGAGCTTCAGGACCTCCATGATCTCCTCAGTCGTGGCTCCGGCCCGCAGCGCGGCCTTGATGTGGCGGCGTACGCCTGGCGCATACATGTGCGTGAAGGACGCATCGCAGGCTATGCTGAGGAGCTCGAGCTCCTTGGTCGACAGTACGCTGCTCTTGTAGATCGGGATGACAGTCGCGAAGAACTCGTCAGTCCACGTCGGGTCGAGGGCGAAGAAGGGGTCCCAGGCTGTATTCCGTCCCAAGGGCCGGTCGCGGTGGGTCGATCGGTGGCCGCCATCTCCGCCCTCACAGGATGCTGGTCGGGTTCGAGTGTCCTGGTGCTACCGCCTTGGGAATCCGCCCGTCGGTGTCATAGGTGAGGAACCCCCGCTGGCCTTCCGCACGATTCGGCGGCAACCCGAGGTTGAAGAGCGTCTCCTCCACCGTGTCGTACCAGGCCCCGACCTTCATGATCTGGCGCGCCTCGTCGGCCGTCGCCACCTTGCGGCCGAACTGCTCGCTGAGCTTCACCGCCCACTCGATCTGCTTCACCGAGTCCCAGCGCTGCCGCCTAGCGTCCCAGAGGTTGTCCTCGTTTCCGACCCGCACGTGCGCGCCGAGGATGAGCGCCAGGTTCTGGATCGCGATGTTGCCGCGCATGCTGCTCCAGAACGTCACGCTACTCGATCCGTGCGGCGTGCGGCGGAGCATCTCCATCCAGTCGAACGGATTGCGGCCCATCGACCCGCCCCCGTAGCCGCAGAGAGCCACGTTCAGCGGGCCCATGTACACTCCCGTCCGGATAAGGCGCTCGATGATCTCCAGCTGGTGGACGTGGCCCGGCACGAAGTAGGGCTGGATGCGATGCGCGCGCAGCCGCTTGAGGTGCTCGATGTAGAACGCCGGCGTCGAGTCCACGACCATGCCGCTCCAGGCGGCCTGCACCTTGGGGTCGTCCAAGTGCGTCCCTTTGACGTCGCCCGGCACGAACGCCATGGTGACGTCCCAGAGTGACGTGCCGGTGGTCACCGTGACGAACTCCGGCTTCGGGTTCAGCTCCGTGAGCATGTGGCGGGTGTCGTAATCGAGCCACTTCGCCTTGGCCTCGTCCGTATGGGGAGCGAAGGAGATCGATCCGCCTACCTGCAGGATCATCTTGGGCACGGCCTGCTTGAGCCGCCCGATGAGGTGGTTGTACTCGTTGAAGTTGGTTGAACCCTGGCCGGTCTTCGGATCGCGCACGTGCACGTGCAGCATCGTGGCGCCGGCGTTGTAGCAGTCCACGGCGCGCTGGACTTGTTCGTCCCAGGTGAGCGGGATGTCGCAGTCGCCCGGGAGCCATTCCGGACCGTACGGAGCGGCCGTGATGATCAGCGGCTGCATGTTCTCGGGGAACAACGAGTCGTCGGTGAAATACATGATCGCACTCCTCTTCTTCGGCCACGCGAGGCTTCGCTGAGCCTATAGCGTACCTGCCTTCTCGACCCTGACCGCGAGCGCTTCCGTGTAGGTGATCTCCACGACGTCGCCGACCGAGACCATGTCGAGCTTCGTCGGGTCTTTGGCCTTGACGACGACGACGTCCCCCCGCGGGCCTCGGAGCGTGGCCTCGGATGTCGCCTTGTCGATGGCGGCGATCGTCATCCTGACGGTCACGGTGTCGGTCGCGCTGCCCGCCGGCTTCTCGCCCTCCGGGGCTCGACTCACGTCGCTGCTCGCGGTGATCCCCGGGCCTGTGCTGCCGGGCTTCTTCACGTCGTAGGCGATGGATTCCCGATACGTGATGCGCACGACGTCACCCTTCTGGACCTGGGGGAGATTGCGCACCTCGGGACCAGCGACGATGGTGAACTTCGTGCCGTCGGGGCGCTTCAGCGTGACGTGCCGCGTCTTGCGGTCGATCCGCAGCACGGTCGCCGTGGCGACCAGGGTCTGGTCGCCGAGCTGACCCGACAGGACGGTGGACGGCGACTGCGCCGCCGGCGGTGCAAGTGCCGGTGGAGGCGGCGGCTTCGTGGTCGTGCAACCTACCAGGGTGCCGGCATAGAGGGCGACAACCATCGTGACGGATCGCATCTCACTCCTCCCCGAAGCTTCTCTCTTGAGCCCCTCACGGCGGCAACCGATCTCCGGCCGCACGCCATCGACGGCCATCGAGCAACGTGGCTTGCACTCCACTGCACAGGGAACGCGTACTAGCTCTTGGAGCCCACATGCTCTAGTCGACCTCGGCGTGGCTCTCCATGCTGCATGGGACGTGCCAGTCAGCGCTTTCGCGCTCCGTGCTCTCGTGTCCATGCAACGCGGCCTCAGACTCGGGACGATATGTCGCCCGAAGGGGGCGAGTGATCGTCCCAGGAAGCGAGCTCAGATCGCAGGACTTCGGTTGACAGCGGCGAGGTCGATGCGCCATGAGGGGCGCCGTGCGATCATTGGGGTCGTGGTTGCTCGGTACCCTCGCGATCCTTGCACTCGCCGGATGCTCGATCTCTGCGAGTTCGTGGAGCGTGTCGAAGTCCGTGCGCAGCAGCTCGCATTCCTCCGATTCGTCCTCGAGCTCGTCGCCTGGAGCCGCCGAGCGCGCCTATCGCGAGGACGTAAGCGACTACACGCGCGCGTTCGTCAAGTCGGGTGGCAGCGACTTCCGCGGCTTCCGATCCGACGTCGCCCGCCTCGCCGAGGAGCACGGGATTACCGACTGGGAGGCGAACGCGGCCACCTATACTGCCATCGGCGAAGGCCTGAAGAGCGCCGGTGTGTCCGGCGCGTCGCTGATGGCATACAAGCGGAACCTCGCCGGGGGGGACCCGGACAAGGCCGAGGCGATCCAGCGCGGGTACGACGCCGCGCGGTGATGACGCGGCGGTCCCTCGCGCTCGCCACCCTGCTCGTGTCGCAGGCGGCGGGGGCCGCCTCGCCCCGCTTCGTCGACTACATCTACGTCGAGGCCAATGAAGGGGGATCGAGCGGCGGGCACGCCGCCATCCGCTTCGGGGACGAGACCTACCATTTTCAGCACGAGCCCCCCGGCCTGCTGCGGCTGCGTCGCGACGACTCGCAGCACTTCCGCTGCACCTACGGCGCGCTCGAGAATCGCCCGATGCACGTGAGCCGGATCGGCGTGTCGGAGGCCGTGTATTCCCGGCTCCGGGGCGCGTTCGCCGAGCGGTACCTCGTGGAGCGCGAGACGTTCGAGCACCGGGAGGCGCTGCGCGACGATCGCGCGCTGCTCGAGGTGCTGGTGGCTCGGCGGCGGGGCGACCCCGTCGGCTCGGTGCCGCTGCGGGGCGCGGGGTTCTTTCTGCCCGACGATGGGGCGTCTCCCCCGTCCGCCTCCGCCCTCGAGGTCCGCCGGCGCATCGAGGAGGTGTATGGGAGAGACGCCATCCCGGCGCGGATCGCGGAGGTGTCCCACGAGCTCGATCGTCTCGTGCCGGCGCTGCCCGAGGTCAGTGGGCCCGCAAGCCTCTTCACGTACTCGTTCTCGGCTCGCTATCGGGACCTTCTGACGGCACTGGTCGCGCTGCGCGCGGTCGCGCACGCGCTGCCGCTGCGGCCCGAATCCCGCTGGCCGGCGGCGGCCGGCGAGCCGGCGCTCGACGACGCCGAGCGACGGACCCTGGGGGCGTTCGCGGATCGCCTCGTCGAGGCGCTGCCGAGGCTGCTGCACTCGGACCGCCCCGACTGGGGCTTCGCGCTGCTGGTCGGGCTGGCGCGGCTGGCGACGTTGCGGGAGAGCCAGCGGGTCGGCCGGCTCGTCCTGCTCGACGCGTTTCCGCCGGCATCCGACGTCGTTCCGCGCTCCTACGTCCGCCAGCATCGCGACGCCCTGTCGCATTTGCTCGCCGACGCTCGCGACGAGTTCACCCGCGCCCGCGCGTGCCTCCGCGCGGCAGGCGGGATCGGCGAGGTGGACTTCACGAACCTCGAGGACGCGGGCAATCGCCTGCTCGAGCTTCAAATGGCGCTTGCCCAGGGGCGGGACCTGCGTGTGTGGTCCGCGCGGCTGGTGCCGTCCCGGGTCGCCCCGGCGCCCGATGTCATCGTGCCCGATGTCCCCACGGACACGCTCGTGCGCGCCCTGTCGCGGGCAAGGGCCGCCGAGCGGGGCTTCGTGCGTCGGTTGGAGCGGGACTACCGCTACGACCTCGTGAGCCGAAACTGCGTCTCGGAGATCTTTCGCACGGTGGACGCTGCGGGCGCCGAGCCCGGCAGGCACGTCGACCTGGGATGGTCGCTGGACTTCATCCCCTTCGTGTCGGCGCGTGCCGTGAACGGCGCCTGGAACGTTGCCGAGCGGACGAGCGTGCCGTCGTATCGGTTGGCCCGTCTCGAGGGGATGTCCCGGGGTGGAGGCTTCGTTCGTGCCTGGCTCAGGGAGTGCAACGTCGTCACGTCGACGATTTACAGGCGGAACCCCGACGATTCGTTCTTCCTGCTCTTCACGGATGATGTGGTCGCGCTGCGGCCTGTCTTCGGGGTGGTGAATCTCATCGCCGGACTCGGAGCGGGGGCCCTGGGCCTCGCGCTGCTCCCGGTCGACGGCGGGCACATGGCGGTGGCAGGGTTGCGCGGCGTGGTATTCAGCCTGCCCGAGCTCGGCTTCGTAAACCTACGTAAGGGGTCGTTCGACTACGTTCGGAGAGACGAGTGTCCCGTCGAGGAGCTCGAGCGTCATTGACCGCTCAGATCAATTTGCGCCGCCGGAGCCACAATCCCGTGAGGATCACACAGCCGGCAGGCAGAGCTACCCCGAGAACTGCGAAGGCGGCCGCGCTGCCGAGGGTTTCGTTCATCCAGCCGAAATTCATGCCGAAGAAGCCGGTGATGAACGTGAGGGGAAGGAAGATCAGCGAGACCAGTGTCAGCCGATTGATCTGATCGCCCTGGCGCTGGGCGATGGCAGCCGCGTAATCTTGGAGGATGTTCGACGCCCACTGGCTGCGGTCGTGAAGGCGGCGCTCGATGTCCTCGACTTGCTCCGCGTAGTCGTTCAGCTCCACGGCGCCCCGTGGATCCATTCCGGGTACGGCCTCGACCCCGACGATCGCGAACCGCACCGCGCTGCTGTAGCGATCGAAATCTGCCCACCGGGACTGGAGTCTGTGAAGCTGGCCCGTGAGGGCGGGCAGGTCGGCACCGGCGGCCTCCTGCAGTCGCTCGCGTGCGGCCTGGAGTCTCACGTCGAGGGTGCTGATCGCCTGGTCGAGGCTCGCGAGCAGCAACTGGAGGACGATCGCCGCTGCGCGGAAATGGCTCTTCCCGAGTTCGGCGGCCCGATCGACGAAATGCTGCCGTGCCTCGTCCAGCGCCGCGGGATCTCCGCCCCAGACCGTGACGATGCATCGTCGCGAGCCGACGAGGTGGACCTCAGTCACCGTCCCGGGTGGCTCGGCCAGCCACGTCACGGCGCGCAGCCCGTGCTGGCCCATGACCAGGCGGAGGGCCTGGCCGAAGCGCAGCGCCCAGGGTATGTCGCTGGCATCGAGTCCCAGCTGGCCCAGCAGCTCCATCCGGACGGCGTCGTCGGTGGAAAAGATGTCGAGCCAGAAAAACCCGACGGAGCCGACGAGGTCGCGCAGCTCGGCGCCGGTTCGCAGCGCGCGGGTGCCGACGGACTCGGCCATCAGCATCGCGCTCGGAGCTGCCGATGTCATGGCGTCGCCTTCCGTCGCACCTGAGTGACCCTTGGGGACTCACCTTGCGACCGGGATCGTGAGGGCCGGGATCGTCTCCGGGGCGGCCTCGACGAGCCGCATGTTGATGAGCGTCTGGAGAAGGCGGAAGGCACGTTTGCTCGGTCCGTCCTCCCCGGCGATGTAGAACCAGTAGCCGCGATGGCGTGCTGCGACCAGTACGTCCTCGGACGGGCGGCTCGCGGAACTCCGGATTCGCATCGCGCCACGCAGCAGCGACGGCCCGTCCAGCGCCGGGTCCGACAGCCCCTGCGCGACGTGCTCTGCCGGCACATCGACGCAACTCGCGGCGATCTGAACGAGGTCGTACACCGAGCGGGTCTGCAGGTCGAGCTCCGGCTTCGTCCGCTCGCCGAACGCGAGCTTCACCGGCAGCGCGATGTCGCGACCCTGCCGAGCCAGAGACTCGGGCAGCCCCCATCGATGAAGGAGGTCGCGGACCGCGTCGCGGCTCCCGGGCGCGTAGTCATGGAGCACCAAGGCGAAAGACCCGTCCTTGGCCGAGGTCGACGTCCAGGTTGCCTGACCGGCGTTCTCCAGACGCGCCAGGAGGTCGATCGCGTCCTGGAAGGCGGCGCCCACTTCCGGCGGGCCGGACACCGGGTTCTGCAGCCCGTTCATCTGCTTGACGAGAATCGAGATGAACTGGTCCGAAGCGCGCTCCATTCCGAACAGGAGGACGAGCACGTCGAGCCCGACGGGCGAGAGGATACTCTTGGCATAGCGTTCTCCCTGCACGGGCGTGTAGGAGATCGTCGGGTTCTCCTCGTAGGCGAGGCCGAGGGCGAGGGGTACGATGTTGCCCTGGTAGTTCGCGGAGGGGCCGATGCCGATCTGGGCGTTCGTCGTCGCCGTGACGTGCAGGTTGGCCGTCACGCTCGCGACGGAGAGCAACCCCGAGGGCTCGCCGTACCGCGCGCGCACGATGAGCGCGAGCGTCTGCTCGTTGTTCGTGTCGCTGATCACCTCGTTGTAGAGTCCGCGCCCGCGGATGATCGCCCCGGGGCCGAGCGTCGCCTTCGGCCCCAGGAGGCCGCTGCAGCCGGAGAGCCAGAGCACGGCGGCGGCCCACGCCCGGTGCCGCGCGCCGCGGGTCGACCTGGGGAATGTCCGGCTCCATGGCATCGCGACGCTCCGGCCCCTATTGCTCGAGATGCGCGAGGGTGTAGCGCAAGGGGGCGCTCCGGATTTTCAACAGCCCCTCGAACGGGCGGTCGAGCTCGACGATCAGGTACATCGCGGCCGATACCGACAGTGCGCAGACGAGCAGGACGGCGATCACGGTCGCGTTCCGGGGGGCGAAGAGGCCGAAGCTCGCGAAGAGAACGGCCAGCCAGCCCACCAAGACTACCAGGAAGGGCATCGGAAGCGACCCTCCCACGCCTCCGAAGAGGAGCCAGCGCGTCTGCAACAGGTCACCAACGATCTGGACCGCCCGGGCCTGGAGCCCGCGCTGCACGTCGTCCTGCGGAGCGAGGGCACGGATGACGCGCTCGATACTCTCGATGGTCGGCGTCGTCCCGGCTTCGTCCACCTGGGCTAAAACCGCCGGTTCCTCAGGCCACATGATCGCCAGCCGAATGGCGAGCGCACGCCGGATCTGGTTCCGGATATCCCGCGTTGCGGGCCCGTACTGGGCGAGCACGTGGTCGAGCAGCAGGATGTTCGCGGCGGCTTGCTTGACCTCGGTGTTCTGGGTGTCGTACGAGCTTTTGGCCGACGCGATCAGCAGGCCGAGGACGAGCGCGGCCATGGTCCCGAGAAGCCCCATGCCGAGCTTCACGACGTCCCTCGAGTCCGGGCTCTGATGGTGCTCAGGCAGGACGGCGCGCAGCACCATTCCGAGCAACGCGCCACCGAAGACGCACGCGAAGACGAGCCATCCGATCGCCTGCGCACTCACGGTCCGACCCTCTCGGGCGTGCCTCCCGAGACGGAGGCGAGGATGATCAGCACTGGCATCATGTCATCGGGCCCATGTGCTATCGATTGCGCCAGAAATCGGGATACAGCAGTGTCAGGCCGAAAGTGATCCCATAGAGGGGTGCCGGCCCGTCGCGCGAGACGTTCCAGAACGGCTCGACGAAAGCGCTGACGATTTGCCGCCCGATCCGGAAGACGCGTCCAACTCCCACATCGAGGGGCACTTGCTGCATGCTGGTTTGCCAGTCGAAGATCATCTGCGGCTGGGACCGGACGAACCAGCCGTCGCCGAATTGATACGTGACGAAGGGTTGCAGGAAGAGGGCATTGGCGTCTGCGCGCTTGGAGAGTCCAGAGAAGGAGATGGGGTTCTGGGCGAGGACGCCGAGCAACCACCGGTCGGGCGAGAAGGCGACCGCTGCAGCAGGTCCGGCCTGCCACTTGCCCTGACCGGTCGTGGGCCGATCCGCGGTAGGGAATACGAACGTCGGTCCGATCCCCCAGAGGATACTGTGACCGGCGTTGAGCACGATCACGTCGAGGAATCGCACGTCGCCGAACCCGGTCGAGCCATCCGGAAGCGTGACGGCAGCCGGTACCGACAGGAGCGAGAGCTGCGGAAGGGGAAGAAGACGGTAGGCGGGAAGGGGCATCGTGACGTTGAGTGCGACCGTGTTGCCGCGTCCGTGAAGGTCTTCGAATTCCGGAAGATAAGAGTCTTGGAATCGCACCTGCAGGATGCTCGATATCGGGGCGTTGGCCTGCTTGACGAGGTTCGGCTGCCCTTCGATCGTCCCGTCGGCGGCCGACGCTGGGCTCACCGCGGCGAGCAGCAACGTCAGCAGCGCGAAGTTCATTCGACGCATCCGGTGCTTCCCGACGCGACGGCGGAGCAAAACGGATGCCACGCCTGATGCGGATTCTGGGCGCAGCGCTGCCGATAGGGCTGGTCGTTCTCCTCGCTGCCCCCAATGCTTTACAGGCGGCTGAGGCCATGGCATTCGTCGGCCGAGCGACGTGTGCTCGGTGTCATGCTGCACAGGACCAACAGTGGCGCGGCTCACACCACGCCCTTGCCATGCGGCTACCTGACCCGAAGACCGTCCTTGGAGCCTTCGATGGCGCAACGTTTATGCATGACGGCGTCACATCGACGTTCTTCCGGAATGGCGAGGCGTTGATCGTCCGTACGGATGGCTCCGACGGACAGTTGCACGATTACACGGTGGCGTACACCTTCGGGGTCGCGCCGCTCCAGCAGTACCTCATCGGATTTCCAGATGGGCGTTACCAGGCGCTCGGCATCGCGTGGGACGCCCGGCCGCGCGCGGCCGGTGGTCGACGATGGTTCGACCTCTACCCGGATGAACGGTTTCGTCCGGGCGATCCTCTTCACTGGACGGGGCGGCTGCAGAACTGGAACCACATGTGCGCAGAGTGCCACTCGACGGGGGTCGAGAAGAACTACAATCCGGCGGCCCGCAGCTACCACACGACGTGGAAGGAGATCGACGTCTCCTGCGAAGCCTGCCATGGCCCCGGGTCGCGCCACGTGACGTGGGCGGAGCGGCATGCCGGCGGCGATTCGAGCAAGGGCCTCGCGGTCCTGTTCGACGAACGCAGGGGGGTCCGCTGGCCGATCGACGGACTGTCGGGAAATGCTCGGCGTAGCATCGCTCGTACCACGGACAAGGAGATCGAGACCTGTGCCCGCTGTCACTCGCGCCGCACCGAGCTCTTCGAGGACTATCGCTGGGGGCGGCCGCTGATGGACACGCATTTGCCCGCCCTGCTCGAGGAGGGCCTGTATCACGCCGACGGCCAGATCGAGGGGGAAGTCTACGAGTATGGCTCGTTTCTGCAGAGCCGGATGCAGCAGCGGGGGGTCACCTGCAGCGACTGCCACGAGCCCCATGGCCTGACGCTCCGCGCGCCGGGGGACGGCGTCTGCCTGCAGTGTCACCTCTCGATCAAATACGCGACGGCGCAGCACCATTTTCACCGTCCCGGATCGGCGGGCTCGGCCTGCGTCGACTGTCACATGCCGGCCACGACGTACATGATCGTCGATCCGCGCCGCGACCACAGCTTCCGGATACCCCGGCCCGACCTCTCGGCGAGGCTCGGCACGCCGAACGCCTGCACCGGTTGTCACCGCGACGAGTCGGCCCAATGGGCGGCGAGCCGGATACGCGACTGGTACGGTCACGAACCGCACGGATACCAGCGCTACGCCGATGCACTCTCGGCGGCGCGCACCCAGGCCGCCGACGCCGAGGCGCTGCTCGCCGCGCTGGTGCGTGACGTGGAGCAGCCGGGGATTGCACGGGCGACGGCGGCCTCGGAGCTCGCGCGCTGGCCGAGCCCGACGTCCGTCGCAGTGCTTGCTGAGGCTCTCGGCGACCGGGATCCGCTCGTCCGGTACGGTGCGGTGAGCGGGCTCGAACCGCTGCCGGCCGAGGCGCGATGGCGGCTTGCCAGTGCGCTCCTCGGAGATCCCGTCCGCGCCGTCCGGATCGCCGTGGCGAGTCTCGTCGCCGATGTGCCGGTCAGCGACATTCAGGGCGACCAGCGGGCGGCCCTCGACCATGCAACCGAGGAGGACATCGCCGCGCAACGGCTGAATGCCGACCAGCCGGAGAGTCAGGTGAATCTCGGCAACCTCGCCGCGAAACGCGGCCAGGTGCTGGACGCCGAGCGGGCGTATCGTACCGCCCTCGAGATCGCCCCCGACTGCGTGTCGGCCTATGTCAACCTGGCCGACGTTCTGCGGCAGACGGGTCGGGACGACAAAGGGGGACGGCTCCTGCGCGCGGGCCTGGCGCGTCTGCCCGAGGCGGCCGCGCTGTACCACAGCCTCGGCCTGCTGCAGATCCGACAGAAGAATCTGACGGCGGCGCTCGTGTCGCTCAAGCGGGCGGTGGACCTCGCTCCCGACGACGCGCGTTTCACCTACGTCTATGCCGTTGCCCTGGAGAGCGCCGGACGGGAAGAGGAGGCGTTGGCCGTGATCGACGCGGGGCTCCGGCACGCGCCGGGCGATCGCACATTGCACGAGCTGCGCTCCCGGTTGCGGCCCGGCAGCACGAGATGACATGAGGACGCCACGGGTGAGTCCGACGTGAACCTGGAAGCGCTCTACCAAGGGAGCGAGGGGCTCATTGCCCTCGGCTTCGTCTGCATGCTGCTCGTGGCTGGGGAGGTCGGCTTCCAGCTCGGGCGCGCGACGGGGCAGGAGATGGACGCCATGGGGAAGTCGCAGCTCCCGAGCATCCAGGCGGCGTTGTTGGGGCTGCTCGCCCTTTTGCTGGGGTTCACGACCGCGATGGCTGTCTCTCGCTTCGAGACGCGCCAGCGTCTCGTCGTGGAGGAGGCGAACGCCATCGGAACCGCCGCACTCCGCGCCCGGCTCGTTCCCGGCGCCGCGGGGGCGGCGATCGTCGGCCTGCTTCGCGATTATGCGGACGCGCGCGCCGAGTCCTCCACGGAGGATTCAGCGGACCCGACGATGGCACGGCGCAGGACCGAGGAGCTGCAGGCGGGGCTCTGGTCGCAGGCCAGCGCCGCCGCTCAGCAGGACCCACGGGCCGTGACGAGCGGTCTTCTGCTCCAGGCGCTCAACGAGATGATCGACGTTCATGGTGCACGGCGGGCGGCGCTGCGAAACCACGTTCCCGTGACCGTGATGCTGATGATCGGCGTTGTCGCGATGATCACCCTCGGGGCGATCGGGTACGGCTACGGGATCGGCGAGGGCCGGCACGTCTTCGCGATCCTCACGCTGGCCGTAGCGATCACCCTGGTGGTGATGGTCATTCTCGACCTCGACCGGCCGCAGCGCGGATTCATCCGCGTGAGCGAGCGGAGCCTGATCGAGGTCCAGGAGAACCTGCGTGCGCCCTCTCCGTAGCCTTCGCCCGTTGTGAAGGTCAGAGGCCAAGGCGCCGCAGTAGGTTCCGGAGCGCCCCTGGAGCGAGCGACGAGAGCTTGACCGAGACGGTCGGGGCCGTCGGCGTTCCGCTCACGGCAAAGTCGAAGGCCTGCAGCCCCTGACCGCCGGTCACGAGACCACCGACCATCGGGATTCGGCTGGGCAGCTCGTTGAGACCGTAGTACGCCGGGATGAGCGTTCCCGCGAGCGCAAGCGTCCTTCGGTTCGTGTCGACGCTGCCCTCGACGAGAACCCGCAGCGACGGTCCACTCATCACGCCGTCGATGATCGTGACGGAGCCGTCGCGGTACGCGACGCGGCCCGTCACCCGGTCGAACCGGATGCCACCGCCCGCCAGCGCGCTCGCGGTTCCGGACAGCGACGCGAGCGTCGCCGCCTGCGCGAGCCACGGCATGCGCGTGATCGTCACGCCGTGGATCGCGAGTCGACCGTCGAACGGCGTACCCGGCGCCACGAGATCCGCTGTCGCGGCGTAGCGCATTCTGCCGCCGATCGCGTCGGCGTACGAGCCGGTCGCCCGCAGCACGGCCCCGACGTCGTTACTGCTGAGCGTGGCGGTCTGGCCACGAGCGGCCGGGCGCAGCGTGAGCGCCAGGTGCGCGGGCCTCGCGCCCGCGGCGCGCGGCGGCAGCGCGGCGTCCGCGTCGAGCGTCGTCGGGGTTCGACCGTCCGCCGCCAGCGTCGCGTGCCCTCGGACGCGGGTGTCGTCGAGACCGAGGTCGAACTCCTCCACGCGCCTCACGGAATCACCGTCGAGGACGAGCTCTGCCTGGATTCGGCCGGGTTGTCCCGGCGACTTCTGCGGAAGGAGCGGGAGGGCGACGAGTGCCGGGCGCAGATCGCCGCTGATGCTCGCGCAAACCCGGCCCCGCTCGTCCTGCGTGAGCTGGACACGCACGTCGGTTGGCCCCTGCACCCAGGGCCGGAGATCGAGCCCGAGCGCGGCGCGGCTCGCGTCGTCGAGCTGTCCGCTGACCCGGACGCTGCGGCGCGCGCCCGCCGTCGGTTCCGTCCACTCCGTCCAGTCGAGCACGACCGGGGTACCTGCCAGGCGGCCGTGCCCCGTGACGCGCACGGACGACGCATCCTGGACGACCGTGAGCGCTCCGCCCTCGAACCGTGCGCCCCGCAGTGGAGTCGGGACGGCCACGTCCGTCAGCTCGGCGGACGAGGTGATTTCGAGGCGCGTCGGGTCGCTCAACGGCAGCGCGAGCGTGAAGCGGGCGGCCATCGTCCCGGCGACCTGGTTCGGCGTCGTGCCGAGCGCCTTCGCATAGCCGAGCGGTAGCTGGCCGAGCACCCGCAGTGCTTCCGCGAGCGATCCACGCACGTGCCCGGTGACGGCGAGCCTTGTCGGTCCCCCCGCCTCACCGTCCGTTGGTGCGACGGTCGTGTGGGCGATCGTCAGGCCGTCGACGCGGCCGTGTGTCACGGTGAGGGTCCATTGCCCGATCGAGAAGTGTGCGCGCCCCGTCGCGGCGCGCGCAGGGGGCATGGAATCGAGGTATCGTACCTCCGAGGTCTCGAACGTCATGGCGCCATGGAGCGCTCGGAGTGCAAGGGTTCGAGCGTCGAGTCCGCCGAGCCCGGCCGACAGCGCGACGTGCGCCTCGGGAATTCGTCCGCCGGCGACGTGGGTCGTGATCCACTGGCGGACGTTGGCAGCAAGGTGTGGCGGCCAGTAGCCTGCGAACGCGTCGGTTGTCAGCCCGGAGACGATCACTTCCGCGCGTAGCGTCCCCGGACCCGACAGACCAGAGGCTCGGCCATGCATTCGCAGCCGGTCGAAGCCGGGGGCGTCGAGCGCGAGCTTCAGGTCGACGGCGTCGGCGGCGCGGTCGAAGCGGGCGGCCAGACGGCCGTGCTCGACGGATAGTGCACCGGCGGAAAGCTCGGGCAGCGCCACGGTGCCGGCAGTGCCGCGCAGGAAGCCGCGAGCGTGGGTCAACCGCAGGGCAGGGTCGAGCGCGAAGCCGACGGAGCCCCGGAGCGGTACGCGCAGCCGACGCAAGGCGTCCGCAGTGCTGCTCCCGGATGCGAAAAGATCTGCGATGTCGATCGGCGCGACGGCACCGAAGGTCATGGTGCCGTCGAGGGCACCCGTTGGAAAAGCGTGCAGGGTACCGATCAGGGGAACCGGAGTGGTCCCTAGAGTGACCGTAACTGTGAGCTCACCCCGAATGTCGTCCGGCCTGCGCCCCAGTGCGAACTCGTCGATGATCGCGGCGACATGTGTTCCGCGCGACTCGTCGACGAATTTCAAAGCGCCGCCCTCCACGCGGACGCTGCGGAGCGCGGCGAATGGCGAGTGCGGTGGTGCAGCGCCGCGCAGGCCTTCGAGCATCGGGATGAACGCGGCCTGCCCCCCAACGGTCTTCCCCTCGCCGATGCCGAGGTCGAAGCCGCCGTCCGCGTGGCGACGGAGTGTGAGGCGCGGTTTGCGGAGTCCGACGGCCACCGGTGCGACCGCTCCGCGCAGCAGGGCGCGCAAGCTGAGTCGCACGGAAAGTACCGGAACCGTCGCGACCTCCTCGCCGCTCGGCGCGAGCAGACGCAGGTCGCGCAGGCGGAGGTCGATGCCGCGCCCGAAGCCGTTCCAGCCGAGTTCGACCCGGTCGAACTCGGCGCGCAGGGAGGCGCCGGGCGTGTTCACGGCGGCTCGCAGATACGGCGCGACGAAGGGGATCCCGAGCGGCCCCCGCGCGAGCCGCCACCCGATCCAGGTGGCCGTCAGGGCGAAAGCTACGAGGAGTGTGCCGCCCGCCCGTGACGCAAGATGCCGCGGGCGTGATCGGTGTCGGGCCGGCACAGCCCCCACCGTCTACCGCCGGACGACGTCGGCGAGCAGTGTGTTCAGCGTCCGGGACACCTCGGCGCTGGCGAGGATCCCGACGTGGCTCGTGTCGAAGCCGTAGACCTTCCTCGCGGCCCACTGCGCGGGCGGCGCAAGCTCGCTCGAGAGCGCGACGACGCCGTCGTTGGGCTCGTCGAGGAAGAGCGAGTGGCCGTTGTAGCTGAAGAGGAGATAGTACGGGCACGATTCAGGGAGCGGCGTGCGGAAGAGATTGCCGAGGAAGTCGCTGCCCGGCGCCATGTCTCGCCACATCGGGATGACCGCCGGCGCATGTTCTACCCCTTGTGCCGCCGCCGCATAGCCGTTCCACGGCGAAGAGAGCGTGACGAGGATGGCGGGTAGGGCCCCGTTGCCGTTCGCCGCCATCCGATTGATGGCGGCCCGTGTCACAAGGCCGCCCATGCTGTGGGCAACGAAGGCGATCCGCGTGAGGTGGTAGTGCGTGGTGAGGACCGTCAGCCAGCGCTCGAGCCCGCGGGCGGTGGTGTCGAGGTCGAGCCCGGAAGGATAGTAGCCGAGCCAGGGCTGGAGCTTCGTTCGATCGATGTGCCCGACGAGGTAGCGCCAGTCCGCCGGCGTGCCCCCGGCGCCGTGGACGAACAGCACGGGCATCTTCCTCGGATCAAACGGCTCGAGGAAGTAGATCCCGGCGCCGACCTCGAACAGAAAATCTACGGGTTGCCACAGGCCGCGTTTGCCGTTCTCGTCCGCGAAGCGCGGATCGTCGAAGGTCACCACCGTGCCGACGTCGATCGGCGGAAGGTCCCGCGTACCCCGTCGCCCGAGCTCCGTCGCGGCGATCGAGATTCCGAGCGGCGCATGCGAGTCCGCGTCGATCGCGATGTCCAGCTTGGTGATGCGCTGCCCGGGGCCGACACGGACGTCAGTCGGCGCGCCGTAGTAGGCGGCGGGCTCCGTGACGGGGTCGTAGACGGCGTTGCGGTCGAGGTCGACGAACGCGGCGATGCGATACGTGCCGGCTGGCAAGACGAAGAAGTAGGCCCCGGGCTGCTCGAGCATGAAGGAATCCACGACCGTCGTGGGCGTCCCCGTCAGGAGCGCGACCACGATCGGTGCGTCCCCGCCGCCCGTCCGCGTCACGTGCCCCGCGACCGACGCCAGCTCCTCGAGGCGCGCGACGTCCCGGTGCAACGCCCAGAACGAACATCCCTCGAGCCCGAGCAGAAGAGCGGCGGCGGCGGTACATTGGAGGATCGGCCTCATGAGCAAGAAGACCATACCCATCGCGAGCAACCGTCGTGCCCCAGGCCCAGGGACCGGAGATCGTACGCTCGGGAGAACATAGGGAAGCGGCATTGCCAAGTTTGGGAAGGGCATGTTGATTTCGCTCATGATCGGCCTTGCTCCCAAGGGCACAGCACGTGCTTATTGCGGCCGTGCCACCATTACCCGAGCAACTTGCAGCCGGCGACGTCTGCGGGGAGGCGGGAGATGGCGAGGGTGGGCAGGCGCTCCGGAAGGCACTGAGGCGGACGCGGGCCGAGCTGGAGCGCGCCCAGGCTGAGATCGCCAGACTGAGGGCTTGCCTCGCGGCGGAGAGCGGCCACCTCCCCGACCGGCGTCCGGGCGATGGGGAGGAGCTCGTCGGGACGAGCGGCCCCATCCAGCGGGTCTTATGGCGCATCGCGCAGGTCGGTCCTACCGATGTCACGGTGTTGATCACCGGCGAGACGGGCACAGGGAAGGAACTCGTGGCTTCCGCCCTCTGGGCGAGCAGCCCGCGACAGAACCGTCCACTGATCCGGGTGAACTGCGCGGCGCTCGCATCGACCCTCATCGAGAGCGAACTCTTCGGCCATGAAAAGGGCGCGTTCACGGGGGCGCTCAGCCGGCGGGTCGGTCGCTTCGAGCTGGCCGATGGTGGGACGATCTTTCTCGACGAGATCGGTGATCTGCCGCCCGAACTGCAGCCCAAGCTTCTGCGGGTGCTGGAGACGAGAGAGTTCGAGCGGATCGGCTCGTCGAAGACCCAACAGGTCGACGTTCGGATCGTGGCGGCCACCAACCGAGATCTGGGGCAGGCCGTTGCGGAAGGTCGATTCCGTGCGGACCTCTACTACCGGCTGAGGGTCTTCCCGATCGAGATCCCGCCGCTGCGCGAGCGCCGCGAGGACATCCCTCTGCTGATCCAGTACTTTCTCGCCCGCAGCCGGCGGCGTCTTGGGAAACTCGTCACCACTGTTCCGCCGGACGTGATGAAATCGCTGGAGGCGCACGACTGGCCCGGGAACGTGCGCGAGCTCGGGAACACGATCGAGCAGGCAGTCATCCTTTCAGACGAAGGAACGTTGGCGCTGGGTGATCCGGTCGGGTGGAACGAGAACTCGCGGATCAAGGGGGAAGCATTGGCGGATGTGGACCGCCTACACATCTTCCGGGTGCTCGATCGCTGTGGCTGGCGGCTCAAGGGGGAGGGGAACGCCGCGCAACGGCTGGGGCTCAAGCCGAGCACGCTGCGCTCGCGGATGAAGAAGCTGGGGATAGAGCGGCGGGAGGGCGGAACGCGGCCACGCAATCAGTGCAAGGCCCAACTTCACGAGCGCGATAACGTGTAGGGCGGCCACGAGGAGCATCGCCAGGCCGGCTTCCAGAACGAGGTCGTCTACCGATAGCATCTCGAGCCCCCCTTGTGGGACAAGCCCCCGTTTTCACCCGTCTACCGAAACCTCTTCGGCAGGGGCGACATGTCGTCCCCGGGGAGGACATGTCGCCCTTCGATTCATGGTTTCTCGTCGAGGCGCATCCGCAGGTACGGCGAGGCGCCGGCAATGGCCGCACCCATGTCGCTCAGAACGCGGAGGGCCGCGAGACCCGCATCGTCGGCGATCGTCACGTTGGCGAGATCGAGACACATCGGGCCGGTGATGGCCTTACAGACGCGGTCCAGCTCGGGGACGACCTCGCGACGAAGGGCCCCTTCGATTGCGACCACTGTGATGACTCCTGTCCGTTTCGTTGTGATTCGAACGGACATTCCCTCGCCTCGCGATTCCTGAGTGCACCTATCATGCCATCGAATCCGCCGCCCATGGGTGGCGACATGGCACGGAGCGTGCTGGCGATCGAGCAGAGGAGGATGTCATGAAGAGGAGAGCCATCCTGCTTGGTTGTCTATCCGTGGCGTTGGTCGCGTGCAGTCTAACGCAACAGGCGCCGCTCAAGTCGCCGTCGACGCACTCCGGGTTGGTGGACTACGCGATCCTCAGCCCCGGCGCCGAAGGCCAGGCGCAGCTTCGCTACATCAATCCCGCCGCACGGTGGACGCAGTACCACAAGCTCATCATCGAGCCCGTGACCTACTGGGCTGACGAAAACTCGACGAACATCTCGGCACAGGATCAGCGGGCTCTGTGTGACTTTTTCTCGCAGGCCCTCCAGCAGCAGTTCAGTCAGAAGTTCGAGATCGTCTCGGCGCCCGGGCCGGGCGTGATGCGGCTGCAGGTGGCGCTCATCGACGCCGAGGCGGCCACGCCAGTTCTCCGAACCGTCTCCATGTTGGTGCCGCAGGTACGGGTGCTCGCGACCTTGAAGTACGTGGCCGTGGGAACGTACCCGTTCATCGGCGGGGCCCAGGTCGAGGCGAAGCTGACCGACTCCCAGACGGGCACGATCCTCGGGGAGTGGGCCGATCGGCGGCTCGGTGGGGGATCGCCGCAGGCAGCGGTGCAGTGGCAGTGGGGGGATGCGGAGAACGCGATCACGCAATGGGCCACGGCCTCCGCCACGAGGCTGGCGTCGTGGACGTCGGGCAACGCGACGCCCTGAAACGTCCTGAACTAGAGAAGGAGTTTTCCCATGGCGTGGAATCGGACGGCACTGAGCGTCGCGTGCGCACTGGCGATGGGCTCGGCGGCGCACGCGCTTCCGATCGAGCTGAAGGACCAGAACGGCACCACCTATCACGTCAACACGCAGGTCACGCCGCTCCTTCAGCTCTCGGAGGCATCGGGGGCGCTGACCAACGCAACCTATGTCGAGCCGGTGACCGTAACCAGCACGGTCGTCGGCTTCTCGACGTTCTTCGGGTTCAGCACGGTCTACACCGTGCAGCGCCAGGTGAACGTCCCGCTTCGCAACGCCTTCTCGGGGTTCAACGGGCTCGCCATCGTCGGGTTCAACGGCCAGAAGCTGCCGGCCCCGGTGATCTACAATCCCGCGGCCGCGCTGGCCGGGCAGGACTGCCCGATGAACGGCAAGGACCGCGAGCTCGTGTTCGCGACGCAGACGCTGCCCCAACTCAACCTGCAGGTGACGCGCAAGGTGTTCGTGCCGGACAACGCCGCCTTCGTGCGCTGGCTCAACATCGTGACGAACACGGGCTCGGCGGCGACGCAGGTAGGCATCGGACTGCGCGGGCTCCTCGGATCGGGCTCCCAGACCAAGATCGTCGCCACGTCGAGCGGGGACTCGACGCTCACCGCTGGCGACCTCTGGTTTACGACCGCGCAAGCGGTGGCGAAGGGGACCCCGTCGGACCAGCCCCGGCTGGGCTTCGTTGTCCAAGGGGCCGGCGCGAGCGTCCCGGCGCACTCCGCCAGCATCAACTCCCTCGGACAGGCGGTGCTGGTCTACGCGCCGACGATCCCGGCGGGAGGTACGGCGATCGTCATGACGTTCGTCACCGTACAGGGGAACAACAAGGACGCCAAGAAGACGGTCGAGGACGTGGCGACGCTGCCCTCCACGGCCCTCAACTGTCTGAGCGAAGCCGAGCTCAAGGAAATCGTGAACTTCGCCCCGATCACGCCGCCCCAGCTCAAAAGCGCGACGGTTACGCTGAACTTCAAAAAGGCGGCGGCCGACACCGTGCAGTGGAAAGGCAAGATCGCGATCGGTGCCGGAATCTCTTTGCAGGGCTTGCCCGTCAGCGTCGACGTCGGGGGCGCAACGCAAGTCTTTCTCCTGAACAAGAGCGGGAAGGGCAACGACGGTGGCGGCAACAAGTTCAGCCTCAACGCCACCCTCAAGAACGGGGTGACGAAGCAGGGCACGGTCGGCTTCTCGTTCCAGCTCAAGGGGGACTTCAAGAGTCTCTTTGCGCCCTACGGGATGGTCGACGCCACCGTCCAGAACGTCCCCGTCTCGCTGCCGGTGACGTTCACGGCGGGGCCGGGTGTCTACGGCGCCGCGCAGGCCTTCACGTACAAGGCCAAGGCCGGAAAGTCGGGCACCGGGAAGACGTGAGCCGATGGCGATACGGCTCGTGCTGTCGACGCTGGTGGTCATGGCGGCGGTCATCCCTGCGGTGGCGGGTGCCGAGGTCACTTGCGTCGAGTGCGACGTCGGCTTCGCGCAGTGCGAGGCGAGTTGCCTCGACCCGCACGCCGCCGAGGGCTGTCTGGCCGTCTGCAGTGACGCGTACGAGCAGTGCCTGGACCTTTGTCGGTGATGCGGCTCCTGCGCACGAGTGGCTTCGGGCTGGCTGTCCTGGTTGTCTTCGGGGCGGTGAGCGGCGCGTGGCATGCCCGCCTGCGGCCCAACGTGCTCCTCGTCACGATCGACACCCTGCGGGCGGACCGGCTCGGCTGCTACGGATTCGGGCTCGCGCACACCCCAGCGGTCGATGGGCTCGCGCGCGAGGGCGTCCGCTGCGCCGACGTGGCCACGTCCGCGCCCATCACGCTCCCCGCGCACAGCTCGATCATGACCGGCCTGTACCCGCCGGCCCATGGGGTCCGCGACAACGGCAACTATGCGCTGGGACCGGAGGCGGTCACGCTCGCGGAGCGGCTGCAGGCAGCCGGCTATCGCACGGCCGCATTCGTGTCGGCAGCCGTGCTCGCACGCCGCTACGGCCTCGATCAGGGATTCGAAGTGTACGACGACGATCTGTGGGCCGAGGACGAGCCGGCGCTGTTCATGATCCGCAAGCGCCCGGCCGCGCGCACGGCCGCGCGTGCGCTGACGTGGCTCGATCGCTGGAAGAAGGATGCTCGGGAGCCGTTCTTCCTCTGGGTGCACTTCTACGACCCCCACGAGCCCTACGAGCTGCGGTCGGTCGACCTCGCGGCCCTCGCGCCGACACCCTACGACGCAGAAATCGCCGAAGCCGACCGCGGGGTGGGACGGCTGATCGACTGGTTGCGCCAGCGCGGGGTGCTCGACGACACGCTGGTGGTGCTCACCGCCGATCACGGGGAGAGCCTCGGCGAGCACGGGGAGCCGACGCACGGTATCTTCATCTACGACTCGACGATCCGCGTGCCCCTGATCTGGCGGCTGCCACGCCTCCTCCGGGGCGGGGTCACCTATCCCGGGCCGGTGCGGCACGTCGACATCGTGCCGACGATCCTCGCGGCGCTCGGCCTCCCGGGCGGCGGGACGACGCAGGGCGTGAATCTCCTTCCCGCCCTGCAAGGACTCACCCGCCCGCCGGACCTCGCGCAGTACTCGGAGGCTCGGCTCGCCGAGGAGGGCTTCGGGATGGCGCCGCTCTCCGGGGTGCGGCACGCCGGGCGCAAGTGGATCCGCGCGCCGCGCCCGGAGCTGTACGACCTCCGCGCCGATCCCGGCGAGCACACGAACCGCTACCCCCTCGAGCCCGCCGCGGCGCATGCGCTCGCGGAGGAAGAGGACGCGGTGCTCGCCGACAGCGCCAGGCGGAAGCTGACGGCGCCCACGCGCCCGATCGACCGCGAGACCGAGGACATGCTGCGCGCGCTCGGCTATCTCGCCGCCCCGGAGCAGCGCGCCGAGATGGCGGGGATGGATCCGAAGGACGGCATGCCCCTGTACGCCGAGCTGCAGGAGGCGCGGCAGCTTGCGCAGGAGGGGCACTGGGACCGTGCCGAGACGTTGCTCAGGCAGCTCCTCGCCGTCGCGCCCGAGAACGTCACCGCCCGCAACGTGCTCGCGCTCGCCGCCCTGCGGCGGGGGGACGCCGCGGAGGCCGAGCGGCAGTACGAGGCGTCCCTTGCCTTCCAACCGCGGCAGCACCGCGTGCTCGGCGCGCTGGGCGCGCTGGCGCTCCAACGCGGTGATCTCGACCAGGCGGAGCGACGCTTCCGCGAGGCGCTCGCACTCGCTCCCACCTACGTGGAGGCCATGAGCAACCTCGGGTTCGTGGACGTGCAGCGCGGCGACGAGGTAGCCGCGCAGGGGTGGTACGAGCAAGCGATCGCCCTGGACCCGAGCTATCCGCACGTCTACCGGCGGCTCGCCGACCTCTACTACGACCGGGGAGACCACGCACGCGCGCTCGCGTACTACCGGCGCGTGCTCGCGGTGCTCCCGCAGCACTTCGAGGTGCTCGTCCAGGCGGGCAACAGCGCGCGCTTCCTCGGCGACGCGGAGGCTGCGGCCGCGTACTACGCGGAGGCTGGGCGCATTCGGCCGGATTCGTGGATCCCCCTCTACAATCTCGCCTGTCTGCGGGCCCTGGGCGGCGATCTTCAGGAAGCCGTCGCGTCGCTCGACCGCGCGGTGGCCCTCGGGTTCGGCATCCCGACGCTGCTCGAGCAGAACGAGGACTTCGCTCGCGTGCGCGTGCTCCCCGCATGGAAGGGACTGCTGGAGCGGGCGCAGACGGCGGCGCGCATGTCCGTGCCTGGCGCGGGGTAGTCGGAGGCGCTGCCATGGAGGCAGACATGACGAGAGCATGGACCTGTGCGGCACTTCTCGCGATCGCCGCTGCGACGGCGGGCTGCCCCAACCAGAGCCAGGTGCTCGCCAGCAGACAGGAGGGGGCGGTGCAGACGGCGCTGCGCCGGGCGCGGTTCGACCTCAACTGCCCCTCGGCGACGGCGACCGTCCTGTCGCGGGACTACATCCAGCCGGCGATGAACGGCCCGTGGGTGAGCGGGCTCACGCGGGTCGAGTATACCGTCGGCGTCGTCGGGTGCGACAAGCGCACCACGTACATCGTCATCTGTCAGGAGGGGACGGACACGTGCTTCGCCGCCAATCCCGACGCACGGTTCCGGGGGCAGTGACGATGCGGCACGTCGGGATGCTCGCTCGTGGTGTGGGCCTGCTGCTCCTGTCGCTGGTCCATGCGTCGGCCGGCGGAGCCGAGATGCGGTGGTCGCTCTTGCCGGCGGTGACTGCGGATCTCCTGCCGCCCGGGACGGATAGCACGTCGAAGGTGCCGGCGGCCGAGGCAGACGCCGGCGCGGTGGTGCCGGAGGATCAGGAGAAGGCGTCGCTCACCGAGATCAACCGGCAGCTCACCAACCCGGTCACGAGCTTCTGGTCTCTGACGTTCCAGTTCAACAACTACGTGCTGGACCAGGGACAGCTGAACAGCAACATGATCTTCCAGCCGGTGCTGCCCGTGAGCCTGACCGAGGACTGGAACCTCATCAATCGCCCGGTCATCCCCTTGTACCAGAGCGCCCCGCGCCCAGTGGGGCCGCAGCTTCAGCAGTTCCGCCAGACGACGACGTTCGGGGACCTGGGCGACGTGGAAATGCTCTCGCCCGCTCACGCCGGGCCTTGGCTGCTCGGCCTGGGGCCCACCTTCATCTTCCCGACGGCGGGGTCCGTCTGGACCGGGCAGGGCAAGTATCAGGTCGGGCCCGCCGCGGTCGTGGGCTACCTGACGAAGCAGTACATCGTCGGGGTCTTCCCCCAGCAGTGGTGGTCGGTTTCGGGCGGGAGCCGCCCGGCCGTGAGCCAGCTCAACGTACAGCCCTTCGCCTCGTACTTTTTCGGCGAGGGCTGGAGCGTCGGCTACTCGGGCAACATCCTGGCCAACTGGGAGGCGCCGCGGAGCCAACGGTGGACGGTCCCCGTCGGCCTCGCGCTCAGCAAGGTGGTGAAGCTCGGCCCGCTGCCCGTGCGAATCGCGCTCGCCGGACAGTACATGCCAGAACGCCCGGCGACCGTCGGACAGCAGTGGAACGTCCAGCTCGTCGTGGCCCCGGTGATCCCGAAGCTCTTCAAAGGCACGGTCTTTTGACTACGTCGGCGCAGGGAGGAGTCATGAGAACGGTTCGAACGTGCGTGGCGATTGCGGTCCTCCTCGGCGCCGCCGCTCCCGCGGCGGCGCAGCAGATCAACGGCGAACCGGGCTCGCCCGACGCCACGGTGACGATCGAGGGCAAGCAATTGCCGGCGCCCGATCTGCCGTTCGGCGGCACGATCGAGCGGAACGCGCTCCAGTCGAAGCCGTGGTGGCCACCGCGGGTCGTACCGCCCAAGGGCGCGCCGAACATCCTGCTGATCATGACCGACGACACCGGCTTCGGCGCCGCGAGCACCTTCGGCGGCGTGATCCCGACGCCGACGCTCGACCGGCTCGCGAAGATGGGGCTCCGCTACACGAACATGAACTCGACCGCCCTCTGCTCGCCGAGCCGCGCCGCGCTCATCTCGGGTCGCAACCATCACTCGATGGGGTTCGGCGTCATCTCCGAGCAGGCGACGGGCTTCCCTGGCTACGACAGCATCATCCCGAAGGACAAGGCGACCATCGGGGCGATCCTGCGGGACAATGGCTATGCGACCTCCTGGTTTGGCAAGGACCACAACACGCCGGCTTTCGCGGCGAGCCAGGCGGGACCCTTCGACCAGTGGCCGATCGGGATGGGGTTCGAGTACTTCTTCGGCTTCGTCGGCGGCGATACGAACCAGTGGCAGCCGAACCTCTTCCGCAACACGACCGCGATCTATCCCTACGTCGGCAAGCCGGGGTGGAACCTCAACGTCGCGATGGCCGACGACGCCATCCATTGGCTGAACCAGATGAACGCCATCGAGCCCGACAAGCCATTCTTCCTGTACTACGTCCCCGGGGCGACACACGCCCCGCATCACCCTACACCGGACTGGATCAAGAAGATCAGCGACATGCATCTTTTCGACAAGGGCTGGAACGCGCTTCGCGACGAGATCTTCGCGAACCAACAGAAGCTCGGGGTGATCCCGCAGGACGCCAAGATGACGCCCTGGCCCGACGACCTCCTGAAGAAGTGGGACCAGCTCGGCTTCGTCGAGAAGAAGCTGTTCATCCGTCAGGCGAACGTCTACGCGGCATACCTCGCCCAGACCGATTACGAGATCGGCCGCGTGATCCAGGCCGTCGAGGACATGGGCAAGCTCGACGACACGCTCATCATTTACATCGTCGGGGACAACGGCAGCAGCGCCGAGGGCGGGACCGAGGGCACCCCGAACGAGGTCGCGGCGTTGAACGGGGTGCAACTTCCGCTGTTGGCCTCGCTCAAGTTCTACGAGGCCTGGGGTTCCGACCGGACCTATCCGCATATGGCCATTGGCTGGACGTGGGCGTTCGACACCCCCTTCTCGTGGACGAAGCAGATCGCCTCCCACTTCGGCGGTGTGCGGCAGGGCACGGTCATCGCCTGGCCCCACCACATCAAGGATGCGGGCGGCATCCGTAACCAGTTCTGCCACTTCATCGACGTTGTCCCGACCCTCCTGGAGGTGACGGGCATCCCAGCCCCGGAGACGGTCGACGGCATTCCGCAGAAGCCGATCGAAGGCACGAGCTTCGCCTACACGTTCGACAAGGCGAACGCCGCCGCGCCCTCGAAGCACACGACGCAGTACTTCGAGATGTTCGCGGACCGGGCGATTTACCACGACGGCTGGATCGCGAGCACGAAGGTCATCCGCCCGCCATGGGATGTCGCCGGCGCCGTCAACTCCGACCCGGCGAACAACGTGACCTGGGAGCTGTACGACCTGACCAAGGACTGGACCCAGCACGACGACGTGGCCGCCGCCAATCCCGCGAAGCTGAAGGAGCTGCAGGATCTCTTCTGGACCGAGGCCCAGAAGTACCAGGTGTTGCCGCTGGACGCGTCGGTCGGACCCCGTGTCGTGATCCCGAAGCCGAGCCTTGCAGCGGGGAGGAGCACGTTTACCTATGCGGGCGAGCTCACCGGCATTCCGCCGGGCGATGCGCCGAGCCTGCTCAATACATCCTACACGATCACGGCAGACATCGACGTTCCGCGTGATGCGCACGGCATGATCAACACGAACGGAGGGCGCTTCGGCGGCTACGGGCTCTACCTGCTCAAGGGGAAGCCGGTCTTCGTGTGGAACCTATTCAATCTGAAGCGGATCCGGTGGGAAGGGCCAAAGCTCTCGCCCGGCAAGCACACGCTCGAGTTCGACTTCAAGTACAACGGCCTCGGGATCGGGACGCTCGCCTTCAACAACGTGAGCGGTATCGGGCAGGGGGGAACCGGCACGCTCAAGGTCGACGGCAAGGTCGTGAGCACCCAGAAGATGGAGCACACGATCCCGATCATTCTCCAGTGGGACGAAACCTTCGACGTCGGCGCCGACACCGGCACCCCGGTCGACGACAAGGACTACAAGGTCCCGTTCGAGTTCACCGGCAAGCTCATTAAGCTCACGCTGGCCATCGACCGGCCGAAGCTGACCCCCGAGGACGAGAAGCGCCTCATGGAGGATGGACAGCGAAACAACCGGGCGAGCGAGTGACGCGATGACTGGAAACGGGAGAGCACGGATGCTTCGGACAATCGCTGTACGCGTCGTGCCGGTGATGGGACTAGTGCTCCTGCTTTCGTCCTGCGCGGCGATGCAGGAGACGTACGAGAACAATCCGAAGGCGGTCCTCGGCGCGTTGATCGGCACGGCGGCGGGCGCCGGGATCGCGGCGGTTGCCGGCGGCGGTCCGGGCGCCATCGTCGGGGCGGGACTCGGCGGCGCCTTGATCGGCGGCTTCGTCGGCAACCGTCTCGACGACCGCGACAAGCGGCTCGCCGCCCAGGCCGCGCAGCAAGCGTTCGAGCAGAACCATGCGGGACAGGCGTCCGTGTGGCGGAATCCAGACAGCGGCAACTACGGCTCGGTGACGCCGACCCGCACCTACGAGCTCGCCAACGGGCGGTACTGCCGCGAGTACAAGCAGACGATCGTAATCGGCGGCGAACCGAGCCAGGCATACGGAACGGCGTGCCGGCAATCCGACGGCACCTGGCAGATCCAGACCTGAGGAGATCGTGATGCGCACGAGTATCTTGCTTCTAGTCGCGACCCTCGGGTTCGCCGTCGTTCCGGCCCGCGCGGGCGATGCGACGAAGCAGCCCGATCCCTACGTGGCGTTCGCGGAGGCCGACATGAATCACGACGGCGTGATCGACCACGAGGAGTTTCAGCTCCGCATGGTGGAGATCTTCTACGCCGCGGACACCAACAAGGACGGCTTTCTCGATCCCCGAGAGCTGAAGCAGCTCACGTTTCCCGACGACTTCACGCAGGACGACAAGGACCGGGACGGCCGCGTGTCCCTGCGGGAGTTCCTTCGCGTCCGCTTCCACGACTACGACGTGGCAGACACCGACGGTGACGGCGTGCTCTCACTCGAGGAGGTCGTTGCGGCATTCGAGGGGAGGAAGCCCCGATGAGGGCTCTGTTCGCCCTTTTCGCGGCCTGCCTTCTCGCGGCGGGGTGTCCATCTGCGTACCAGCGGACCTACGAGCAGACGACCGAGCGCCTCCAGATGGAGCAGCATGCCGCAGATGAGCGGGAGGCGGCCGCGCATGCCCAGGCGAGCCGGTATGCGGCCGTGATCTACTTCGACGTGGGGAGCGCCGACATCGGGCCTGAGGGCCAGCGTGAGCTCCGCTGGTTCATCCAGCAGATGCAGCCATACCCAAAGGCGGTCTTCCTGATCCAGGGGTTCGCGGACAGCACGGGAACCGAGGGGGCGAACCAGACCCTGTCCGAGGACCGTGCGGGGGCCGTCGCGAGCTACCTGAGGGCGCAAGGAATCGATTCGTCACGGCTGATCGTCCAAGGCTACGGAGCGCGGTCGACAGCCGCGCCCAATGCCACGGCCCACGGTCGAGGTCGGAACCGCCGGGTCGAGGTGACCGTCCAGTGAAGGGAGAGCCCATGAGCCTGGTACGAACACTCGGCGTGGGCGCGTCGATCGCCCTCTGTTCGTTGCTCGGTTGTGCGCAGACCACGATACGGGCGGAAGAGGAGACCGCCCGCACGAACCTGCCGCCGCCGGGGATCGTGCTGGTCTATCCGTTCGGCGTGAACCTGAACGAGGTCGTCGAGAACCAGGCGATCTTCCAGAAGGTCATCGACGCGTCGCAGGGCACGACGCAGACGGAGCGCAGCGAGCAGATCGCGCATGCCGTCGCGGATCGCATGGCCGACGAGCTCGTTGCCAGAATCACCGACATGGGCCTTCCGGCACAGCGAGCCACACGAGACATTTACATCCCGCCGAACGCGCTCGCGATCACCGGCCATTTCATCGACGTCAACGAGGGCAACCGTCTCCGGCGCCTCGTGATCGGATTCGGTGCGGGCCAGTCCACCGTGGACACGCAGGTGAGAGTGCTCGAGCGGTCGACGGGGGTTTGGCACACGGTGCTCGAGTTCACGACGCACGCGGACAGCGGCGCCATGCCCGGCGCGGCCGTGACCATGGGAGCCGGCGCCGCGGCGCAGGGGGGGGCCACCATCGGCCTGGCGGCGGCCAACGTCGCCGCGAGCGGTGTCAAGGGATACCGGTCGCAGGTCGATCGCATGGCGGTACGGAGCGCCGACCGCGCGGCCCAGTACTTGTCCGAGTTCTTCGTTCGGGAGGAGTGGATATCGCCGGACAAGGTGCAGAAGCCGCTCCTGCCGGGCGGGTGATATCCGGGCTACGGAATTCCACGATGACGCTCAAGCCCCGTGTCCTGATCCTCATCGCAGGGATCGCTCTCGCTGGCGTGCCACCGTTCGCGCGCCCGCAGCCGTCGCCGGAGGATCTCGACAAGCTCGTCGCTCCCATCGCGCTGTACCCCGATCCGCTCGTAGCGCAGATTCTTCCCGCGGCGACCCGGCCGCTCCAGGTCGTCGAGGCCTCACGGGCCGTGGCGGCGGGAAGGCGGCCGGACGAGGCGGAGGCATCGCAGTGGGATCCGAGCGTTCAGGCGCTGCTGTCCTTCCCGACGGTCCTCAAGATGATGAACGACAAGCTGGAGTGGACGACCCGGCTCGGGCAGGCGGTCGCGACCTCGCAATCGGACGTGATGGCCGCAATCCAGCGCGTGCGCGCCGCGGCGCAGGCGGCGGGCAACCTCCGATCGAACGACAAGCAGGCCGTCACGGTGCAAGGGAGCGGCGACTCGACGACCATCATCATCCAGCCCGCCAATCCGCAGGTCATCTACGTGCCGCAGTACAACCCGTCGCTGATCCTCGCCCCGGCGCCCGCGTACTATGGATACGGTGCCGCGGCCCCGGCCTCCTACGGGCTCGTGACGTTCGGCATCGGCTTCGCCGCGGGTGCGGCGACCGCCTATGGCTGCAACTGGGGCAGTTCCGGAAGCTCCGGCAACATCACCGTGAATAACAACTACCACTACAGCGCGACCAACAACTATGGCGCATACAATCCTGCGCGGGTGACCCACTACAGCGGCTTTGGTGGCTCGGGTGCGTACACCGGGTACAACCCCAACACGGGCACGTACGGTGCGTACAATCCGAACACGGGGAAGTACGCGACCTACAATCCCAGCACCGGGGCCTACAACAAGGACGGCACGACGGGGACCTACGAGCGTCCGCCGACGAGCGGCCGGAACCAGCAGCCCAAGACCGGCTACGACGCCAAGACGGGGACGTACGGCTACTACAACCCGCAGACGGGAAAGTACGGCACGTACAATCCCACGACGGGCGCCTACAACAAGAACGGATCGACCGGGACGTACCAGCGGTCGGGCGCGTACCATCCTTGGTCATCGCAGGGAGGGTCCACCACCTATCACCCGCCGCCACCCTCGGACGTTCAACATTGGACCGACGCCTACCGCTCGGCCTACCACGGGAATCCCGGGGGCGGAGGGAACAGCTGGGGCTCGCACGGCGAGGGGTTCAATCCGGGCGGCTTCGATGGCGGGGCGTTCCGCGGTCTGGGCGGCGGCGGCTGGGGTGCGCGCGAGGCGAGCGCGCGAGGCGCCCGCAGCTTCGGTGATTACGGAGGTTACGGGGGCTTCGGTGGCTGGGGTGGACGCTTCCGCCGTTGACGAGGCGCGAAGAGATGGGCGGATGAAGCAGCTTCCCAATAAACGGCTCCTCATCGGTGCGCTGGTGCTTCCCCTCGCCGCTTGTGCCGCACGCGTCCCGAGGTCCGCCCCCGTGCGCCCGGCGAGCTCGGAGCGACGCTTCTCCGATCCGACAGCGGCGGTCGACGCGTTCCTCGCGGCGTGCCGGAACGACGACGCTGCGGCGCTCATCGGCATCTTCGGCGACGAGGCGCGCGCGCTCGTCAGCACGGGCGACGCCGGCGCCGATCGCGAGCGATGCCGAAAGTTCGTCGCCGCGGCGGGCGAGATGATGCGGCTCGATCCGAAGGGCACCGACCGGCTCGAGCTCGTGGTCGGTCTGGACGACTGGCCGTTCCCCATCCCCCTCGTACGGGACGATACGGGTTGGCACTTCGACACCGCGCAGGGGAAGCAGGAGATACTGCGGCGGCGGGTCGGCGCCGACGAGTTGGAGGCCATCGCCGCATGCCGGTCGTATGTTCATGCGCAGGAGGAGTACGCACGGGTGCCGCGCGAGGGGGGAACGAAGGCGTACGCCCAGAAGATCGCCAGCACCCCGGGACGGAAGGACGGCCTCTACTGGCAATCCAGCGGGCCGGGGGACGAGAGCCCGCTGGGTCCCATGATCGCCGCCGCAAGCGACTATGCCCACGGAAGGCGGCCGGCCGGCTCCTGGTGGGGGTACTACTACCGCATCCTCTCCGCGCAAGGGCCGTCTGCTCCCGGCGGGGCGCGCAGCTATCTCGCCAACGGCCTCATGACGGGGGGGTTCGCGCTCGTCGCCTACCCCGTGACGTACGGGGAGACCGGTATCATGACGTTTCAGGTGAGTCGCGATGGGCGGCTGTACCAGAAGGATCTCGGGTCGGACACCGCCGCGATCGTGGAGCGCATGCAAGCATACGATCCTGGCCAGGGGTGGGTGCCGGTCACCGACTGACGGACGGTCGTCTTCGGCATCCCCTACGCATCGACGATGGTTCGTCCGGGTGTCGCCATGATTCTCGAACGGAGAGCGTGGCCGTTGCTGCTTCCGTTGCTCGTCCTTGTTGGCGGTGCTCGGAGCACGGAGGCGAGGACGTGCGTGCTTCCGGGCGTAGCCGTCGTGTCTGGGAGCACACCGGCCCGACCCTGCACCGATCCGTGCCTCGAGGCCGCGCGGGATGCTTTCCACGAGTGCAACTCCAGTGCGACGGGCGCCCTTCTCGATACGCTTGCCGGCTGTGTCCCACACGATCAGGGGTGCGTCGCCTCCTGCCGCTTCGTGCGGCAGGAATGTCGCGACGAGACGGGGCTCGGCGAGCATCTCGCACTGTGCCGGATCGAGCAGGACGCTGCCGAGGCACGGTGCCGAAACAGGTTCCGCCCCCTGTCGATCCTACGCGTCGCGTGCCTCTTCCAGGCTCAGGTGAACGGCTTCCAATGTCACAATCGCGCGCGCCGCCGCGCCCGACGGGTATTGCGCGCCTGCCGCACGGGATTCATCCAGTGCGCAAGCGCGTGCGGCCCGGGCGCGCCGCCGAACGGCGTCGGGTCGTGCAGGGCAGATGGAAGGACCGCCTTCCGGGCTGTGGTCGCGGGCTGCTCGCTCGCCTTCACGGTGACGGCGAATGCGTGCCTCGACAAGAACCTCACCTGCCTGCAGGGTTGTACCGATGCGCGCGGCGCCTGCGCCGCACCGACGCAGGCAACGCTCGGCGCTGCCATCGCCGCCTGCACCGCGCAGGCGAAGACGGCCGTCTCGGCCTGCCGGGCCACCAACCCGGGTGGCGGCACCGGATTCGACCAGTGCGTCATCACGGCGCAGGCGGAAGCCTCCGCGTGTCTCGATGCGGCGGGTGCCGTGGCACAGCCAGACCTGGTAAACTGTGCGAAGCAGTACCTCCGGTGCGTCAGGAGCTGCCCGCCGGCGAAGGGGGACGGCGCATGACCGGACGGCCATCGGCCGGTCGATGGTCGCTGTGGCTCGGCGTGTTGGTCGCCGCCATCTTCTGCGCGGCGCCGATCCGGGCCGAGGACGCTACGGCGCCGCTCCCGCAGCCGCCCGCGACCGCCACCGCGACGGCGAAGCCGTCACCCTGGGAGTTCGAGGCCGAGCCCTACGGATGGCTGTTCGGGAACTACGGGTCCGTGACGGTGAAGGGACGCAGCGCACAGTTCAGTGTCTCGCCGATCGACTTCTACCAGCTCCTGGAGGACGGGAACGCGTTCGCGGGCGCGGGCTATTTCTCGGTCGGCTACGATCGCTTCAGTCTCTTCGCCGATTCCGCGGGCGGCTATGCCCAGGAGAGCGTCAACGAGACGATTCCCACCCAGCTGTGCGCTCTCTCGCTCCGGGCCCGGGACAAAGTCAAGTTCGTGATCACCGACGTCGGCCTCGGATACCGGGTGGGACAGTGGTCGCTGCCGGGCAGGCAGCGGCCCCTCACGCTCGGCGTGTACGCCGGGACGCGCTACATGTTCTTCCGCAACGAGCTCCACGCGACCGCCGGGGTGATCGGGGCGGCGCAGCACAGCGCCGACGTCTCGGAAAGCTTCGACTGGGCCGATCCGCTGCTCGGCATCCGGTGGTCGGTGCCGGTGCTCGACTCGGTGTCTTTCGACTTCCGCGGTGACATCGGCGGCTTCGGGGCGAGCTCGGATCTGATCTGGGGCATCGTCGGGAGCGTCCGATACTGGATTCCCTGGACCCCCATGGCGACCCACCCCTATCTTGCCGCTGGCTACCGGGTGGTGGATTTCGAACGCTCTGGCAGTGTCGGCAACATCGGGCTGCAGTTCCGGGGTCCAGCTGCCGGACTCGGGTTCGTGTTCTGAACTGAACAGTGCCACGTTTTCGCTTCGGGCCGAGTGTCGGGAAGGTTCTGCAGCTCGGTGCGGACCTGCGGGTCAACTTCGAAAACCAGGTCCTGTAAAGCCCTGTGCATGCCCAATCGGACGGGCAGATCCTCCGAGGGCCTGCGGTTGAGCGGCTCGTGATCCGAGCCGCGGGACAATCAGCGGGACTGCTGTCGGGAGTACAGCTCCATGGAGACGAGCCGCGCGAGCAGGATAGCCGGAAAGAGCTGGCCGGTGAGCCCTTCGAGGCCGGCGAGCGAGCGCGCCACGGGATTGACGGGCGTGATGTCGCCATAGCCGGTGGTCGTCAGCGTGATCGTGCTGAAGTACAGGAGCTGGGCGCGAAGCGGTTGCGGATACAGACCCGTGATCGGCATGTTGAAAGCCGCGGAGTCGGCCAGGGCGACCAGCTCGTAGGCGAACCCCCAGGTGAACGCGAGCAGCAGGTAGACGGCGATTGCCCCCTGGATGCGGTGTGCCGTGATCGGTCCCTGGCGGAACACCTGGGCGAGGACCACGCGAATGAGCAAAACGCAGAACAGAAGCGCCGCACCCTCCGCGTAGGCAACCGTGAAGCTCGGGTGGATGTGATGGACCCACTGCAGGACGACGTTGGCGATCGCTGTCGCAGCAATGGGCACAACGGCGGTGCGATGTTGGAACGCCAGGCTGATGCCCGAGAGAAGAAACAGCAAGAAGAGCACCGTGCGAGAGGGCGCCAGCATCGGCAGCGCCTCGGTGAGCGTGCCGAGGACGAAGGCGTCAACCACGAGCACGGCGAGCAGGATGGTCAGGCTCCAGTCGCGCTGATATTCGCTTCCGAGGCGCCGGTATCCTTCGGTCATGTCGCCCCCCTGGCTGGGACCGCCTCGCGGCGGCCTGCGGAGTATGCCTTACCGTCCGGCCCGAAGCACGCTATAGGGCCGCGTTCATGAGGCCCAACGAGCCCTTCCCGGACCGCTCCATCGTGGCGTGTCTCCACTGCGACCTGCTGCAGCGGCTGCCCGATCTCCCGCCGGGGGCTTCTGCGCGCTGCCCCCGCTGCGATCGTGAGCTATGGCGCCGTCGGGAGGATTCGCTCGATCGCACGCTCGCGCTGACGCTGGCCGCCCTGGTGCTGTACGTGATCGCGAACAGCGTTCCGATGCTCGGGCTTACGGTGGTCGGGCGTGCGGCCTCCACCACGGTGCTCGGGGGGGCCGAGGAGTTGTGGAACGACGGCCGAGAGTCGGTCGCGGCCCTCGTGCTCTTCACCGCGGTCGTCGCCCCAGCCCTCCAGATCGGGTTCATGCTGGCGATCGTGCTCGGCGCCCGCCGCCAACGGGCACCCCGTTGGGTCGGAACATTGATCCGTCACTACCGGACCACCTGCACGTGGAGCATGATCGAGGTGATGATGCTCGGTGTGCTGGTCGCCCTCATCAAGATCGCGGATTACGCGACGGTTGTTCCGGGGACGGCGCTTTTTACGCTCGGGGCCCTCGTCTTCGTGCTCGCCGCGATCCAGGCCAGTTTCGATCCCCGGGAGGTGTGGGAGAAGATCGAATGGGCCGAGGCCTCGGCGTGAACCTGGCTCTTCCAACCGCGATGCAGCAGGGCCTGCAGAGCTGCGAAGCCTGCGGACTTCTCTCGCGGCCGCCCCCCGGTGCCGAGGCTGGGCGCTGTCCACGCTGCGACGGCGAGCTGTCCTTCCGCAAGGCCGCGAGCCTGCAGCGCACCTGGGCGTTCCTGATCGCGGCGGCCATTTGCTACGTTCCGGCGAACGTCCTGCCGGTCCTGACCACGGTCACGGCCTCGGGTCGCGATTCCGACACCATCATGCAAGGTGTCGTGCTGCTCTGGTCACCCACCGGGTGGCCGCTCTCGCTCATCGTGCTCGTTGCGAGCATCCTGATTCCGAGCGCGAAGATCGTCGCGCTGGCCTACCTGCTCATTACCGTGCAACGTGGGTCGGTCGCGAGTGCTGACCAGCGCATCCAGCTCTACCGGATGGTCGAGCTCATCGGACGCTGGTCGATGGTCGATGTGTTCGTCGACACCTTTACCGCCGCGCTCGTGCAGCTTCAGCCGCTCATGTCGGTGGAGCCGGCGGTGGGTCTGTTTTTCTTCGCCGCGGTCGTCGTGCTCACGATGCTCGCCGTCGAGTCCTTCGACCCTCGGCTGATCTGGGATCCCGTGAGCACGACAGGGGGCGAGTATGCCTGACCACGACGACATGCACGTGGCCGTATCGAGAGCCGTTCCGAGAAAGCGGACACGGCCCTCCCTGGTTTGGCTCGTCCCAATCGCGGCCGGACTCGTCGGCGTCTGGGTCGGTGTCGCGAGGATCAGGAGCGAGGGGCCGAAGATTACGATCGTCTTTCGGTCTGCGGAGGGGCTCGAAGCCGGCAAGACCAAGATCCGGTATAACGGCGTCGACATCGGCAGCATCGTCACGATTCGCCTCGCGGAGGATCATCGACACGTGATCACCACCGCGCAGATGGCTCCCAGGACGGAGAGCTTTCTCGTCGCGGACACCAGGTTCTGGGTCGTGCGGCCGCGCGTCTCGGGAGCCACCGTGACAGGGCTGGGTACCCTCATCTCCGGGGCGTACATCGGCATGGATATCGGCGCGTCGAAGGAGAACAAGCGCGATTTCGTCGGGCTGGAAAACCCGCCGATCGTAACCGCAGAGGTGCCCGGCCGCTACTTCGTGTTGAAGACTCCGGATCTGGGTTCGCTCGACAACGGGACACCAATCTACTTTCGGCGGCTCCAGGTCGGCGAGGTCTCGTCGTATCAGCTCGATCCCGATGGGCGCTCGATCACGGTGAAGGTGTTCGTGAACGCGCCCTACGATCAGTACGTCACGCCGAACACGCGCTTCTGGCACGCGAGCGGAATCGATCTGTCCCTCTCTGCAAACGGCCTGAACGTCGAGACCCAGTCGCTCCTGTCCATCCTGGTCGGCGGCATTGCGTTCGAGACGCCGGCCACGGGTCCGGTCCTCTCGCCGGCCGAGGCCGACACCGTGTTCACCCTGTTCAGCGACCGGGCCGAAGCCTTCCGCCTGTCCGCCCAGAATCCCCAGACCTATCTGCTTGTATTCAAGCAGTCCGTCCGAGGGCTCACCGCCGGTGCTCCGGTAGAGTTCCGGGGCATTCCCGTCGGCGAGGTCGCGACCATCGGCGCCCAGATCGACGCGAAGACCTTCGAGTTCTCCGCGCCGGTGACCATTCGGCTCGATCCGACCAGGTTCGGCGTCAAGATTCTCGATCTCGAACCCGGCGCGGACCTAGCCACCCTCCGGCGGGAGTTCATCGACGCCCTGGTGTCCCACGGCGTCCGCGCGCAGTTACGTTCGGGAAACCTCGTGACGGGCGCGCTGTACGTCGCATTTGACTTCTTCCCCGATGCGCCGCCGGCGACCGTCGACTGGTCGCAGACGCCCGTGCAGCTGCCCACCGTGGGGGGGCAGTTCGAGGCCGTCGAGGCGAGCGTCGTCGACATCATCAAGAAGCTCGATCAGGTACCGTTCAAGGGGATCGGCGACAACCTGCAGAAGGCGCTCGCCGAGCTCGACCGGACGCTCGTGAGCGCGCGGGGCACGCTCGATGACGCCAGCCGGATGATCGAGCCGAACTCGGGGCTCGGCGCGGAGGTCGGCAGGACGCTGCAAGAGGTCAGCCGCGCCGCTCAGGGGCTGCGCGGGCTGGCGGACTACCTCGAGCGCCACCCCGAGGCGCTCCTTCGCGGCAAGACCGGGGGGGCACAGCGATGAGGAACCAGTTGGGGCCCCTCGTGGCGATGGGGCTCGTGGCGGCCGCTGCGACGGGCTGTGGGAGATCGGCGCCGTCGCGGTTCTACACGCTGGACTCCACGGCGACGTCGGACGATATGCCCACGGCAGCCTGCGCCGTGGTCGTCGGGCCGGTCTCCGTCCCTGCGTCGGTCGACCGGCCCGAGTTCGTGGTGCAGGTTGGACCGAATCGCGTGGAGCCCGACGAGTTCAACCGCTGGGCTGCGCCGCTCGATGACGCCATCGCGCGTGCCGTGGCCGGCGACCTCGCTGTGCTGCTTGGGACCCCCCGCGTGACGACCGCGCCGCTGGCGAACGTGGAGGGAGCGTACCGGGTGGTGATCGACGTGCAGCGGTTCGACTCGATCCCGGGCAAGGCTGCGGTCGTCGAGGCGGCGTGGGTCGTACGCGCCGCGCGAGGCGTGACCCGTTCGGGTCGAACGGTCGCCCATGAGGCCGTGTCGGGTGCGGGGTTCGACGCCTTGGCGGCCGCCCACAGCCGCGCGCTCGCGAAGCTGAGCGGAGACATCGCCGCGGCGATACGAGCGGGGACCGACCGCTGAGCGGCGCCGCGGGGGGGACACCGCGACGAAGCCGGCCGGGCAGTACCTGGGCGCACGTCGCCTGGACGTAGGGATCCGACATGCCCATCGCGATCGCCTCGATCTTCGCGCGCTGGGTCTCGGTCAGCCGCTCGACCGTCCACGGCGCCTCCACCCCAAGATCGTCGCGTAGAGCTCGTGGTCCCGCATTTTCCCCGCCTCCTCTGCCGTTTGGGAGGCCGGACGATAACATGGGACCGGGCTCAGCCCCTTACGCTACCCACACGAAACGCGGAAGAGCCGCGATTCGAATCCCCCTCCGCTTTCGCCCGCTCGCGGCATCGTCGACCAGACCAAGCCGCAGGGGCGGCCTACGCGCCGGGGACGACGATCCCACCGGGGATGTGCTGAGCTCAAGGGCGTCACCGAGCCGTCGTTCGGCTGGGGGCGGTGAACATTCGCGGGCTGTGGTCGTCCAATGGGGCGTTTGATCGGACCTCTCGACGAGTGGAAGCACGCATGACGCGGTCACACGGCCCACTGCTGGGCCGGATGATCCTGGTGCTCGGCATGATCGGCTCCCTCTTCTCCCCAGCCCCGACGAGCATTCGCGCGAGCACTCGTCCGCCACGTACGCGCAACTCCGCGCACGGCTCCCCGTCGCCGCACTCTCCAGCCGCCGCCGCGGCCGCCCTGTCGCACACGACCGTCCGCGCGCGAATCGAGCCGCGCATCCGGCATCTCGTCGCCGACCAGCTCGCCGTGAGTCCCGACGAGCTGGTGCCGGCGGTCTCGCTCACGGACGAGCTTGCCGCCGACTCGCTCGACATGCTCGAGCTGGTCCTCGCCCTCGAGTCCGCCTTCGCGATCGTCGTGCCGGAGCCGGCGATTGCGGAGATGCGGAGCTACAAGGACGTCGTCGATGTCGTGATGGGGTGCGTGCTGGACGCCGGGCGCGACGGGTTGGCGAGCCGCTGGGATCTCCAGCTGCGGTCGCGCGTCACCTCGGGCCGGGATGGAGCGCCGGGCGAGTTCGTGCGCGTCGACGGTTGCACCCCATACGCGATCCAGAGCATCGAGGACGACGCTCTGCGGGCCGGGCGCGGCGCTCGGCTGGAGGTGGCCGTTTCCGCGAACGCACCGGATATCGAGAACCGAGCGGTGACGTACGTGCGAGACCAGCTCGCGTGGCTGGAGGAGCGAGGCATCGCCGTCGCCGTGTACAGAGCGTGAGGTGTGGGTCGCGTGCCTGGCCGCCGCGTCACGCCGCCCGCGGCGGCGAGAGCAGCTTTTCGACCGTCTGCACGAACAGCGCCGACTCGAAGGGCTTGGCGAACGTGTACGCGGCGCCGAGCGCGCGCGCGGCGTCGAGGTACTGCTGGCCGCGGGCGCTGATGGCGATCACGGGCACGCCGGGGCAGGCGCGCCGGAGGTCTTGGATCGTCTCCATGCCTTCGTGGTTCGGCATGAGGATGTCGGTGACGACGAGCGCGATCCCCTGGCGCTCGACGGTCTCGACGACGCCGCGGCCGTCCGGCGCCTCGAGCACGGCGTACCCCGCGCCCTCGAGCTGCCAGCGCACGCTGCAACGGACCGCGAATTCGTCGTCCACGACGAGGATGCGTGCCTTGGGACGCGTGTCGCCGGCCGGTGTAGGGGACATGGAGATCGTCGCTGAGCAACTTTCGCGCCACGCCCCCGGGCACGCGTTCGCGCGGGGCCGGGACGGCCGCAGCCCGGACGCTTTCCTGACGGTGGGTCAAATTTCGCCGGTCGGCGGTCGCGGCCGGTTCGACCGGCTCAAGTCGATGGGCCGGATGCCGACATTCCGTATGCATGCAGAATGCGAGCCCCGGCGTGGGGCGCCGCGGCACGCCGGCGGCCTGGCTGGCCGACCTGCCGGCCGAGATGCGCGCGCCGCTTCGCAAGCGCAGCGAGATCGAGCTCATGCGGCGCTCGAGGGCGGGGGTCGCCGTGTATCTCCTCGTCCTGCTCGTGCTCGCGTCGAGCACGCCGTTCCCCTACGAGCATCCCCGGGTGTTCGGCGGCTTCGCCGCGGGCTTCCTCGTCGCCGCCGCGTACCGGGTGTGGTTCTTCGCGCGTATGGAATCCCGCTACGACGGCGCCCCGGCCTTCTGGCAGCGGCACATCCGCATCGGGACGATGTCGACCGTGACGCTCGCCGCTGCGCTCGGGGTCGTCACTCTCGCCGTGTACGCCTGGCGGTGGACGGCGATGCTCTACCTGCTGGTCATGTCCGCCGTCGGCTCGGGCGCGACCGCCTCGCTCGCTCCGGACCTTCGGCTGCTACGGCGGTTCGAGCTGGTGCTGCTGGGGCCGACGATCGCGTGGTGCCTGCTCGACGGCCGTTCCCAGAGCGTGGCGCTCGCCGTCCTGCTCGTCGGCGACCTCGGGTGGCAGTTGGTCCAGGGTGCCAAGCAACATCAATGGTACTGGGAGGCCGCGCGGGACAACGCTCTCCTCGAGGTGAAAACGGCGCAGCTCGAGGAGGCGCGCCGGGCGGCCGAGTCGGCGAACGCGGCCAAGAGCGAGTTCCTGGCCAACATGAGCCACGAGATCCGCACGCCCATGAACGCCGTGATCGGCATGTCGGGCCTGCTGCTCGACACGACGCTGACGGACGAGCAGCGGGAGTTCGTCGAGACCATCCGCGTGAGCGGCGACGCGCTGCTCTCCCTGATCAACGACATCCTCGACTTCTCCAAGGTCGAGTCCGGCCGCCTCGAGCTCGAGCAGCAGCCCTTCGAAGTGCGGGTCTGCACCGAGGAGGCGCTCGACCTCGTCGCCCCGCGGGCCGCCGAGCGCGGGCTCGAGCTGACCTACTTCTGCGCCGGGGACGTCCCGGCCGTGCTCGTCGGCGACGTCACCCGCCTGCGCCAGGTGCTGGTCAACCTGCTGGCGAACGCCGTCAAGTTCACCGAGCGCGGCGAGGTCGTGGTCAGCGTCGAGTCGGCGCCGCTGCGCGACGGCCGCCACGAGCTCCACGTGGCCGTGCGCGACACCGGCGTCGGGATCCCGCCGGAGCGGATGGGCCGCCTCTTCCGGTCCTTCAGCCAGGTGGATGCCTCGACCACCCGCAAGTACGGCGGCACGGGCCTCGGTCTCGCGATCTCGAAACGGCTCACGGAGCTGATGGGCGGGCGGATGTGGGTGGAGAGCACGCCCGGCGTGGGCTCGACGTTCCACTTCACGATCGTCGCGCCGGCTGCGGAGGGCGACGCACGGGCAGCTCGCGGCGAAGGCGAGGCGCGGCTACGGGGCAGGCGGGTGCTGGTCGTCGAGGACAACGACACCAACCGCCGCATCCTCGCGCTGCAGCTTCTCGCGGCGGGCGTGGAGTTCACCGCGGTCGCGTCGGGGCCCGAGGCGCTGGCGTCGCTCGATCGCGGAGAGCGCTACGACGCCGCCGTCCTCGACATGCAGATGCCGGAGATGGACGGGCTGCGCCTCGCCGGCGAGATGCGCCGGCATCCCGCCGGCGTCGCGCTTCCGCTCGTCATGCTCAGCTCGATCGGCCGGGCGGAGCTGTCGGCGATGGTCGGCGAGCAGCGGCTCGCCCTCGGGGACCTGTTCGCCGCGGTCCTCACCAAGCCCGTCAAGCCCGCCCAGCTCCTCGACGCGCTCGGTCGCGTCTGCGGGACCGTACGGCCCGCCGATCCGCCGGCTCGGCCCGCTGCCGGATCGACGGGGCTGGCCGCGCGGCTCCCGCTGCGGATCCTGCTCGCCGAGGACAACGCGGTCAATCAGAAGGTGGCGGTGCACATGCTCGAACGCCTCGGCTACCGGGCCGACGTCGCCGGCAACGGCCTCGAGGTGCTCGAGGCGGTGCACCGGCAGGCGTACGACGTCATCCTGATGGACGTCCAGATGCCCGAGATGGACGGTCTCGAGGCCAGTCGCGAGATCCGCGTCCGGTTCCCCGGCACGTCCCGTCCGTGGATCATCGCCATGACGGCCAACGCCATGCAGGGCGACCGGGAGGCATGCCTGGCCGCCGGTATGAACGACTACATCGCGAAGCCGGTGCGCTCGGACCGCCTCGCCGCGGCGCTCGAGCGCAGCGCGCAGGCGGCGTGCGGCGCCGTGGCGACGATGCCCTCCGCGCCCGCGGGCGGCACGGCCTAAGAGTCGCCTGCCGGTGCCGGCCGGCGTCCACCGTCGGTTTCCGTGGGCGCCGTCAGGGGCAGATAGACGCGGAACTCGGTGCCGTGCGGTCCCGAGCTGCCCGCCTCCACGCGCCCGCCGTGCATCTGCACCAGGCGTCGGACGATCGTGAGGCCGATGCCGAGGCCTCCCTGTGCGAGCGCGTGCGCCGCGTCGCCGCGCACGAAGGGATCGAAGAGCTGCGGGAGCAGCTCGGGCGCGAGGCCGATGCCCGTGTCCGTGATCCGGACCACCACGTCGTGGTCCTGCTGCTCCGCCCCGAGGGAGATGACGCCGCCCGGCGCGGTGTACCTGGCGGCGTTGCTCAGCAGGTTACCGAAGACCTGCGCCAGCCGGTCGGGATCCGCCTCGAGCCGCAGCGGCGCCGGCGGCAGCGACACGGTGCAGGTGTGGCGGCGAGCCTCGATCAACGGGCGCACCGTCTCGAGCGCGCGTGCCACCACCTCGCCGAGGAGGATCGGCTGGCGCCGCAGCGTCATCTTTCCCGCGGTGATCCTCGAGACGTCGAGCAGATCGTCGACCAGGCGCAGGAGGAGCTTGACCTGTCGCTCCGCCTGATCGGCGAATCGCTTCCGCTCGTCGCCGCGCTTGCCGAGGAGGTGGACCGCGATGTCGAGCGCCGCGAGCGGGTTGCGCAGCTCGTGCGCGAGCATCGCGATGAACTCGTCTTTGCGGCGGTCGGCATCCCCGAGCTCCCGCGCCCGCCGCTCCTCGGAGGCGTCGCGCTCGAGCATCGCGGCCCCGAGGAGCAGGCCGGTCACGCCGACCACCGCCATGAAGAGCTGGAGCAGCACGAGCCCCTCGTCCGCGGTGGACGACACGAACGGGCCGCGGCCGCTCGCCGTGCCCCAGATCGCCACGGCCGAGGCGAGCAGCGTCGTCGTCGCCGTCCCGCGCTGGCGGAGCCGGAGCGCCGCCCAGATCACGCACGGAAACACGAGGTAGTGCAGGGGATACCTCGCCAGCGGCGCCGCCGGGCGCCCGCCGAACACGAGCGCGCTCACGAGGAGAACCGTGCCGAAGAGGAGCGCGACGTGCGGTATTCGCTCCCGCCGGCCGGCTCCCGGCGGCGAAGCCCAGACGAGGATCGCGGAGCCGACGACGAGATCCCCCATGGCGTCACCGACCCACCACAGCCCCCACAGCGGTCCGAACGCCCTCCACGGATGCACGTGCCCCAGCGCGAGGCTCGTCACGCCGACCGTGGCGGCGACCGTCGTGCTCGCCAGCGCGGCGAGCCCGACGAACGCGACCACGTCGCGCACGCGGGCGAGCGAGGTCTGGAAGCCCGCGCGCCGCAGGAGCCACGCGCCGGCCAGCGCCTCGAGCGTGTTGCCGCAGGCGATGCCGACCGCCGTCGCGACGGGCTCGTGCGCCGTCACGTTGGCGAGAAACGCCCCGAGCGCGATGCCCGGCCAGACATGGTCCCCGAGGAGCAAGACCGCGGCGAGGGCGATCCCGGTCGGTGGCCAGACGGCCGTCACCTGCGGGGCGACGACCGCCATGCTCAGCCCGAGCTTGGCCGCGGCGAGGTAGAGCACGGCGGTCAGCGGTATCTGCGCGCGCGTCGTCACCTGCCTCCCGCCGGTGGTGCTCGGAAACCCGATCGGACGTCGCTCGCTCGACTTCTACCCCAGCCCGGCCGAATCTGCCAAGGGATTTCGCGGGCGGCGAAGCGGGTTGGGGCGCGTTCGGGGCTGCGGCCGCGCGCATCCGAGCTCGACGGGCGGGAGCCAGGTCGCCTACATCCCGCACTACGCCTGATTCCCGTACTACGAGCCGGGGGCTCGTCCTCGACCCGAGCACCGGGGCGCCGGCTGATCCTGCGCGCTAACGCCGCGCGCCGGGACCCGCGCTCCGGCGCGCGGCATGCAGGTGGCGCAGGCCGAGCAGGACGAGCGGCGCCGCGTCGTACACCTGCGCGGGCTCGCCCTCCACAACGAAGCGCCCGTCGGGCAGGAGCTGCGTCGCGATGCCGAGGCGCTGCAGGTAGACGCGCGTCTGCTCGACCTCCGTCGGGCTGACCCACGTGTCCCGCTCCACGGCCCAGCGGTACATGATCGCGTCAGCGATCGCCTCGAAGCCTCGCGTCACGGCGCTGTGTCCGCCCGGCGCGGCCGTCGTCTCCCGCATACGTGCCCCATAGCCGGGGTGGGCCGCGCCGTGCAAGCGAAACGTACGGGGCGGGAACGACGGCACAGCGCATGGCGAGTGCGCCACCGGCGATACCGCTGCGCGCCGCGACCGCGGTATGCTCGCCGCTGGTGACGCACGCCGAGCTCCGCACGCTCGTGGCCGGCTACGCCGCCGGGACGCTCGAAGGCCCGGCGGCCGAGACGGTGCGCGTGCATCTGGCGAGCGGATGCTCCGACTGTCTCGGCGATCTCTACGCGCGGCCGGTGGGCCTGCCCCGTGCGGCGAGGCCGCGCGCGCGGCTGCCGTGGCGCGCGCTGGCGGTCGTCGGCGCGCTTGCGCTCGCGGCGGTGGCGGCGTCGGCCGCCTACGACCTGCGGCGGCGGGTGGCGGCGGCCCGGGGCGAGGCGACGGTCCTCGCTACGCGGCTCGCCGCGATCGAGGGCGAGCGCGCCACGCTTGCCGCGCGGCTGGCTGCGCAGGAGGCGGCCCGCGAGTCCGTTCGGGCCGCGCTCGACAGGAGCGAGGCCGCGCTCGCGGCCGGAGCCGAGGAGCGCGAGGCGCTCGCGCGCCAGCTCGCGATTGCCGAGGCGAGGGTCGCCTCCCTCGCGCGCGGCGTGCGGCGGCGCGACGCCGAGGTGCAACGGCTCCTCGCCCGGGCCGACGTCGCGGAGGACGTCCGCGCTCTCGCGGCGCGCCCCGGCCTCCAGCTCCTCGCGCTCGCGCCCGTGGCGCCCTTCCGCGAGCCGAGCGGTCACGTGCTCTGGCGCCCGGGCGGCGACACCCTCGCGCTCTTCGCCTTCGGCCTTCCGCGCCTGCCCCCGGGGACGGGCTACGCGCTGCGGGTGGCCTCGGACGGCCGTCCGCCGGCGGCGCAACCCTTGGCCCCCGGTCCCGACGGGGCCGCCGCCCTGGTCGTCCACCTCGCCGGCGGCGTGCGCGGGGTGCTCGACGTCGAGGTCGTGCGCGAGCCGCCGGCCGACGCCGTCCTCGCGGGCCGCGCCGCGGCGGGCGGCTAGCTAGCTCAGGGCGCCCGCAGCCCCTGGGTCCGGGTCGTGCGGAAGCTCTGCGTCACCGTGGAGCACTGACTCGTACTGGGTGCGCTCGGGTCGCGCAGCACGACCGCGACCGTGAGGTCGCCGCCGGACGGCGTCGCAAACTCCACCTTGCGGCCGAAGACGTGCAGCTTGACGCCGCCGGCCTTGCGCAGCCTGAAGGCGACGTCGTCGACGTGCTTCGCGCTCGCCACGTGGTGCTTGTAGTCCCAGAAGCCGATCACGCGACCGCGGTGCATCTTCATGAGCTTGGCGGCCGGCACCTCGGCGCACAGCAGCTCGGCGTCGCCGCGGCGGAGCTGGATCAGGACGTCGTCGTGGTGCGGCGTGGGGCGGAAGCCGCTCTGCACGAGCAGCGAATGGAGGTCGAGGCGCGTGCCCTTGCCGCGTCGACCCATGGCGCCGCGGCGGATCGTCATGGAGACCTGCTGCAGGCAGCAGGCGGGGTTTTGGAAATCGGCGCAGGTCTCGCAGCGCGGCGGCGGCGGAATCACGGGCTCCGTCGGCTCGCAGGTGCAGGACGCGTTGCAGCGCGCGCCCGACGGGCACTGGTCGACGACGCTGCCGCTCGCCGAGTCGCACTGCTCGCCGCAGCCGGGGCTCGCGTTGACGATCCCGTCGCCGCAGCGGCACGGCAGCGTCGTCGAGGTCGTGCTGGTGGACGGCGTCGTGGTCGTGGTCGTGGTGGATGGGACGCACCGGCAGTCGACGCACGCCTCGCCGCCCGGGCAGGGGACGCCGAGAATGCCCTCGCCGGGCGAGCCCAGGTCGCACTGCTCGAAGCAGCCGGTGGCCGAATCGACGATCCCGTCGCCGCAGACGCAGCTCGGCAGCGTCGTGCTGGTCGTGGTGGTGGTCGTCACGGTGATGCTCGTCGAGGTGGTGGAGGAGGACGTCGCGGTGGTGGTCGTGACGGTCGTCGAGCTGGTGGACGTGGTGGTGGTCGTCGTGGGCGGCGGCCCCGGGATGCCGTGTACGACGGCGCGGTCCGTGCTGACGACCAGCGCCGCGAGCCCGCCGAAAGCCTCCGCCCCGGCAGCCATCGACAGGACGCCGTTCGGGGCGCAGACGTGCCCGGTGAGGCGCGTGCGGCGCGAGAGGTGCGCGCGCCCGCCCGCGACCAGGAAACGGATGTCGCCTGGGGCCGGCGGGTGCGGGCTCGCCGGATCCGGCCCGACGATCGTGTCCTGGTTGAGCTCGAGGTCGCCGCTGACGAACACCTGGGCCGCGCTGCCGACCAGGAGCTGCGCGCGGCTCGCGATCCGCAGCCCGCAGAAGACGTAGCTCCCGCCGTCGAGCACCAGCGTACCCGGCGTGGGGGCGCCCAGGACGAGCGCCGTCCCGTAGGCGCGCGGGGCGCCCGGGGTCCCGCCCGCCAGGTGCACGACCCCGCCATGGCCGACGGTCACCCCGCTGCCGAAGCACGGCGGCGGCGGGCTCGGGAACCCGCAGGCGGCGGCGAGCGGCTCTTCGAGGATGGGGCCGGTGAAGGCGGCGACGGGCGAGGACGAGCAGTTGACGCCGGTCACGCGCGCGGGGTCCGTGAACAGGCGAGCGCACTGGGAGCCCGGCCGCAGCCGCACGGCGTTGCCGGGCCCGGCGTTGGTGATTACGTCGAGGTGGCCCGCAGCGAGCGGGCCGTGGGTCAGCAGGCTCCCGGCGTTCACCCCGATCGGCGCCCCGTCGACCGTGAGCGGCCCCTTGGTCCGCAGCAGGTGATCGGCGAGGACGGCGTAGCCGTCGACGGTGCGGGGGATCGGCTGCGCGGCGGCGAACGGGACGGCGAGCAGAAGGGTCGCGAGGCAGCACGGGAGACGGCGCATGTCGCGAGTCCTCTACCAAAATTCCGGCGCTCGCGTCATCTGGAAACGCAGGCGCGCGCCCGCGCCGCCCCGCAGCGGCCGTGCGCTCGGCTGCGGCGCGGCGCTTGCCCCGCGCCGCGGCGGCGGCGTAGAAGCGTCGGCGAGGCCGCGGATGGGAGGATCGATGGCACAGCGGAAGGCACGGACGGGGCGGGCGCGGGCGAAAACCAAGCCGGCGCGATCTCGGGCGGCGAAGAAGCCGGCGGGCGGGAAGGCGCCCCGGGGCGCCGCGGCGGAGCGGCGCATGCTCGAGGCGCTGCGGGCGGAGAACCGCCGCCTGCGCGAGGAGATCGAGGCGCTGCGGGCGCAGCACGCGGCGCCGGCCGCGGCCGAGGGGGTGCCGAGGTTGCCGCTCGGCGCTCCATCGCCCGATCGCGTCTAGCGACCGGCCCGGTCGCCCTCACGCCGCGGGCGACACGAGGTGCTCGCGCAGGCAGCGCGCGGTGTGCGAGCCGCTGGCGGCGGCGAGGGCGGCCGGCGGCCCGCACGCGACCACCCGGCCGCCTGCGGCGCCGCCCTCGGGCCCGAGATCGACGATCCAGTCGGCCTCCTTCACGATGTCGAGGTTGTGCTCGATGGTGACCACGGTGTTTCCGCGGTCGACGAGGCGATGGAGCACGCCGATGAGCCGCTCGATGTCGGCGAAGTGGAGCCCCGTGGTCGGCTCGTCGAGCACGTAGAGCGTGCGCCCGCGCGACTCCTTGGCGAGCTCGTAGGCGAGCTTGATCCGCTGCGCCTCTCCGCCCGAGAGCGTGTTGCTCGGCTGACCCAGGGTGAGGTAGCCGAGGCCGATGTCGGCGAGCACCGCGAGCGCGCGCGCCACGGGCGCGTGCGCGGCGAAGAACCCCGCGGCCTCCTCGACGGTCATGGCGAGCACCTCGGCGATCGTGCGTCCGTTCCAGCGGATCCCGAGCGTCTCGTCGGTGAAGCGCCGCCCGCCGCAGGCGTCGCAGTCGACGTAGACGTCGGGCAGGAAGCTCATCTCCATGCGCAGCCGGCCTTGCCCCCCGCAGGTCTCGCAGCGCCCGCCCGGCACGTTGAAGGAGAAGCGGCTCGCGTCCCAGCCGCGCAGACGCGCGTCGGGGACGAGCGCGAAGAGGCGGCGGACGTCGTCGAAGAATCCCACGTACGACGCCGGCGTCGACCGCGGCGTGCGGCCGATCGGCGTCTGGTCGACCTCGACGGCGCGCGCGAGATGCTCGACGCCCTCGATGCCGCGGTGTGCCCCGACGCGCCCGGCGGGCAGGCCGAGCGCGCGCCGCACGCCGCGGTAGAGCACGTCGCGCACGAGCGTCGACTTGCCCGACCCGGACACCCCGGTGACGCACGTCCACGCGCCGAGCGGGATCGCCACGTCGACGGCGCACAGGTTGTGCTCGGTGGCGCCCCGGACCACGAGCCGCGGCCGCCCGTCGAGCGGTCGCGCGGGGCCGAGCCGCGGGCGAGGGCCCGCCAGGTGCCGGCCGGTGGGAGAGGCGGGATTGGCGGCGAGCGCGGCGGGCGACCCGATGGCCACGACGCGGCCGCCGTGGATGCCCGCCCCGGGGCCGAGATCGATCACGAGGTCGGCACGGCGGATCGTGGCCTCGTCGTGCTCGACGACGATCACCGTGTTGCCGCGGGCGCGCAGCGCCTCCAGGGCGTCGAGGAGCATCGCGTTGTCGCGCGGGTGCAGCCCGATCGTCGGCTCGTCGAGGACGTAGCACACGCCGCGCAGGTTCGACCCGAGCTGGGCGGCCAGCCGGATGCGCTGCGCCTCGCCGCCCGAGAGCGTGTCCGCGCGGCGGTCGAGCGCCAGGTAGCCGAGCCCGACCTGCTCGAGAAAGCGCAGCCGCGGCACGATCTCGCGCAGCGGCCCCTCGGCCACCGGCGCCTCGCGCGCGCCGAAGCGCAGCCGCCCGAGCGCCTGCTCGGCCTCGCGCACCGCCAGCTCGGTGAATGTCGTGATGGGCTCGCCCTGGAGGCGCACCGCGCAGGCACGGGCGTTGAGCCGCCGGCCGCCGCAGGCTTCGCACGGACGCTCGGCGACGAACTCGTCCAGGTCCGTCGGGTCGGCGGCCAGCGCCGAGCGCAGCGTGGCGAGCGCGCCGTGCTCGCCCTCGAGGGCGAGGCGGCGCTGCCGGGCGCCGAGACGCCCGAACGGCCGGTCGACGGGCACACCGGCCGCGGCGAGCGCGCGCAGGAGCCGGCGCTTCTCCTGCCGGCGCTCGGGCCGCTCCCACGGGCGCAGCGCCCCGCCCTCGAGCGTGCGCTCCGGGTCGACGATGGCCGCGGGGTCGGGCTCGACGCGCACGCCGCTGCCGGCGCAGGCGGGGCAGGCACCCTGACGGCTGTTGAACGAGAAGAGCTTCGGATCGAGCGGCGGGAAGCCGGTGCCGCAGCCGGCGCAGAAGAGGCGCTCGGAGTAGAGCCGCTCGACGCCGTCGGCGAGGACGGCAACGGCGCCGCCGCCGAGGCGGAGCGCGCGGGCGAGGAGATCCTCGAGCTCGGACGAACCGGCGGCCGCGCTTCCGACCACCAGGTCGACGTCGTGCTCGCGGTAGCGGTCGAGGAGAGGGACGTCGGCGAGCGCGAGCCGCCGCCCGTCGATGCGCGCCTCGCGCAGCTTGAGCTTGCGCGCGGCGGCGAGCACCTCCTTGTGGTAGCCCTTGCGGCCGCGGACGACCGGGGCGAGCAGCGTGAGCCGGCCGCCGCGCCACTCGCGGCGCAGGCGCTCGAGGATCTGCCGGCGGGTCTGCGGCCGGATGGGCTCGTCGCACCGCGGGCAGTGCTGCACGCCGAGCTTGGCATAGAGGAGGCGCAGGTAGTGGGCGACCTCCGTCACGGTGGCCACGGTGGACGTGCGGCCACCCCGGGAGAGGCGCTGCTCGATGGCGACCGTGGGCGGCAGGCCCGTGAGCACGTCGACGTCGGGCTTGGCCATCACGTGGAGGAACTGGCGCGCGTAGGTGGAGAGGCTGTCGATGTAGCGCCGCTGGCCCTCGGCATAGAGCACGTCGAAGGCGAGCGACGACTTGCCCGAGCCCGAGAGCCCGGTGAGCACGATCAGGCGGTCGCGCGGCAGCTCGACGGTCACGTCGCGCAGGTTGTGCTCGCGGGCGCCGACGATGCGGATCGTGGGGCTCGCCGCCGCCGGCCGCCGGTGTGGCTCGACGTCGGCGTCAGCGACGGCGCCGGCGGTCGCCCCGAGCAGCGTGCGCAGGAAGCGGCCGGTGTGCGAGCCGGGCGTCGCGGCGATCACCTCCGGCGGGCCCGCGGCCACCAGGCGCCCGCCGCCCTCGCCGCCCTCGGGGCCGAGGTCGATCACCCAATCGGCGGCCTTCACGACCTCGAGGTTGTGCTCGATGACGAGCAGCGAGTGCCCGCGCTCGACCAGGCGGGCGAAGCAGGCGAGCAGCCGCTCGATGTCGGCGAGGTGCAGGCCCGTCGTCGGCTCGTCGAAGACGAAGAGCGTGTGCGCCTTGCCTTCGCGGCCGAGCTGGGCGGCCAGCTTCACGCGCTGCGCCTCGCCGCCCGAGAGGGTGGAGAGCGGCTGGCCCAGGCGGAGGTAGTCGAGGCCGACGTCGGCGAGCGGACGCAGCCGCGCCACCACCTCGGGGACGTCGGTGAAGACCTCGATCGCCTCGGCGACCGTGAGGTCGAGCACCTCGCCGATCGTCCGCCCGCGCCAGCGCACCTGGAGCACCTCGGGCTGGAAGCGCGCCCCGCCGCACTCCGCGCACGGCACGTAGACGTCGGAGAGGAACTGCATCTCGACGTGCTCGAAGCCCTCGCCCGCGCACGTCTCGCAGCGCCCGCCGGGCACGTTGAAGGAGAACGTGGCGGCCGTGTAGCCGCGCAGCCGGGCCTCCTCGGTCCGCGCGAACGCCTGGCGGATGCCGTCGAAGGCGCGCAGGTAGGTCGCGGCGTTGGCGCGCGGGGTCGAGCCGATGCGGGCCTGGTCGACGAGGACGACCTCGCTGATGCGGTCCGCGCCCTCGAGCGCCCGGCAGTCGCCGGGCACGCCCACGGGGCGGCCGCGCCGCTTCATGAGCGTCCGGTAGAGGACGTCCTCCACGAGGGTCGATTTTCCCGAGCCCGACACGCCGGTGATCGCCACGAAGCAGGCGAGCGGGACGTCGACGTCGAGGTCGCGCAGGTTGTGGGCGCGGGCCCCGCGCACGTGCAGCGCAAGCCCGGGGATCGGCCGCCGCCGCCGCCCCGGCCGCGGGATACCGCGCCGGCCGGTGAGGTAGTCCGCGGTGAGCGATCCGCGCGCGCGCGCGAGGGCCGCGGGCGGGCCCGTGAAGACGACCTGGCCGCCGCGCTCGCCGGCCCCGGGGCCGAGGTCGACGACGTGATCGGCCGCGCGGATGATCGCCGGGTCGTGCTCGACGACGACGACCGTGTTGCCCTGGTCGCGCAGGCGGTGCAGCAGCCGCACGAGCCGCTCCGTGTCGCGCGGGTGCAGCCCGATCGACGGCTCGTCGAGCACGTAGAGCGTGTTCACGAGCGAGGAGCCGAGCGCGGTGGTGAGGTCGACGCGCTCGAGCTCGCCGCCGGAGAGCGTGCGCGACTGGCGGTCGAGCGTGAGGTACTCGAGACCCACCTCGACGAGGTAGCGCAGCCGGCTGCGGACCTCCTCGAGGACGAGGGCGGCGACGGCCTCGGCCGGCCCGCTGCCCGGGGCGAACGCGGCGAAGAAGCGTTCGGCCTCGCCGATCGCGAGCCGATTCACGTCGGCGATGGTGAGGCCGCCCAGGCGGAAGTCGAGCGCCTCGGGGCGCACGCGCGCCCCCGCGCAGGCGGGGCAGAGCGTGTAGCTGCGGTAGCGCGAGAGGAGCACGCGCACGTGCATGCGGTAGGTGCGCCCCTCGAGCCAGCGGAACCAGCCGCGCACCCCGGGATAGTGGCCTCGGCCGTCCCCGTCGAGGACGAGGCGGCGCTGCGTCTCGTCGAGGTCGCGCCAGGGGACGTCCACGGGGATGGTACGGCGGCGGCAGAGCTTCAGCAGCTCGCCTCGCTCCCACGACGTGGCCTTGGTCGTCCACGGCTTGATGGCGCCGTCGGCGATGGAGCGGGAGGGGTCGGGGATCACGAGGTCGATGTCGAGGTCGATGACGCGGCCGAAGCCGCGGCACGTCTCGCAGGCGCCGAGCGGGCTGTTGAACGAGAACAGGTTGGGGACGGGGTCGCGCACGCCGACGCCGCAGTCGGCGCACTCGAGCGCGGTCGAGAGGCGCTCGACGCGTCCGCCCGCGTCGGGGAGCACGACGGCCGCCCGGCCCCGCCCGTGCCGCAGTGCCTGCTCGAGCGACTCGACCAGCCGTGCCCGCTCGGCCGCCCGCAGCCGCAGCCGGTCCTGGACCACGGTCACGCCGCCCTCCTCGGGCGCCGCCGCGGTCTCGGCGATCTCGACCGTGCCCGCGGGCGTGAGCGCCCGCACGAAGCCCGCGCCGAGCAGGCCCTCGCGCACCTGCGGCCACGGCAGCCCCGCGGGGACCGCGGCGGTGAACGTGATCAGCGCGCGCGCCTCGGGGTGCGCCGCGAGCAGGCGCTCGGCGGCGCTCTCGGGGGAGTCCCGGCGAACCGGCCGGCCGCAGCAGCGGCAGTGCGGCACCGCGGCCTTGGCGAAGAGCAGCTTGAGGTAATCGTGCAGCTCGGTCATCGTGCCGACCGTCGAGCGGGAGGTCTTGACCGGCCGGCTCTGGTCGATGGCGATCGCCGGCAGGATGCCCTCGATGCGCTCGACGCGGGGCCGGTCCATCCGGTCGAGGAACTGCCGCGCGTAGGTCGAGAAGCTCTCCACGTAGCGCCGTTGCCCCTCGGCGTAGAGGATGTCGAAGGCGAGGCTCGACTTGCCCGAGCCCGAGACGCCGGTGACGACCGTGAGGCGGCCGAGCGGCACCTGCACGTCGATCCCCTTGAGGTTGTGCTCGCGGGCTCCGACGATCGAGATCGCGGCGATGTCCATGTGCGGCGGAGGGGAAAAGCCGACGACTACACCGCCGTCCCCGCGAAAAAAAGGGGGCGGACCGCCGCCCCGATGCACCCGGGCGCCCCGCGCGATCAGCGCGTGGCCGGCGGCACGACGGTGAGGCCCGAGCGCAGCACCCGCCGCGGCGCGATCGCGGCCCCGCCGTAGCCGATCTCCTCGTCGTCGTCGATGACGGCGCCCGCGCCGATGAGCGCCCGCCGCACGCGGGCGCCGCGGCCGATCCGGCAGCCGTCGAGCAGGATCGAATCCTCGACCTCGGCGCCGCTCTCGACGACGACGCCGTGGCCGAGGACCGACTTGATGACGACGCCGCCGCGGATCACCGAGCCGTCGGAGACCAGCGAATCGAGCGCCTGCCCGGCGCGTCCCGCGGCGTCGGTCACGACCTTCGCGGGGGCGAGGCCGCCCACCGCGGCGGGCAGGGGCCACGCCGGGTTGTAGAGGTCGAGCGGCGGCCGCTGCGTGCACAGCTCCATCTGCGCGCCGTAGTACGCCTCGAGCGTCATCGGCTCGTGCCAGTAGGCACCCATCGCGGCGGCGTCGGGCGCACGGCTCGCGAGGACGTCGTAGGCATCGATGCGCAGCGCGGCGGCACGCGCGCGGAGCGCGGCGTCCTCCGCGGGCAGCCGCTCGTCGAGCACCACCGCTGCGACGTCCCCGCGGACGACCACGTCGCCCGCCCAGGTGAGCGCGAAGGGGGCCTGCACCGCCGTCGCCCCGGTGCCGAGGTCGACGCGCCCAGCGGCGTCGGCGCGCAGCGTGACCCGCCCGTCGGCCTCGCTCGACGGCAGCGGGAACGCCGGCAGGGTCACGTCGGCCGCACGGGCCGCGTGGGCGGCGAGCAGCGGACGGAGGTCGAGCAGGAGGATGTGGTCGGCGAGGAGGACCACGACCGCCTCGGGAGCGACGGTTCGCAGGATGGGGGATGCCGCGCGCAGCGCCTGGAGGAGGCGCGCCGCACGGCGCGGGGCGCCCGGGGGCAGGGGCAGGACGCGCGGACGGCGGAGGCGCAGCGCGCGCTCGAGGTGCGCGCGCAGGCATGCCGCAGGGACCGGGGCGACCACGCACACTTCGGTGACGCCCGAGTTGCGCAGCGTCGCCAGCGCGAAGTCGATGAAGCGGTACTTGCCCGCGAACGGCGTCAGCGCCGGTCCGCCCGGGCCGCCGATCGGCCCGAGCGGCGAGTCGTCGCCGCCGGCCACGATGATCCCCAGGACCCGTCCCCGTCGCCCCATCGCCCACTCCGAATCACGCCGAGGTGATCAGCCGCTCCTCGATTCGCCGGATCGTTCCCGCGAGCTGCGGGTCGCTGTCGAGCTGCGCGGCCACCGCCGCGCAGGCGTGATGCACGGTCGTACGGTCGCGATGGAAGGCGCGCGCGATCTCCGCGAGCGGCCGCCGCAGGAGCCGGTGGCTCAGGAACATCGCGACCCGCCGCGGCACCACCAGCTCGCTCCGGCGGCGGCGCCCGCGCAGGAGGCGGGCGGGGAGCCCGAAGGCGACCGCGGTCTCGCCGACGATGCGGCCGAGCGACGGGCCTCCGCGAGCAAGCAAGACGGGCGCCGGTAGGACCTCCTCGACGAGGGCGCGATCGATGGGCCGCCCGGACAGGCGCACGTGGGCGAGCAGCCGGGTGAGCGCGCCCTCGAGCCTGCGCACGCTGCCCGCCAGCCGCTGCGCGATGACGGACGCGAGGTCGTCATCGAGATCGAGCCCCAGGCGCCTCGCCTTGTGGTGCAAAATGGCGGTGCGCAGCGCGGGCTCCGGGGCCGGCAGGTGGACCACCGTCGCCTCGCCGAAGCGCTGGCGCCATCGACCGGCGAGCTCGGGGACGTCCTCCGGCGCGCGGTCGGCGGTGAGCGCCAGCGCCCGGCCGCCCTCGACCCAGGCGATGAGACCCTCGGCGAGGTGGCCTTGGACCTGCTCGTGGCCGGCGAGCGAGTGCACGTCGTCGAGCAGGATCGCGTCCAGCACGCCGAGGTCGCGCCAGAGCTCCCGGTGCCGGTTGGCGCGGTAGGCCGCGAGGAGCGCCTGCGTGAGTTCGGCGGCGGGCAGGCAGGCGACGGCACGGCCGCGCTCGGCGAGCGCGGCATGGGTCGCGTGCAGGAGATGCGTCTTGCCGACGCCGCTCGGCCCGTGGAGCACGAGCGGTACGCGGTCGCCGCCGCGGGCCAGCAGCGTTGCGGCGCGGTGGGCGGGCGCGTTGCTCTCGCCGACGACGAACGAGGCGAAGCTGTGCTCCGGCGGCGGCGGGAGCGCGCGCACGGGCAGGCCGGCGGGCGGGCCGCCGGCGGCGAAGGCTACCGCCGGCAGGCTCACGGCGGGTCCACAGGTGTGGAGCATCGAGGTAGCGCGGCCGATCGCCACCGTTTTTTCCGCTGCGGCACAGCAGCGGTGCCCGGCCGGAAGCGGCGTCGCGGCGTCGAGGGCCCCACCGTCACCGCCGGGCATCCCGCCGGCACCGATCCTGCCCGCATCCGAGTCGTGCGCTCCCCCCCACTGGGCTCGACAGCTCGGGCGAGCACATAGACGATGGATCGATCCATTGCAAGAAAAAATCACCATTGGGTCAAGAAAAAATCATGCGCGTCGGACGCCCGGGCGGGGGCGCGCGTCGGCTACTGGTAGGCGACCTTGCGGGTGCTGAGAACCTGCAGATCGGCGATCAGCTCGCGGACCGCGGCGCGGGTCTCGTGGCCGTTGCGCCGCAGCGCGCGCTCGAGCTGGAGGCGGCGCGAGTCACGCAGCGGACGGCTGCGGAGCTGGAGGAGGGCGCGCTGCATCTCGCCCCGCCGATCGAGGAGTCGATCCACCTTGGCGAGCGCGAACAGGCGGACGCGCTGCTGGGGCAGCTCGTCGGCGACCGAGAGCAGGCGCGAGAGAACACCGACGTGGTGGCGGGCGATCTGCTCGACGAGCCGCGGCTCGCTGCGGACGGTCTGAAGGCAGAACGCTCCTTCGAGCTCGCGCAGCGCCGCCTCGATCTGCCCGGCGTGGAGGTGCGCGTCCCCGCGGGCCGCCCGCGCGAGGCAGCGCTGGAAGCGGCCGCGCTCGAGCGCCGCCAGGGCGGGGCGCAGGAGCGGGCGAACGAGCAGGAGCAGCAGGCCCGCGACCAGCACGAGCGCCAGCGGCAGGAGCACGAGCGCAACTACCACGGTCGACATGCGTGCATGGGCACAGTAGGGCAAGCGACGGAGGCAGACAAGAGGTCCGACGGCTTGCAAAAGCTCGCGAAGCTGGGAATTGTCGCGCGGTGCCGCACGCTGCCCCCCGCGCCCTCGTGCTCATGCGAGTCCCGCGAGGTGCCTCGCCGCCTCCGCCGACCGGCGTCCGCGAGGCGCTCGGCGCCGACCGTAAGCGGCTGCGTCTGCCGCCGCTGGACGACGGCGCCGACTACCGCATCGCCGGGCCTTACCCCGTCGACGTCGACGGTCAGCGGTTCGACGAGTACGTCGCCTGGGAGATCTGAGCGCGCCTACGGTACGGCGCCGCGGAGGTCGGCGTGGAGCGCGGCGAGGACTCGCGCGGGATCGGCGGCGCGCAGCAGCGCGCGGCGCAGCGCGCTCGAGCGCAGGCGAGTGGCGATGCTGGCGAGGATGCGCAGGTGCTCGTCGGCGGCGCTCGGCGGCGAGAGCACCAACGCCACGATGCGGATCGGGACCGTCGGGACGGCCTCGTAGAGGCCCGCCGGGCCGACCGCGAGGGCCACGACCTCGCGGTCGAGGCCCGGCAGGCGCGCGTGCGGCACGCCGACGCCGATGTCGAGCAGCGCGGTCGAGGCCTCGGCCTCGCGCGCCGTCACGGCCGCCACCGCATCCCCGCGGCGCGACGGTGGCAGGGCGCCGTCGGCGATCAGGAGGTCGACGAGGCCGGCGACGGTCTCGGGGAAGGTCGTCCACGAAGGCGCGACGGCGATCCGCGCGGGCTCCAGGCGCTCGACGAACGTCACCCCCGCGTCACCGGCGCGGCGGCGCGCAGGGGGAGCGGGCGAGGGCGGTCGGGACGGTGGCGATCGGCGCGCCGTGGCACGCGCCCTGGATAGCGTACGGCCCGGGACCTTTCCAGGGCGCCGCGCTTGCGAAGCGGCGCGCTCTCGGATGCTATGGAAGCGGCATGCGCCGCATCGGGATTCTCACGAGCGGCGGCGACGCGCCCGGGATGAACGCCGCCATCCGTGCCGCCGTGCGGCACGCGGCCGGCCGCGGCCTCGAGGTGATGGGGATTCGCCGGGGCTACGCCGGCCTCCTCGACGGCGAGATCGAGCCGCTCACCCGTGCCGGCGTGGCGAACGTGATCCAGCGCGGGGGAACGGTGCTCGGCACCTCCCGCTGCCGCGAGTTCCTCGAGCCGGCCGCGCGGGCGCGCGCCGCGGAGATCGTGCGTCAGGTGGGCGTCGACGGCCTGATCGTGATCGGCGGCGAGGGGACGATGCACGGCGCGACCCTGCTCGCGGCCGAGCACGGCCTGCCGGCGGCGGGCGTGCCCGGCACGATCGACAACGACGTCTACGGCACGGATTTCACCATCGGCTTCGACACCGCCGTGAATACCGCGCTCGAGGCGATCGACCGCATCCGCGACACCGCCCACTCGCAGGCGCGTCTGTTCCTCGTCGAGGTGATGGGGCGGACGTGCCCCGATATCGCGCTCGCGGTGGGCGTGGCCGGCGGCGCCGAGGAGGTGCTGATCGCGAGCAAGGCGAACGACGTGCTCGCGCTCGCGGCCGAGCTGCGGCGCAGCTGGGAGCGCGGCAAGCGGTCGAGCATCGTCATCGTCACGGAGGGGACCGAGCAGGGGCAGGCGTTCCGCGTCGCGCGCGAGCTCTCGGAGGCGCGCGGTCTCGAGTCGCGCGTGTGCGTGCTCGGGCACATCCAGCGCGGCGGTGCGCCCACGGCGCGGGACCGCATCCTCGGTAGCCGGCTCGGCGCTGCCGCGGTCGACGCGCTGCTCGACGGCGGCGGGGTGATGGTCGGGGAGGTGGGCGGCGCGCTCGCGCGCGTGCCGCTCGCCGACGCCTGGGAGCGGCGGCGGCCCGTGCCCGCCGACCTGCTCGCGCTGGTGCGGGACCTCGCGTGACGCCCCCCGAGGGCGAGTATCCGAAGACCGTGGTGCTGCGCGACGGGGCGCATCTCGTGCTGCGGCCGTGGACGTCCGCGGATGCGGCGGCGCTGCACGCGTGTGCCGCGGGCATCGAGCCCGTGCCCGGGGGCATCGTCGTGGTCGCCTGGGACGGCGACCGGGCGGCGGGTGCGGCCCGCCTCTCGCCCGCCGGCGCCGGCGCGGTCGCGGTGGCCGTGGTGCTCGAGCCGGCGTACGCCGGGCGGCGGCTCGGAACTTGGCTGCTGCTCGACGCGGTGCACCTCGCCGCCGGACTCGGGCTCACGCGTCTGGTCGTCGAGCCGCCGCCCGCCGCCGCAGACTATCGCGCGGCACTCGACCGCCTCGACTTCATGCCGGCGGGCGGAACCACGGAAGCCCCGGCACGGCTGGTGAAGACGCTCCACCACGGCTGGACGGACTTCTGAGCCGCTCGCGACTCTGCTATCGGGGCCACCCGTGATCCGCCGGCTCCTCGCCATCGCCGCGGCCCTCGTGCTGCCGCTGACCTGGTTCGTGATCCACTTCCGCGGGCTGATCGAGAGCCCGCAGTGGGTGGCGCTGAGCGCGGGGGCCGGTATCCTCGGCGCCGCCTTCCTGCTCTCGTGGGCGTCGGAGGTGGCGCAACTCGACGTCCCTCAGGCGCTCGCCCTCCTCTTCCTGGCGCTGGTCGCGGTGCTCCCCGAGTACGCCGTCGACGTGTACTTCGCGTGGCGCGCGGGTCGGGATCCCACCTACACGGCGTTCGCCACCGCCAACATGACGGGCGGCAATCGGCTCCTCCTCGGCGTCGGCTGGGCGGTTCCGGTGCTGGCCGCGTGGGCGCGGTCGGGCCGACGCGAGGTCGTGCTGCCCCGCGAGCAGGCGATCGAGATCAACTACCTGGCTCTGGCGACGCTCTACTCGTTCGTGATCCCTCTCAAGGGGACGCTCTCGATCACCGACACGGCGATCCTGTTCGGGATATTCCTGCTCTACGTGCGGGCGGCGAGCCGCTCGCATCATGCCGAGCCGGACATCGAGGGCCCGGCGGCCGCGGTGGCGGCCCTTCCGGTGACCGCCCGACGCCTCGCGGTCGCCGCGCTGTTCGCAGTCGCCGCGGCCGCGATATTCACCGCCGCCGAGCCGTTCGCCGAAGGGCTGATCGCCACCGGGCGGCGCTTCGGCATCGAGGAGTTCCTCCTCGTGCAGTGGCTCGCGCCGCTCGCCTCGGAGTCCCCGGAGTTCGTGGTGGCCGTCCTCTTCGCCGTCAAGGGCGCGGCGGCGGCGGGCATCGGGACGATGGTGTCTTCGAAGGTGAACCAGTGGACGCTGCTCGTGGGCGCGCTGCCGGCGGCGTACGCGCTCTCGCACGGCAGCCTCCATCCGATGATCCTCGACGCGCGCCAGCGGGAGGAGATCTTCCTCACGTCGGCGCAATCGGTGTTCGGGCTGTTCGTGATCGCGAACTTCCGCTTCGGCGTGAGCGAGGCCCTCACGCTGCTGGTCCTCTTCGCCGTGCAGCTCGCATTCACCTCGCCGGCGGCGCGCTGGCTGTACGCCGCCGGATACCTGGCGCTCGCCGCCGGCATGCTGCTCTCGAGCCGCGACACCCGCCGCGGGGTGCTCCACCTGCTCCCGGGAACGGGCGCCTGACTCGAAGGTCGGCTACACCAGCACCTGCGCCGCGCGCAGGCGCGCGATGGCAGCCCCGTCGTACCCGCAGACCTCGCGCAGGACCTCGTCGGTGTGCGCGCCGAGGCAGGGCGCCGGCGCCCGCACGCGGCAGTCGCCCGCGCCCATGCGCCAGGGGACGCCGAGGTGCGTGCGCGCGCCGACCTCGGGGTGCTCGAGCGCGACGAGGAAGCCGCGGGCGGCGAGGTGGGGATCGCCGGCGAGGTCGCGGTTGGTGGCGGCGGTGAAGGCCGGGATGCCGGCGGCCTGGAGGAGGGCCGTCGCCTCCTCGGGCGGGCGCTGCGCCGTCCATTCGGAGACGATCGCCTCGAGCGCGTCCTCGTGCCGCTTGCGGGCGACGAGCGTGGCGAAGCGCGGATCGGCGGCGAGCTCGGGCCGGCCGAGGAGCGCGGCGCAGCGCGCCCAGGCGGCGTCGTCCTCGATGGCGAGCGCCACCCAGCGGTCGTCGCCCGCGGCGCGGAACACGCCGCACGGCGCGCAGTACGGGTCGCGGTTGCCGTCGCGGGGCGGCTGCCGCCCGCACATCGTCCACTCGAGGACCGCCTCGGGCAGGACGGCGATCGACGTCTCCCACTGCGAGAGATCGATGAACTGCCCGCGGCCCGTGCGCGCCCGGTGGAGCAGGGCCGCGAGGATCGCGACGGCGCCGTGGAGGCCGCCGGTCGGGTCGCCGTAGGAGACCCCGACGTGCATCGGCGGGTGTCCGCGGTAGCCGGTGACCGAGGACATCCCCGAGAGCGGCACCTGGGCGGGACCGTAGGAGACCTTGTCGGCGTCGGGGCCCGTCGCGCCGTAGCCGGAGAGCGCGATCATGACGACGTCGGGGCGTAGCGCCCGGAGCACGTCGTACCCGAGCCCCATGCGATCCATCACGCCCGCGGCGAAGTTCTCGACCACGACGTCGCTCGCCGCGCACAGCCGCCGGGCGACCTCGAGCGCCTCGGGGCGCTTCAAGTCGAGCGTGATGCTCTTCTTGCCCTGGTTGTACTGGTTGAAGTAGCCGCTGGCGTTGGGCGTGGGCCGGGTGCCGCGCGGAAAGGGGGGCAGGAGCCGCGTGACGCACAGCCGCGTGGCGGTCTCCACCCGGATCACCTCCGCACCGAGGTGCGCGAGCTGCAACGTGCAGTGCGGCCCTGCCCACACCCAGGTGAAGTCGGCGACCCGGACGCCGGCCAGCGGGGGACGCGCCACCTAGACGACGCCCTCCCGGGCGAGGGCCGCGGCGTCGAGCCCGGCCTCCGCGAGCACCTCGGCGGTGTGCTGGCCGAGGCACGGCGCGGGCGTGCGCAGCGCCCAGGGGGTGGCGGAGAGCGCGTAGGGCGCGCCGGGCATCGTGACCGCGCCGGCCACCGGGTGGGCGAGCGTGACGAAGAAGCCGCGGGCCTTGAGATGGGGAGCGGCGAGCAGGTCACCCATGGTCGACACCGGCGCGAACGGGACGCGGCGCGCCTGGGCCGCGGCGTATAGCTCGTGCACCGATTGCGTCGCGCACCACTCCTGGAGGAGGGCCTGGAGCGCATCGAAGTTGCGCCCGCGGGCGAGCCGATCGGCGAAGAGCTCCATCTCCGCCCACTCGGGGTTGCCCATCAGCTCAACGAACCGTCGCCACTGGTGCTCTTCGACGCAGCAGACGAAGATCCAGCCGTCGCGACACTCCATGAAGCAGAGCGGCTGGATCGGCTTCGCCCCGAGGCGCGACGCGACCAGCCCCGCGTAGGGCCACCAGGCGAAGGTCAGCTCGAGGATCGAGGCCACGCACTCCTGCGTCGACACCTCGACATGGTCGCCGCGCCCGGTGGAGAGGCGTGCGAACAGCGCGCCGAGGGAGCCGATGGCCGCGTTGAGCCCGGCCTGGAAACCCGCCTGCTGGCCGAAGGCCTTGAGCGGGGGGAGATCGGGACGGGCCGGGTCGCCGTTGAGCGCCGCGAGCCCGCCGGCGCTCCAGGCGACGACCTCCGTGGCCCGGTAGCTCGCGTGCGGCCCGCTGAGCCCGAAGGGGGCGATCGAGGTCATCACCAGCCGCGGGTTGGCGGCGGCGAGCCGGTCCCAGTCGAGCCCGTGCGCCGCCATCTCGGTCGGGTGCACCTCGTGCACCAGGAGGTCGGCGTCCGCGGCGAGGCGCGCGAGCACCTCCTGCCCGCGCGGCCGGCGCAGGTCGAGGGTGATGCCCCGCTTGTTCGCGTTGAGGTAGAGGAACAGGCCGCTCGTCTCGAGGTGCGGCGTCCCCCCCGGGAAGGGCCCGCGGCGGCGCGCCTGGTCTCCCGTCGCCGGACGCTCGATCTTGACGACGTCGGCGCCGAGGTCGGCGAGCAGCTTGGTCGCGTACGCCGCGCCCACGAGGTCGCCGACCTCGAGGACTTTGAGCCCCTCGAGCGCGCCGGCCATCGGCCGCTCAGGCTCCGAGCGCGAGGCGCGCCAGCTCGTCGACGGTCGGAGGCTCGTCCACGGCGCCGAGCCGCGCCATGACCTCCGTGTGCGAGCGCTCGGCCATCGGCCAGTCCCGGTGGACCCGCCACGTGCTCCCGGCGCGTTCGAGGAGATGCACGCGCTGCTGGTCGTCGGTGACGCCGATCGCCGCGCGCTCGCTCGGCGTCATGCAGAAGAGCGCATAGCCCGCGCGCTTGGTGGTCACGAAGTACACCGCAGGCGACTCCTACCAGAGGCCCTCGAGCCGCGCTACCGCTGCGGGCACGCGCCGAGCGTCCCGAACTTGACCGCGGGCGAGTAGGCGACCACGTGCAGCCCCTCGGGACCGAGCTCGCCGACGGCGACGTACCCGCCGTCGGCGCTGGCGCTGCGCGACCAGTCCCAGGCGTCCGCCAGCAGACGCTCGCCATGGGCGCGCTGCCAGCAGAGCACGTCGAAGGCCGCCTCGACGGCGCTGCGGCGGCGGGGGCGGGCGGGAGCCGCGGGCGCCAGCGCGGAGAGCGCCCGGTCCTGCTCGCGGTATCCGCGGTTGAGAGTGGCGGGCAGCGGCGTGCGGCGGACGAGCCACCACCCGGCCGCGCAGGTCTCCTCGGCGGCGAACGGCTGCCCGTCGATCGTCCATTCGTCGCGCAGCAGGTAGCCGACGCCCCGGTGCGCCCGCGGCTCGAGCCCGCCGTGGAGCCGGGCTGCGAGACGCAGCATGGTGAGCGGTCCCTGCGGATCGCGGGGCAGGCGGAGCACGAGCAGCTCGCCGTCCGCGCGCGCGCGCTCGAGGTCGGCGGCGGTGAAGGGGAGGCGTGCGACCCCTTGGCGCTCGGCCGGCGTGAGGACGGCGAGCGGGTCGAAGTCGAGCGCCGCGGCCAGCTCGCGCGGGCCGAGCACCGCGCCGGCGAGGGTCCGAGAGGCGTCTGCGAGGCCGGGAATGTCCATGGTCAGCCGCCTATCTGGAACATCTGACGCTCCCTTGTCGAGCGGCCGAGGTCGAGGTGGTGGCCGGTCGGCTTGTGGGCCACGGCGCGCAGCAGGATGCGCGCCACGGCCTCGGGTCCGCCGCCGCCGCGCAGCGCCGCGCGCACGTCGCACTCGTCGTCGTTCAGCAGGCAGAGGTGGAAGCGGCCGTCGGCGGTGAGGCGCATGCGGTTGCACGTTCCGCAGTACGGCACGCTCACCGGGCTGATGAAGCCGACCACCCCACGCGCCCCCGGGAGACGGTAATTGCGTGCCTCGTCGGCGCGGTGCGCGGCCGGCATCGCGGCGAGCGCACCGAGGGCCCCCTCGATGCGCGCCTGCGTCTCGGCGTTCGGCACCAGGCGCGCGCGGGCGACGGCCGCGGCCTCGTCGGTGCCGAGCGGCATGGTCTCGATGAAGCGCACGTGCCAGTCACGGCCGAGCGTGAGGGCGGCGAGCGGCACGACGTCCTCCTCGTTGAAGCCGCGGGCAACCACCGTGTTGAGCTTCATCGGCCGCAGGCCGGCCGCCTCGGCGGCCTCGATGCCCGCCCAGATCTCCGCCAGCGATCCCCAGCGCATCACGCGCGCGAGGCGCACGGGGTCGAGGCTGTCGAGGTGGACGTTGACGCGGGTGAGGCCGGCGCGCGCGAGGGGCTGCGCGAGCGGCGGCAGCAACACCCCGTTGGTGGTCATGGCAAGGTCGCCGACGCCGGGCACGCGGGCCAGGCGCTCGACGATCTCGACGAGGTCGGCGCGCAGCGTCGGCTCGCCGCCGGTGAGGCGGAACTTGCGAAAGCCGATGCCGACCGCCGCGCGCGCCACCGTCTCCACCTCGGCGGCGGTGAGCAGCTCGGCCGGCGGCGTGAACGTGAGCCCCGTGAGCGGCATGCAGTAGACGCAGCGCAGGTTGCAGCGGTCGGTGAGCGAGATGCGCAGGTAGTCGATCTCCCGACCGTAGCCGTCGCGGGGCACGCGCGGATCTTGGCGGCGCGCCGCCGCCCGAGTCAACGACGCGGCGTTCAGGCGGCGCGGACGCCGAGGCCGGTGGCGAGCGTCTCGAGCGCGTCGCGGTGGCCCGACGGCCGCAGGTGCCCGATCTCGGCGAGCGCGGCCCGCACGTGCTCGCGGACCCGCTCGGCGACCGGGCCGAGCACCCCCGTGTGCCCGATGCGCGCGAGGCCCGCCTCGATCTCGGCGGGCGCCAGACCGTCGCGGGCGAAGAACTCCGCGAGGCTCGGGTCGGCCCGCAGCGCGAGCACGATCGGGAGCGAGGGGTTCCCGTCGCGCAGGTCGATGCCGCGCGGCTTGCCGGTGACCGCCGGGTTGCCGGCGACGTCGAGCAGGTCGTCGCTCACCTGGAAGGCGAGGCCGACGTGGTGCCCGCAGGCCGCCATCGCCGCGACGACCTCGGGGCGGGCGCCGGCGAGGTGTGCGGCGGTGCGCGCGCCCGCCTCGAAGAGCGCGGCGGTCTTGCGCCGGATGATCTCGAGGTAGTCGGCGAGCGTCACCGCCGGGTTGCGGCGGAAGCGGCTCTGGAGGACCTCGCCCTCGGTGAGGCTCACGCACGCGTCGGCGGCCCAGCGGATCACCTCGGCCTCGAAGCGGGCGCACAGCGCGAAGGCGCGGCTGAAGAGGAAGTCGCCGGCGACGAGCGTGTCGGCGACGCCGAACGTGCGCAGCGCCGAGGGCCGCCCGCGGCGCGTCTCGCCGCCGTCGATGATGTCGTCGTGCAGGAGCGTCGCCGAGTGAATCAGCTCGAGCGCGACCGCCGCCTCGATGGCGTCGTCGCGACGCGCGAGCCCGCGCTCGGCGGCGGCGTGGAAGACGAGCAGCACGACGGTGGGTCGCACGCGTTTGCCGCCGGCGCGGACGAGGTGGGCCGCCACGGCGGAGAGCCGCTCCTCGCGCGACGCCAGCTCGGCGGCGAGGCGCTCCTCGACGCGGGCGAGGTCCTCGGCCACGGCCGCCGGGATGCGCGGGGCTGAGCGGGCGGCGTGCGCCTCCACGCCGGGACACAACGCAAACCGGGGCGGTGTTGTCAAGGACGCGTGCGCCCGCGCGTTGCCTTTTCCCGAGCGCGCGGCTAGATCTCGCCGCCATGACCGCCCCGTCGCCGGAGCGGCTGCGCGAGGCGCTGCGCGCCGTGCTGTTCCCGAACTTCCGGCGCGACGTCGTCACGCTCGGCATGGTGACCGACGTGCGCGTCGAGGGCGGCACCGCGCACGTGCACCTGCGCCCGGGGACCGACCGGGCGGAGGTCGTCGCGCAGCTCGTGCAGCGCGTGCGCGCGGCACTGGCGGCCGAGCCCGGCGTCGCGGCGGTGGAGGTGCACGTGGCGGCCGCGGCCGAAGGCCGCGGGCGCGATCCGTTCGCCGAGCGCGCGGCGCTGCCGGGCGTGGAGCACGTCGTGGCGGTGGCGAGCGCCAAGGGCGGCGTGGGCAAGTCGACGGTCGCGGCCAACCTCGCGGTGGCGCTCGCCGAGGTGGCGGGCAGCGCGGGGCTGCTGGACGCGGACGTCTACGGCCCGAGCGTGCCGCTGATGTTCGGAACGGGCGCGCGCCCGAGCGCGACGGCGAGCCGGCGGATCCAGCCGGTCGAGCGCCACGGCGTGAAGCTCATGTCGATGGGCTTCTTCCTCGACGAGCGGTCGCCGGTGATCTGGCGCGGCCCGATCGTCATGGGCATCGTGCGCCAGTTCCTGCGCGACGTGGACTGGGGCCCGACGCGCTTCCTGGTCGTCGACCTTCCGCCCGGGACCGGCGACGCCGTGCTCACGCTCGTGCAGCAGGTGCCGGTCAGCGCGGGGGTGATCGTGACCACGCCGCAGGACGTGGCGCTCCTCGACGTCGCGCGTGGGATGGCGATGTTCGCCCAGGTGCACACTCCGGTGGCGGGCGTGGTGGAGAACATGAGCGGCTACGTCTGCCCGCGCTGCGGCACCGTGGATGCGATCTTCGGCGAAGGCGGCGCGCGTGGCCTCGCGGAGCGCTTCGGCGTCCCGTTGCTCGCGCGGATCCCGCTCGAGCCCGCCGTGCGGGCCGCGGGCGACGCCGGGCGGCCGGTCGTGCTCGCCGAGCCGGACCATCCCGCGAGCCGGGCGTTCCGCGACCTCGCCCGGCGGGTGGCCGCGGAGGCGGGCCGCCTCGCCGCCGCGCCGCTCGCGGGCGCCGGCCGGTGACGGCGTTTGTCATCGGCGGGAAGGCGCGATAGGGTCGCGGGCGCACCGCCGCCGTGGGAGCCGTGACATGTCGACCATGATCACCGAGGAATGCATCAACTGCGGGGCCTGCGAGCCGGAGTGCCCCAACACCGCCATCTACGAGGGCGGCGCAGCGTACGAGCTGGACGGGCAGAAGGACGATGCTCTGGCGCAGGACGTGTACTACATCGTCCCCGCGAAGTGCACGGAGTGCGTCGGCTTCTTCGACCAGGAGCAGTGCGCCGCGGTGTGCCCGGTCGATTGCTGCGTGCCCAATCCGGACGATCCGGAGACCGAGGGGCAGCTTCTCGAGAAGGCCCGCGCGCTGCACCCGGAGCAGACCTTCGGCGACGACTTCCCGTCGCGCTTCCGCAAGAAGTGAGCTGCCGGGCACGCACGCTACGTTTACAGGCCCGCCCGCGTTGAGTATACGAGGCGGCGCGGCCCGCGCACACGACGAGCATGGGTAGGATTCCGGTCGGCATCGTGGGGGTGGGGAACTGCGCGAGCAGCCTGCTCCAGGGCATCGAATTCTACCGCGTGCGGGACCGTGGGGACGCGGCGGTCGGCCTCATGCACGAGGAGATCGGCGGCTACCGGCCGAGCGACATCGAGGTCGTCTGCGCCTTCGACGTCGATCGGCGCAAGGTGGACAAGCCGCTCGAGGTGGCGGCGATGGCGCCGCCCAACAACACGCGCGCGCTCTACCCGAAGCTGCCGCGCTCGAACGTCGTGGTGCAGATGGGCCCGCTGCTCGACGGCGTCGCCGAGCACATGCGCGAGTATCCGGCCGACGAGACCTTTCTACCGGCGGGGGGACGGCCGGTCGACGCCGTCCGGGTGCTGCGTGAGAGCGGCGCGCAGATCCTGGTCAACTACCTGCCGGTCGGCAGCCAGGTCGCCACCGAGCACTACGCGCGCGCGTGTCTCGACGCGGGGGTCGCCTTCATCAACTGCATCCCGGTGTTCATCGCCTCCGATCCGCAGTGGGCGGGAGAGTTCGAGCGCCGGCGGCTGCCGGTGGTCGGCGACGACGTGAAGTCGCAGCTCGGTGCCACGATCGTCCATCGTGCCCTGGCGCGGCTGTTCGCGGATCGCGGCATGATCCTCGACCGCACCTACCAGCTCAACGTGGGCGGCAACACCGACTTCCTCAACATGTTGAGCCATGCCCGCACGGACTCCAAGCGGCGCTCGAAGACCGAGGCGGTGCAGAGCGTGCTGGCCGAACCGCTCGGCCGATCGGACATTCACGTCGGGCCGAGCGACCACGTGCCGTGGCTGCGCGACAACAAGGTGTGCTTCATGCGTCTCGAGGGCCGCGGCTTCGCCAACGCGCCGGTCGAGCTCGAGGTGCGGCTCTCGGTCGAGGACAGCCCGAACTCCGCGGGGGTCGTGATCGACGCCGTCCGCTGCTGCCGCGTCGCCCTCGACCGGGGCGTCGGCGGCCCGCTCACGAGCGTCTGCGCCTATCTGATGAAGCATCCGCCGCGCCAGGTGCGCGACGACCTCGGCCGCGAGGAGCTCGAGCGCTTCCTGCGCGGGGAGATCGAGCGCTAGGGCGTGGCGACCTGCCGCCCGGGGACCGCTGCGGCGGCGGCGCTGGTCATCGTCGCGACGGTCGGGCTGGCGCTGCGCGGGTTCGCCCGGACGGCGGCGCCGGCGCCGGATCCGGCCGCGGGGGGCCCGTTGCTCGGTCCGCGCCTGCGGGCCTGGTACCGCGGGCTCCTCGAGCCGTTCGCCGCGACGCTCGTCGCCGCGGGCGTTTCGCCCGACGCGCTCACGTGGGCGCAGCTCGGCGTGAGCGTGCTCGCGGGGGCCGCGTTCGCCACCGGGTGCGTCTTCCTCGCCGGTTGGCTCACGATTCTCGCCGGGACGCTCGACATCCTCGATGGCGCGGTCGCGCGCGGCCGCCAGGCGGCGAGCGCGCGCGGCGCGTTCGTCGATTCGGTGGTCGATCGCTGGGCCGAGTTCGCGACGTTCCTCGGGCTCGGCCTCTTCTTCCGGACGAGCTGGGTGTGCCTGGTGGTGGTGCTCGCCGCTTTCGCCAGCTTGATGGTGAGCTATGCGCGCGCGCGCGCCGAGGGCCTCGGTCTCCCGCTGACGCTGGGGCGCGCGCAGCGCCCGGAGCGCTACGTGCTGCTCGGCTTCGGTGCGTGGTCGTCGGGGCTCGTCGCGCACCTCGCCTGCCCGCTGCTCGGTCGGCCGACGCACGCGGTGCTCGCCGCGGCGGTCGTGATGCTCGCGGCCGTGTCGCTTGCCACGGCCCTGGAGCGTGCCCGCCACGCGGCCCGCGCGCTGCGCACGGAGGCGCCCCGGTGAGGCGCGGGGGCGCCCGGCTGCGGCCGCTCGGCTTCTTCGTGCTGATGTGCGGCTTCGGGCTGCGTCTCGACTCGAGCTGGCAGCGCCTGGCGGCCGCCGTGCTGGTCGCCGGCGGCGCGCTGGCTGCCGCCGGGCTGGTGGCGCTCGGGCGCGACCGGGCGGCGGCGGGATGCTTTCGTCCCGCCGCCGGGCCAGGGATAATGCCCCGTCGGACGGAGGACCCCCGCTGCGCAACGCACTCAGACTGACCCTCGGCCTGGCCGTGTCCTTCGGCTGCCTCTACCTGGCGACGCGGGGCACGGACTGGGCGGCCGTCGGTGCGGTGCTGACCGGCACGCGGCCGGGGTGGGTCTTCGGGATGATCGGGGTCGGCCTGCTGACCCTGGGGATCCGCGCGCAGCGCTGGCGCGTGCTCCTGCGGCCTGTGGGCGACGTCGGGTTCGAGCCGTCGCTCTCGGCGACGGCGATCGGGTTCGGCGCGAGCGCCGTGCTGCCGCTGCGCCTGGGCGAGTTCGTGCGTCCGGCGCTGCTCGGCCGCCGGGCGGGCATCGGGCTCAGCCCTGCGCTGTCGAGCGTCGTGGTCGAGCGGCTCTTCGACATGCTCGTGGTGATCGGCTGTGCGCTCGCCACCGGGCTCGTCTACCCGCTGCCGGGGTCGCTGCGACGGGTGGCGGCGGCGCTCGGGGTGCTCTCGGTGGCGGGTCTGGTCGTCCTCCTGATCATGCTGCGCAACCGCGCGCGGACGGAGCTGCTGATCGCGCGCCGGCTGCCCCGGCGGCTCGCGGCTACCGTCGGGCCGCTCCTGCATGGTTTCCTCGCGGGCCTCGGCAGCCTCGCCGACGCCGGAACGGTGGTGGCGGCGCTCGGCTACTCCGCGCTGCTCTGGGGGGTGATCGCGCTCACGTGGATGTGCGGCCTGCTGGCGCTCGCGCTGCCGGTGCCGCCGCTCGCCGCGTCGCTCACCGTGATGGTCACGGTCGCGGCATTCGTGTTCCTGCCCCAGGGGCCGGGCTTCGTGGGTACCTGGCAGGCGGGGTGCGTCCTCGCCCTCGCCCTCTTCGACACGCCGCGGGAGACGGCGATCGGCTATTCGTTGCTCACCTGGCTCGGGATGATGGGCACGAACCTCCTCGCCGGCGGCCTCTTCCTCGCCCGCGAAGACGTCTCGCTGCGGCAGTTGCTGCGCGTCGCGGGACCGGAGGGTCCGCCCGCGCCGGCGGAGGGTTGACGTGGGGCTGGAGGGCCGGCGAGCCGTGGTCGGGCTGACCGGGGGGATCGCGTGCTACAAGGCGTGCGAGGTGGTGCGCCTGCTCGTGCGCGAGGGGGCGCGCGTGTCGGTGGTGATGACCGCCGCGGCGCGCGAGTTCGTCGCGCCGCTCACGCTGCAGACGCTCAGCGGCGAGCCGGTCTCGACCGACACTTTCGACCTCGGGCAGGAGGCGCAGATCGGGCACATCCGGCTCGCCGACGGCGCCGACGTCGTCGCGATCGTACCAGCCACGGCCAACGTGATCGCCAAGGCCGCCGCGGGCGTCGCCGACGACCTGCTCACGACCGTCCTGCTGGCCACGCGGGCGCCCCTGGTGGTGGCGCCGGCCATGAACGTCAACATGTGGAACCACGCGGCGACGCAGGAGAACGTCGCCAGGCTCGTCGCGCGCGGCGCGCGGATCGTCGGGCCGGCCACCGGCGCGCTCGCTTGCGGCTGGGAGGGCGAGGGGCGGCTGGCGGAGCCGGCGGCGGTGGTCGAGGAGATCGTGCGGGCGCTCACGCCGCAGGATCTCGCCGGCGAGCGCGTCCTCGTGTCGGCCGGCCCGACACAGGAGGCGATCGACCCCGTGCGCTATCTCTCGAACCGCTCGAGCGGGAAGATGGGCTGGGCGGTGGCCGAGGCGGCGCGGCGCCGCGGGGCCGAGGTGACGCTCGTCGCCGGACCGACGGCGCTGCCGCCGCCGGCGGGCGTGCGGCTGCTGCCGGTCGTGAGCGCGCGCGAGATGGCGCGGGCGCTCGAGGCCGAGTTCACGCAGGCCACGGTGCTGGTCATGGCGGCCGCGGTGGCGGACTACCGCCCGCGCGAGGTCGCGGGGCGCAAGCTCAAGAAGACCGCGCAGGCGCTCGCGCTGGCGCTCGAGCGCACGCCCGACATCCTCGCGGGACTCGCGGCCCGCAAGGGGAGACGGCTCGTGATCGGGTTCGCGGCAGAGACCCACGACGTGGTCGCGGAGGCGCGCCGGAAGCTGCGCGCGAAGCGCTTGGACCTCATCGTCGCCAACGACGTGACCGCGGCCGGCGCCGGCTTCGGCGGCGACACGAACGTCGTGCGCCTCCTCGATGCCGCGGGGCTCGACGAGGCGCTGCCCGTCCTGCCCAAGGTCGCTGTGGCCGGCCGCATCCTCGACTGGGTCGTGGCCCGGCGGACGGCGGCGGCGCGCCCGCGCCGCCTGCGGCGCGTGTGACCGCGGCGGTGCTAGGCCGCCTGCAGCGCTTTCAGCTCGGCGGCGATCGCCGGAGTCACCTGCCCGCGGCCGCGGAGCGCGCGCAGCCGCCGCCGCAGGCGCTCGGCGCGCTCGAGGGCCTCTCGGCCGGTGGGGTCGGCCTGCTGGCAGGCCGCCTCCTTCCCGCGCACCAGCAGATCCTCGATCGCCCCCACGCAGAGCGCGTTGAAGCGCTCGATCTCGGCGGCCGCGAGCGGATACCGGGAGCGCGCTCCCAGGTGGCGAATCATCGCCTGCCACTGATCGAGCCGCTGGAGCGCCATCACCGAATCGAAGATGCGCTTGTTGGTGCGGAAGGAGAACAGGGTGCGCTCGACGACCCGCTCGACGAGCCGATCGCAGTCGGCGAAGCGAGCATCGAGCACCGCGCGCAGCAGGCGCCAGCGGTCCCGCTCCTGGGCGGCGTCGAAGCGCGCCTCCCAGTAGATGTGCCGCAGCGTGCGGGCGGGGTAGCTGACGATCAGCTGCACGGGTACGAAGTGGTTGTGGGAATAGACGTCGCCGGCGAGGTGGGAGAGATAGCCCCAAGCGAAGGCCTGCTCCCGCTCGGTCGTGGCCGCCGCGGCGATCTGCCAGCCCACGGGCCAGCAGTGGCAGTGCGTGTAGAGGTTGCGGGTGTACTTCTTGGCCTGCACGATGTCGGCGGCCACGCAGCCGTAGAGGTACGGCTTGCGATGCTCGCGCAGGATTTCTTGAAGGGCCGGGGCGAGGATGCTAAGGTTCCCGAGGATCTGCGAGCCGTGGACCAGGTGCGTCACCGGCCCCCACGCGTGCGCCTCGCCAGGCCAGAGGACGAGCAGTAGCGCCACGATCCCGGCGAACACCATCGAGAGACGACCTTACAATGGGTGACCGGGGCTCACAAGGCCGGCTCGCGGCGCTCGCGACGGCGTTGCGGGCGCACGTCGAGTACCAGGCGGAGCTCGGGGAGCTCGGCGTGCTCCGACCGGCGCCGCCGGCTCCGACGCCGGGCGCCTGCGCCGGGGCGGCGCCGCGCGACCTGTTCGCCGAGCCGGCGGTGGCGCAGGCGGCGACGCTCGAAGCGCTGCGGGCGGCGATCGGGGACTGCCGGCGCTGCAAGCTCGCCCCGCACCGCACGCGCCTCGTGTTCGGCGTCGGCAACCCGGGCGCGCGGCTGGCCTTCGTCGGCGAGGGACCCGGATACGACGAGGACCTCCAGGGCGAGCCCTTCGTCGGCCGCGCGGGCCAGCTCCTCACGGAGATCATCACGCGAGGGATGCGGCTGCGCCGCGAGGACGTCTACATCTGCAACGTCGTCAAGTGCCGTCCGCCCGGCAACCGTAACCCGGAGCCCGACGAGGTGGCCGCCTGCGAGCCCTTCCTGCGACGCCAGATCGAGCTGATCGGACCCGAGGTGATCGTGGCGCTCGGCAAGTTCGCCGCCCAGACCCTCCTTGAGACCAAGACGCCGATCACGAAGCTGCGCGGTTGCTGGGCCGACTATCACGGCATCCGGCTGATGCCGACGTTCCATCCCGCCTACCTGCTGCGCAATCCGGGCGACAAGCGGCTCGTCTGGGAGGACATCCAGAAGGTGATGCGCGTGCTCGGCCTCGAGCCCGGGCGGCGATGAGGGGGCTCTGGACGGTGCTCGCGCTCGGCGCGCTCGCCGGAGGCGGGCGCGCCGCACCGCCGCCGGCGCTCGCACGCATCGTCGTCGACGGCATGATCAACCCCGCGGTGGCCGACTTCGTCCACGGCGCCATCGGCCGTGCGCAGGCGGCTGCGGCGCCCGCGCTCGTGATCGAGCTGGACACGCCCGGCGGGCTGCTGCCCTCGACGCGGGCGATCGTGAAGGACATCCTCGCCGCCCCACTGCCGGTGATCGTGTACGTGGCGCCGAGCGGGGCGGGCGCCGGCTCGGCGGGGACGTTCATCACGCTCGCGGGGCACGTGGCGGCGATGGCCCCCGGCACGAGCATCGGCGCCGCCCATCCGGTGGGCGGGGGGGGCGAGGAGATCAAGGGGACGCTCGGTAAGAAGATCGAGAACTTCACCGCGTCGTTCAGCCAGAGCATCGCGCAGCAGCGCGGTCGCAACGTCGACTGGGCGGCGAAGGCGGTGCGCGAGAGCCTGTCGATCACCGCGGAGGAGGCGGTCCGCATCCACGTGGTCGACTTCGTCGCCCGCGACCTCGACGATCTGGTGGACAAGGCGGAGGGGCGCACGGTCGAGGTGGCGGGCGGCCGCCGCGCGCTCCACTTCGCCGCGGTGCGCGGCGGCGACGGGCACGTGCGCGTGCGCACGTACGAGATGCGGCTGGCCGATCGCGTGCTCGACGTGCTCGCCGACCCGAACATCGCCTATCTGCTCATGATGGCCGGGCTGCTCGGCCTCTACCTGGAGTTCACGCATCCGGGGCTGTCCTTTCCCGGCATCGCGGGCGCGATCTGCCTGCTGCTCGCGCTGGCGGCGCTGCACGTGCTGCCGGTGAACACCTCGGGCCTCGCGCTTCTTCTGCTCGGGGTCGCGCTGCTCGTCGCGGAGGCGTTCCTCCCCACCTTCGGGCTCGTCGGGGCGGGCGGCGTCGTGGCGTTCCTGCTCGGCTCGCTGTTCTTGTTCGACACGGCCGAGACGGGCGTCGCGGTGGCGCGCAGCCTCGTCTTCGGGGTCGGCGGGACGCTCGCGGCGTTCATCCTGATCGTGGGCACGCTGGTCGCGCGCTCACAGCGCCGGCAGGCGATGCTCGGGCGCGAGGGGATGATCGGCGCGGTCGGGGTCGCCCGCGAGCGGCTTGCGCCGCAAGGGACGGTGGTGGTGCGGGGCGAGTACTGGGCCGCGGAGAGCGACGAGGCGATCGACGCCGGGGCGCCGGTCGAGGTGACGGCGGTCGACGGCTTGCGCCTCAAGGTACGCCGGGCGCGGGCGAGGTCGTAGCGAAAGCGAGGTGAGTCATGCCGGGAGCGTTCGGAATCGTGGTGGTCGTGGTCGTGCTCGTGGTGAGCGGGCTCAAGGTCGTGCGCGAGTACGAGCGCATGGTGGTCTTTCGCCTCGGACGCCTGGTGGGGGCGCGCGGTCCGGGCATCATCTACGTGATCCCCGGGATCGAGAAGGCCCTGCGCGTCGACCTGCGCACGGTGACGATGGACATCCCCTCGCAGGACGTCATCACCAAGGACAACGTCTCGGTGAAGGTGAACGCGGTCCTCTACTTTCGGGTGCTCGAGCCGACCCGCGCGGTCGTCGAGGTGGAGAACTACCTCTTCGCCACCTCGCAGAACGCTCAGACGACGCTGCGCAGCGTCTGCGGTGAGGTCGAGCTGGACGATCTGCTCGCCGAGCGGGAGAAGATCAACACGCAGCTGCAGACCATCATCGACCAGCACACCGAGCCCTGGGGAATCAAGGTCGTGCAGGTCGCGATCAAGCAGATCGACCTGCCCGAGGAGATGCGCCGCGCGATGGCGCGGCAGGCGGAAGCCGACCGCGAGCGCCGGGCGAAGGTCATCGCCGCCGAGGGCGAGTTCCAGGCGGCGCAGCGGCTCTCCGACGCCGCCACGATCATGGCGAAGGACCCGATCACGCTACAGCTCCGCTACCTGCAGACCCTCGCCGAGATCGCAACCGAGAACAACTCGACGACGATCTTCCCGGTGCCGATCGACATCCTGCGACCCTTCCTTACGCCGGGCACCGGGAGAACCCCGTAGACGGCCCGGATGCGGCTCGCCGACCTCGACTACGCGCTGCCGCCGGAGCTGATCGCCCAGGAGCCGGCGGCCGAGCGCACGGCGGCCCGGCTCCTGGTGCTGGCGCGCGACGCAACGCCGCCGCGGCACGCGCGCGTGGGCGACCTGCCCCGGCTGCTGCGGCCGGGCGACCTGCTCGTGCTCAACGACGCGCGGGTGATCCCGGCGCGGGTGCGCGCCCGCCGCCCGAGCGGCGGGCGGCTCGAGATCCTGCTCGTGCGGCCGCTCGGATCGGACGGCGAGTGGGAAGCGCTCGTGCGCGGGAGCCCGCGGCCGGGCGAGCGCGTGCACCTCGCCGATGCCGAGGGCCAGTGGGTGGCGCCGCTCGGGCGCGGGCGCTGGCGACTGGAGCTGCGCGTGGAGGGGTCGGTCCTCGCCTGGCTCGAGCGCGTCGGCGAGGTGCCGCTCCCGCCGTACATCCGCCGGCCCGGCGGGCCGACCGCGGCCGACGCCGAGCGCTACCAGACCGTGTTCGCCCGCGTCCCGGGCGCGGTCGCGGCCCCGACCGCGGGCCTCCACTTCACCACCGCGCTCCTCGAGGCGCTCGCCCGCGACGGCGTCGGGCACGTGGCGCTCAGCCTCGACGTCGGGCCGGGCACCTTCCTGCCGCTGCGGCCGGAGGAGGAGGGCGAGGGCGCGGTGCTCCCCGAGCGGTACGACGTGCCGGCGGCGACCGCCGAGCGCATCGCCGCGGTGCGGGCGGGGGGCGGCCGCGTCGTGGCCGTGGGGACGACGGTCGTTCGCGCGCTCGAGTCCGCCGCCGGGGAGAACGGCCTGCGCGCGGGCCCGGGCGAGGCGACGCTCTTCGTTCGCCCGGGCCACCGCTTCCGGGTCGTGGACGGCCTGCTCACGAACTTCCACCTCCCGCGCACGCCGCTGCTCGCGCTCGTCGCCGCGTTCGCGGGCTGGGAGCGCGTGCGCGATGCCTACGCCGAGGCGGTTCGCCACCGCTACCGCTTCTACAGCTACGGCGACGCGATGCTCATCCTGTGATCGGCCCGCGCTTCGCGGTGCTCTCGACCGTGGCGGGCGGCGCGCGGCGGGGGCGGCTCACGACGGCGCACGGCGTGGTGGAGACGCCCGCCTTCATGCCCGTGGCGACCCACGGCGCGGTGAGGGGCCTGACCCCGCGGCAGCTGCACGAGGCGGGCGCGACCCTCGTGCTCGCGAACGCGTACCACCTGGCGCAGCGCCCCGGCGTCGAGGTCGTGTGCGCCCTCGGCGGCCTCCACGCTCTCATGGGGTGGGACGGGCCGATTCTCACGGACAGCGGGGGGTTCCAGGTGATGAGCCTCGGCGCGCTCGTGCGTGTCGACGACGACGGGGTCTCCTACCGTTCGCACGTGGACGGCCACGCCGGGCGCCTGCGGCCGGAGGACGCGATCGCGGACCAGGAGGCGCTCGGGGTCGACGTCGCGATGGCGCTCGACCAGTGCGTGCCGGCGACCGCGTCGCCCGCCGCGGTGGCGGCGGCGGTCGCGCGCACGACGGCCTGGGCGGCGCGGGGCCTGCGCGCGCGACGGCGACCGGAGACGGCGCTTTTCGGGATCGTGCAGGGCGGTCTCGACGTCGGGCAGCGCGCGGCGAGCGCCGCCGACCTGGTCGCGCTCGGGTTCGACGGCTACGCCGTGGGCGGGCTCTCGGTCGGCGAGCCGCCCGCGGAGACGGCGCGCGTCGCTGCGCAGACCGTGGCCCTGCTGCCGGCGGACAAGCCGCGTTATCTCATGGGCATGGGAACGCCGGCCGATTTGCTTCGTTTCGTCGCGATGGGATATGACCTCTTCGATTGTGTCCTGCCCACCCGCAACGGGCGGAACGGGATGCTGTTCACCCGGGAAGGCAAGCTCATGATCCGCAACGCGCGGTACGCACGGGACGCACGGCCGGTGGAGGAGGGGTGCCAGTGCTACACCTGCGTCCACTTCAGCCGCGGGACGTTGCGGCACCTGGCGCTCGCGCGCGAGATGCTCGGCGCGCAGCTCGCGACGATCCACAACTTGCACTTCTATCTGCGGCTGATGGCCGAGATGCGCGCCGCGATCGCGGAGGGGACCTTCCCCGGGCGGGCCGCGGCGGCCGCCGGGGCCTGGGCGGTCTGACGTGGGCACGGCCTGGGCGCAAGCGACGGCCGACGGGAGCGGGCCGCCGGCGATCTACAACATCGGCTTTCTGCTGGTGCTCGTCGGCATCTTCTACGTGCTCCTCCTGCGCCCCGAGCAGAAGCGGCGGCGCGAGCACGAGCAGCTCCTGGCGGGGCTCAAGCGCAACGACCACGTGGTGCTCTCGTGCGGGACGCACGGGCGCGTGGTGGCCCTCGCCGAGAAGCTGCTGACCGTCGAGATCGCACCTAAGCTGCAGGTCCAGGTCGACCGGGCGGCGATCCAGCGGGTCGAGCAGCCGGCGGTTGCCGAGGGACGGGAGCGCGAGAGGTCGTGAGCTCGGTGCAGTATCGCCTGGCGCTGATGGGAGCGCTCGTGGTGGCGGCCGTGGTGGTCCTGGTGCCGACCTTCACCGCGCGGCCGCCGGCGTGGTGGCCGTGGAGGGAGCCGGTGAAGCTCGGCCTCGACCTTCAGGGGGGGACGCACCTCCTCTACCAGGTCGACGTCGACCAGGCGATCGAGAACACCCTCGACCGCCAGCGGCAGGACCTCGAGCGCGAGCTGCACGACGCGCAGGTCGGCGCGGTCACCGTCGACCGCCAGGGCCGCACGCTCGAGGTCCGGCTCGCCAACAAGGACAAGCGGCAGCAGGCCGCCGACCTCGTGAAGGAGCGCTTCCCCGGCCTCACCAGCGCGGGGGCGACCGCCGGCGAGGGCGCGGACCTCGCCTACACGCTCGCCGACAAGGACGTCCAGCGCCTGCAGGACAACGTCGTCGAGCAGGCGCTCAAGATCATCCGCAACCGCATCGACCAGTTCGGGGTCGCCGAGGCGACCGTCCAGGCGCAGGGCGCCGACGAGATCGTCGTACAGCTCCCCGGCATCCAAGACCCGCAGCGCGCCAAGGAGCTGATCGGCCGCACGGCGCAGCTCGAGTTCAAGCTGCTCGCCCAGGGCCCGCAGGCGGGGACGGTGGAGCACCCCGGCCCCGGCGTGCAGGTGCTCTACGGCAAGGGCGAGCGGGGCGGGCGGACGGCCTACCTGGTCGAGCGACGGACGCTCATGACCGGCGATGCGATCACCGACGCGAGCGTGCGGCCGGGAAGCGCCACCGAAGGCATGGCGGTCGACTTCCAGCTCGACGCGCGCGGGGGCAAGCTGTTCGGCGACATCAGCACGAAGAACGTAGGTCGCAACCTCGCCATCGTGCTCGACAACACGGTCGAGTCGGCACCAGTGATTCGCGAGCCGATCACCGGCGGCCGGGGCCAGATCACCGGACGCTTCGACGTCGCCGAGGCGCAGGATCTCGCCAACGTGCTGCGCAACGGCGCGCTGCCCGCCCCGCTCAAGCTGATCGAGGAGCGCACGGTCGGCCCCTCGCTCGGGCAGGACTCCATCCATCGGGGCGTGGTGTCGTTCGTGGTCGGGAGCATCCTGGTCGTGCTCTTCATGCTCGGCTACTATCGTGGCGGGGGCGCGATCGCCGACGGGGCGCTCGTGCTGAACGTCCTCTTCCTGGTCGCGATCTTCGCGGTCGGGGGGTTCACGTTGACGCTGCCGGGCATCGCGGGCATCGTGCTCACCGTCGGCATGGCGGTCGACGCGAACGTGCTCATCCTCGAGCGCATCCGCGAGGAGCTGCGCCTCGGCAAGAGCGTGCGCGCGGCGATCGAGGCGGGTTACCAGCGGGCGTGGGACGCCATCCGCGATTCCAACGTCACGACGTTCGCCTGCGGCGTGATCCTCTTCCAGTTCGGGACCGGCCCCGTGAGGGGATTCGCCGTCACGCTCTGCGTCGGCATCGTCACGAGCCTGCTCACGGGCGTGTTCGGAACCCGCATCGTCTACGACTTGGTGACGCAGCGGCGGCGGCTCGCGACGGTGAGCGTGTGAAGGGCAGCGGCGGCTCCATGGCGGCGAAGGAACCCACCCGACGCGCGGAGAAGGCCGCGACGCCGGTCGAGCATCGGTTCTTCGAGCTGATCCCCCCGGACCTGCGTATCGATTTCGTCGGCCTGCGCTTCAAGATGCTGTTGATGTCCTGGGTGCTCATCATGATCGGGCTCGGCTCGATCTGGTGGCACGGCGGGCTCAACTACGGCATCGACTTCGCCGGCGGCAGCGTGGTGCAGGTCCGTTTCACGCAGCCCACCGCGATCGCCGACATCCGCGCCGCGCTCGCGCGGCCCGAGCTGAAGGAGGTCATCGTCCAGGACGTCGGCAAGGGTGGCACGGAGTTCCAGATCCGCGTGCTCGGCTTCGAGCTGGGCGGGAGCAGCGGGGTCGCTGACGCGATCAAGGGGGGCCTCAAGGAACGCTTCGGCGAGGGGACCTACGACATTCTGCGGGTCGAGACCGTGGGGCCGAAGGTGGGCCGCGACCTCTGGCGGCAGGCGACGCTGGCGGTGCTGTTCGCGACGTTGGTGATGGGTGCGTACATCGCGGTCCGCTTCGACCTGCGCTTCGGGGTGGGCGCGGCGGTCGCGCTCGTGCACGACGTGCTGATCACCCTCGGAGCGCTGTCGATCGCCAACATGGAGTTCGATCTCACCACGGTCGCCGCCCTGCTCACCGTCGTGGGCTACTCGGTGCACGACACGGTCATCGTGTCCGACCGGATCCGCGAGAACATGCGCAAGATGCGCCGGGAGAACCTCGCCACGATCATGAACCTGTCGATCAACGAGACGCTGTCGCGGACGCTGATCACGAGCGGCACCGCGATTTTGGTGACTGCGGCGCTCTTCGTGCTCGGCGGGGCGGTGATCCACAGCTTCGCGTTCACGTTGCTGGTGGGCTTCGTGGTGGGGACCTACTCGTCGATCTACGTGGCCAGCCCGATCGTCCTCTATCTCGAGCGCGACCGGGGTCGACGGCGCTGACGGGCGCACCAGCCGGGGCGGGGCGGGGTGGTGGAGCGGGAATGGGCGTGGCGGGCGGCGGACGCCGAGGTCCCGCGGGATCTGCGCGACGCGATCGCCGATCGGACGCACGCGGGGTTGCTCGGGCGGCTCCTGTGGAACCGTGGCATCCGCGACGCCGAGACTGCCCTGGCGTTCCTCCGGCCGACGCTCGCCACCGGCCTGCGCGCACCGCGGTTGATGAAGGATCTCGACCGCGCGGCCGCGCGGCTCGCCGACGCGCTCGGCCGCGGCGAGCGCATCGCGATCTACGGGGACTACGACGTGGACGGCATGAGCGGTGCCGCACAGCTAGTCCTCTTCCTGCGCGAGCTCGGAGCCGAGCCGCTGCTCCACGTGTCGCACCGGGGGCGCGAGGGCTACGGCCTCGCCGCCGACGCCCTGCGACGGCTGTGCGCGGAGGGCGCGCGGGTTGTCGTCACCGCCGACCTCGGGACGGCGAGCAGCGCGGAGCTCGGCCTCGCGGCCGACCTCGGCCTCGACGTGATCGTCTGTGATCATCATCACGCGCCGTCCACCCGACCCCCGGCGTTCGCGCTCCTCAACCCGCTCCAGCCGGGATGTGGGTTCCCGTTCAAGGGGCTCTCGGGGGCCGGCGTCGTCTTCTATCTCCTGATGGGGCTGCGCGCGGAGCTGCGGGCGCGCGGTCATGGGCCGCTGCCCGACCTCCGACGCTATCTCGATCTGGTCGCGCTCGGCACGGTGGCGGACGTGGTCCCGCTGCGCGAGGAGAACCGCGTCCTGGTGACGCACGGGCTACGCGCGCTCGAGCAGACCGGCCGCCCGGGGCTGCGGGCGCTCAAGGAGGCGGCCCTCGTCGACCGGGCGACCGTGCGGGCGATCGGCTTTCGCCTCGGTCCGCGGCTGAACGCGGGCGGGCGGCTGGCGGACGCACGGCTCGGCGTCGACGTGCTGACCACCGACAGCCCCGAGCGAGCGCGCGAGCTGGCGGCGGAGCTCGAGCTGCACAACGCCGCCCGACGAGCCGTCGAGGAGCGCATGGTGGCGGAGGCGGTCGCGGCCGTCGAGGCCGGTCAACGTGACGCTCCTGCGCTGGTCGTGGCGGCGGAGGGATGGCACCACGGCGTCGTGGGCATCGTCGCGGCGCGCCTGGTCGACCGCTATCATCGGCCGGCGCTGGTGGTCGCGATCGAAGACGCGACGGGCCGCGGCTCCGGGCGCAGTCCGGGCGACGTGCACCTCCTCGACGCGCTCGGCGCGTGCGGCGACGTGCTGGAGCGCTTCGGCGGTCACCGTCAGGCGGTCGGCTTCGTAGTACGGGCGGAGCGCGTTGCGGAGCTGCGCGCGCGCTTCGCCGCCGCCGTGCGCGGCCAGGGGGGTATGCGCGTGGGACCGCGCCTCGAGATGGACGCCGAGGTCTCGCTCGGCCTGGTGACCCCGCGCCTCGCCGAGGCGCTCGCCGCGCTCGAGCCGCACGGCGCCGGCAATCCCGAGCCGCGCCTCCTCGCCCGCGGAGTGCGGATCGAAGGCGCGCGTCTCGTGGGCGATCCCATGCGCCCGCACCTCAAGCTGCGCCTTCGCCAGGACGGGCGCACCGTCGCGGCGATCGGTTTCGGCCTCGGGCACACGGTGGTGCGCGCGGGAGACCGCGTCGACGTGGTTTTCACACCTCGTCTCGACCGATGGCAGGGTGTCGACCGGCTCGAGGTCGAGGTCGTCGCGCTGCGCCCCGCACGGACCTCGGAGGCGAGCCAACTGGCGGAGATATCAGGAGAAACGGCTCTTCCTTGACGGTGCGGACGGTCCCTGGTACCAGAACGACGTACCGGCACCGGCTGACCGCGCCATGCTCGATCGGGACGACATCCTGCTCAACAGCAAAGAGGTTGCGGAGATCCTCGATCTGAGCCCGGACACGGTGAACGAGCTGGCCCGCAAGAGCGTGCTGCCCGCCTTCAAGCGCGGGCGGCAGTGGCGCTTCCGCAAGCGCGACATCGCCTCCTTCAAGCGACAGCTGCGCGGCACGACGGCGGCATGAGGGGGGGCGCGGCGGACGCGGTGGCGCTGCTGGGGGAGGTTCGTCCGCAGCTCGGTTGGACAACGGCGCCTCGACCGAGCGCGCAGGGAGGCGTATGGCCCTAGCAAACGCACAGCCGCACGAGAGCCCGCTGTACTACGAGTTCTCCCATCTCTACGAGCCGATCTTCCGACGTTTCTTCTATCCTCGCATCGCGATGGTCATCCGCACGCTCGACATTCCGCCCGGCGCGCGCGTGCTCGAGCTCGGCGTGGGTACCGGGCTCTCGCTCGACGCCTACCCGGCGCACTGCCAGGTGACCGGGATCGATCTCGCGCCGCACATGCTCGATCGGGCACAGGACAAGGTGAACCGCAACGGCTGGCGGCACATCACGCTCGAGCAGGGCGACGCCCTCGACCTCAAGTTCGCGAGCGACACCTTCGACTACGCGATGGCCTTTCACGTCGTGAGCGTGGTGCCCGACCCACGGCGCATGATGGCCGAGGCGCAGCGGGTCTGTCGTCCCGGAGGGCTGCTCACGATCATCAACCACTTCCGCAGCCCCAATCGCGCGCTCGCGCGCTTCGCACGCACCATCGACCCCGTGACCCGGCGGCTGGGCTGGACCACCTTGCGGCTACCCGAGGTGCTCGACCGCCGGACCCTGCACGTCGAGCGGCAGTGGAAGACGTCGCCGCGTTCGCTCTTCACGATCGTGATCGCGCGCAACGCGAAAGCCCTCCCCGCGCCGCCGAGAGCTGAAGCGCCGCGCTCGGACGGCGCGCGCCCCTGACCGCCGCGGCTCAGTGCCGCAGCGAGGATCGTGAGGCGACCGGGATGATCCCCCGGCGCACCAGCAGGTCGGCCTCGCGCTGACCGCCGGTGTGGAGCCAGCGCTTGTAGAGCCGCAGCGTGTCCTGCTCGCGGCGGAAGATGTCGCGCTCGCTCACCTCCATCAGGACGCGCACGAAGTCGAGGAAGCGGCCGGCGAGGTCCTCGAAGGGGGCCGCCTGCGCGGCGCGGCCGGGCTCCGCCGAGAGCCGCGCGTAGGCGTTGCGGCCGAGCGCCGTGTAGTAATCGACGCCGACGACCGTGCGGTCGAGGCTGTCCACGAACAGTCCGGTGACGAACAGCGCCGTGTCGGCGACGCGCTTGAGCTTCGCGTAACGCTGCGAGGCGGGCAGGTGCCCGGCCGCGAGATAGTCAAGGGCGAGCGGCGGGTCGAGCAGGTCGGTGCGTCCGGGTCGAGTGAACTGCTCGAGCAGGCGCACGAGGTAGAACTCCGTAGCCTCGGAGGCCTCCACCTGCTGGGTGGCGAGCGCCGTGCGGATGAGGTGACGGAAGAGTCCCGTGAGCGTGTCGGTCTCGAGCATGGCTCACCCTCGCGACTCCGATAGATTGTGGAGGCAAACGTCCAGATTCGCAAACGTTCGTGGTTTGAAGCCGGCCGGGCGGCTCTGCTACTAGTGACCGTTCGTCCTGCCGCCATGCCGAGGCCAGCCACGATCGCCGCGGTCAAGGGGTTCCGCGACATCCTGCCGGCGGAGAGCCAGCGCTGGCGCGCCTTCGAGCGGGCGGCCGGTGACCTCTTCGGCGCCTACGGCTTCGGGGAGATTCGGCTGGCGGTGCTCGAGCGCACCGAGCTGTTCGCGCGCTCGCTCGGCGAGACCACCGACGTCGTCGAGAAGGAGATGTACTCGTTCGCCGACCGCGACGGCACGTCGCTCACGTTGCGGCCGGAGGCGACGGCCGGCGTGGTGCGGGCGTATCTCGAGAGCGGGCTCGTGCACCGGGACCCGGCGGCGCGGCTGTGGTACGCGGGGCCGATGTTCCGGCGCGAGCGGCCGCAGAAGGGCCGCTATCGGCAGTTTTACCAGATCGGGGCCGAGGTATTGGGCCGCGACGACCCGCTCGCCGACGCGGAGCTGCTCCTGATGCTCGTGCGCTATCTCGCCGTGGTCGGTGCGAGCGAGGTGCGGCTATCGCTCAACTCCCTCGGCGACGCGGCCTGCCGGCCGGCGTACCGCGAGCGCGTGCGCGCCTTCGGCGAGGCTCATCGCGAGGCGCTGTGCCCCGACTGCCACCGTCGCCTCGAGCGGAACCCGCTGCGTCTTCTCGACTGCAAGGTCGAGGGTTGCCGCGCCGTCATGGCCCGGGCCCCGGTCATGCTGCAGAGCCTGTGCGCGGCGTGCCGGGCGCACTTCGACGCCGTGTGCGCGCTCCTCGATCAGGAGCGGGTGGCGTACGTGATCGACCCGCGCATCGTGCGCGGGCTCGACTACTACTGCCGGACGGCCTTCGAGGTGCTCGCCTCGGGGCTCGGCGCGCAGAACGCGGTCGCCGGCGGCGGTCGCTACGACGGGCTGGTGGCGGCCCTCGGCGGTCCGGACGTGGCCGGCGTGGGCTTCGCGGTCGGCCTCGACCGCCTGGCGGCGGCTGTCGAAATCGACGGGACGGGGTCGGAGGGACCGGCGGCGGTGATTCTGCCGCTGGAGGAGCGTGCGGTCGGCCCGGGCCTCGCGCTGGCGACGAGGCTGCGCCACGCGGGCGTGCACGTGGGGCTCGAGCCCGCCGGGCGAAGCCTCAAGGCGCTCTTGCGCACCGCCGACCGGCAGCGCGCCAGGCTCGCCGTGATCCTCGGGGGTGACGAGCTGGCCGCCGGACGGGCGACCGTGCGGGACCTCGCGCGCCGCGAGGACGAACCGCTCGCCCTCGCGCTCGACGCGCCGGAGGCGGAGCTGCTGCGCCGCGTGCGCCGCGGAGCGACGGTGTGAGCGCCGCGGTCGAGCCCCTCGGCGATTGGCGGCGGACCGACCTCTGCGGCGCGCTGCGGGACGGGGACATCGGGCGCGAGGTGACGGTTTTCGGCTGGGTCCACGGCCGGCGCGACCACGGCGGCGTCATCTTCATCGACCTGCGCGACCACGACGGTATCCTCCAGATCGTGTGCAACCCGAGCGCGAGCCCGACGGCGCACGCGCGCGCCGGCGACCTGCGCCTCGAGTACGTCGTGGCCGTGCGCGGCACGGTGCGTGCCCGCCCGCCGGAGACGGTGAACCCGGACATGCCGACGGGCGCGGTCGAGGTGATGGCGGCGGAGGTGCGCGTGCTCAACACGGCGCGGCCGACGCCGTTTCCGGTGGACGAGCACGCCGAGGTGAGCGAGGCGAACCGGCTGCGCTACCGCTACCTCGACCTGCGCCGTCCGGCGATGCAGCGGCGGCTGCGGCTGCGCCACGACGTGACCCGTCGCGTGCGCGCGTACCTCGACGCGGCGGGATTCGTCGAGGTGGAGACCCCGGTCCTCACGCGCTCGACCCCCGAAGGCGCCCGCGACTACCTGGTGCCGAGCCGCGTGCAGCGCGGCAGCTTCTACGCGTTGCCGCAGTCGCCGCAGCTCTTCAAGCAGATTCTCATGGTGGGCGGGCTCGACCGCTACTACCAGATCGTGCGCTGCTTCCGTGACGAGGACCTGCGCGCCGACCGCCAGCCGGAGTTCACGCAGATCGACCTCGAGATGTCCTTTGTGCGGCCGGCCGACGTGATGGGCGTCGTCGAGCCGATGATCGCGGGTCTGTACGCCGCCGTCCGCGAGCGCCCCGCAGCGGAGCGGTTCCCGGTGATGACCCACGCCGACGCGATGCTGCGCTACGGCGTCGACCGCCCCGACCTCCGCGTTGACCTCGAGCTCGCCGACTTCTCGGGCTGCTTCGCCGGCACGGGCTTTCGCGTGTTCGCGGAGGCGCTGGCGGCGGGTTACCGCGTCCGCGGCCTCGCGGCGCCGGGCGGCGCCGGGCTCTCGCGCAAGGAGCTGGACGACCTGGTCGGCTTCGCGGTGGGGGAGGGGGCGCGCGGTCTCACGTGGATCCGGATCGGGGCCGACGGCTGGCAGTCGCCCGCGGTGAAGTTCCTCTCCGACGCCGAGCGCGAGCGGCTCACCGCCGCCGCCGGGCTCGGCGCGGGCGACCTGCTCCTGCTGCTGGCCGAGCCGGAGGAGCGGGCGGCGCCGATTCTCGCCCAGCTCCGGCTGCGGCTCGGCGAGCGCCTGGGGCGTCTCGCCCGCGGCGAAGACCGCTTTCTCTGGGTGGTCGACTTCCCTCTGCTCGAGCGGGATGCGGAGAGCGGCCGCTACGCGGCGGTGCACCACCCGTTCACGGCACCGCGCGAGGACGACCTCGACCGGCTCGAGAGCACGCCGCTCGCCGTGCGCTCGCAGGCCTACGACCTCGTGCTCAACGGGATCGAGCTCGGCGGCGGCAGCATCCGCATCCACCGGCCGGACGTCCAGCTGCGCGTGCTCGCGCTGCTCGGCATGTCGGAGTCGGAAGCGCAGGCGCGGTTCGGCTTCCTGCTCGAAGCGTTGTCCTACGGCGCGCCGCCCCACGGCGGGATCGCCCTCGGTCTCGACCGCTTGGTGATGCTGCTCACCGGTGCCGACTCGATCCGGGAGGTGATCGCCTTCCCGAAGACGCAGCGGGCGGTCTGTCCGCTCACCGAGGCGCCGACGCCCGTCGACCCCGCGCAGCTGCGCGAGCTCGGCCTGCGCGTGATCGGCGGGAGCTAGGAGCCCTGCTCCTAGAGCAGGGCCTCGGGGGCGACCGCCGTCGTTCCGATGGCGGTCGCGACGCCCGCGTGGGTCACGTGCCCGTCGAGAACGTTGCAGGCGCGCCGCAGTGGGGGCTGCACCCGCAGGGCCTCCGCGAATCCGAGGTCGGCGAGCGCGAGCGCGTATGACAGCGTGACGTTGGTGAGGGCGAAGGTGGAGGTATGGGGCACGATCCCGGGCATGTTACTCACGCAGTAGTGCACGACGCCCTCGGCGACGAACGTGGGACGGGCATGCGTGGTGGGTCGCGCGGTCTCGGAGCAGCCGCCCTGATCGATGGCGACGTCGACCAGCGCCGAGCCCGGGCGCATCGCACGCACGAGCGCGCGCGGGAGGAGTTGCGGAGCGCGGGCACCGGGAATGAGCACCGCGCCGATCACGAGGTCGGCCGCCGTGACCTCCTCCTCGACGTTGGCCCGGTTCGACATGACGGTCGTCACGTGGCCGCCGACGATGTCGTGGACGTAGCGAAGCTTCGCCGGGTCGACGTCGAGGATGGATACGTGCGCCCCCACGCCGACCGCGACCTGACACGCGTTGGTGCCGACGATGCCCGAGCCGAGGATCACGACCTTCGCCGGACGGACCCCCGAGGCGCCCGAGAGAAGCACGCCGCGGCCGCCGTTGCCCGCCTGGAGGCACCAGGCCCCCACCTGCACGGCGAGGCGGCCCGCCACCTCGCTCATCGGTGCGAGCAGCGGCAGGCCGCCGCCGTCGAGCTGAAGGGTCTCGTAGGCGAGGGCCCGCACCCGCCGCTCGATCAGGACGCGCGTCAAATCGGGGTTGGCGGCGAGGTGGAGGTACGTGAACAGCACCAGGCCGGGGCGCAGGAAGGGATACTCCGCCGGCAGCGGCTCCTTCACTTTGAGGACGAGCTCCGCCTGCGACCACACCCTCGGCGCATCGGCGAGCGTCGCGCCGGCGTCGGCGTAGAGCCGATCGGGCAGGCTCGATCCGGCGCCGGCGCCGCGCTCGACGAGCACGGTGTGACCGTGCGCCACGAACGCGCCCGCCCCGCTCGGGGTGAGCGCCACCCGGTTCTCCTCCTCCTTGATCTCGCGCGGAATGCCCACGATCATGCGCACACCCTAGCAGACGCGCCGGCGACTTGCCTCCATCCCGGCCGCGTCTATAAAGGAGCGCGACCGGAGGCGATGGGCGCTCTGCCGTGGGGCGAACGATAGATGGCAAGGCCGTGGCGGCGGCGGTACGTGACGAGGTCCGGGCCCGCGTGCGGCGGCTCGCGGCGCGCGGGACGGTGCCCGGCCTCGCCACGGTGCTGGTCGGTGACGACCCGGCGTCTTGCCTCTACGTGGGGAACAAGGAACGGGCGTGCGAGGACGTGGGGATGCGTTCCTTCGGCCACCGCCTGCCCGCGAGCACGGCACAGGCCGAGCTGCTCGCCTGCGTCCGCGCCCTCGGCGACGACCCGCGCGTGCACGGCATCCTCGTGCAGCTCCCGTTGCCGGCACCGCTCGAGGCGCGCGCCGTGATCGAAGCGGTCGCGCCCGAGAAGGACGTCGACGGCCTCCATCCGCTCAACCAGGGACGGCTCATGGCGGGCGAGCCCGGGCTGCGGCCGTGCACGCCGCTGGGGGTGCTGCGCCTGCTCGACGAGGTCGGCGCCGAGCTGCGTGGCGCGCGCGCCGTGGTGATCGGACGCAGCGCGCTGGTCGGCAAGCCGGTCGCGCTCCTGCTCCTCGAGCGCCATGCCACGGTCACGCTCTGCCACTCGCGCACCGTCGATCTCGCGGCCGAGGTGTCGCGCGCCGATGTGGTGATCGCGGCTGCCGGCAAGGCCGGCCTGGTGCGGGGCGAGTGGATACGGCCGGGCGCCGTCGTCATCGACGTCGGCATGAATCGCGGGCCCGACGGGAAGCTCTGCGGCGACGTGGACTTCGCCGCCGCGCGCGACCGCGCCGGTCACATCACCCCGGTGCCGGGCGGCGTCGGTCCGATGACCGTGGCCATGCTGCTCGCGAACACCGTCACCGCGGCCGAGCGCGCGGCCGGCGCGGGGACGGCGTGACCGAGGCGCGCCGCCCGCCGCTGCACGACGCCCACCGCGCGCTCGGCGCGCGGTTCGTCGAGTTCGCCGGCTGGGCGATGCCGCTCTCGTATGCGGGCGTCGTCGAGGAGCATCTCGCCGTGCGGCGGTGCTGCGGCCTCTTCGACGTGAGCCACATGGGCGAGATCGAGCTGCGCGGGCCGACGGCCGGGGCGCTCTGCCAGCGGCTGACGGTGAACGACGTGAGCCGGCTGCGCATCGGCGACGCGCAGTACACGATCCTCTGCAATCCCGAGGGGGGCGTTCTCGACGATCTCATCGTGTCCCGTCTCGGGCGCGAGCGCTTCCTGCTCGTGGTCAACGCGGCCAACACCGCGGCCGACGTCGCCTGGATCCGGGAGCACGCGGGACGCGACGTCGAGGTGGTGGACCGCAGCGCCGAGCTCGGGCTTCTCGCCCTGCAGGGGCCCGAGGCCGAGTTCGTGTTGCGACCGCTCACCGGGGCGGCACTGGCGGGAATGCGGCCGTTCACCGTGTTGCAGACCGCGGTCGCGGGACAGGACGTCGTCCTTTCGCGCACCGGGTACACCGGCGAGGACGGCTTCGAAATCCTGGCCGACGCGGCGCTTCTGCCCGTGCTCTGGCAGGCGCTGCTCGAGGCCGTGCGCCGGCGCGGCGGACTTCCCGCCGGGCTCGGGGCCCGGGACACGCTGCGGCTCGAGGCGGGTCTCCCGCTCTGCGGGACGGACATGGATGAGAGCACCACGCCGCTCGAGGCGGGCCTCGGCTGGGTGGTCAAGCTGCACAAAGACGACTTCGTCGGTCGGGCCGCGCTCGTGGCACAGGAAGCCGCCGGCGTCGGGCGGCGGCTGGTCGGGATCGAGCTCGACGAGCCCGGCGTTCCCCGGCACGGACACGCCGTGTGCCGTGACGGCGAGCCGATCGGCACGGTCACCAGCGGGATCAGGTCGCCGACGCTGGGAACGTACATCGGGCTTGCCTACGTCGCCGCCGCGTCGGCGGTTCCGGGCACGCCCGTGACGGTCGCGATCCGCGATCGGCGGCTGCCGGCCCGGGTGGTGGCGCGTCCGTTCTATCGCCGCGTGCGGCAGGAGGGTTGAGATGCGGGTGCCCGAGGAGCTCCGCTACACGAAGGACCACGAGTGGTTGCGGATGGAGGGGGGCGAGGGGGTCGTCGGGATCACCGACTTCGCCCAGGACGCGCTCGGCGACGTGGTGTTCGTCGAGCTGCCGGCCGTCGGCAGCGCGCTCACTCGGGGGCAGGCGTTCGGGGTGGTCGAGTCGAACAAGAGCGTCTCGGATCTCTTCGCGCCGCTCGGCGGGCGGGTGGTGGCGGTGAACGCGGCGCTGCGCGACGAGCCCGAGCTCGTCAACAAGGACCCCTACGGGGCCGGCTGGATGATCCGGCTCGCGGTGGCGGCAGGCGAGAGCGCGGGCACGTTGCTCGACGCGGCCGCCTACCGTGCGCACGTGGAGGCGGAGCAGGCGAAGTGAGCGGGTACGCTCCGCACACCGCGGCCGACGTTGCCGCCATGCTCGGGGCGATCGGCGTCGACTCGGTCGACGCGCTGTTCGCCCAGGTGCCCACGAGCCTGCGGGCGCGCGCCCGCCTCGAGCTGCCGCCGGGGCTCACCGAACCCGAGCTTCGCCAGCGGATGGCGGCGCTCGCCGCGCGCAACGGCGGCCCCGGTGCCCCGGTCGCCTTCCTCGGCGCGGGTGCGTATCCCCACGTCGTGCCGGCGCTCGTCGACCAGATCCTCATGCGCTCCGAGTTCGCCACCGCCTACACGCCGTACCAGCCCGAGGTGAGCCAGGGTACGCTCCAGGCGGTCTTCGAGTTCCAGACCTTCGTGGCGACGCTGCTCGGCCTCGACGTCGCCAACGCCAGCATGTACGACGGCGCGTCGGCGACCGCGGAAGCCGTGCTGATGGCGCGTCGCATGCTGCCCGGGCGGCGCGTCGTGTGGATGGCCCGCGCGCTCCACCCGCAGTACCGGGCGGTGGTGGCCACCTACGTGCGCAGCTTGGGAGACGTGGAGCTGCGGGAGATTCCGGTCGCCGCCGACGGACGCACCGACGTCGCGGCCGTGACGGATCGGATCGGGAGCGACGCGCTCTGCGTCGTGCTCGGCTACCCGAACGTCTTCGGCGTGATCGACGACGTGGCCGCCGCGGCGGCGTGCGCCCGTGCGGCGGGGGCGCTCACCATCACCGTCAGCACCGAGCCGCTCGCGCTGGCGCTGGTGCGGTCGCCGGGCGCGCTGGGAGCCGACATCGCGGTGGCCGAGGGGCAGAGCTTCGGCCTGCCGGTGTCCTACGGCGGTCCGGGCGTCGGCCTGTTCGCGACTCGCGACCGGCACGTCCGCAACATGCCGGGGCGCATCGTCGGCGAGACCGTCGACGCGCAGGGACGCCGCGGGTTCGTGCTCACGCTGGCGACGCGCGAGCAGCACATTCGCCGCGAGCGGGCGACGTCGAACATCTGCACCAACCAGGGCCTGTGCGCGCTCGCGGTGACGGCGTACCTCTCGCTGCTCGGCCGCAACGGCCTGCGCGAGCTCGCCGAGGTGAACTACCGCACGGCGCACGCCGTCGCGGCGCGGCTCGAGGCGGCGGGCGTGCCGCGGCGGTGGCGCGCGCCGTTCTTCAACGAGTTCGTGGTGCGCGCGCCGGACGCGGCGGCTCGCTGGGAGGCGATCGCCGGCGAGCGCGGGGTGATCGCGGGCTTCCCGCTCGGCCGCTGGTACCCGGAGCTCCCCGACGCGCTCCTCGTGTGCGCCACCGAGGTGCACGGCCCCGAGCAGATCGATCGGCTCGTGGGTGCGCTCGCGTGCGGTGGGCGCCGGCGGCGGGCGGCAGAGGGCTGAGGGGGCCGTGTTGCTGGACGAGCCGTTGATCTTCGAGCGCGGGTCGCCGGGACGGACGGGCTGGCGGCCGCCTCCGGCACCGGATGGAGCCCCGGATGGAGCCGTAGAGGAGCTGCCTGCCGCGCTGCGACGGGAAGACGCGTTGGCCGGCCTGCCGGAGGTGAGCGAGCTCGAGGTGCTGCGGCATTTCGTGCGGCTCTCGCAATGGAACTACAGCGCCGCGACGACGTTCTACCCCCTCGGGTCGTGCACCATGAAGTACAACCCGGTGGTGAACGAGGAGATCGCGCGGCTGCCGGGCTTCGCGGGCCTGCATCCGCTCGTCCCCGAGGCGTTCGCTCAGGGGGCGCTCGAGCTGCTCGCCGGCCTTGAGGCGGCGCTGGCGGCGATCAGCGGTCTCGACGCCGTGTGCCTCCAGCCGGCGGCGGGCGCGCAAGGGGAGCTGCTCGGCATGCAGGTGATCCGCGCCCACCACGTCGCGCAGGGCAACCCGCGCCGGCGGGTGCTCATCCCGGCGAGCGCGCACGGGACGAACCCCGCGAGCGCGGCGCTGTGTGGCTACGAGGTCGTCGAGGTTCCGGTGAGCGCGCGCGGGCTGCTCGAGGCGGCGGCGGTCGCCACGGTCGCCGACGAGTCCGTGGCTGCGCTCATGATCACGAATCCGAACACGCTCGGCCTCTTCGAGGAGGAGATCGAGGCGGTGGCGGCGACCGTTCACGCCCGCGGCGGGCTCGTCTACATGGACGGCGCCAACATGAACGCGCTCATGGGCATCGCCAAGCCGGGCGACATGGGCGTCGACGTCATGCAGTTCAACCTGCACAAGACCTTCTCCACTCCGCACGGGGGCGGCGGTCCCGGCGCCGGGCCGATCGCGGTCCGCGCCGTGCTCGCCGACTACCTGCCCGTGCCACGCCTCGCGCGCCGCGACGGCCGGCTCGCCTGGCTCGAGGAGGCCCCGCGCAGCGTGGGTCGGGTCCGGTCGTTCTACGGCAACTTCGCCATCCTGGTGCGGGCCTTCGCCTACATCGCGCGGCTGGGCGGGCCCGGCCTCGAGGAGGTGACCCGCCTCGCGGTCCTCAACGCGAACTACCTGCGCGCGCGGCTCGCGGGGGTCTACCACCTGGCGTACGACACCCCGTCGCTGCACGAGTGCGTGTTTTCCGACCGGCTGCTCCAGGAGCACGACGTGCACACGCTCGACGTGGCCAAGCGCCTGCTCGACTACGGATTCTACGCCCCCACCATCTACTTTCCCTTGGTCGTGAAGGGGGCGCTCATGATCGAGCCGACCGAAACCGAGACCAAGGAGACGCTGGACGAGTTCGTCGCGGCGCTCCGCGCGATCGCCGAGGAGGCGCGGACCGACCCGGCGCGCGTGCGCAACGCTCCGCACCGCACGCGGCTCGCCCGGCTCGACGAGACGCGTGCGGCGCGGCGGCCGGTGCTGCGTTGGCGGCCGTCGGTGCGCTAGAAAATTGACAGCTTCACAACCGGCGTGTAGCGTGCTCGGCTCCGGCGCCATGTCCGTCCTCAACACCAAGGTCCTGGTCCTCAACCGCTCGTACCTCCCGGTGCACATCACGTCGGTGCGGCGCGCGCTGTCGCTGCTCTACCAGGACATCGCGCGGGCGGTGGACGCGCAGTACCGCACGTTCGACTTCGCGAGCTGGGCGGACCTCGCCGCCGAGGAGGATTCGATCGGGCTGGTCAACCGCGCAATCCGCGTCCCACGCGTGATCCTCCTGCTCGCCTACGACCGGCTACCGCGTCGCTACGTCCGGTTCAGCCGCTTCAACATCTTCGCGCGCGATCAGAACCGTTGTCAGTACTGCGGGCACGTCTTCGCGCGGGCCGGGCTCAACCTCGATCACGTGGTGCCGCGGTCGAAGGGCGGGCGGTCGACGTGGGAGAACGTCGTGTGCTCGTGCCACCGTTGCAACCGGCTCAAGGGCGGGCTGACGCCGGCCGAGGCCGGGATGCGGCTCGTCCGCCAGCCCTTCCGGCCGCAGTGGACGCCGTTCATGACCGAAACGTTCAGCCTGCGTCGCTACAAGGAGTGGATGCCATTCCTCAGCGCGGTCGACGCGGCCTACTGGAACACGGAGCTGGAGCAGGACTGACGCGGTGGAGCCGGGAGGGGGTGGGGGATGCGGATCAGGCAGATCGAGCTGAACGGATTCAAGTCCTTCATGGACCGGACGGTGCTCGAGCTGCCGCTCGGCGTGAGCGCCGTCGTGGGACCCAACGGATGCGGGAAGTCGAACATCGTCGACGCGCTCCGTTGGGTCATCGGCGAGCAGAGCCCGAAGCATCTGCGCGGCGACGTCATGGAGGACGTCATCTGCAACGGCAACGCGGACAACGGGCCGCTCGGCATGGCGGAGGTCTCGCTGCTCCTCGAGCGCGACGAGGCCGACCTCCTGCAGGCGCGCTCCGACGGATCGGACGAGGAGACCGGGGACGCGTTGCCGGCCGAGCTCGCCCGGGCGAGCGAAGTGCTGGTCACCCGCCGCTATTTCCGCTCGGGGGAGTCGGAGTACTTCATCAACCGGGTGCCGTGCCGGCTGAAGGACATCACGGAGCTCTTCCTCGGCACGGGGGTCGGAGCGCGGGCTTACGCGATCATCGAGCAGGGCCAGATCGAGAAGATCGTCAACGCCAAGCCCGAGGAGCTGCGCCTGTTCATCGAGGAGGCGGCCGGCGTGACGCGCTTCCGGCACCGCAAGCTCGCCGCCGAGCGGAAGATGGAGCGGACGCGGGAGAACCTCGTGCGCGTGCAGGACGTCCTGCGCGAGCTCGAGCGGCAGCGGGCGTCGCTTGAGCGTCAGGCCCGGCGGGCGGAGCAGTACCACCGCCTCAGGGAGGAGCTGCGGGTGCTCGATCTCCAGGTGCTCGCCGCGCGGGAGCGCGCCTGGGTTGCCGAGCTCGGGCGCCTTCAGGAGCGCCTCGGTGCCATTCAGGGCGAGGAGGCGGCGTTGCAGGAGGACGTGCGCAGGGCGGAAACGGAGAGCAGCGCGGCGCGGGCCCGCCGGCTCGCCGACGAGGAACGCCTGCGGGCGATCGAAGCGGAGCTCGGCGAGCAGCGCGTCGCAGCGGGCGAGGCGCAGGTGCGAGCGGCGGCGCTCGCAGCGCGGCGGGCGGAGCTGGCGGAGCGTGCCGCGCAAGCGCGCGTGGAGGCGGGCGCGCTCGCCGGGCGGCGGGCCGCGCTCGGCGGGGAGCTCGCCCGGCTGTCGGCCGACCTCGAGGGGCTGGCCGCGGCGCAGGCGGAGGCTGAGGCCGCGCGCGCCGCGGCCGAGGGCCGGCTCGCCGAGCTGGCCGCGGCCGGCGCACCGCTCGAGGGCGAGGCGGAGGCGGCGAAGGACGCGCTCGTCGATGCGCTCGCCGAGGCGGCGCGGCTGCGCAACCTCGGCGATGCGCTGCGCCGGCGGCGCGACGAGCTCGAGGGGCGCAGGCGCAAGCTCGACGAGGAGCGCCGGCGGCTCGGCGAGCGCCTCCACGGCAACGAGCTCGCGGCCGAGGCCGCCCGCGCGGAATCGGCGCGGTTGGAAGGCGAGCGGGCGGAGATCACGCGCCGGCGAGCGGCGCTCGCCGACGAGCAGGCGGCGCTCGAAGGGGAAGCGATGGCCGCCGCGGCGAGCCTCGAGGCGGCGCGTGCCGCGTACACGCAGCTTCGCTCGCGCGCCGATTCGCTGCGGGAGCTCCAGGCCCGCCACGAGGGCTGCACGCGAGGCGTTTCCTCGTTGCTCGGGCGGCGCGAGCCGGGCGTCACCCTGCTCGCCGGCGTGCTGCGCGTCCCAGCCGCCCTCGAGCGCGCCGTGGCGGCGGCGCTCGGTGCGCGGCTGCGCCAAGTGGTCGTTCCCGACACGGCGGCGGCCGTGGCCGCCGTGCGCTGGCTCCGCGACGCGGCGGCGGGCAGCGCAAGCGTGCTCCCTCGGGAGGCCGTGCGCCGGGCACCGGCAATCGTGCCGACCGGACGCCGGCTGCTCGATCAGATCGAGGTGGACACCGACCACTGGGCGCTGGCCGAGGCGGTGCTGGGCCAGGTCCTGCTGGCGGACGATCTCGACGAGGCGCTGCGGCTGTGGCGTGAGGCGAGCCACGGCGTCACCGTGGTCACGCTCGCCGGCGAGGCGCTCGATCCCCTGGGGGCGGTCACCGGCGGCAGCGAGCCGCCGCTGGAGGAGCTGCTGCTGGCGAGGGCGCGCGAGCTGCGTGAGCTCGAAACGGCGCTGGCGGCGGGTGAGCGCGAGGTGAACCAGGCGAGCGTGGCCGCGGAGGCGGTTCGGGCGCGCGCGGCCGCCGCCGCGGCGGCGCTCGCGACCTGCGAGGACCGGCTGCAGGCCCTGCGCCTGGCGCAGGTGGCGGCCGAGAAGGACCGCGAGCGGCTCGACGAGGAGCGCGCGCGGGTGACCGCCGAGCTCGAGGCATGGGCCCTCGAGGCGGGCGGGATCGCCGGTGCCGACGACCAGGCGGCCGAGGAGCTGACGGCCGTCGAGCAGCGGCTTGCGCAGGCCGAGGCGTCGGAGGCGCAACGGCGAGCGGAGCTCGCGGCGCGGCAGGAGGTGCTGGCGCACTGGCGGGAGGACTGCGTCCGCGCCGAGCGGGAGCGCACCGCTGCGGCGGTCGCGGCGGCGGCAGCCGGCGAGCGCCGTCGGGCGGCGGTCGCGGCGGTCGAGCGGTGCCGGACCGATCTGGGGGAGATCGAGGCGCGGGAACACGCGGCGGCGGACGAGGCGGCGGTGGCGGCCGCGGGCGCCGCGGCGGCGGATGCCGAAGCGGCGACCGCGCTCGTGGCCCGGGCGGCGGCCGAGGAGCGCGGGGCGGACCTGGTCCTCGAAAGGGACCGGGTGCGCGCGGGGATCATGGACGCCGACGCCGCCCTCTCCACCGACGACCGGGCCGAGCGGGAGGCGCGGACGCGACTCACGACGCTGCGCGACGAGCGCGGCGCGCTCGAGGTCGCTGCCGCCGAGCGGCGGATGGCGCTCGAGCACCTTGCGACCCAGCTCGCCGAGCGTTACGAGCTCGGCCTCGACGCGCTCGCCGCGGTCGTCGTGGAGGAGGGCGATCCCGAGGAGCGGGCGACCCGAGTCGAGGGACTTCGGAGCCGGCTCGCCCATCTCGGTGACGTCAACCCCGCGGCGGTTCGGGAGCTCGAGGAGGTGGTGGCACGCTACGGCTTCCTCGGCGCGCAGCGCGACGATCTCGAGCGTTCGCTCGACGACCTCCGCCGCACCATCACCAAGCTCACTCGTGCATCCCGGGAGCGCTTCGAGGAGACCTTTGCTGCCGCCAACGCCAAGCTCGGCGAGGTGTTCCCCAAGCTCTTCCCCGGGGGCGCCGCGCGGCTCGAGCTGACCGAAGCCGAGGAGGACGGTGAGCCCGGCGTGGAGGTCGCCGTCCAGCCGGCGGGCAAGCAGCTTAGCCGACTCAGCCTGCTGTCGGGGGGTGAGAAGGCGCTGACCGCGGCGGCGCTCGTGCTCTCGCTCTTCCTGATCCGCCCCACGCCGTTCTGCGTCCTCGACGAGGTGGACGCACCGCTCGACGAGGCCAACATCGGCCGGTTCAACCAGCTGATCCGCGACATGGCCGAGCGCACGCAGTTCATCGTGATCACGCACAACCGGCGGACCATGGAGGTGGCCGACACGCTCTACGGCATCACGATGGAGCAGCCGGGGGTGTCGAAGGTCGTGGCGGTGCGGCTGCGCGAGGCGGCATAGCGGCTCGCGATGGGCGCCGGAGCCGTCGCGCTGCTCGCGGCGGGGCTCGCCGGAGCTGCCGGCGTGGCGGTCTTGCTGTGGCGGCGTCGCCGGCTCCGGCCGCCGTCGTCGCCGGCGACCGGGGCCCCGGCAGGGAGGCCGCGGCCCATCGGCGAGCTGCTGCGGGCGACCAGCGGGCGCCTCACGGGGCAGCTCGACGCCGCGCTTAAGCGCGGCGTGCGCCCGCTCGACGCGATCCTCGCCGAGGTCGAGGAGGCGCTGGTGGCCGCCGACGTCGGGACGGCCACGGCGACCATGCTGCTCCGACAGGTCCGATCCCGGCTCGGCCAACGGGCCGATGCCGCTGCCATCCGGGCGGCGCTCGCCGCCGAGATGGAGGTGCTCCTCGCCGCCGAGCCGCCACCGGAGCCGACCGCTCGCCCCTGGGTCATCCTGGTGACCGGCGTCAACGGCGTGGGCAAGACCACGACGGTCGGAAAGCTCGCGGCCCTGCACTCGGCGGCCGGGCGCCGCGTGCTGATCGTGGCGGCGGACACGTTCCGGGCCGCGGCGGCCGAGCAGCTCGCCGTGTGGGCCGAGCGAACCGGCGCGGATCTGGTCCGGCACGCGGCCGGCGCCTCGCCGTCGGCGGTGATCTTCGACGGCATGCGAGCGGCGGTGGCCCGCAGCCGGGACGTCGTGCTGGTCGATACGGCCGGGCGGCTCCACACGCGCGAGAACCTCATGGAGGAGCTGGGGAAGGTGCGGCGCATCATCGCGCGCGAGGTCGTCGGCGCTCCCCACGAGACACTGCTCGTCCTGGACGCCACCACGGGTCAGAATGCCCTCAACCAGGCGCGTGCGTTCGGCGAGATCGTGCGGCCCACCGGGGTCGTGCTGACGAAGCTCGACGGCACCGCGCGCGGCGGGGTCGTTCTCGCTGTGCGCCAGCAGCTCGGCGTGCCCGTCCGGTACCTGGGCGTCGGGGAGGGGCCACACGACCTGCGGGCGTTCGACGCCAGGGAGTTCGTCGAGGCGTTGCTCGCGCCGGCGCCGCGGGAGGCCGACGGCGCGGCGTTGCAGAATCGTCGGTAGGAGCATACAGTGCGGCGGTCCGACGCTTGCATGTCATACGAGGGCATGAGCGCAGGGCCGTGGAGGATCTAGGCCGATTCGAGAAGACCATACGAACCTCGTCCGGGCGCTCGAGACCGAGCCTGCCCGGCGGGGATGCCGATATCTGGGAGACGACGAGGCGGGGTGGGTGCGAGTGGAACCGGTCGCCGACACGCGGCGTGACCTGAGTGGATGCGCATGAGCTCTCCGGGCTTGTACCCGTATTGTCTGGCGCCGCCCGCGAACGGCACGCCCAGGCACCACTAGACGATCCTCCCCGACTCGTCGCTCTCCCCGTGACGGCGCTTCCATCGCATGGGGGGAGACCTCGAGCACACGAAGAACCTGCTGCGGCAGCGGCTGCTGCGCTCCCGGGCGATGCTGCCGGCTGATACCGCGGCTCGTCTGGCGGCGGCGGCCTGTGCGCGGGTGACGGCCCTCAGCCCCGTGGCGTCCGCCGGGACCGTTGTCGCCTATCGGCCTCTCGCAGGCGAGGCCGACCCGGCGCCGGTGGTGTCTTGGGCCAGTCGCCTCGGCAAGCGCGTGTACTACCCGGCCGACCCGGCATCTCGGCCGGCGTTCGTGTCGGGGTATCCGGGCGGGACGGCTTTGGAGGACGACGCCCCCGACGTGGTCTTCGTGGTGCCGGGCGTGGCCTTCGACGCGCGCGGGGCTCGGCTCGGTCGGGGGCGCGGGTGGTACGACCGCGCCCTCGTCCGACATCCGCGCGCGCTCCGGGTCGGTTTGGCGTTCGAGCTGCAGGTGGTGGAGGCCGTACCCGAGGAGGCCTGGGACGTCCGCATGGACGCGGTGGCCACGGAGGCTCGCCTGCTCGTTTCCTCTGGAAAGGAGCTGCCAACATGACCACGCTGCTCTGGATCGTCCTCGGTGCCGCGTGCGGTGCGGCGACCGTGGCCCTGTTCGACCGCGGCCGCCGGCGGCGGACGGCCGAGCTCGAGGCGAGCTCGCAGGAGACTGCGGCACGGATCGTCGAGGAGGCGCGCAAGGAGGCCGAGGTCATCCGCAAGGAGGCCCAGCTCCAGGCCAAGGACCTGGTGATCCAGGCACGGGCCGAGTGGGAGCGGGAGGCGCGCGATCAGCGCCGGGAGATCGTGAGCCTCGAGAAGCGCGTGGCGCAGAAAGAGGAGAGCATCGACCACAAGCTCGAGAACCTGGCGCAGCGCGAAGGGGAGCTTGCGCGGCGCGAGGAGGGGCTCAAGCAGCAGGAGCAGGGCTTGGCGGATCGTCGGGCGGAGTACGACCGCCTCGTCGACGGTGTCCGACGCAAGCTCGAGGAGGCGGCCGGGCTCACCCGGGAGGAGGCCAAGCGGGAGCTGCTCGATCAGATGGTCGACGAGGCCCGGCACGACGCCGCGAAAGTCATCCGGCAGATCGAGAGCGAGGCGCGAGAGGAGGCCGACCGCCGGGCGAAGAAGATCGTCTCGATCGCCATCGAACGGCTGGCCGGGGAGTTCGTCGCGGAACGGACGGTGTCCGTGGTCGCCCTGCCGAGCGACGATATGAAGGGGCGGATCATCGGGCGCGAAGGCCGCAACATCCGGGCCATCGAGGCGGCGACGGGCGTCGACCTGATCATCGACGACACCCCGGAGGCCGTGGTGATCTCGTGCCACAACCCGATCCGCCGCGAGTTGGCGCGGCTCGCCCTCGAGCGGCTCGTCTCCGACGGGCGGATCCATCCCACGCGCATCGAGGAGGTGGTGCGCAAGGCCGAGCAGGAGCTCGATGACGCGATCCGCGAGGCGGGCCAGCGCGCCGTGCTCGAAGTCGGTGTCCATGGCATCCATCCCGAGCTGGTGCGCCTGGTGGGCATGCTCAAGTATCGCTACAGCTATGCTCAGAACGTGCTCACGCATTCGATCGAGGCTGCGTTCATCGCGGGCGCGTTGGCCGCGGAGCTGGGACTCAACGAGCGGCAGGCCCGGCGGGCGGCCCTTCTGCACGACATCGGCAAGGCGCTCACGCACGAGGTCGAAGGGTCGCACGCGATCATCGGCGGGGAGATCGCGCGGAAATACGGGGAGTCGGCAAAGATCGTGAACGCAATCGCGGCGCACCACGAGGAGGTGAAGGCCGAGACCATCCTCGCCCCGCTGGTCGATGCGGCCGACGCGCTCTCGGGGGCCCGTCCTGGGGCGCGCCGGGAGGTGCTCGAAAGCTACGCGAAGCGGCTGGAGGATCTCGAGCGGATCAGCAACTCCTTCCGCGGCGTCGAGAAGTCCTTCGCCATCCAGGCTGGACGGGAGGTGCGCATCATCGTCGATCCGGGGACGATTCCCGACGATCAGGCTGGGCTGCTCGCCCGGGACATTGCGCGCAAGATCGAGCAGGAGCTGACCTATCCTGGCCAGATCAAGGTGACCGTGATCCGCGAGACGCGCGCGAGCGACGTGGCGCGCTGAGGGGGACGTGCGGGTCCTCTTCCTCGGCGACGTGGTCGGCCGCCCGGGGCGGCGTGCTCTGGGGGAGGTGGTGCGGCGGCTGGTCGCTACGGCGGGCGTGCAGTTCGTCGTCGCCAACGGCGAGAACGCCTCGGCGGGGAAGGGGATCGACCCGCGCTGCGCGGAAGAGCTGCTCGACGCAGGCGTCGACGTGATCACGACCGGGAACCACGTGTGGCGGAGCCGGGAGCTGCTGCCCTATCTGCGCGAGAACGGTCGCGTGCTGCGTCCGCTCAACTTCCCGCCCGGCGTGCCCGGTCGGGGCTGGACCGTGCGCCGGCCGCACCGCGGCGGCGCGGCGGTGGGCGTCGTCAACCTGATCGGCCGGGTCTTCATGGGGCCGGCAGACTGCCCGTTTCGGTGCGTGGAGGAAGCACTCCCCCTGGTGCGGCAGGAGGCCACGGTGGTGATCGTCGACATGCACGGCGAGGCCACTTCGGAGAAGGTTGCGATGGGGCGGTTTCTCGCCGGCCGGGTCACGGCGGTCGTCGGCAGCCACACGCACGTGCAGACCGCCGACCCGGCGGTGCTGCCCGGGGGGACGGCCTACCTCACCGACGCCGGTATGTGCGGACCCGAGGACTCGATCCTCGGGGTGCGGGCGGATCGGGTGATCGAACGGTTTCTCACCCAGATGCCGGTGCGCTTCGACGTGGCGTCGGGACCGGTGGTGGTGCAGGGCGCCCTGATCGACGTCGATGACGCGAGTGGGCGGGCCACGGCGATCGAGCGCGTCCAGGAGCGGGTGGCTGCGTGACGATCGAGGAGCAGCTTGCGATCATCCGCCGGGGGCTCGTCGCGGTGATCCCGGACGAGGAGCTGGCGAGCCGCCTGCAGCTGGGTCGCCCGCTGCGGGTGAAGCTCGGGGTCGATCCGACCGCGCCCGACATCCACCTGGGGCATACGGTTCCGTTGACGAAGCTGCGCCAGATGCAGGACCTCGGGCACACGGGCGTGCTGATCGTCGGGGACTTCACCGCCCGCATCGGTGACCCGAGCGGGCGCAACGCCACGCGGCCGCCGCTTTCCCCGGCCGAGATCGAGGCCAACGCCCGGACCTACGAGGCACAGGTCTTCAAGGTCCTCGACCGGGCGCGGACCGAGGTCCGGCGCAACAGCGAGTGGCTCGCCAGGCTCGGCCTCGACGGCGTGATCCACCTCGCCGCGCAGGCGACCGTGGCGCGCATGCTCGAGCGTGACGATTTCCGGCGCCGCTACCAGGGGGGCACGCCGATCGGGCTGCACGAGCTCCTCTATCCGCTCCTGCAGGGCTACGACTCGGTGGCCGTGGAGGCCGACCTGGAGCTCGGCGGCACCGATCAGACGTTCAACCTGCTCGTCGGCCGCGACCTCCAGCGCGGCGCGGGAGGGGTCGGACAGGTGGCCCTCGTCCTCCCGTTGCTCGAAGGGCTCGACGGCGTCAACAAGATGTCGAAGAGTCTCGGAAATCACGTGGGAATCGCCGAACCGCCGGAGACGATGTACGGTAAGCTGATGTCGATCAGCGACCCGCTGATGCTCCGCTACTACGAGCTGCTGAGCGGTGTGGGGGAGGCGCGGCTGGCGGTCGTGCGGGCGGGCGGCGTGCACCCGATGGAGGCGAAGAAGGCCCTGGCGCACGAGCTGGTCGCACGCTTCCATGGTCCGGAGGCTGCCGACCGGGCGGCGGCCTTCTTCGCGGAGCGGTTCCAGAAGCGGGCCCCGCATGCCCCGACGCGCAGGACGCTGCGGACCGACGCGGAGGACGTCTGGATATGCCAGCTGTTGAAGGACGTCGGCTTCGCGGCCTCGACCAGCGAGGCGCGCCGGCTCACGGCGCAAGGGGCGGTTCGTGTCGACGGGGAGGCGGTCGGGGTGGAGTTCCGCTTTCGCCGCGGCGTGCATCGTCTCCTCGCCGTAGGCCGGCGGCGCCTTGCGGAGATCGTATTCGAGTCCGCCCCGGCTTGACGGGCGTCCGCTCGGGTCTATACTGCAGCCTGGTTCGCGGTTCGGAGGAGGCGCCTTCCGGCGTCTCCCTTGACAAGTCGCGGGGCGCCTCATATACACCCAGGTCTGCCTGCGATACTGCCAGGTCTTTGAAAACTAAATAGTAGCGCACCTTTTCCACGTCAATGCGCGGAAAAGGTCCCGATCGTGGTGATTCGGACAGCGCGGATCCGTGCTGGCCAGGTCGGCGAGTGTGATGCTCGCGTGCCGCGGCGCCGTGAGGCTCCGCGGTGGCTCCAGGCTCAACTGGAGAGTTTGATCCTGGCTCAGAACGAACGCTGGCGGCGTGCCTAACACATGCAAGTCGTGCGAGAACGGGGGGCAACCCCCTAGTAAAGCGGCGCACGGGTGAGTAACACGTAGGTAACCTACCCCCGAGCCCGGGATAACCTACCGAAAGGTGGGCTAATACCGGATATGACCACGGGAGCCCCGGCTCCTGCGGTGAAAGGTGGCCTCTGCTTGCAAGCTACCACTTGAGGATGGGCCTGCGCGCCATTAGCTCGTTGGCGGGGTAACGGCCCACCAAGGCTATGATGGCTAGCTGGTCTGAGAGGATGGCCAGCCACACTGGGACTGAAACACGGCCCAGACTCCTACGGGAGGCAGCAGTGGGGGATATTGCGCAATGGGCGAAAGCCTGACGCAGCGACGCCGCGTGGGTGATGAAGGCCTTCGGGTCGTAAAGCCCTGTCGAGGGGGAAGAAACGGTGCCGACCCAACACGTCGGCATCCTGACGGTACCCCTAAAGGAAGCACCGGCTAACTCCGTGCCAGCAGCCGCGGTAATACGGAGGGTGCGAGCGTTGTTCGGAATCACTGGGCGTAAAGCGCGTGTAGGCGGCCCGCTAAGTCTGATGTGAAAGCCCGGGGCTCACCCCCGGAAGGGCATTGGAAACTGGCGGACTCGAGTCCCGGAGAGGAGGGTGGAATTCCTGGTGTAGCGGTGAAATGCGTAGATATCAGGAGGAACACCGGTGGCGAAGGCGGCCCTCTGGACGGTGACTGACGCTGAGACGCGAAAGCGTGGGGAGCAAACAGGATTAGATACCCTGGTAGTCCACGCTGTAAACGATGAGCACTAGGTGTCGCGGGTATTGACCCCTGCGGTGCCGCAGCTAACGCATTAAGTGCTCCGCCTGGGGACTACGGCCGCAAGGTTAAAACTCAAAGGAATTGACGGGGGCCCGCACAAGCGGTGGAGCATGTGGTTCAATTCGACGCAACGCGAAGAACCTTACCTGGGCTAGACAACGGAGGCCAGCCTCAGAGATGAGGTCTTCCCTTCGGGGACCTCCGGTTCAGGTGCTGCATGGCTGTCGTCAGCTCGTGTCGTGAGATGTTGGGTTAAGTCCCGCAACGAGCGCAACCCCTGCCCCTAGTTGCCAGCATTTCAGTTGGGCACTCTAGGGGGACTGCCCGCGTCAAGCGGGAGGAAGGTGGGGATGACGTCAAGTCCTCATGGCCCTTATGTCCAGGGCTACACACGTGCTACAATGGACGGTACAAAGGGCTGCGAAGTCGCGAGACGGAGCCAATCCCAAAAAGCCGTCCTCAGTTCGGATCGGAGTCTGCAACTCGACTCCGTGAAGGTGGAATCGCTAGTAATCGCGGATCAGCATGCCGCGGTGAATACGTTCTCGGGCCTTGTACACACCGCCCGTCACACCATGGGAGCTAGCTGTACCGGAAGCCGGTCATCCAACCCGCAAGGGGG